>Ga0335073_10000304_pt1 | contig 63857 bp, 65 predicted proteins | sample Lox_Sample_22_FD_207093 | JGI IMG/M metagenome (GOLD analysis project Ga0335073, IMG submission 207093) | Soil microbial communities from Loxahatchee National Wildlife Refuge, Florida, United States - Lox_Sample_2.2 | ecosystem: Environmental > Terrestrial > Soil > Wetlands | place: USA... | reverse complement strand
AGTTGGCCCTGACGAGCCTCGCCGAGTTTGTTGCTGTTTACCAGAGTCAGCGCTCAACAGACCGCCATGAAGATTAAGTGGGACAACACAGCAGAAGCCTTCAGGGGCGTCGATAGTGTCAAGCGAAATGGGCCTGATTTTGATGCAACCCCGATTGGTTCCCCCTCAGAATTACACCGTATGTGATTGGAAAAGTTTGCGGGCACGACGAGACTCGAACTCGCCACCTCTCTTCGTCCGGCGTTCGCGCCCAGCCGGCCGACCACACTTCGAGCATTTTTCTGGTCATCCCGCCTGAGACTTTGCTTTCCTCTTGCACGCCGCAAGTCGTTGTGCTATATACTGAACCATATGGTTCAGTATAACGAAGCCCGCCTCGACGCTACCTTCGCCGCGCTGTCGGACGCGACCCGGCGCGGCGTGCTGGAGCAGCTCAGCCGCGCCGACGCTTCGATCACCGACCTCGCCGGAAAGTTCCATATGACCCTCACGGGCATGAAGAAGCATGTTGGCGTGTTGGAGCGGGCAGCGCTGGTCACTACGGAAAAGGCCGGGCGCGTCAGAACCTGCAGGCTTGGCAAGCGCGCGCTGGAAGAGGAGGCCGCCTGGATCGAGCGGCACCGCCAACTCTGGAGCGCACGTTTCGACGCGCTGGATGAGATTGTCGAGCACTTGAAATCAAAGGAGAAGACAGATGCCCGAAGGAAAAGCAAGTAGTCCCGCCGCCATGAACCGCACCGCCGTGGAACGCAAGTCCGACCGCGAGCTCGTCGTGACGCGAACGTTCAATGCCCCGGCGCACATCGTGTTCGAAGCGTGGAGCAAACCCGAATTGTTCAAGCGTTGGTGGGTTCCGAAGTCGGCGGGCATGTCGCTGCTCTCGTGCGACATGGATGTGCGCACCGGGGGCGGGTATCGCTTCGTGTTCAGCCATCCGGCCTTCGACCAACCGATGGCGTTCTTCGGCACGTACAGAGAAGTGACGCCGCACAAGCGCCTCGTTTGGACGAACGAAGAAAGTGATCAGGGCGCCGTGACTACGGTGACGTTCGAAGAAAATGCCGGCAAGACGCTGGTCACCTTTCACGAACTCTACCCCACCACAGCGGCCCTCGACGAAGCCCTCGCCGGTTCGGCGGAAGGCCTGCCCGAACAGTTCGCGCAGCTGGAAGAGTTGCTCGCAGACAGATCGTGACCATGCTCAGACGCGATTTCCTGAAGACTGCCACAGCGACCGCGGTGCTGACTGCGACCCTTCCCGTTCAAGCCAAGGAGACACCCGCAATGTCAAATGCGAATTTTGCCGACGTCAATGGCCGGCATATCTTTTACAGCGTGCATGGCGCTGGCACGCCGCTCATTCTTCTTCACGGGGGCATCAACCCAGACTGCTTCGGGAGCAATCTGGCCGAACTGGCCAAGGGCCGGCAGGTGATCGCCGTCCATCTTCAGGGGCATGGTCGCACGCCAGACACCGACAGGCCACTGCGCTGTGAAACGATGGGTGACGACGTTGCCGCTCTGATCGGCCATCTGAACCTTGGCAACGCCGACGTAATGGGCTACTCGCTGGGCGCCTTCGTCGCACTGCAGACCGCCATCCGCCATCCGGACGCGGTCGACCGGCTCGTGCTCATGGCTGCGAGGATGAGGCAAGACGGCGCTTATCCGGAGGTGCTGGCGGCCTTCAATCAGTTGCAGGCCAACGCTGCGATGCTTGGCGGTAGCGTCAAGGCATCGCCGTTAGGGCAGGTGTATCCCGATGTCGATTGGACGAATCTGTTCAGCAAGGTCGGCGACCTGACCAAGCGCGAATTTGACTGGAGCGCCGACGTCGCCAAGCTTCAGACCCGCACACTGCTGGTCTTTGCCGACGCGGACTGCATCCGACCGGAACACATGGTCGAGTTCTGGAAGGCGTTGGGAGGCGGCCAGCGGGACGCCGGGGTCGATGGCTCACTGCGGCCGGCAAACCAGCTCGCAATCGTGCCGGGCACCACCCACTACACGCTCGCCGTAGACCCGATGCTGCCCGAGATCGTCGAGCGCTTCCTCGGAACCAAATAGAAGGCTGTCGGTCGCGGCGAGTCCCGGAATTGTCCGAATGTTTAGCTTTTCGGGCAAGCGGCTTTGGCTCGACCGTTGCCTTCAGGCCAGTGCACTTATCGAGAGTCGATCACGATCGATTCTCAAAATAGGCCCGCGTAAACGCCCTTCTCGCCATGAACTCGCCAGTTGTCGGCAACTCGGAAGTCATCGTAGTCAGAGGGGACGCAGAGTCAGCATAGCCGCCGCAAGTAATTCACTCGCCTGGAAATTGGGTTAACTGCTTTGAAAGGAATGGCGGGGACGACGAGACTCGAACTCGCGACCTCTGCCGTGACAGTCTAGGTATACACGGATTATCAGCGACTTAGATTCTACGCGGGGGCTGCCAAGTCGCTGAACGGGGATTGTAGGAACCATTCGCTGTGGGTAATCTTGTGGGTAGAATTTTTCGACCGTTTGTTCCGTAGATTGCCTCTTCGGAGCTAGCGCGATCAGTGCCACCGCGCTTAACTCGCTCTCGCTGCTGGATGATATTCGAGCAGGATAAGTCGCGAGTCGAGCACTTTCGTACCGACTAATTCAAGGGGAACCCGTGGATAATCAGCATAGATAGGCTCCTTCCCGGTCTCTCCCAGTATCAACGGAAAGACCATGAGGCGAAGGCGGTCAACAAGTCCCAGTTTTGCCAAACTCTTGACCAGACGTATGCTGCCGATGCATCGAAGAGGGTCTCCTTCCTGTTGTTTCAGTGCCATAATTGCATCTCCAGCGTTACCCTTTATCAAACGTGTGTTGTTCCAAGCGAGCGGCTCGCGGAGTGTGTTTGAACACACTAATTTAGGGAGCATACGCATACGGGTGCTGACCTCATCGGTTGCTGACACCGCAAACCGGGACAACGCCTCATACGTTACTCGTCCCATCAGTATGACCTGACGCTGATCTAGATGTTCGCGCACCCAATTCCCAAGGTCGTGCCCGAAATAGCCGAAGTAAGCTGGCTCATTCGTGCCGGAGGCGAAGCCATCGAGCGAAACGAACAGGTCTGCAATCAGTTCTCTCATGCGGGCGTGTGCTCCTTCGAGCATGGGATCGCGCCAATTTTACACCGTACACTAGTAAGACCGTGCAGGGTATTGTGCGTCTAAGGTGTTTCCGAGGTGAGTAACAGCGTCGGTAAACTGACCTTGGTCATCATCCGTCCGTGGTCAGCTTCGAGCGATTGCCCCTTGGGGTCAGGGAGTGCCCGGTCGATGATTCGCAGATTCGGATGCCGCGCCGATGGGTTTTGGGAGATGACGAATCGTTGGCGAACTGCGAAGCTGTCTCTACGCGGGTCAGAAATTCTTCCGCAGGATTGCTGCGAGAATGAAGAGCGAACCAACGAGGCGAGCGATATAAATCCACGGACTACCTTCGCCGGGATGCGCAAAAAAGGGGAGAAGCACTCGCGTGATTGCGTCGATAAGAAAGAACCCGGTAAAGGCTAGGAACAAGGTATCGCGAGTGTCCCGCCAGAATCGCAGAAAAAACAAGCTGGCTGTCAGAGACGCCGAAGCGGTAAGGCCGAGAAGGAAAATTGCAATCATCGGTTGCTTTCCCAGATGAGACCATAAAGCAAGAATCCGAGAGATATAGCTGTAGTGACGAGTCGGAACACGTAGAGGTCTGTCTTAGGGAAAATAACGAGGTCTACAAAAATAAGTAGATTTGTGACCGCGAATCCGACGAAGCACAAGCTACTCCAAAGCAGCAGCCTCTTCCCGCCCTGTCGATAGCCTCTCCAGAGGAGCACCGCGCATGTTGCGCTGATCAGCGTCCCCAAAATGTAAATTGCCGCCCCCATGATTACTCCGTGCCCTTCTTAAATCGAAAAGCACGAGCAAAGTCGCGCACTGAGGATGGAGGTCGTGAGTGAATCAGATTCGCGATGCGCACAAGTTCGCGGCGATAGGTCGCATCTACCGACGCCATCACTTGATCCCGCTCGACGGAGGCGGAGTTGTACCCGTAGGATTCGGGTATTCCCGGTACGAGGGTAACGACACCTTCGCGCACCAGATCGGCGAGAATTAGCTGAACGCGCTCTTTTCCTATGTACAAGCGTTTTGTGAGATTTTCCACCGACCACGGCTGGGGACGGCTGTTCCAGAGTAGGAGTAATGCTTCGAGATGGGGAACGCTCTCTATGCGTTCCCGAATAAATTCATATACCTCACTTTCGTTCTGTGGATTGGCAACCATAAGACCGATGCTCGGACGATATCATAGCGCGAACTCCGGTTCAGCGTTGAGCTACCTGCCATCGCCGTTAGTGGACTGTGGCTCTGGCAGCAGGGGCGAATTGTTCGGTGGATAAGACGTTCCCGCTCAGACCAGCCAGCGGCCAACGCGTACTGCAAATAGTCGAACGTGGAGCACGAAAACCCGAAGTCGCGACTGTTAGGGCGCGATGGTCGTCCCGCCGTCCACGGTGAACGCTCTTCGCAATGTCCGCGTACGCTTGCTCATCTCCACTGACGACATCGCGCGCAATCTGCGTATCAATCAAGCCGGGGTTGACCGCGTTGACGCGAATTCCATGGTGGACGTATTCGAGAGCCGCTGTCCGAGTTACCTACGCGAATGGCACAAGCAAACGCCATACGCCAAGCCCACGGATTTCGTGTTCCCGTCGATAAAGGAGAGCGGCAGAGTACCGATCTGCGCGTCGGTATTTCGCGCCGACCACTTGCGCCCTGCGGCAAAAGCAGCAGGCGCGACCATCCCAGACGGTCATCGCTGGGGTCTCCACAACCTCCGACACAGCATATCGAACTGGCTAGTGAACAAGGCGAGGGAAAACCCGAAGACTGTGCAGGGCAACTTGGGTCACTCGCGGATTCAGACCACGCTCGGCCTCTACACAGACCAAGACCTCGACGAGATGATCGCGGCTCAGGAAAAGTTTCTTGACGTTGTGGGATTCGAATCGGGAGCGTTCAGTAGAAGCTGGGTGGGATTGTGGGTAGGAGTTTCCGGTGTCACGTCCGATAACTCTTTTAGAAAGAATGGCGGGGACGACGAGACTCGAACTCGCGACCTCTGCCGTGACAGAGCGGAAATAACAAGTACTCACAACAACTTACAAGGCTGTTGGGGACTGCCAAGTACTTGTAAAGACGTAGTGACTGGACAGATCACGGGTTGGAGTTCGGGTTGGAGAGGCGGGAAAATACCTAATTGAGTCACGGATCGTATTCACTTTTCAGTTTTACACCAAGAGGATCAAACGGACTATACACCTACGCCTGTCGGATGGAGGGCCTCTTTGGAGAAATTGCAGATACGCCAGCTCATGGTCGAATCCTCTGGAGGCTAGTTCGGAATCGGGCAGCCGCGAAAGAACCCCGAACGGTCCCGTGGAACCGGCGCCCCGATCAAGACCCAGAGAGAGATTTGACTCGATGACGACAATGTATGCTTGGAGTTTTGCGGAGATGCAAATGTAAAATAGGCGTCATGGACGCCCCTGTCAGACTGCCTGCCTTGCAGCAAGCTGGCGTGAATCAGCATTCACCTGCGGAGGCGAAAATCGTCCTCTTCCGTTCGCTGTTTCATGGACGCGAAGATGTTTACCCGCGTCGCTTCGAAAGCCGCAAGACTGGCAGGGCCGGTTATTCACCGGTTTGTGGTAATGAATGGGTCCAGGGCATTTGCGAAAAGCCAAGGATCAAATGTTCCGAATGTCCTCACCAACGTTTTCTTCCCGTAACTGACGATGTGATTCGCTGGCATCTGCAGGGTCATGACGACCATAGCCGTGATTTCGTCATGGGTGTTTATCCGATGCTTCTGGATGAAACCTGTTTCTTCCTCGCCGCCGATTTTGACAAAACAACGTGGCAGGACGATGTCGCCGCGTTTTTGGAAACTTGCCGTCAAATGAATTTGCCGGCGGCCTTGGAGCGATCGCGGTCAGGCAGGGGCGGACACATTTGGTTCTTCTTCAACGAACCGGTGCCTGCCACCTTGGCGCGGAAGTTGGGGGCGCATATTCTGACGGAAACCATGGAACGCCGTCCCGACATCGGCCTGGATTCGTACGACCGTTTCTTTCCCAATCAAGACACTCTTCCGCCGGGCGGCTTCGGCAACTTAATTGCGCTGCCATTGCAGAAGCGGCCGCGGGAATCAGGCAACGGCCTTTTCCTGGATGAGCGAATGACACCGTATCCCGACCAATGGGAGTTCTTGTCCTCGGTCCACAAAATTAGCCGCGGTGAGGTTGAAGAAGTGGTCCGTCTCGCTGAAGCGAAAGGGAAAGTAATTGGCGTCCGTTTAGTGCCAGAGGGCGATGAAGAGGAAGCGGCACCCTGGATGGCTCCACCCTCGCGGCGCAGGAAAGATACTCTGATCGCTGGTCCCCTTCCGAAAACCTTGGAACTCACGTTGGCCAATCAGATATATATCGCTAAAGAAGTACTGCCTCCTGCCCTCCGCAACCGCCTGATTCGGCTGGCGGCGTTTCAAAATCCCGAATTTTACAGAGCGCAGGCCATGCGGCTTTCGACCTACGACAAGCCTCGAATTATTGCCTGCGCTGAAGATCACCCGAAGCACATTGGATTGCCGCGCGGCTGCCTGGATGACCTGCTTCAATCCCTGTCGGATCTGAACATCAAAACTGTGGTCCGGGACCAGCGCAACCCAGGCCAACTGCTGAAGGTGACATTCCAGGGTGAACTGCGCCCCGAGCAAATCGTCGCCGCCCAGGCCATGCTTGCTCAGGACACGGGAGTGTTGGCAGCCACCACAGCGTTTGGCAAGACCGTGGTGGCCGCGTGGCTGATTGCTCAACGGGGCGTTAATACGCTCGTATTGGTGCATCGACGGCAATTGCAACAGCAATGGATCGAGCGACTTTCTATCTTCTTGGGAATGCCGGTCGGCGCCATTGGCCGGATCGGCGGCGGCCGCGCCAAGCCCACTGGCCTACTGGATGTCGCGGTGATCCAGAGCCTCGTACGAAACGGTCTAGTCGATGATCTGGTCGGCAACTATGGGCACCTCATTGTAGACGAATGCCACCATCTATCTGCCCAAAGCTTCGAATTGGTTGCGCGTCAGGCTAAGGCGAAGTTCGTCACGGGTTTGTCCGCCACAGTCACACGGAAGGATGGCCACCATCCGATCATCTTTATGCAGTGCGGTCCCGTGCGTTATCGGGTTAATGCCAAGCAGCGGGCGGCGGCGCATCCTTTAAGCATACGGTCATGGTTCGTCCGACTGACTTTCGCCCATTGCGGCCGGCCAATCCCAATGTGCGGCTACAATTCCACGAACTCTATGAGGAGCTGATTCGCGATGAAGAGCGCAATCGGCTTATTTGCCATGACCTGATGCAAACCCTTCGGGAGGGACGTTCGCCGTTGGTGTTGACTGAGCGGAATGAACATCTGGACTCTTTGGCCAAGCAATTGGCACGCGAGGTGCAGCACTTAGTGGTGCTCCGAGGAGGGATGCGCAAAAAGGAGCTTGACGCCATCTCCAGCCGCTTGGCCGCCATTCCTGCGGAGGAGGCTCGCGTGATCTTGGCCACCGGCCGATATGTGGGCGAGGGTTTTGATGACGCCCGGCTCGACACCTTATTTCTGGCGCTGCCCGTCTCGTGGCATGGAACCATCGCGCAATACGTGGGCAGGTTGCATCGCCTCTATGACGGCAAGCGCGAAGTGCGCGTCTACGACTACGCCGACCTCAATGTGCCGATGCTCGCGCGGATGTTTGATCGCCGCAGTCGCGGCTACGAAGCGATTGGCTACAAGATGCAGCTTCCGGGCAGTGCAGTTCCCGGCTGGCCTGCGGACGTGCCACTTCCTATCGATCCCGAGTGGAAGAGCCAATACGCCGCCAGCGTACGCCGCCTGGTGCGCGATGGCGTAGATTCTCCTCTGGCAAATCTATTTGTCGACGTAGCTGTAAAGCCACCTCCGAATGCCGAGGGCGCCAATCGAGCGCGAAGCGCAAGCGAGGCATTTCTATATCGGCGCCTCGAGACTTTGGCCGCATCGAACGGAAAGTTTCGTTTGAATTCAGAATTGCCGATTCCATTCGATGGCTGGGGTCGCATGGAGGTTGATCTGCTTTGCGCGCCATCGCGAATCGCCATCGAATTGGACGGTGGCCAGCATCTGGGTGACACAGACGCCTACCGGCGAGATCGTCGTAAAGATGCCCTGCTTCAGGAGAACGGCTATCTGGTCCTCCGATTCCTTGCCGAAGATGTCGGCAAGCATCTCGATCAAGTTCTCGATGGCATCTTTCGGGCTTTATCACATCAGGGCGCCAAAACCTGAGCTGAGGTCCCCCAAGATCTTACCTTCTAGGCCAAGTCCGGTAGCTCTTCGCGCGGAATTAGCAGACTTGCTGCATCTCGGCCTCGGTGGGCGCGCGTCCGTGGATTCGAGTGTAGTAATAGATGAAGGCCAGGTACTGGCCTTGTTTGGCGGTATAGGCTTTCTTCATCTTCACCCCTACAACGAGGCCACGCCTAGTTCCTGCTTCAAGCAAGGTTCCGCGAATGAGCTTCCCATGGGCTGGCAATAGTTCTCGGACCTGGATAATAGCAGTCGAGAGCAAGCGAGCCGGGACTTCAATGAAATATTCCTTCGGGTTGAGGCTCCATCGCCAGCAACTCCCAATAATCGAGTGGATGACCGTGCCTCGAAAGCTGGCCTGAGGTGACCCCGCAAAAGTCAACTTTTGCGCCCAACTGCCCTTGATTTCTGGAGTTTGTGCGATTCACACGCGACCTGTAGTGACATCTAACGGCGTGGGAAGAATCAGGTTTCGTTCCGGCTCATTCCGAAAGGACTCGAAAAATCCTTAAAATTGCAGTAATATAGGAGTATATTTGGGTTATAAACGGATCATCTGCGATGGCCTCAAAAACAAAGCAAATGAAGAAACAGCCCCAAACCGAGCGGGCTACGCGCAAGTCAAAGTTTCAGGCTGATTTGGCCCCTGCGGAAGACCGAATGGTTCGCGGCTTGAAGCAAGAGCTGCAGCTCACGAGCAATTCGGATTTTCTTTCCGACGCCCTGGCGTTATTCCGCTGGGCAGTATGGGAAAGAAAGCGCGGTCATCGTATTTTTAGTGAAACTGAGACGGGCGAGCGGAAGGAATTGGTGTTTCCGCGCCTCGAACGCGTTGCCCCTGAACTGGTGCTCCCACGTGTGGAGATTCCTTGGGCGCCGCGTGAGCTGGAGAGTCTTGCCGATCTCGCATCGCGAGAACCCGCCCATCCTACCGAAAACCTCATCCGAGCAATGAGAGGCTGAGTGGCCGTTCTCATCCGTCGTCTCGAGGAGCAGGACGAAGTCGCGCTTTTCGATTGTGGCGATGAGCCACTTAACAACTATCTAAGGCGGAACGCGTGGGCGAATCAGCAGAAAAGCTCTATTGGAGTGACTTATGTCGCGATCGACGAAGGTGCGCCTCGCAAAGTTATCGGATACTTCACTCTCGCAACGGCAAGTGTGCCCCGCGAGAGCTTCCCTAAGAATTACGTTCGTGGACTTCCCCCATACGACTTGCCACTCGTTTTGCTGGCGCGGCTTGCGGTAGACCGGCGCTTCACGGGAAAAGGGCTCGGGCACGCTCTCATTTCCGAAGCATTTAAGATCGCAGTCCGAGTTGCAGACGATGTGGGATGCCGCTGTATCATTACGGATGCATATCGAAACAGAGTCGACTGGTATGCGCGCTATGGTTTCGTCGCGCTGGAGGGTGCCTCCGAGAGCGGTCCTCAACGAATGTTTCTCGACATGAGAACGATTCGTATGGCGCTCAAGGGTACGCAGTAGTCTGGTCTGCGCTCACCGAATGAAGTTCGGTCTTTTCACCATGCCCAAATCCCTGCTGGTCAGCGAGCCAGAAATCATCACCAAGGGCGTCATCGCGTACCAACGAGCATTGCCGCCGCAAAGCAGCGTTCAGCCTTCGCGGCCACCAAGCTACGCAGATTGATTACCCCCGTTAGCATATTCCCCTGTTTCAGTCGTGCAGGAAGGGGGAAGCAATATGCAGGACGGAAGTGTGACAGTTGATCGGCGCAAGCGAGGGCCGGATGTTTGGTGCTTCAGGTGGCGAGAGGGCGGGCCAGACGGCCGAAGAATACACCGCCGGATCGTTCTTGGAACTGCTGACGACCTGAAAGGTATCGCGTCAGCGCGGAAGGCGGTTGTTGGACTGAGACACGAAATTAACGTCAACGACGTTCGGGTCAGAAGGAATCGATCACGTTAGCCGATTTATCGAGACATTTTCAGCAACGAGAGCTTGTGCGAGCCAATACCCGCATTGCCTATTCAACGAGGAAAGCTTACGAAGGCTATCTTAAGAAATGGTTCGAGCCGCGGTGGGGTGAGTATCGTCTTTTGGAAATACGGGCTGTGGAAGTCGAATCATGGCTGAGGTCTTTGAACCGGGCGCCAGGAACGCGCTGCAAGATACGGAATGTAATGAGCCTGTTATTCAACCACGGTCGCCGTCACGACCTCTGCGACCGCAACCCCATTCAGTGGGTTCGGCAAGGCGCCAAACGCCGCACCGCACCAGATATCTTGACCCGCGATGAAGTCCAGGGATTGCTCGCAAATTTGCGCTTTAGAGAACGCACTCTGGTCCTCTTAGCCGTGACCACCGGCTTGCGGAGGAGCGAGTTGTTCGAGTTGAAGTGGAGAGACGTGGACTTTCAAGCCAAACAGATTCATGTAACGCGCTCGATCGTGCAGAACGTTATTGGCGCTTGCAAGACCGAAACCTCGCAGAAACCTGTTCCAGCTCACGATGATCTGGTCAAGGCTCTGCGCGAATGGCATCGGCAAACGCCGTATCAATCGTCAGAGAGCTGGGTATTCGCGAGTCCGGTCAACCAGGGCCACTGGCCTTTCTTGGCCCAGGAGATCATGCGGCACCATATCATTCCGGTTGCGCGAAAACTGGACATCACAAAGCGAATCGGCTGGCATACTTTTCGTCACACCTATTCGACGCTGCTTCGATCTACCGGTGCAGAGTTGAAGATCATGCAAGAGCTTCTGCGCCATTCGACAATTCGTGTGACTCTCGACACATACACGCAGGCAGTCACAACGGTAAAGCGAAATGCGCAGGAGGCAGTTGTCGCGCTCTTGTTCCGAGAAAAAAACCAGGAGACGTAAGCCCTGCTTGGAAGAAATCTATTTGCTGTACCTATTTTGTGCCCACGCGAAAATGGAGCACTTTCGGTAAGTTCTTTAGAGAGAATGGCGGGGACGACGAGACTCGAACTCGCGACCTCTGCCGTGACAGGGCAGCGTTCTAACCAACTGAACTACGTCCCCAACCTCGATGCAGTCATGAGGAGATTACCTTACAGAAGTGGAGCTTCGACTGCAAACTTGTCCACTCCGAATGGCAGCTGTCCCTGCCTACTCCCCGTTCTGAAGCACTTTTTATAGTAGCACATCGAGTCAGAGGCGCCAAAACCTGAGGCCGAAAGATGCCCTTATTGCGTCGTGCCGCCAGCTGAACTACGGAAAGTACGGGTGAGAACCTGGGTTTTTGCAGGTTTCCTTGGATTCACATCGGTTATCGCCTAAACCAAGCTCGGAGGATGGAGGCGGACCTTCGCCTTGGAGCGCGCAGTCCATTCTAAGAAGCGATCGAGTTAAGAGAGGCCGACGTTGCTGACTCGCGGAGATGTGCCGGTGAATCGCTGGCTAGCGCAAATTGTGTTTCTACTGTGCTGTTTGGTTTTGGCTCTGGTGGTCGTTTTTTGTTATTTCGAAAGCTCGTTGTGCATTACGGTCCTGGTGGCGTCTTTCCTGGCGATTGTGGTAGACCCCGTGATCATGTTCTTCGAGCGCCTCCACATATCTCGAATGGTGTCTGCCGCTGTGGTGATTTTGGCAGGAACCGCGATTGTTGTGGGGGTCGCTTACGCTTCTTACACGCAAGTGGCTGACGTAGTCGATGACATGCCGGAATATGCGCGACGCGTGGGCCAAATGATCACACCAATAACAAAGAAGATCGAAAAGGTACAAGACAGTGCCGGACGATTGACGGCAGAAATGCCCACCAAGAAGGTTCCAGAAGTAAAAGTGAAGCAAGATTATCCGGAGTGGACGTCCTATCTGATCCGTGGGGTTGGACCGATGAGCGGCGCCGCCATCATCATTGGGGTAGTCCCATTTCTGATGTTCTTCCTGTTGATCCAAAAAAACCGACTGAAACAAAAACTCTCGATCGTTTGGGGAGAGCGCATCGACGTATCGGACCTGGCCTCGCGGGTAACACGGATGGTGCGTGGATTTGTGATCGGGAATCTTGTCATCGGATCGCTGATGGCGTTGATAACGATCGGGGTGTTGATCGCTTTGAACATGAGCGGAGCGGCCATTTTGGGAACGATCACCGGATTTATAAATTTGATTCCGTTTCTTGGCGCGATCCTTGGAGCATTAATTTTGGTAGGAGCAGCCTTGGTTCAGAATCAACCAGTGACCACTCTCTTGGTAATTCTAGCGACGGTCATTGCGCTGCACACGATTTCTGCGAATTATTTTATCCCCCGCTTCATTGGACATCGCGTGAACATCAGCCCAGTGGCAGCCACAATTGGAATTTTGTTTTGGGGGTGGCTCTGGGGGTTGATTGGCGTGTTGCTGGCTGTTCCTTTGACGGCGCTGGTGAAAATCGTCGCGGACTCTGATCCCTCGCTGGCGAAAATTGGGAATCTGCTTGCAGAGAAACCCGTCGCGGTACCCCCTTGGTCGCCTGCAAAAGCCGCGGAGTCGGCACGATTCGATTATCAAACCGAGCCGACCCACGCGGACAAATAACGCACTGATCCACCCGCAAAACCTAAATGCGACCGATCAAAAGCAGAACAACCAAAATAACTAAAACGAGCCCGAGGCCTCCGCTAGGATAGTAGCCCCAACCACGACTGTAAGGCCATGTTGGCAGCGCACCCAGAGCCATTAACAGCAGAATCACTAGAAGTATGGTCAGCATGTTCTGTTCGCCCGTCGACTTGAGAACGACGCAGCACGAGAAGTGCGGGCTATTAACCTCCGCGGCTATTCAAAATCGAATCGCCGTCTGCAGCAATCCGGGCAATTCTGTAACAGGGCAGCCGCTGACCATTAGCCGGGATTTGAAGTTGCCTGATGGCGCGAACCGTTGCATCAAATCTATGCAGCATGTTCTTAGGAGAACCGCAAAAAACTGTCGGATGGACCGGCACCGCTACAGGAGCCAAAACGACCGAAACATTCGGGGGAATGGCGACTCGGGACTGCCTGGAAGAGGAGGAGAGCGACGTGATGATCAGGACGATGAATTTCGGATTGCGGCGGTCGAGGTTTGGCTTCTTGCGGTTTAGAACTTCGCGGTCCGTTCGTATCCTCCATTGGGTCGACGTTCATCGTAGTTACCTCACTGGCGATTTACGTGTTTGGGGACGCGGGCAGTGTCGCAATTACGAATCAAATTAGACATCAGGTGATTGGCTGAGATTCGGGCGAGAAGTTTCTGCACCTTATCAGTCCGAGCCCAGTGGCATTTGCAGCGAAAGCTGGATGGAGATTCGTCGGGCAAAGGACTACGTTTTCCACTGAACCCTGAGAGGCACTGGCGGCCATGTCCGTTTCCGGAGTGACTGCACACGGTGGCCCGGGCCGAGCCTTTGCAGTTTGATCGGTCTGGAAGTCATCCTGACCGCCAGTGTTCTGAAAATGCATTTGCGGCAGTACCTTCAGTTTTTCAGATTTTTACATTCCCTTGCGGATAGAACATTGCTTCGCGTCTCGGCAACATATGCCAAGACTTGTCGGACACGTGAGAGACACTAAGCGCGTGAGAAAGAGGACTTATGAGAACAAGTAAAGTATGTGGGACCATTTTGACTCTGCTGGTGTGTGGGGTGTTGGTTGGCTGCTCCAATACGCAAAACAAATATCCGGACGTTTCCAGTCAAATCCGGAACGCCTTGGATCAAGCGGGCTTAAAAGATGTCAGCGTGAATCAGGATCGCGATAAAGGCTTAGTTACGCTGTCAGGGACGACAGTCTCCGACTCCGACCGTGGGCAGGCGGAGTCAATTGCAAAATCCATAGCCTCCAGCGAGGTCGTCTCAGACCAGATTGCTGTGCGGCCTACCGGACAAGAAAGCACGGCCAAGACCGTGGACTCCGACTTAGACAAAGGCATCGAGAAAAATTTCGACGCCGTGCTGGTGAAGCATAAACTGGACAGCAACGTGAAATACGACGTGAAGAACGGCGTGGTTACCCTAAAGGGCAAAGTAAAATCTGAATCGCAGCGGGATGATGTTGAAAAGTTGGCGTCGAACGTGCCCAACGTGCGCCAGGTCGTGAACGAATTAGAAGTCCACGGCCACAAGGCCACCACCTCAAAAGCGAGTTCCTCAGACTGATCCCGGGCCGTCCCAGCCCACTTCCTTTTTTATCGCTTAGTGCTCATTTTCGACGCGGCGGGCGGTCGAAACCTCTTGTGTTTGTACATATCTCGGTCGGCAGTTTGCATTAACTCGCCCAGTGGTATGGGAAATTGAGGATCGTATCGCGCGACACCAACGCTGAGAGAGAGCTTGTAGCGGTTCTCCTCGGCGTTAGCGTGGTCGATTTTCTTCACCAAACGAGAGAGCATAACGCGGAGATTGGGTACCGAGGCTTCCCAGGCCAAAACAGCAAACTCGTCCCCGCCAAGGCGCGCCAGAATATCCGATTCACGGAAGGTTTCTTCAAGTGCGTCCGCTGTGCGTACCAAAGCCAGGTCGCCCTCGCGATGCCCGAACGAATCGTTGATACTTTTCAGATTATCCACGTCGCAAAATAGCAGCAGAACGCTTTGACGGTCACGATTCGCGAGCTTCAACTGCTGAGAAGCTGCGGCGAGGAAGCCACGGCGATTGAAGAACCCGGTAAGGTCGTCGGTGATCGCCAAAGAGCGGATCTCGCGATCCAGCAGCGATTTCTCGACAGCCCAGATCGCTGCGCGCTTCAGCGCATCGTGTGCTTCTGCCGAATCAAGGTTTCGCGATTTGACGATATTGGCTAGATCGTCGAGAGCCCGGAAGATTTGATCCAATTCGTTGTCTTCAGAACGAAAGACCGTGGCGAAAATAGATTCGAGAGAGTCCTTTGTACGTGAATGTCCGCGCCGAAAAGGAAGAACCCGTTGAATTCCGGGGTACTGGCGCGACGGCTTACGGAGTTTTGTAGGCCCCTTGTCTGCGTGGTCGGAAGTGCCTGGGATACTGCGGCGCATGAGCTGTCCCTCAAATCCGCTAACTGGAGACGCTGCAATGCAGGTCGCGTTTGTATAGTCCCATTACTAGGCTTCTTCAGGCTATCAGGTATTAACCCTACTTTAGGTTCGAGTTTTAGCTAGAAATTTGCCACAGCGCCTAAACTGCGGCTGCTTTGTTCGGGTTCCCCAGGAAATCAACTCGCTAGTAAATCCCGACGGAAAACATGGGTGCTTTCCTCGATTCATTCCTTGAGACAGGGGTGATTTGCTGGCAGCGCATGAACGTTACTCGCCGCACGAATCCACGAGGCGCTGAGACATGGGAAGGCAGACCGATGGATGATGAAAAGATACCCAGCGAGACGCCTGACGCCGTGGCAGTCACGACGGAAGTGGAAAAGAGGCAAGCCGAAGAGCGCGTTGCCGTAGGAGTTAATGTTGTCTACGAAGCGATTCGCCAGGAGGGTGAAACGGAACTGCACCGGCCGGCAGCCGCGTTAGCATGGTCGGCCTTGGCGGCGGGTCTCTCGATGGGGTTCTCCTTCATCGCAGAAGCGCTGATTGCCGCGCTTGGGCACTCCCAGGTTGTTGGCGGCAAATCCTAGTCGGCTGCCTTGTTGGTGTGCCCGGAGTTTCGGGAACGATGGGGGATTTCTGTGTCGCCATATACTTCGTCCGGTTGCTTATCTATTTCCTTAGTAGGCGGAATCCCGTGAACTCGCGCGGGCAGGGAACGGTCCTTCCCCGGTGGCTGCTGTCGATACTCCTCGGGTTCCGTCGTTGTGCGCCCGCGCTTTCTACGGTGTTTTGGTTTCTGGTAACTAGTCACAGTAAAATCCTCCATCGTTTGACGCGGCTTACGGCCGCTTGAACTCAACCCTTACGATGTTTGAAGAATTCCACCTGCTTGAGGCGCTTTTCCGCTTCTTCTTTGGTCTTGTACGGCCCGCCGAGACTCTTGCCCTTTTCCGAAAGCACTTTGTAGCCCTTTTTGACTTTCTTAATCATCGGATCCTCCTATCCTATATCCGATTTTGATGGCCCTATCGTACGCGTCAATGAATCGTCTGCTGTAGACGACCGTGGAATCGCGCAGTATTCGCTATTCGCAAGAATTGTGGAGCGTTTTGCAACGCCAAGAGAAGAAGTTCGATCGGGTTAGTCGGACCAACGGCGGCGACGGTGCCACTCGCCACCACCCCAGCCTGCCACGTCAATGACCACTGCGATAATCAGGATGACCAAGTTCAAGCCCGCTACCGGTTGATTCGTGTTCATCATCCACGCGTAAACCAAAGCCGTGAGAGGCAGGAAGATGAATCCGAGAACAGGAAGGAGCAAGCCGTGATACGCCTTTTGCAGGTAAGTTGAGAAAAAGAACAGCAGGACGAGCGCCACGCGCGGAAAAGCCACGAAAAGAATAAGCAAAAGGCAGGGCATACGCTCCCTCGACGGTGCTGCAAATGCCTGTCATTGATGCTACGTCAGAGATTAAACGACAAACGCAGGATTTTTCCTCTCGGGGAAACTCTGTAGCGGGATCGCAAGTAGCGATACACGTACATGGAAATAGCTTTAGGGTGCGTGCCGTATACCAACCACCAGGCAAAAACCGTTTAACTAGTTGAAGCAAAGCGGAGGACCTCAGCTGGTTCTCGTTTTGTCGGGCAAGTAATGACTGGAGGCTATGATGATACGGTGGGCGCTCGGATTTTTTGTGATTGCTTTGATTGCGGCCGTGCTAGGCTTTGGCGGGATCGCAGTAGCTGCCGCCGGCATCGCGAAGATCATCTTTTATATCTTCTTGGCTCTGTTTATCGTGTCGCTGATCGGGCACCTGGCCAGCAGAACATAAGCTGCCCCGGGCAACGCGCCAGCCTGATTCTGGAGGAAGGCTCTCGCCAAGCGAGAGCCTTCGCGGTTGGCGAGCGCCATTAGGCGGCTTTCCTTTTCCTGGTGCCCGCAGCCTTGCGAGTTGCGGCGCCCATTCTTTCCTTGCCTTTCGTGCGTACCGCCTTTGCGGCTGACTGATGGCGCGATCTTGCTCCTCGACGGCTGGCCGCGGAGTGCGCTTGTTTCGACAAACTTGCGTGGGACGCTGCAGAATGGCCCTCCTTCCGTAATGCGTTCGTGGTAGATCGGGAGCGCGTAACCGAGCGCTTGCGGTTGGGAGGCTGACCTTTCCGCGCATCACGAGCCGCCTGCGCCGGTGTTTTGGATGACGAGCCGCGCTTGGGCGTAGGCAAATTCACTCCGGCTCGACGCGCTTTCGATAGGCCGATCGCGATAGCTTGTTGCGGTGAACGAGCCCCGTGTTTGCCCTCGCGCACATGATGCATCTCTTCCCGCACAAACTCGCCCGCCTGTGTGCTTGGCGATTTGCCTGCTTCTTTGTCTTTTCGTGCTTGTTCTACGACTTCCTCTTCTGGCATAAAAAGCCCTCCCCACTTGGTTACTTGGTTCATGCTGGGAAAACCAGTAAGACCGAATGTCGGCATTGCATTAAATGCGGCGGAGGTTGTAGTTGCTGGAGTGATTGCGTGTAGATAGGAGTGCCGCGGTTTGCTTAGTGGTTGTCACCTAGGCGGCTGTAATTCAGGGCGTGGAGAGCAAGTCGACGTGAAAACTGGCGTTGCCTCCCGGCGTATTGCGTCGCACTTTGCCTCCGGCGCATTCAACGCAACTGCGAGTCCACGGGATCGCCTTCAGGCGCGACATGGGAATCGTCTCCCCGCATACCGTGCACACTCCATAATCGCCGGTCTCGATGCGCCGGAGCGAGAGATCGATTTCGGCCAAGGTTCGAAGTTCGCGCTCGATATTAGCGATGGCCATTCCGGCAGAAGAATTTCGCAACGCCAACCCAACCTCATCGTCTGGCTCGCGTTCCACAATAAGTTCCTGACGACGTTGTTCGATGCGCCGGTTTAGCTCGTCGCGTTGGTTGAGGAGCAGGTGCTTTAAGGAGTCATATTCAGAATGTTTGCTTCGCTTGGCCATCACCATTGCCTTTCGAGTTGAACGTTACTGCAGCTGAAAATCCGCACCCATTTCGCGAACGTACCGAGGAGTCAGGGTTTGTCCGCGCGACGCTCTGGTTCATGGCGTGCCGTGGATGTTTTTTCGTGCTCCAAAACGGTTGGACAAAGGGCGTGCAGGAACTCGTCAACTTGAACTTCCACAGCGGTTCCACGTACACCGTAGCGTGCCTGAATCTGACCCAGCAGTTCTTGACGTTTGCCCCGCATGACTTGCGAATCGCTGTGAAGGCATTGGCCCCATTTCACAAGCAACGCACCCCTGCATCGCTTCCAGTTTCCTTGAATTCGATTCCAGACCATGGCTGCTCCCCCTTCTGCGATCCGGCCACAAATGGATCAAAAATCGATTTGCGGGGAGGACTTGAAACGATGACCAGTCAATGAAAGCACTTCGGGTTGCGTCGCGGGTATCCGCAAAAGCATGCAGAGAAAAGGAGGGATTCCTGCAGCGCCGCGAATCTCGTCGGAAAACTTGACGCGACACGCGGGGCGCGTGAATCCGTGATCAGGCCTCTATAATTCCGTTCTTGATGGCGTAACGTACCAGTTCGCTCACCGAGTGAACTTGAAGCTTGCGCATGATATTCGCCCGATGAGTTTCCGCAGTCTTTACGCTGATACCCAAAACTGCGGCGACTTCTTTGCTGCTCTTACCTTCGGCAAGCAGTTGAACGATCTCCCGTTCCCGCGAAGTGAGACGGCTGCGAGGACTGAGTGGAATCTGTGTTGCGGTTGCCGATATGCGGTCCGAGAAATCGTTGAGCAGCATTTCGGCCGCGCGTGCCGTGAAGAAGGTGCGGTGATTTGCAAGCGCCTCAACGGCGTTGACCAGATCGCGATCGGCATCGGCCTTCATTACATAGGCGCGCGCGCCGGCCTCGACAATATCTTTGACCAGCTGATCGGAGAAGTGCAGAGTCAGAATGATGATGCCGATTTTAGGTAACGTTTTGCGGATGCGCCGTGCGGCTTCGAGTCCATTCAGGTCGGGCATGCCGATGTCGATCACCAGGATGTCGGGTTTGTGTTGTTCTGCCAGGCTCACCGCCTCTCGGCCGGTGCGTGCCTCGGCGCATACCTGCCACCCTGGATGCGAAGTGAGCAACTGCTTCAAGCCCCGTCGCAGGATATCGTGGTCGTCTGCTACGAGGATGCGCAGTGCTTTGGTGTAAGGAGCTGGAGCGAGTTTCTGGGTTTGAGTTCCTGCCGTCAAAGTAGCCATGAAAGAGCCCTCTCGTAGAGTGTGTATTTGGCCGTACGGAAGACTGGGCTACGAACATTGAAGTATGAGCAATGTACTTATGCCATAAGGTAAATCCTGTACCGATGGTTTTCATGAAAACTTAGTTGCAGACTCAAATCAACGAATCGCGTGAGTTCGTAATTGTTTTGTGATGTTGGCAGGACGGTTTATGCACTCGGGTAATGCGCAGCGCAGGTTGCAGGGATTGCCCGATTGGTCCAACTGCAGGGGTCTGAAATCCTTCCGATGTCCATCGCGGTAGAGCGCAAACTTGAATTCACACATTACGACCCGTATGGAATCGAAAGGGGATTAAGAATGGCAAAGAATAAATCAGTACTTGGAATTTACACCTCGCGAAGCGCAGTGGAATCGGGAATTACCTATCTGCGCGAGGCTGGATTTGCGAGTACAGACGTGTCCATTTTGCTTCCGGAGAACTTGGGATCAAAGGAACTAGCGACGCTAAAGGCGACCAAGGCGCCGGAAGGAACGGCGGCTGGAGCAGGTTCCGGTGCGGTCATCGGTGGCGCACTGGGCTGGCTGGTGGGCATCGGCGCGCTGGCGATTCCTGGTCTCGGCCCATTTATTGCCGCCGGGCCGATTATGGCCGCGCTCGCTGGAATCGGAGTGGGCGGCGCAGTTGGCGGATTCACGGGAGCACTCATCGGAATCGGTATTCCCGAATATGAGGCCAAGCGCTACGAGGGACGACTGCAGAAAGGCGGGATCCTCGTGTCCGTTCACTGCGAAACCTCCGAAGAAATCGACCGCGCTAAGGAAGTGCTGAAGCGCACCGGCGCGGAAGATATTTCCAGCACCAGCGAATCCTCGGTTCCTTCCAAGTCCGATGACATAGCAAGGAGAGCCGGGAGGTAATCTCGAGTTAGTCTGCCACGCGCGCCGGCCGCCGCTACGAACGAGTGGCCGGCGCGTTTTTCTTTTCAACTTATGGAGGTCCCATAGAATCGCCAGAAACCAGGATAGAAACTCACACGGATTGTAAGAATTGATTCGAATCAGAAGAACAAATTGGACGAGGAGAGCGACCCGTCCCAGCCCTCTCGCTTCATCTCTGAAGCGCTCCGGGTCGCCTCCTCGATAGAGAAGAACAGCCTAAACCGAAGGAAAGATTGCCACGGGCGGCGGATTCGGTCCATCAGGTAAATCGGGTACGTTCCGGGGACCCCCGGGTACACGACGGCCCCTTCGGTCTTCATATTTGTGAGTCGACTTGGCCCGCACGACCACGGAATAAATTTCGTGCGGCTCTAAACCTTCGTACTTCGCGATCATCGAATGGGATGCAAAAGGGGGGAGTCATGCCATCAGCTTTGTGGAAGGGATATATCACGTTCGGATTGATTTCCATCCCGATCCGACTATTTGCGGCCGCGCGGGAATCGCATACGCGTTTTCACGAAATTCATCGGGAGTGCGGCACTCGAATACATCACCAGCTCTATTGTCCCTACGATGAACGGGTAGTAACCCGTCAGGAAGTAGCCCTGGGCTATGAAACCGACAAAGACACGTACGTGCTGGTTGAGCCGGCGGAACTTAAGAAAATCCAGCCGAAATCGTCAAAGGTTATGGAAATTCTGCAATTCGCCAAACTCGACGAGGTCGACCCGATTTACTTCGAAACATCTTATTTCTGTGTGCCCGAAGAAGGTGGGCGGCGCGCGTACGATTTGCTGCTCAGCACTTTGCTACACATGGAATACGCTGCGGTCGCCCGAATCACACTCCATCAACGCGAGCGAGTAGTGATTGTCCGTCCTTATCTGCAGGGTCTGACTATCCATGCGATCTACTATCCGAACGAAATCCGTAAGGTTGAGCATTACACGCAAACGCAACTCAAAACTTTAAAAAAACAAGAGCTTGCCCTGGGAGAGCAGTTTGCCAAGACCTTGGTCAAGCCGTTTCGACCCGAAGAATACCGCGACGAGTATGAGGCACGCGTGAAACAGTTGATTGAAAGCAAGGCGAAAGGCCACGCCGCGCCGAAACAAGAGCAGAGCAAGCACCTTGCGCCGGTGATCGATCTGATGTCCGCACTGAAAAACAGTCTTGCGAACACTCCTGCGGGAAAAACAGCAAGGCCAAAGAAACTTCGCAGAACGGCATAAAATCCGGCATTATACCAACTCTACTGGATTGAGTGAAGTTGCGCACGATGGTGCCATAGGACCGCAGGGGAATTTGGAGGCGGACGAATGGCAAGTCTTAACGGCACAAAAGTGGCGATATTGGTTACGGACGGTTTCGAACAAGATGAATTAGTGCTGCCTCGAAGGGCGCTGGATGAAGCCGGAGCACAAACCAAGGTGGTATCCCCCAAAGCCGGGAAGGTTAAAGGCTGGAAGCATGTCGATTGGGGAGATTCGGTCACCGTCGATTTGCAATTAGATCATGCCAAGCCGGATGAGTTCGATGCTCTGCTTCTGCCGGGTGGAGTGATGAGCCCCGATAAGCTCCGCATGGAACCAAAGGCGGTGGAATTCGTGAAAGCGTTCTTTAACGCCGGTAAACCAGTCGCAGCGATTTGCCATGGGCCCTGGACCATCATTGAGGCTGGCGTGGCCGAGGGACGTAAGATTGCTTCCTGGCCCTCCCTGAAAACGGATCTGAAAAATGCGGGCGCGGAATGGATTGACCGCGAAGCGGTGATCGACGGCAAATTAGTGTCGGCCCGCAAGCCCGATGACATCCCCTCGTTCAATCGCGCAATGCTCGAAGTGTTTGGAAATGCGCACGCCAAGGGCCAAGGCGCTTAATTCAAAGGGGGACTTGGAAAATGGCACGATATGGAAAAAGTTCACAGAAATCCGTTCGAAGCGCAATGCGACGCCGTAAACACGGCACGTTGCGCTCGGGCAAAGCGGGCAACGGTGGGCGCGTAAAGAGCCGCAAACAAGCGATTGCCATCGGGTTGTCCGAGGCCCGCAAGAAAGGCGCAAAGGTCCCACGCAAGAAGTCCAGTTAAACGAGCTTGCAACGCGACAAACCGACAATCCTATGAAACAGGTACTCGAAAACGAGATGAGCCGCACGGTGCAACCACTTTGCCCGCGTGACGACCATGCGATGCACTACGAGGCGAAGGGAATTGCCTGGAAGGAAATTCCGACCGACAAAAGCCCCCAAACGATCGCGTCTTACCATTGCGGCTTTGAAGGCTGCAGTGTGCGTTTTGACAATGAGAGCGGGTATTTTTCTGTCGTGCTGACTCCCGACCAGCCGTATTTCATTGAGGAACCCGGTATCAACCTTTTGCGGTGCCCGGAACACCACACCTGGCTATACCGGAGCGCGAGCGAGAACCCCGACGAACGGTATCAATGGCGCTGCGGCGTAGATGGTTGCCATTACGTGCATGGACAGAAGACTGCGTGAGCCTGCCCGATCTCAATGCTCATCGGTCTGACTGCGAATTATTTCTGACTCGGGATTCGCCGGACCCATAACCGGGATTTCGACCGATACCAAAGTTCCCGCTTCCGGCGCTATCGATGTAACCGAAAGTAACCCGCCTAGCTCTCTCGCGCGCTCGCGCATACCGCCCAGTCCCACGCCCATTCCTTCATTTCTTTCTGAAAAGGGCCGTAGACGCTCCGGCGGGATGCCGCAGCCATAGTCGCGTACGTTCAACGCGATGGTGTGCTGTCCCACCTCCATAGCGACATCCACCCGGTCGGTTTTCGCGTGGCGATGCGCATTTGTGAGGCTTTCCTGCAAGATGCGGAACAGCGCGGTCTCAATTTCGTTCGAAAAGCGCGGAATCCTGTCTGGAATATTCAGCGAAACGTTGATGCCACTGCGCTGCGCAAATCCCTCAACATACCAACGAATTGCCGATCCCAGACCGGTCTCATCGAGCAACGGTGGATGCAGGAGATAAGAAATAGTTCTCGTTTCGGTGAGACACTGCTCGATCAATCCGACCGCCTCGGTAAGAGTTTTACGCGCGGCTTCCGACCGGATATCTCGCAGCGAGGACCGAATATTGATTTTGACGCTGGCAAGATACTGGCCGAGGCTATCGTGCAAGTCGCGCGCCAGCTTGCGGCGTTCCAGGTCCTGCACCTGCAAAATGCGTGCGCTCAAGCGGCGGGCCGCTTCTTGCGCCTGTTTCTGCAGCGTCAGATCGGAATTAATTTCCAACCAACCGATGGGATTACCGTCCACATCGCGGCGATACGTCCAGCGGCTCGCCACCGTCATACGATTCCCGTAGCGCGTTGATTGTTGTAATTCTCCCTCCCACACACCCTTGCTGCGCAGAGTCGACAGCACCTCTTGATACGAAACCGGAAATTCGGTCTGTAGTAACTCGGAAGCATTGTGTCCGATAGCCTCTTCTGGCTTCCAACCATAAAGTCGTTCTGCACCCCTGTTCCAATAGGAAATTCGGTTTTCCAGGTTGCTGATGAATGCGGCATCGTTGGCAAGGTCCAGAAGTTCGGCCTGAGTCGCGGCCTCGGCCACGCTCTGCTGCAGGGCTACTTGCTGGCCCTTTACCGCTTCGAGGAGGCGGTCACGGCCGCTGCGCAAGCGTTCTTCGGTCTGCTTGCGAGTGGTGATATTTCGCGAAGCGCCAATGATGCGCTGAGCTTTTCCAGTGGAATCATAAAAGAAACGAGCCTTGTCTTCGATCCATCGGGTCGTCCCGTTCGGCAGCACCACCCGATATTCCATGCGGAGATCGTCGTGATTTTTCTGAGCTTTCTCCCAGGAACTCAGCAGCAACCGTAAATCATCGGGATGTACGCGCGATTTCCAAGCTTCCCAGGACGGAGTGCACTCTTCGGGCTCATAACCCAGCAATTCGAATTCGCTTGGAGACCAGACCATCGCTTGGGTCTCTACATCCATATCCCAAGTGCCCATGCGTCCCAATTCCAACGCCAGGTTGAGCCGCTCTTCGGATTCATGGCGGCGGATGTGCGATTCAATATGGGAAGCGACCCGGGATAATAGGTCGCGCGCCGTGAATGGCTTCGCCAGATAATCGTCTGCGCCCGCTTGTAGCCCCTGAATTCGAAACTCTTCGCCGGCTCGTGCGGACAGCAACATGACTGGCGTTGTTTTCAGGTTCGGGTCTTTTCGAATGGCTTCCAGAAGCTGGATGCCGTCAACCTTGGGCATCATCACGTCGCTGAGCACCAGGTCATACGCTTTCTTCGCGATAAGCGCAAGAGCCGACTGCCCGTGCTCCGCGGTATCTATCTCATAACCAGCCTCGAGCAACAATCGCCGAACGTAATCGCGCATATCGGCGTTGTCCTCGACCAGTAGTACGCGGGGAACTCGTCCAAACACCGGCTTTGCTTTGAGGTTCTCGGGAGCGACCGAAGGCGTATCACGCTCGGTTTCGGGCGCCAGCCATCCCAAGGCTTCGTTCTCAAACATCGCGCGTTGCTGGGCGAGTGTCGAGACATCCACCGTCGCGCCGAGGCGTTCCTTGGGAAGATGAGCGGAGCCAAATGGGACCGATACCGTAAACCGCGTGCCAACGCCTGCGCTACTTTCCACACTTATGGTGCCACCATGTAGCTTCACGAGCTCCTGCACCAGCGCGAGACCTATCCCGGTTCCTTCATAGGTGCGCCCGGATGTTCCCTCCACCCGGTAGAAACGTTCGAAGATCCTGGGCAACTCGTTCGTTGGAATGCCAACACCGGTATCCGTTACCGTGAGCTGTGCCATGTTGTCCTTCCGCGCGAGCGCCACGGTAATTTTTCCAGACGGCGTAAACTTCAGGGCATTGGAGATGAGGTTCAGGACGATTTTCTCCCACATCGGCAAGTCGACAAAAACGTTTTCGTCCAACTCCTCGCACTTCACTTCGAAACCAAGCCCCGCTTTTTCAATTGCGGAACGAAACACACTGGCAATATCCGCGGTTACCGGAGCAAGGGAAACCGGCTGGTAGGTTGCTTGCGTGCGCCCCGCCTCTATTCGAGAAAAGTCGAGCAACGTGTTCACCAGCTTGAGCAGGCGCAGCCCATTTCGCTGAACCAAACGCAGTTCACGCGCCGAAACGTTGACGGGATCTCCGCGCGAAAGCAGTTCTTCGATGGGCGCTAAGATGAGCGTCAACGGAGTACGTAGTTCGTGACTGATGTTGCTGAAAAACGTCGTTTTGGCGTGGTCCAGTTTGGCGAGTGCTTCGGCGCGCTGGCGCTCCTGATCCAGCAGGCGCGCATCCGCGATGCCCTTAGCGATTTGCCCGCTCACTAATGAGAGGAAGCCGCGATAATCGTCATCTAATCTCTTGTGAGGATTGACCCCAATAATCAGGGCACCCATTGGTTTGCCTAGACTGCTTTGCGCGATGGGCAGGACAATGATCTGTTTGGGACTTTGTCTCCAAACGCCTCCTGGTAACGACACCCGCAAATCGTCTTTGTCGTTCAACTCAATGGGCTTGCCAGTGTGAAGGGCGCTACGAAGCGGTGATTCCAGGCCGCTGGATGTATCGCTCTGCAAATCGACTTCCGTTGGAAAAAACGGCTCATCGCCACGGAGCCCGGACCGGGCCACCAGATGAGCGGTGTCATCGTTCATCTTGTAAAGCACCGCGCAGGCAATGTCGTAGGGGTTGTTGCTCAGCGCCAGCGCAGCAAGCTCCCAGGACTCGTTTTCATTGGTGGCGTCAAGGCTCTTGGCGGCCAGGTCCCGTAAAGTGAGGAGCCGCCGTTCGCTGATGACCTTATCCGTTGTCTCAGTAACCGGCGTGAACACCCCGACCACCTTGCCGAGTTGGTTGCGAATGGGAGTGTACGAAAAAGTGTGGTAAGTCTCCTCGGAGTACCCGCTGCGTTCCAGCAGTAGCATTAAATCTGTGGACCAAGTGGCCTCGCCGGTACGCATCACATGATGGAGCATGGGGCCGATCACGTCCCAAATCTCCGGATACACTTCGCGTCCAGGCCGCCCGAGCGCGAATGGGTGTTTGGCTCCCAGTGTGCGCCGATAGGAATCGTTATAGAGCATGACCAGGTCTGGTCCCCACCAGACGATGAGGTCGAAACGTGAACTGATGCAAATGCCGGTGCTGAGTTGTAAGCCTTCCGGCCAATCTTCCGGCGGCCCCAAGAGTGTGTCGGACCAGTCGCGGGTGCGCATCAGTGCGCCCATTTCGCCGCCTCCGGCCAGCCAAGGAACGGTGGATTTGCCGCTATCACTAGCGACCGAGGATTTTGTGCCGATGGTTCTTGGCGATACGCTGCGTTGATCGACGATCCGGTCGATGGCTCCGAGGAGGTTGCGAGAAAGGTCCGCCTTAGCCACGTAACAAGTGGCCCCAACGTCCTTCGATTGTCTTCGCGTAACATCCGGATCGTTCTGGCTGATGATCACGACTGCGGTCTGGGGAAATTCATGCCGAATGATGCGCGTGGCTTCCACTCCATTCATCTCGGGCATGGAGATATCCATCAAGACCACGTCGGGCCGGTGCATTCGTGTCATTTGTACGGCTTCGCTGCCATCTACCGCCTCTCCACAGACCGTCCAATCGGGCCTGGAGAGCAGTAGAGATCGCAGCGCTCGACGTATAACCTCGTGATCGTCGGCGATTAGGATACTCAGTGGTTGTGGTTGCATCAGCTTCCGCCCTGCACGGCAAGTAATAGCGACGCTGGTCCGCAACAGGGGCTGTTTTGAGCTTAAATCAATGCAGGCCCCCGAAGTGAATACATTTTTCCCTGTACCTTACGTTACAGGCTTGCTCGTTCTAGAACCGCAGCCTCAAAAAATGGTGGATATAGTGGATTTCGCGGCCCACTTCTGAATGCTATTCAAAGATAGGAAGGAAATCTCAGTGATCGAAGCTGATCAATCCGGGGCGGGGAAGGCTGTAGTGATTGTCGACGACAACGCTGTCGTGAGACGGACCGTGGGGCACGCCCTGCTGGAGAATGGTTTTCGCTTTTATGGCGAAGCTGAAAATGGGGCCGAAGGCATTGAGGTTGTGAAGCAACTGAAGCCAGACCTCGCCATTCTCGATCTTTCCATGCCGGTCATGAATGGTTTACAAGCTGCTTTGATCCTGCGGAAGATGTTTCCGCAAATGCCCATTATCCTTTTCAGTCTATACGGAGACGGTGCCGTCAAAGCAGAGGCTGCGCGAGCGGGTATCGACGCTGTGATCTCAAAGACAGAAGATATGCCCGTCTTGATCGACAAGGCTCACGAGTTGTTGCAGTTCTGAGTCAGTTCGAACCCTGCTTCCCGGAGATCGTCACCAGCGCTCACAGTTCCAAAATTTGCGTTGCCGCGACATATTCCAATTCGCATCCCTGGCGCAGGCAGCGGAGCAGTAGCGCTCCCCGGCTCATATTGCCCAAGCCTACAAACTTCCGTGGCACCATCAGTCGCTCGCCGAAGACGTGCAACAGCATCGGTACATATTTCTTTGTCGCAATACTTCCCAGTAGAACAACGCGGGTCTCGTCGACGATTGTTTCCGAGAGCGCACGCAAATCTCGCTCGAGTGGGTCGCGATAACCGGGATTGTTCGCGGCAATGTTGTCGGCGGTAATTGCTCGAAGCTCCCCGAGTGTCACGATTGTCTCGGGAGGTAGCAGACCGCGCGACGGTGTAATGAGCAAAATACCGGAAACACCTTTGCCTGATGGACGCGAAAACGCGGCAGCGTAGGCGAGTTTGCCTCGGAAGTAGAGCGGACTGACGAAGCTAAAGGCCTCGCCTAGGGTTATGCCTGTTGTGCGCAGCCGTTGCGCCAGTTCGAACTGGGACTCGGGACGAAAAAGCATCTGCGCCCGAGGCCCATTCAGCTGCGCAGGCGACAACAAGTAAGTATAGCTAGCGGGAAAAGTTCGTTGTGTCTCGGCCGGACGGCCGGTTCCAGCAGGCGAATGCCCTCGCAAGACAACGCGTTTGTTATCCACTTTGCTGTTATCCTTCTAGCTTCTTCCGCCACTTTACGTACAGAACAAAAGCTACGGGAATACCTTGTTTACAGCAAAGAAAACCCGGGTCTCAAGCGATGAACTAAACGAAGAATGCACCGCCTCAAAACAGGCTCAGGTTTTGGTGACCTGGCTGAGACACCCGTTAGAGTTTTGATACAGAATCCACGGTCAAAGCAAGGCCAAACAGGCGGCATCCAGGTATCCGGGGGTACGAAAGATCAAAGAACGAATTCCTTTTCGCGCTAAGCCCATGCTCGCTACGCTAGTGAGCGCAGCGTTCGCTCGTCCAAACTGGATCTTCGAGGAAAAATATGATGGCGTGCGCATTCTGGCGTACAAAGAAGGCGATCGCGTGTCGCTGATGTCGCGCAATTCGATTGACCGCACAGAGCACTATCCGGAAATTGTACGATTGATCCGAAAATTGAAAGCATTGACGCTTTTGCTCGATGGGGAAGTAGTTGTCTTTGATAGCAAAGGCATCTCAAGGTTTCAACTCTTGCAGCAGAGTAAGGGCCAGCCGGAGTACGCCGTTTTTGATTGCCTTTATTATGATGGTCAGGATTTGCGGCGCGAACCCCTGGCCGAACGACGCAAAATCCTGGAGGGCATCATACCGCTGGAAGGGAAGCTCCGCATTTCGACAGTCGTCTCGCTCGACGGGCTAAAAGCCTTCCGAGTCGCTGGTAAACGTGGTTTTGAGGGAATCGTCGGCAAGAATCTCTCCTCCGTTTACGAAGGTCGACGCTCTCGTGAGTGGTTAAAGGTGAAGGTCCACCACGAGCAGGAATTTGTGATTGGTGGCTTCACCGAACCCAAAGGCACCCGTCTGGAGTTCGGAGCGTTGCTTTTGGGGGTTTACGATAAGCACGGCCTCCGTCACGTGGGAAAAGTTGGAACGGGCTTTGACAGTGGAAGTTTGCGGAGTTTACGGCAAAAATTTCAGGCGCTTACCCAATCGACATCGGCTTTTGTGGAGTTGCCAAATGAGCGCGATGTGACCTTCCTTAAACCTGAACTAGTCGCCCAGATCTCTTTCACCGAATGGACCGCCGATGGAAAGTTGCGGCATCCGGTGTATTTAGGCCTTCGAGACGACAAGAAGGCGCGAGAAGTCCACCGGGAGGATTGAATGCGCTCTGCCGACAATGCAGCCGGAGTAAAGATCAGCAATCCGGACAAGGTGTTCTGGCCCGAAGAAAAATATACCAAACAGGACTTAGCCGATTTCTATCGCGATATTTTCCCTTTGCTGAAACCTTACGTCGATGACCGCGTTTTGACGCTGGAGCGATGTCCAGACGGGATGGAAGGAGAGTGCTTCTATCAGAAGCAAGCCCCAAAGGGGTTGCCACCTGGAACTCCCACAAAGCGGTTTCAGAATGCCAGCGGAAAAAGGAAGGCCACCGATTACGTCGTTGGCGGAAAACTCGCCACGCAACTGGCGCTCGTGAATTTGGGGTGTATTCCCATACATGTAGCGAGTTTTCGCGCAAAGAATTACCCCAAGGCGGATTGGGTTTGCTTCGATCTCGACCCCGGTTCCGGGAAATTTGCGGATGCAGCGCGCGTTGCGCTCCTGGTGCGCGAAGCCTTGGACAAGATCGGCCTGCGCTCTTTCCCCAAGACATCAGGCAGCCGCGGTGTACATGTTTTTGTGCCGATTCGCCTGGGGCCCACGGCTGAAGAGGTGCTGAAATTCGCAGAGCAATTGTCCGCGCGCCTGGCGCACGACAATCCCGAACAAATCACCGTGGAGCACAGCATCGCCGCACGTGGCGACCGTGTTTATCTTGACCCCTTTCGCAATGGCCCGTTGCAAACTGTCGTCAGCCCATATTCTGTACGCAGAAAGCCGCATGCGCCTATCTCCACACCTCTGGAGTGGTCGGAAGTATCGGAAAAGCTCGATCCCGCCAGTTTTAACCTTGGCAATTTTCGGGCACGCGGGAAGAAAAAGGATCCGTGGAAAGATTTCATCGCGTCACGTCAGGCTCTCTCGACAGCCATTGCCCGTATGAAGAAGATGTAAGGTGAGGGGTATCTATGGTCCTTGAAAAATATAGACAGAAGCGCGATTTCCGAGTATCGCCGGAGCCCAAAGGGGCAAAAGCAAAGAGCAAGGTACAGTCGCTGCTTTACGTCATTCAGAAGCACCGGGCCACACAGCTGCATTACGACTTTCGTTTGGAACATAACGGCGTGTTGCTGTCCTGGGCCGTTCCCAAAGGACCATCCTTAGACCCCAGCGTGAAGCGCTTGGCGATGCAGGTGGAAGACCATCCTGTCGAATATGGCAGCTTCGAGGGAGTGATCCCCGAAGGCGAATATGGCGGTGGCACTGTGATGCTGTGGGACCGTGGCACCTGGACGCCCGAGGTGAGTGACGTAGATGGCGCCTTGCAGAAGGGAGATCTGAAGTTCGCGCTAAACGGTAAGAAACTTCACGGTTCTTGGGTTCTGGTTCGCACCCGGGGTTTTGGCGGTTCCAAAAAACCGTCGTGGCTCTTGATCAAGCACCGCGATCGGTTTGCCTCCACTAAAGACGTCACCACCGAATTGCCCAAATCCGTATCCAGCGGCCATTTACTGAAACAAATTGCCTTAGCGGGCGGCGGGGACGTCGAAAAAGCTGCCAGCGGTGATCCACCGACACGTGCGGCCGGTAAAAACAAACGCGGCCGGCGGCTTACGTAACGCAACCGCCGGCCGTTGGTTTGTAAGTCGGATCATGCGTTGGCCGAGCGCGAGCGTCCGCGGCGAACCGTAGTGGTTTCCGGTTGCTCCTCCTCGCCTTCCTCTTCTTCAGACTCCTGCTCTTCCGAGTTGTTGGCGGATGCATTGATTTGTTCGGCAAGCTCAGTCAATTTGGCGTCCGTTTCCTTCTCCTCGGTCAAGGTTTTTTCCAGTAGCTGGGCAGCTTCCTTTTCGCCAAGTTCCTGGGCCCAAGTGTGCACGCAGCCATAGGCTGCAATTTCGTAGTGTTCCACGCGTTGAGCCGCGGAGATTAGAGCGGCGTCCTTCACACTGCCCTCGTAGTCTTCGTCCATAAGCTCTTCCCCCTCTTCCAGAATACCTACCATGCCGGGACACTTTTTTCCTGTAGCCTTCTCGTCCATGGAAGTCATAATCTGCTTCAGGCGCTCAACGTGCTCTTTGGTTTGCTCTAAGTGTTGCTGGAATCCCGAGCGAAGCTCATCCGACTCCGCAGCTTTGACCATTTTGGGGAGTGCTTTCACGATTCGATTTTCAGCGTCATAAAGATCGCGGAGTTCGTCGAGAAATAGTTCCCTTAATGTGTTTTCCTTCATCATGCACCTCTCAAATTCTGTGGTTGTGTTTGGCTCGACCGTTTTATCGATGCCCGCTTTCACCGTAGGTCGGATGATATTAAAGGCCAATACCAACGACTCCGTAGGGAGGAACGTGCAAAAGGTTTAGCGTTTCCAATTTAAGTCGGAAGCCCATTGTCAAGATGGCTCTTACCGCATGGCTACTTTATTGGCCACGGGGTGGCAGGGATTTCAGATACGCTATGATCGCTTTCGCGTCGCCGGCATTCATATGGTAAATGTGCATCGGAGGGCGTAAGGCTTCTCCTTGTGGACCCACGCCTTTCTCAAGCACGCGCTCCATTTGTTCGTCGGTATAACTTGGGAGTCCGGCGAGTGGTGGAACGTGATCCGCCCAATCAGGGATTGGTTGAACCGGTCTGATCCATATCGGTGCTCCCTGCAGCCACGCGTGCGTATCCAAATTGCCTTGCGCATCTCTCGGGGTGTGGCACTCTGGGCATTTGGCAACTTCTTCGACCAAATATTTCCCGCGCTCCACATCTCCTGTTGCGGTGGAAGCACGTTTGCTCTGTCCGGTTGCCGAATAACACATGGCTCCAATAAACAACACCACGATAAGTGCGGAAAGAGCCGTATCTTTTTTTGGTTGAATCAACATAAGTGCTCCGGTCGCAACACTAAGTACCAGATCCTATCTACTTAGCCACCCTGAAACGTATTCGGTCCGGCCGCTATCCACAATCCCGCGTTTGCGGCATTTTCTAGTTCGAACCCTGTAGTCGATATCCTTCTAGGCTTGCGCTAGACCTTGACTTCAACTTCCACGGCACCCTCTTTGCGTGCCACGTCGACCACAGTTGCTTTTTCGTGGCGGGTAATGATCAGGTCCACGTGGGCGTCATTCACAGACAGCCCGTCAATCCGCAGCTCATCCATGAATGCCGGTAGTTGCGGGTTGTCAAATTGAACCAGCTGCTCCGCTGCGCGAATGCTTAACCCGAGTGCCGCACTGGATAGCAGATAAACAGCGCCCGCGGCCCATGCTTGCGGCGAACACGCCACCGGATACAGCGTGGGCCCGGTTCCGTCGGGCCGCCGGTGAAATCCGCAGAATAACTCGGGAAGCCGATTCAGGTTCATATGCAGAGCGGCATCGAACATTCCGTTAAGCAAGCGCGCTGTCAGATGTTGTTGTCCATAATGAGACATTCCTGCTCCGACGATCGCGGTGTCGTGGGGCCAGACCGAGCCGTCGTGATAGGACATTGGATTGTAGCGTGCCTCGCGTGCCGCTACGGTGCGGATGCCCCAGCCCGAATAGCACGCGCTGTCCATCAGCGTGTCGCAAACGGCGCGAGCATGGGCCGGCGCTGCGATCTTTGTAAATAGAGCGTGGCCAGCGTTCGACGTGCGTACTTCGCATGGTTTCTTTTCTCCGTCCAACGCCAAAACATAGGTTCTTAGCTCCTCATTCCAGAACGCTTCCTCGAAGCGGCTCTGCAGGGCGCGAGCTTCCTGTCCCAACCTTTGCGCCAGTTCCACGTTTCCAAGGCGTTCGCACATCGACGCGACCGAAACCTTTGCGGCGTAAACGTAGCCCTGCATTTCACACAGAGCAATTGGAGGTTCGGCCAAACGACCATCTCGATGAAAGATGGAATCGTGCGAGTCTTTCCATCCTTGCTGGACTAAACCTTTTTCCGAACGTTTGTAGTATTCGTAAAATCCGTCGCGATCCAAATCCGCGTAAGTGTCAATCCATTTCAACGCAGCGTTGATGTTTGGCCATATCTGCTGAATGAAAGCGCTGTCGTCGGTGCGCTGAAAATATGCTCCGGCGAGCATCAGAAAAAGTGGAGTGGAATCGACGCTGCCATAGTAACGGCCGAAGGGAACTTCTCCTGTAGTAGCCATCTCGCCGTGCCGGATTTCGTGAATGATCTTGCCTGGCTCCGCGTCGCGACTCGGTTCTTCCTCCGTAGCCTGGGTCTCGGCGAGGTAAGCGAGTACTCCTCTCGCGATGGCAGGTGCCAGCCAAAGACATTCCAACGCTGTAATTATGCCGTCGCGCCCGAAAACGGTGCTGAACCATGGCACCCCGGCATATGGATAATCACCCTCTGGATTGCCTTGCATTAACATAACCAAATCGGCCTGGCAGCGTGCCAGCCAGTTATTTGTGCGCCTATTTGAGGCCACAACCCGCGTTCGAAAAATTGGCCGCTCGCTCGGTTCTGTCTGCGGGCTGGCGATCACCTTAGGCCCGTTAGTGTCGGATCGTTCGCATACGATATCGATCGAGAGCATCCATTCCTGTTCGGGCTGAAGTTCTTGTGCGAAGGTCACCTCACGCTCGTGCAATGTCTCGGGAATGCACGAGAACGCAATCCGTGTCTGGCGACGGATTCCGTCGAGTCCCTGGTATGCCAGGATCAAAGCTTGTTGTTCCGATGAGTCTGGAAGCCTCTGGCCGTGTCGCTTCCGCACTGTGCCGCGCACCTCGAAAATGTCGGCGAAATCGGCGTCGAACAGAAACGTCAGCCATAAGGGATTTCTTTGCGTGCCATAATTTAAGCACCGGAAATGGAGATGGCAGGCGGCTTTGGAGAGCGAAGCAGAACGGAAAATGTGAATCGTGCTTTGCGGCACATCGCTACTATCGTCCAAACGAGTCTCAAAATTCGTCGCATCTACCGTCAAAAGGGAGCTATCTTCCCGAATCGTGGAACCAAGCAGCAGCGGTTTGCTGCCGCCAAGATAAAAGGCCAGCCGCGAAAGGTGACGCGTGTCCATGTGGAACAGTCCAAACTGCATTGTTCCCACGGATTCAATATCGCCATAACGATTGAATACCGCGAAAGTCTCCCCATATTTCAAAACGCGTGTGCGATCGTCGGCGAGCGACGACGTCGCTTTGACATAGAACTCCTGATTGATATTGAGGAAATCTTCGCGCCGCTCCGGTTGCTTCATGACACGATTGTGCTGGAAAGCTCAATCGACTGTACAGCCCGGGACAGCGGCGGAGCATCCACGAGGAACTCGTAAATCGATAAATAATCCTTGGCCATGCGGCAAGCCGTGAAGCGCCGCTCAAAGGTCGCACGAATTCTTGACCGCTGTAGTGTTTCCACATTTTTTAGCGCTTCCACCGCGGCGTCTTCGCTGTCGACGATGAATCCAGTCACGCCATCGTCGATGAGCTCGGGTACGGAGCCGCAACGAAACGCAATGATCGGAGTGCCGCAGGCCATGGCTTCAATCATGGTGAGACCGAATGGCTCTGGCCAATCAATCGGGAACAGGTAAGCATAGGCCCGGCCAAGAAAAGCGCTCTTTTGAGCTTCGTTAATTTCCCCCAGGAACTCTACTCCCGGTTCGTTCAGTAGCGGTACTATTTCCGTTTCAAAGTACTCGCGGTCCACAGGGTCCACTTTCGCGGCAATTTTCAGCGGCATCCCCGCTTTCACAGCGATGCGAATCGCGCGATCCGGTCTTTTTTCGGGAGAAATTCGTCCCAAAAACGCCAGATAGTCGCCCTTGTTGAGCTGTGCTCGACATAAATTCATAGGGAGCCCATGATAGACGTTTCCAATCCAATGGGCCCGCGCAAGTGGCCGCCGCTGCGACTGAGAAATGGAAACTATAGGCTGTTTGTCGAAATGTTCATAGACCGGCACCAGGTCTGGTAAGTCCAGTCGGCCGTGGAGTGTCGTCACCACCGGCAGTCCCAGGCTGCCCGTCGCCGGAAAATGCAAGTAGTCCGTATGGAAATGCAAAACATCGAACTCGTCTGCCATCGACAGAACTTTTCCCATCAATACTGTGTGGTGTGCCAATGGATCGCGGCATGTGCGGTTCAGGCGCAGCGCTGTCTTGCATCCGCTTACGAGGTTCGCCGACGTCTTCGAATCGCCACTGGCGAACAACGTGACATCGTGGCCGAGACGGACGAGTTCCTCCGTCAGGTAAGACACAACTCGTTCCGTACCGCCGTAAAGCTTGGGTGGCACACTCTCATACAACGGTGCGATCTGCGCAATCCTCATTTGCCCTCTCTCGTGTTGCGACTCCTAAGTTTACGCGGGTCATATCCTGTCGCTCCATCCGACGTTTCCCTTAAATTGCCGAACACTTCGGCTGTATTAGAAGCGTTTTGAAATAACCATTTGCGGAGTGTCTGCTAGTTCGTACGAATTTGAAGCTGTTCCATGGCGCGCTGAGTTCTTACGGTTTTGAGAACACCGTGTAGAAAATACAGGAAAAACCCTACTGTCGCAGATACAGCTGAACTGGTAAAAACTTCTGTGCGATTTTGTACATCTATCGTAGGTTCCTGGCCTCGATCGAGGTTCTGCAGTGGGTTCTGCGCTGATATACCGCCATCTTGCGTGAGGTAGAAATGAACGGGGAGTTGGCCGCCCATCTTGACGCGTCGCAAGACAAGAAACGAATTAAGCGTAAAAACGGTGACAGCCTCCAAGCAGATGACTCGGCTGAACTGGCTGTTATCCTGCAAACTCTGCTTAGTGTCCGGGATGGCGATTTCTCCGTACGCCTGCCTGTAGTTTGGACTGGCCTCACTGGGCGGATCGCCGACACGTTTAACGAAATCCTAAGTGCCAACCAGCAAATGTCGCTCGAGCTGAAGCGGCTGGGTCAAACTCTCGGAAAAGAAGGCAAAGTACGCGAACGCGTCCGTTTTACCATCCCCCAGGGCGCTTGGGGCGAGATGGAAAACTCCGTGAATACTCTTACGGAAGACCTGTTGCGGCCCATCACCGAAGTGACCCGTGCGATCGCCGCGGTTGCCCAAGGTAACTTAACGCAAACCGTACGCATGGAAGTGGACAATCGTCCCCTCGAAGGCGAATTCTTACGTTCCGCGAACATCGTCAACACCATGATTCAACAACTCGGCGTGTTCACCGCCGAAGTGACGCGCGTGGCGCGCGAAGTCGGCACCGATGGCAAGTTGGGCGGCCAAGCCGTCGTGCCTGGTGTCGCAGGAACCTGGAAAGATTTGACCGACTCCGTGAATTTGATGGCCAGCAACCTTACTGGTCAGGTGCGCAACATGGCCGAAGTCGCTACAGCTGTTGCCAGCGGCGACCTCTCCCGAAAGATTACCGTCGATGTCCGAGGCGAAATTCTCCAACTCAAGGAAGCCATCAATATGATGGTGGACCAACTCCGTTCCTTCGCCTCGGAAGTGACGCGCGTGGCGCGTGAAGTGGGTACCGACGGCAAGTTGGGCGGCCAGGCTGTCGTGCCTGGCGTCGCGGGAACCTGGAAAGACCTGACCGACTCCGTCAATGCCATGGCAGGAAATCTGACCGCTCAAGTTCGTAATATCGCCGAGGTGACCACCGCGGTAGCTCGCGGTGACTTGTCGCGCAAGATCACCGTGGACGTGAAGGGCGAAATTCTGGAGCTGAAAGAAACCATCAACACGATGGTGGATCAGCTGAACGCCTTCGCCGGCGAAGTCACGCGTGTTGCGCGCGAAGTTGGTACGGAAGGGAAGCTCGGCGGCCAAGCACAGGTGCCCGGTGTCGCGGGTACGTGGAAGGACCTCACCGACAACGTCAACTTCATGGCCAGCAACCTGACGGGCCAGGTGCGAAACATTGCTGAAGTGGCCACGGCCATCGCCAAAGGCGATTTGTCTCGCAAGATTACCGTCGACGTGCGCGGCGAAATCCTGCAGCTGAAAGAAACGCTGAACACCATGGTGGACCAGCTGAACCGGTTCGCCGGCGAAGTGACGCGCGTCGCGCGCGAAGTTGGCAGCGAAGGCCGGCTAGGTGGACAGGCCAATGTGCCCGGCGTTGCGGGAACTTGGAAAGATTTGACGGACTCCGTGAATTCGATGGCCGGCAACCTGACGGCTCAGGTTCGAAACATTGCCGAAGTGACGACCGCCGTGGCCCGCGGTGACCTCTCGCGCAAGATCACGGTCGATGTAAAGGGCGAGATCCTCGAGCTGAAAAACACCATCAACACCATGGTGGACCAGTTGAACGGCTTCGCCGGCGAAGTGACGCGCGTGGCCCGCGAAGTCGGCACGGAAGGAAAGCTCGGCGGCCAGGCCCAGGTACCCGGAGTCGCAGGTACCTGGAAAGATTTAACCGACAACGTGAACTTCATGGCCAGCAACCTTACGGCCCAGGTTCGAAACATTGCCGAGGTCGCGACCGCAGTAGCCCGCGGCGACTTGTCGCGCAAGATCACCGTGGACGTTAAGGGCGAAATCCTCGAATTGAAAGACACACTGAACACCATGGTGGACCAGTTGAGGTCTTTCGCTTCGGAAGTTACCCGCGTGGCCCGCGAAGTGGGCACCGATGGCAAGCTGGGCGGTCAAGCCGACGTGCAGGGCGTGGCCGGCACGTGGAAGGACCTGACCGATTCCGTGAACTCCATGGCCAGCAACCTGACTGGCCAAGTGCGGAACATTGCCGAGGTGACGACGGCCGTTGCTCGTGGCGACCTCTCCCGTAAGATCACCGTCGACGTGAAGGGCGAGATCCTTGAGCTGAAGAACACCATCAACACGATGGTGGACCAATTGAACGCCTTCGCCGGCGAGGTCACCCGCGTCGCTCGCGAAGTCGGTACCGAAGGGAAACTCGGTGGTCAGGCCCAGGTGCCCGATGTGGGCGGTACGTGGAAAGACCTCACGGATAACGTCAACTTCATGGCCAGCAACCTCACTGCGCAAGTTCGTAACATTGCGGAAGTGACCACGGCAGTGGCCCGCGGCGACCTGTCGCGCAAAATCACTGTAGACGTGAAAGGCGAAATCCTGGAATTGAAGAACACCATCAACACGATGGTGGACCAACTGAACGCTTTCGCCGGTGAAGTTACGCGTGTGGCTCGCGAAGTCGGTACGGAAGGGAAGTTGGGGGGACAGGCGCAGGTGCCAGGCGTTGCCGGTACATGGAAAGACTTGACCGACAACGTGAACTTTATGGCCAGCAACCTGACTGGCCAGGTGCGTAACATCGCGGAAGTCGCAACTGCGATTGCCAGCGGCGACTTGTCCCGCAAAATCACGGTCGATGTACGCGGTGAAATCCTTCAGCTGAAGGAAACGCTGAACACCATGGTGGAGCAACTCCGCTCCTTTGCCGCGGAAGTTACTCGCGTCGCGCGCGAGGTCGGCAGCGAAGGCCGCTTGGGTGGCCAAGCCAACGTGCCTGGTGTCGCTGGCACGTGGAAAGACTTAACCGATTCGGTAAACGCCATGGCCGGCAACCTGACCGGCCAAGTTCGAAATATTGCGGAGGTGACCACCGCGGTGGCGCGCGGCGACTTGTCGCGCAAGATCACCGTCGACGTGAAGGGCGAAATTCTCGAACTGAAGAACACCATCAACACGATGGTGGACCAGCTAAACGCCTTCGCCGCGGAAGTCACCCGCGTGGCCCGCGAAGTGGGCACAGAAGGAAAACTCGGCGGTCAAGCTCAAGTGCCCGGTGTGGCCGGGACCTGGAAGGATCTCACCGACAACGTGAACGTTATGGCCGCTAACTTGACTGAACAGGTCCGCGGCATCGTCAAGGTGGTCACGGCTGTAGCTAACGGCGAACTCACGCAAAAACTCACCGTGAACGCCAAGGGCGAAGTGGCCGCTCTCGCCGAGACCATCAACAACATGACCGGTACGCTGGCTACCTTCGCCGACCAGGTCACTACCGTTGCGCGTGAGGTTGGCGTCGAAGGCCGCCTGGGCGGCCAAGCCAACGTCCCGGGGGCTTCCGGAACATGGAAGGACCTTACCGGCAACGTCAACTTGCTGGCCGACAACTTAACGAACCAGGTTCGCGCTATCGCGGAAGTTGCGACCGCGGTCACTAAGGGTGACTTAACCCGTTCCATTCAGGTGGAAGCCCGCGGCGAAGTGGCCGAACTCAAAGACAACATCAACACCATGATCGACAATTTGCGATTGACCACCGATCGCAACACCGAGCAGGACTGGCTCAAGACCAACCTCGCCAACTTCACCAACATGCTTCAAGGCCAGCGCGAACTCTCTACCGTCGGCCGCATGCTCTTGTCGGAATTGGCTCCGCTTGTCAACTCTCAGCAAGGCGTCATCTATCAAATGCGATCCGAGGAACATGGCGAACTCGTGCTTCTCTCTGCCTATGCTGATGACGGCATGGACGGTCACCACCGCAGCCTCCGCATCGGTGAGGGACTGATCGGGCAGTGTGCCAGCGAGAAGAAGCGCGTGCTGATCAAAAAGGTTCCACGCGATACCGTGACTATCACGTCCGGCCTCTTCAAAGCCGTGCCGCAAAACGTGATCGTATTGCCAGTGCTTTTTGAAGATCGCGTCAAGGCCGTCATTGAGCTTGCTTCACTGAGCGAATTCACCGCGTCGCACCTGGCCTTTTTGGAGCAACTCACTTCGAACATCGGCATCGTGCTCAACAGTATCGAAGCCACGATGCAGACGGAAAGCTTGCTCAAGCAATCGCAGCAGTTGGCGATTGAGCTGCAAACGCAGCAGAAAGAGTTGCAGCAGACCAACGAGCAATTGGCGCAAAAAGCGCAACAGCTGGCTGAACAGAACGTGGAAGTCGAACGCAAAAATCAGGAAATCGAACAGGCTCGCCGCGCACTGGAAGAGAAAGCCAAGGAACTGGCGCTCACCTCGAAATACAAATCGGAATTTCTGGCCAATATGTCGCATGAGCTGCGCACTCCGTTGAACAGCATTCTGGTTCTAGGGCAGCAACTGGCCGAAAACGCCGATGGCAATCTAAGTGCCAAGCAAGTGGAGTTCTCTCGGACCATTCATGGCGCCGGAACCGATTTGCTCAATTTGATCAGCGACATTCTTGACCTGTCTAAGATCGAATCTGGTACGGTATCGGTGGAAGCCGAGGAAGTTCTCTTCTCGAGTCTTCTCGAAATGGTTGCGCGTCCTTTCCGTCACGAAGCGGAAAATCGCCGCCTGAGCTTCGAGATCCATTCCGATCCACATCTCCCGCGCAGTCTGGTCACAGACTCCAAGCGCCTGCAGCAGGTGCTCAAGAACCTGCTTTCCAACGCATTCAAGTTCACGGAACAAGGCGGCGTACGAGTTTCCATCCGCACCGCTGACCGTGGATGGGGCGAAGGTCATCCGGTTTTGAGTACCTCCGCATCCGTCATTGCTTTTGAAGTGAGCGACACTGGAATTGGCATCCCCCAGGAAAAGCAGCGCATCATCTTCGAGGCCTTTCAGCAGGCCGACGCGGGCACCAGCCGCAAATACGGTGGCACTGGCTTAGGTTTGGCGATCAGCCGAGAATTAGCGAATCTACTCGGCGGCGAGATTCAACTGCGTAGCACACCCGGTGCCGGGAGCACGTTCACACTCTATCTGCCGAAGACTTACGTTGGCCCAACTTCCGCGCTATCTGCTAGCCAGGAAGCACGGCCGGCTGGGCTTTCGGCGGGTCGCCAACTTGCGCACGTGGTCGTCGCGGATAGCGCTCAGAAGATTCCAGACGATCGCGATGAGTTGCAGCCCGGCGACAGCGCTTTGCTCATCGTCGAAGACGACATCCATTACGCACAGATCCTCGTGGACTTGGCCCGCATCAAGGGCTTCAAGGTGCTTGTTGCAGGGAAAGGCGCGGAAGCGCTCGCTTTGGCCCGTGAGTATCGACCTACGGCCGTTTCCCTCGACGTATTCCTTCCCGACATGTTGGGATGGACAGTGCTGAACCATTTGAAGCAGGACCCAACCACACGGCATATTCCCGTGCAGTTGCTCACCTTGGACGAAGACCGCCAGCACGGGCTCTCGCGCGGAGCCTTCTCGTTCGTTACCAAGCCGGTGACACCCGATGGCCTGCAAGCTGCCCTCGACAAAATCAAGGACTACTCCGCACCTCGTCGCAAGCGCCTGCTGGTGGTGGAAGACGATCCCGCCGAACAGCTCAGCATCCGCGAATTGCTGGGTCACGACGATATCGATGTGACGATCATCGCCACAGGCGAAGAGGCTCTCGACGCCGTTGAGGAGACCAACTTTGACTGCGTGGTATTGGACCTGCGCTTGCCGGATATGAGCGGCTTTGAAGTGTTGGGCAAGTTAAGCGAAAGTCCTTCCCTTCGGGAATTGCCCGTGGTGGTCTTTACTGGTAAGGAATTGACCGCCGAAGAAGATGCCCGCCTCCGGACCCTCGCGCGCAGCGTGGTTGTGAAAGGCGTCGAGTCGCCGGAGCGTTTGTTGGATGAAACCGCTTTGTTTTTGCATCGTGTGGTTGCAAACCTGCCCGTCGAGCGCCAGCGCATGCTCGAAAAATTACACGGCTCCGACGAAGCCTTGGCTGGGAAAAAGGTTCTTATCGTTGACGACGACGTCCGCAATATTTTCGCACTCAGCAGTGTTCTCGAGCGGCGCCGCATGCTGGTTCTGACGGCCGGCACCGGCCGGGAAGCCATTCAGATCCTTGAGGATACTCCGGACATTGCCATCGTGCTGATGGACATCATGATGCCTGAAATGGATGGCTTCGAAACTATGCAGGTCATCCGGCAGAATCCCAAGTGCTGGCGCATGCCCATCATTGCGTTAACGGCCAAGGCTATGAAAGGGGATCGCGAAAAGTGCCTGGAAGCGGGCGCGTCCGATTACTTGGCCAAGCCCGTCAATACGGAACAATTGCTTTCCGCTTTACGCTTATGGCTGCATCGATGAATAACGGGCAGGAAAACTCGGCAAGGCGCACCGATGTTTCAGTGAACATCCTGATGGTAGACGACCAGCCTGCCAAACTACTGAGCTATGAAGCCATTCTTCGCGATCTGCACGAAAACCTCATTAAAGTCGGCTCCGGACGCGAAGCGCTCGACCAACTTCTGAAGAATGACGACATCGCCCTGGTGCTCCTCGATGTCAGCATGCCGGATATCGACGGCTTCGAACTGGCCAATCTCATTCGGCAACATCCTCGCTATCAGAATTTGGCCATTATTTTTATTTCTGGAGTGCACCTGACGGACGTGGACCGCATTGAAGGTTACCAGCGTGGTGCTGTGGACTACCTTTCTGTTCCGATCGTTCCGGAGTTGCTTCGTGCCAAGGTCAGCGTGTTCGTGGATCTCTATCGCAAGAGCCGGCAGCTCGAAGCGGTGAACCATGACCTCCGCGTTGCAGAAGAGCGCTTGCGTCGCCTGACCGGACGCTTGATGCAGATTCAGGATGCCGAGCGCAGGCGGGTGGCGCGGGATGTTCACGACGGCTTAGGCCAATATCTGGTCGGCGTAAAGATGGGCATTGACCAGCTGGCGCGCCGTCTCTCACACGATCCCAGTGCTCACGAAAGTATGAGCGAAATGTCTATGCTGTTGAATCGGGCCATCAATGAGACCCGCACCATTTCTCATCTTTTGCACCCGCCATTACTCGATGAGATCGGTCTTGAGTCGGCTCTCGCTGTGTACACCGACGGCTTTGCGAAACGTAGCGGCATTACCGTCAAAGTGGATGTCACTTCGGATTTGGGCCGGCTCGATAGCGATGTCGAAACAGCGCTGTTTCGCGTCGTCCAGGAATGTCTGCTCAATGTGCATCGGCATTCGAATAGCGCCACTGCCGCGGTGACTTTGTGCAAGACAGATGACTACATCCGTCTGGAGATTCGCGACGACGGGATTGGCATGAATAGCGCCGAAGATGGCACGGGTCTCGGCGTAGGGCTACTGGGAATTCGTGAAAGAATCCGTCAATTGGAAGGGAAGTTGCAAATCGCCTCGAACAACGGGCAGGGAACTGTCGTCATTGCTACTGTCCCCGGCCGGGCTCGTACAGAAGCCGCCGCGGAACCGTTTCCCGTCGTCGATCCTCCCGCCGCCATGCCAGAACTCTCCTAAGCGCTAAGAATCGCTCTTGCCTCAAAATCGCCGCAATTTCCGCATTTAATTGTGCTGAATTTTCGATTCTTGGCTTCTTTTCTACAGAGTTACCCCGATTGTTCGTTTTGCCCCGTTTGGTTAAAAAGGAAGTCTCGTTTTTTTCGCCCGCGGCATCAAAACGGGCAGCTAGTTTCAGCACTGTGGAGCGCGTTTCATGGATAATGGACTTCCCATTCTCATTGTTTCCTGCCGACCCGATAACCGGAAAATGCTACTGCGTGTGTTTGAGGGGTTGCCGATTGACAGTTACACGGCCTCAACCGTCCAACAAGCCAAAGAGGCTCTAAGATTGCGTCCGTTTTCCGTGGTGTTTTGTGAAGAGCGCCTCTCGGACGGCACCTATGCCGAATTACTGCGCAATATTCGCGCGACGTCCGAAGATGCGCGATTTGTCGTCATGCTCTGCACCGGTGAGTGGGAGGAATATCTCGAGGCCCTGCGCGTTGGCGCCGAAGAAGTGCTGCGCTGCCCGCTCCAGCCCACCGATATCGACTTGGCGTTGATTCATGCCATGCGTGGCGGCCCAACGAAAGCTGTCGCTGCTCACGCGTAGGGCTTGCTTCCTGAATTTCCAGTGCTGCCTGATGAAGCTCTTTTGCTCATGTTCTACGGGAAGGATGTCCTGAATGGCTACTCTGCCTGCAAGCTCGGTTAGCGGATCCGATATTCTCCGCAGGCCGACACGTATTTGCACCCATTGTGGCAGCGACGAAGTCTACCGTCAGCGTCCCCGCGGCCTGATGGAACGCCACGTTTTCAAGGCCTTCCAATTTGCACCTTACTGGTGCGCCGGCTGCGACAAGCGCTTCTACCTCCGCTCCCTCAAACCCAGCGCCTCACCCAGATAAACAACACATTTACAAAGTACGAACAACACCAGGAACACGGGCAATGCGGCGCGCACTAGTCGGAGAGGTAAGCTTCTTGGGGCCGGCGAGCGACGCGTGGTGCCCATCGAGATTTTCGTCTAGCTGCTACTAATTACGCTGAGCGGTGATTGGTACTTTTGGTTAGCACTCGGCGCGGTGACACAGGGTGACACAGCGGTGACACAATAAGCCTCGATCCATTCCAGCGGTGACATAGCGGTGACACAGGAGCCTGTTTTGGGACATACCTTCCTCTGGTATGCTTCAAAAAGCGTTTGTTTTATTGGGTGATTTGGTGGGCGGTAGAGGACTTGAACCTCTGACTTCCTGCTTGTAAGGCAGGCGCTCTAACCAACTGAGCTAACCGCCCATGCGGCTTCTCTTCATCGTAACATGAGTTTCGCCCCGTATTTCACGCCAGCAAATTTCCCGTTTTCTTGCGAATTTCTCCTGTAGCCAGTACACTCAATAGTTCACAGTTCAATCAAGGATCGCCACAGACATGCTGCTGAACCGCGACTATGTGGGTTACATGGCCTCCGAAGTCATCAAGAAGCTTCTGGAGGACAAACAGATCGAAATTAAGGAAAAGGACCAGCAAGCGGTGATCACCCGCGTGCGGCATCGGGTGCTCGAGGAAATCACCATCGAAGACAAGGTCAACGAAGAGGCCCGCAACATCCTGACGCAGTACCAGGACGAAATGCGCCGGACCGGTATTTCCTATCAGGAAATGTTCAAAAAGGTCAAAGGGCAGATTGCCCGCGACCGTAAATTGATTTTGCGCTAGCGTCAGGGAAGGGAACGGGGACGACAACCAAACATGCGATTGAGCCGCGAAAAAATTGTACGCATCTCGCATCAAATCGTGGAATTACTCGTGCAAAGCAACGACGTGGAGTTCATCGAGGACCGCGACACCATCCGCCAGCACATGGTGCAAACCATGACCAATATCCTGCGCGAGGAAGAGAAGGTCGAAGCCGAGGTCCGCAAGCGCATTACTTCTCAGAAGAAGGAAATCCTCGAGGGCAGCGAAGAGTGGGATGTGCTTTTCCGCAAGTACTACTCGGAAGAACTACGCCGCCAAGGCATCGCCGCCGCGCCGGAAGAACACCAAAAAGCGGGTCACCGCTAGCAAGAAAAAGGGCGGCCCACCCTGAGCCGCCCGTTGACAACATTCTCAATTCCTAAAATCAATTTACGGCGAAGTGGACGACGGTGACGATGACGGCGAGGTGGACCCGCCCGAAGAGCCGCCCGACCCACTCGATCCCCCGGAACCGCCCTGCGGGCTAGTGCTGTTGGGATCATCCGAATCCGGCCGCCGCTTCAGCGTGGGCCGATCGTCGTCGCCACTGTTCGGGTCAGACTGGCCGGTTTGTCCCGGTTGTCCTTGCGTGGTCTGGCCCTGCCGGGTCTGCTCGGTTTTGGTCCGCAACGTCGGTTTGCCCGGCCCGTTGTCCTGAACCTTGCGGGCAAACATTACGTTGCGCAGCCGGGCCTTCACCGAATCGAATTCCGAAGTGGTAACGATGTACTCGTCCTTCTCCGGCAAAATACGCGCAATTTCCTTCTGTGCTGCCTCAATGCGATCGGGAGTCGGCGGGTGCGTCGAGAACATCTTCGGTATCGTGCCTGGACGCCGCTTCTCATCCGCCTCGATCCGCTCGAAAAAGGTTACGTAGGAGTTGGGATCGTAACCCGCTTTGTACATGTACTGAATCCCGAGGTAGTCTGCCTCGCGTTCGGCGTCGCGAGAGAACTTCAGGAACGTCAGCGGGATGGCCAGTTGCATACCTTCGTAGATTCCGTACCCAGCCCAGCCGTAAGGAACAAAGATCATCGCAGCCATCGCGCCAATCTGGATCATGTCGGCTTTTGTGGCCTGCTTGGTGCCGTGCCGCGCACACACGTGCGAGATCTCGTGCGCCATTACGCCTGCCAGTTCAGACTCTTCCTGCGCCTTCAGGATCAGCCCGCTATTTACGTAGAAGAATCCGCCGGGAAGCGCAAACGCATTAACTTCGTCCGAATCGATCACCTTAATCGTGAAAGGAACCTGCGCGTCTGAATTGCGCACCAGGTTCTGACCTACGCGGTTCACATACTCGGTCACCACCGGGTCGTCAATCATTTTCGAACTGCGTTCCACCTGCTGCGCCAGCTGTTTGCCGAGCGCAATTTCATGTTCCAGCGAGTAGAAGTTCACGCCTTTGCCGACGCTTCGGTTGCCGATGGCGTCCACATCATCCTTGGAATTTTTTGGATGAACGGTCTGTTGCTGCTGTACTGGCTGATCCCCGGTCGACTGTTGCCCGGAATTGGAGTTCTGCGTCGTCGATTTGTTGCTGTCGCCGCTTTGATCGGGGCACCCCGCTGCCTTTTGCTGATCCGTTTGTTGCGCCGGAGTGCTCTGTGAACTCTGGCTCGATTGCCCGCTCTGGGAACTCTGACCATTTTGCCCATTCTGCGCTGCTGGGGCGCACGGGTTTTGCGGCTGCTCTCGAACCGGGGCAGGGTTGGCCGGAGCATTCGTGGAAGATTGGGCGAGAACCAGGGCAGGCCAGACCGCTAAGGTCGCTGCGAGAAAAAAGCCAATCGCGTAGCGCGAAGAGTTGTGTTTCATACTGCCTCCCCCGGTGGTCCCTCTCGGAGTATACACCCGTTCCCCTTGCGAGCCTTCCCAAAGCTTAGGATGAAGGGCCTGCAGCAAAGGTTTTCTAGCTCCTTAGGCCCGGGACGGTAACTCGGGGTGCCCGCCGGGTGGACACGGCAGTTGACACTTCTTCCCAGCCTATCTACAGTCAATAACAACAATGAGTTCACGAAAGATTCAGATTGGACAACTCTGGAAGAATCTCCAGACTGGAGACACTTTTCTGGTGACTCGGGTTTATAACGAGGCACTCAGCACCATCGTGGTTCTTCGCAAGTCTGGCGCGGAAGATCAAAGCCAGTTGCGCATTAAGGTCGAGCGGACCCCGGAAGGCCAGAATATCCCCGGGTTCGCCCCCGCCATGGAAGACGATTCCGTCTAAGCGCCCTACGGCCTAAATCGAACGCACCGGTAAGGTCACAACATCGTCTACGGCCATTAACTCCTTTTGTAAGAATGGCTCGCCGTACTTTACCCCGATCATCTGTCCCCAACGTCGCGCCATCAACTCCATCATGGAGTCCAGTTGGTCAATCGCCAGGAACACTCGCTGCTTTCTTTCGCTTTTGGCGGGCCGGAACTGTGAACCGTAGGCCAGAATGGCTTTGTGCCGCGTTTCGTATTCCCGGCTAATGTCTACGACAAACGACGGCGCCATGCCCTCAAACGACGTCGCATAGAGGATTTTAAACGGCCGAAAAGGCTCGCCATCCAGTGGCAATTGCTTCAGCCCCGCCAGAAAGCAGCCCTCGTAGGCGAGTGTCGAGGCGTGGTAATGATCCGGATGCCGCGCCTCCCAATAGGGAATAATTACCGTATATGGCCGCAGTTCCCGGATTCGTGCCGCTAGCTGCATTTTGTAAGCCCGTGTTGGCCGCACGTCGGAGTCTGGCACACCCAGGGTCTCTCGCCATGAGACTTTCAGGAATTTCGCCGCACGCGCTGCCTCCTTCGCTCGTGTTTCCGGTGTTCCCCGCGTTCCCATTTCGCCTGCGGTCAGGTCCAAGATGCCGGTTTTGTATCCCTTGTTTGCCATTTTCAGCAGCGTGCCGCCGCAAGTCAGTTCCACATCGTCTGGATGGGCGGCAATTGCCAGTACGTCGAGTTTCATTGGTTTTCCTCGTAACTCCGCGTGGATTGTAGCATTAAGCCAAAAAATGCCGCTTCGTTCGGCGCCCAGCTCATCTACAAACCGTGCGTGGTTGTGCTACTTTCTCCCCATGACAGACCAGAAGAGATTGCAAGGACGCGTGGCCCTCGTCACGGGTGCAGGTAAACGTCTCGGTCGGGCTATCGCGCTTCGACTCGCACAGGAAGGCGCCGATGTCGCGGTCCACTATGGAAAATCGGCATCTGACGCCCGCGCCGTGGTCGAGCAAATCGAAAACCTCGGCCGCCGCGCCGCTGCCTTTCCGGCGGAACTTACCGACGTAGCGGGCATCGAACACCTCGTCAATCAAGTCATTTCCCAATTCGGTCAACTCGACATTCTTATCAACACCGCCGCCACATTTTTGCAGACCAAGTTCGGCGAAACCACCGAGGCAATTTGGCACGGTTCCCTCGACACCAACCTGAAGGCTCCCTTTTTTCTTTCTCAAGCTGCCGCGCCCTATCTGACGAAGGCGGCTGACGGCGTGATTATCAATTTTGCGGATATCGGTGGCCTGCTCGGATGGCGCGACTTTCTTCCCCACTCCCTTTCGAAAGCGGGCGTTATGATGCTGACCCGCATCCTTGCCAAAGAACTCGCTCCCGCCGTGCGTGTTAACGCTATCGCCCCAGGCACGATCACCATGCCCGGCGATCCTCCGGAATGGCAGGCCGATTACATTCGGCTGGCGCCGCTTCGTCGCACTGGAAGCCCGGACGAGATCACGGATGCCGTGCTCTACCTGATTACTGCCGAATTCGTGACGGGCCACGTATTGGTCCTGGATGGTGGGCGCACGCTCTGACCTCTTTTGGTGCATCGGAAATTTTGCTGAACTGTATCGCGAAAATTTCTGCGGCCTGTTGTGCGCCGCCCCGCGCGAGGGTGTATTCTTATGAATTGTGCGTGTAGAAGACGCGCGCGTCGGCTCCGCCTAGGGGTTCGGCTGAAGGGGAAGGGCAATCGCTCCTATGGATCAGGAAACCTTTGCGCCACGGCACGTGGAAGACGTCGAAATTCAGGAATGGCTGGAATCGCTTGATTCTGTGCTACTTTCTAGCGGCACAGACGTCGCCCGCGAGATTTTAGAGCGCCTTCGGGCCCACGCCACGGTCAGCGGTATCGACCTGCCGTTCACCGCAAACACTCCTTATGCCAACACCATTCCTGCGCGACTGGAGCCCCTGTTCCCAGGCGATCAGCAGCTCGAACGTCGCATCAAGTCCCTGATTCGCTGGAACGCTCTGGCCATGGTCGTTCGCGCCAATCGCCTGGAGCACAACATCGGTGGCCACATCTCCACCTTTGCTTCCGCTGCCACCCTCTATGAAGTTGGTTTCAATCATTTCTTCCGGGCCCGCACCGATCAGTTTGAAGGCGACACTATCTATTTCCAGGGCCACGCCGCTCCCGGCATTTATGCCCGCGCTTTTCTGGAAGGGCGCCTGAGTGTGCAGCAGCTCGAGAATTTTCGCCGGGAAACGAAACCCGGCGGCGGCCTGTCTTCTTATCCGCATCCTTGGCTCATGCCCGATTTTTGGGAATTTCCCACCGTGTCGATGGGCTTAAGCCCGCTGATGGCAATTTACCAGGCGCGCTTTAATCGCTATCTCGAAAATCGCGGCCTCAAGTCCGCAACGGATGCAAAGGTTTGGGCATTTCTGGGTGATGGCGAGACCGACGAGCCTGAATCACTCGGCGCAATTACCTTGGCTTCTCGCGAAAAACTCGACAACCTCATCTTCGTGATCAACTGCAATCTGCAGCGTCTTGACGGCCCAGTTCGCGGTAACGGCCAGATTATTCAGGAACTCGAGTCTGCCTTCCGCGGCGCACGCTGGAATGTCATCAAGGTTCTCTGGGGTTCGGAATGGGATCCCATTCTCGAGCGCGACACCGAAGGCCTGCTTGTTAAGCGCATGGGCGAAATGGTCGACGGCGAGTACCAGAAACTGGTCGTCTCCTCCGGAGACTATATCCGCCAATTCTTTTTTGGCAGCGATCCTCGCCTACTCAAATTAGTGGAACCCTTGCCAGACGAAGCGCTGCGCCGTTTGCGTCTCGGTGGCCACGATCCGCGCAAGGTCTACGCTGCCTATAAATCAGCCGTGGAGCACAAGGGCGGACCCACGGTGATTCTCGCCCGCACGATCAAGGGCTATGGCCTTGGCGAAGCGGGTGAAGGCAAGAACGTCACGCACCAGCAGAAGAAACTGAATGAAGACGAGCTTCGTGAGTTCCGCTCACGCTTTGGCATTCCGATGAGCGATGACGACGTCAGCCAAGTGCCGTTCTATCGCCCGCCGGAAGAGAGCGAGGAAATCCGCTACTTGCGCGCGCGCCGTGAATCTCTCGGTGGTTATGTGCCACAGCGCAAGGCACGCTCAGTGTCACTTGCCGTGACAAAACACGACGAACTGTTCCGCGAATTTCACGATGGCAGCGACGGCCGCGAAGTTTCCACCACCATGGCGTTTGTGGCCATGTTGCGCAAAATGCTGAAGGATTCCGAAATCGGCAAGCTCATTGTCCCGATCGTTCCTGATGAGGCGCGCACCTTCGGTATGGAATCCCTCTTCCGCACCGTCGGTATCTACTCCAGCGTCGGCCAGAAGTACGAACCCGTCGACGTGAACACGCTGCTTTACTATAAAGAAGCCAAAGACGGCCAGATTCTTGAAGAGGGCATTACCGAAGCCGGTTCTATGGCCTCCTTCATCGCCGCTGGTTCTGCTTATGCTACCCACGGCATCAATACCATCCCCTTCTTCATTTATTACTCGATGTTTGGTTTCCAGCGCATTGCCGACTTTATCTGGGCCGCCGCCGATATGCGCACACGCGGATTTTTGCTAGGCGGCACCTCCGGCCGCACCACGCTGGCCGGGGAAGGGCTGCAACATCAGGACGGCAACAGCCACGTTCTGGCTCTGCCCATGCCGAATCTTCTGGCCTACGACCCCGCCTATGCCTACGAAATTGCGGTGATCGTTCAGGATGGTATTCGCCGCATGTATAAGGATGGCGAGAATATTTTCTACTACATCACCGTCATGAACGAGCCCTATGCCATGCCGGCCATGCCCAAGGGTGTGGAGCAGGGCATTCTCAAGGGCATGTATAAAGTCCACGCTGCCACCAATAAAAAATCCAAACTGCGCGCACAAATTCTGGGAAGCGGCGCCATCCTCAATGAAGCGCTCCAGGCCGCATCTATTCTCGAAAAGAATTATGGCGTTGCCGCCGACGTGTGGAGCGTCACCAGTTACAAGTGTCTCTATACCGACGCGATCGAGACCGAGCGCTGGAATCGCCTGCATCCCGACGAGACTCCCCGGGTTCCTTACGTCGCGCAGTGCCTTGGCGAAGAGCAAGGCGTTTTCGTCGCCGCGTCCGACTACTTGAAGGTGCTTCCCGCAATGGTCTCCAAGTGGGTGCCCCGTCGCATCGCGACCCTTGGGACCGACGGCTTCGGCCGCAGCGAAGGCCGCGAATCGTTGCGCGATTTCTTCGAGGTCGACGCCCGCTTCATCACCATCGCTACACTGCACGAACTAGCTCAGGACGGCTTGGTCGGCGAAGCCACTGTCCAAAACGCCATCAAAGACCTCAGCATCAACCCAGACAAACCGAATCCCGTCACCAGCTAGGCAAGCGCCTTATCGCTCTGTTGTACTGGCCGCCTTCTGAGGCGGGCCGTTGGTTTTTCACGTCCGTTGCTTTAGCATGACAACCTAGGCACCCAGATGGCCCGCCCCAAAACTCAATTTCTCTGCTTGCTCTCCACCTTGATTCTGTTTTCCGCTGTCGCGTTGGCCGCGAATTACCCCTCAACTGACGCCGAGCGCCAGCAGTTTCTTCAACACCTTTCTGACGCCGCCATCGAACGTACCCACCACACTGTTCTCTACGATCCCGCGTACGTGCGGATTCCTTATCCAGCAGGAGATGTTCCAGCGGATACCGGCGTTTGCACCGACGAGGTCATCCGGTCCTATCGCGCTCTGGGCATTGATCTGCAGAAGGAAGTGCACGAAGATATGCAGGCCAATTTCTCGAAGTATCCCAACCATGCCCGCTGGATGCTTTTGCACACAGACACCAATATTGACCACCGCCGCGTCCCCAATTTAATGGTCTTCTTTTCACGAAAAGGCGAGATACTTCTTATCACCAGAAACTCGGCCGACTACCATCCGGGCGAACTCGTCGCTTGGGATCTCGGCGGCAACGTCCCTCATATCGGAATTATTGTGGATCGCAGATCGCCGTCAGGCCGCTACATGGTTGTGCACAACATCGGTGCGGGTCCCAGGCTTGAGGATGTGCTGTTCGACTAAAAAATCACCGGCCACTATCGCTACTTTGGTCCTCGCTCCTCATAAGGGTCCGCTTGTGTAGCGGCCGCCTTCTGCGGCGGGCCGTGGTTTTGCTTCTCGCAGCTTTCCCTTTTGTTTTTCTCAGTTCTTCTCTTCTCGGCCGAAACCAGCTACAGATTTTCCAGCACTTCCCCCGGCTTGATCTTCCCAGTCGCCAAGTGCGCAATCAACTCCTTGTTCGCTGGCAGAAAATCATACTGGCTCAATTCTTTCGGCAGCACCCACGCCACTTGTTCGAAAGTTCGTGGCGTCAATTCGCCCTCGCCCAGTTGTACCGCGTAAAAATGAATTTCCAGTTCCTCTGGAAAATTTGCGTATTGGTAGCGCACTTGCGCGATCTCCCGGCTTTTCGTCAGGCTTACTCCTAACTCTTCTTGAATCTCGCGCGCCAGTGCATCTTGCAGTTTCTCGCCATTGCGTACTTTGCCTCCGGGAAACTCCCACTTCAGCGGAGAAGTGTCGTCTCGCCTGCGCTGTGCAATGAACAGCCGCCGGTCGCCGCGTTCGATCACTGCCGCCACCACTTGCTTCATTTCTCCCTCCGGGGAATGCCGCAGAAATCCTACCGCAACTCGCGCAACCTCGACACGCGGGCTTTCACGCTGCGATACTTGCAAGCATGTTCAGTTCCACGGTGCTCGATCATTTCCAGCATCCGCGCAATGCGGGCGAACTCCCTGGCGCAAATCTCAAGGTCCAGGTCAGCAATCCGGTCTGTGGAGACGTCCTGCAGCTAACTGCGATTATCGAAGGCCACACCATTCGCGACGTGCGCTTTCTCTGCCGCGGCTGCACCGCGTCGATTGCTGCTGCGTCTCTGCTCACCGAATTGCTTCAGGGAAGGGAATTGGGAAAACTCGCCGCGATTACTCCCGAATCGCTATCTGCTTCACTGGGTGGGCTTCCCCCTGCATCCTTTCATGCAGTTCAGTTGGCCCACGACGCTTTGCGGAGCCTGCTCGAGAAAAGTCCGAAATAACCGGTCACATCCAGCGGTTAATCTGTGCAAAAGTTTCAGGATCGTTCAGGTTGACGACGCAGCCTTGTTCCGTCGTGATGAATTCTGCCATGTCTTCCTTGTGTGCCCAGACCACGCTGCGTGCTCCCTTATCCAGCGGCGCTTTCTCCAACTCCTTATAAACCGCAGCCGAAAAAATCACCGGATGGCCGCGGCGTCCCTCGAACACCGGCACCACCACCGGCGCTCGCGTCGCATAGAAATGCTCGATCAATCCATCGACCAATGCCGCGCTGATCAACGGATGGTCCACCAGGCAAAGCAGCATACCGTCGGTTCCAGCCGGCAAAGTGCGCAGCGCGGCCTGAATTGAACTTAACTGGCCCCGCTCCCAGTTTTCGTTCAAAACCACTTCCTCCGGCCGCAACGTCACAGCCTTCTCGATCGGCTCTGCGTGCGGGCCTAGCACCACACGACGCACTCCAATCCTCGGGTGCCTCGTCACATCCAACAAATGTTCCAGGAAGGGCCGTCCTTGGTACGCAAGTAGCGCCTTTGGTGAGCCCATGCGTCGGGAGGCCCCACCCGATAGGATCACAGCGGCCAGGATCGGGCCGGTCTCGTTATTTTTCGACGACACTGCCTGTTTCCAACTTCAATTTCTTATGCGCTCCGGCGTCTCGGTTCCGCCGCACCGCCACCAGTTCCGCCACAATGCTGATCGCGATCTCCTCCGGCGACAGTGCCCCAATCTCCAAGCCCATCGGCGCGAACACCCGGTCGAACTCCTCCCCACGATATCCTTGCTGTTCCAGCGCTTTGTATACGCTGATCACTTTGCGGCGGCTTCCGATCATCCCTACATAACGTGCCTTAGTTCGCACCGCCCACGCTAGCACGCGCATATCTTCCTTGTGCCCACGCGTCACGATCACCAGATAACTCGACGTATTTGGCTGCAGTTTCTCAAACGCCTCGTCGAAGCCCGTGTAGATTTCCTGCGCCATCGGGAACCGCTGCGCATTCGCAAACGCTTCGCGATCGTCGATAACTCCTACTCCAAATCCCGCGGAATTCGCCGCTTTAGCCACTGCCGTAGAGACGTGCCCGCCTCCAAAGAGATACACGACGGGTTGCGGCAAGATGGGCTCCACGAATACTTCCACGGTGCCTCCGCAGATCAGACCGTTGTCATAGGTTGCTTCATTGTTCAGATGGAAGACCAGCTTCCGTGGCGCTTCTTTCTGCATCACTTCTTTCGCTGCCGCCCATACGTCGGCCTCCACACAGCCGCCCCCGATGGTTCCTTCTGTCGAGCCATCTTCCCGCACCAGCATCCGCGAACTTTCGAAACTCGGGATCGAGCCGTCCGTATGGACGATCGTGGCCAGCGCCGCACGCTGCCCCGCGCGCCTCATGCGTACAATTTCTTCAAAAAGATCCATGGCATCAGCCTACGGCCCGCAACTCCGCGCTGTCAATTCTCCAGTCTGGACACCGCGGCCCCGTGAGAGTAGTTTGAGGTTAACCGAACGGCTCCGACAGGTACCTCCAAAATATCGTGATACGATATATATGTCCGCTGTTCCGGCTCGCCTATCTGCTGCTTCAGGAGGTCACTCATGAAAGCCGTTATTTTTCATCACCACGGCGACCCCAGCGTCCTTCACTACACTGACGTGAACGAGCCTCATCTGCATCCCAATGAAGTACTGGTTCGTGTTCATGCCTGCGCCTTGAATCATCTGGACTTATGGGTCCGCCGCGGTCTACCGGGGATCCCAATCCCTCTGCCGCATATTCCGGGCAGTGACGTGGCCGGGGTAGTCGCCAAGATCGGCTCAGAGGTTCATACCGTCCATATCGGGCAAAAGGTCGTTTTGGCGCCCGGAATCACTTGTGGCAAATGCCCCGCTTGTCTCGCCGGCCGCGATAATCTTTGTCGGGACTTCACCAACCTTGGATACATGGTCGACGGCGGCTGCGCCGAATATGTCAAATGTCCCGACGTGAATTGCATGCCTTACCCGGAAAACCTTGACTGGATCCAGGCCGCGGCTATCCCGCTGGTTTTCCTCACTGCTTGGCACATGCTCGTCAATCGTGCGCAACTGCGGCCCGGCGATACCGTGCTCATTCTTGGGGCGGGAAGTGGTGTGGGCAGCGCCGCGATCCAAATCGCCAAATATTTTGGCGCCTACGTGATCGCGACCTCCGGCTCCGACGAAAAGCTTGCTAAGGCCAAACAGATTGGTGCCGACGAGGTAATTCACCACGGCATCATGTCCATCTCGAAGGAGGTGCGTCATCTGACCAACAATCATGGTGCCGATGTAGTCTTCGAACACATTGGCACTGCCACTTGGGACGAAAGTGTCAAGAGTTTGGCGCTCGGCGGCCGCCTGGTCACCTGTGGATGCACCAGCGGTTACGACGCTAAGATTGATCTACGATTCCTGTTTACACGCCAGCTTTCTATTCTCGGGTCGTACATGGGTTCGAAGGACGAACTCCGCACCGTGCTGAGGTTGGTCGCCCTCGATCGTCTCAAGCCGGTCGTGGACAAGGTTTGGTCGCTCAACGACGCCATTGCGGCCCATAGTTATCTGGAAAAGGGCAAGCAATTCGGTAAAGTCGTGCTGACCGTCCCTTAATCCCATAAGGCCGCTCTCTGAAACGGCCCGTTAGATTTAAGCGCGCGTCTTAGCTCCAAAAGAGAATTTGTCATTCCGAGTGTACTCTGCGATGCGCGGAATCGCTCTTCCTTTTCTCTGCGGCCAATGTTTTCGTCAAGCACCGGTCCCTGATCTCTGCTTATCTCCAGACTCTCGTCTATTTGTCACCGCTTGCCCCCTATGCCAAAATAGTCTCGAGGGCCACATGGAAACCACTTTGGGGAAAAGCGTCACGCTCACCAAACCCGATGATTTCGGCAAGCTGCTCCAAGAGGAAGGTATTATCTTCACGCAGCTCGACAAGGCTGTGAATTGGGCCCGCAAAAGCTCGATCTGGCCCCTCGGCTTTGGCTTGGCTTGCTGCGCCATCGAAATGATGTCCATGGCCGCCTCTCGCTTCGACGTAGCGCGGTTTGGCGCTGAAGTTTTTCGTCCCTCGCCGCGCCAGGCGGACTTGATGATCGTCGCTGGCCGGCTGTCTCAGAAGATGGCGCCTGTCATTCGCCAGCTGTACGACCAAATGCCTGAGCCCAAGTGGGTCATTTCCATGGGGGCCTGCGCCACTTCAGGCGGCGTTTTCAATAATTACGCCATTGTCCAGGGCTGCAATCAGGTCATCCCAGTTGACGTTTACGTTCCCGGCTGCCCCCCGCGGCCCGAAGCCGTGCTCTACGCCATTCTCCAACTGCAAAAGAAGATCGAGTCAGAAAAGGGTTCCTTCAAGCGCGCTCTGAATCTTGCCTAGGCGAGTCGGCTTCTCGGCTACACACACAAACTACTTCTCTCTCCCTGCTTAAGCTGGTAGGTTAGGGGGCGCTATGCTCCCTCCAGAAACCATTAGCGCACGGGATCTTCTGCGTCATTCGCTCGCCACCATTGCTTACCGTACCGGCAAAATCGTTCGCAGCGCGCCGCGCGCCTACGTCGACTTTCAGGCCGGCCAGAATTGCCGCACACCTGTACAGATCCTGGCGCACATCGGCGATCTCCTCGATTGGGCGCTTTCGATGGCCAAAGGGCAGCCTGCTTGGAGTGACTCCAAACCGCTTCCGTGGCCCGATGAGGTCCAGCGTTTTTTCGATTCCCTTAAACGCTTCGACGATTACCTGGCGGGCTCGGAATCTCTTCACGCTTCCCCCGATAAACTGATGCAAGGTCCGGTCGCCGATGTTCTAAATCACATAGGTCAATTAGCGATCCTTCGGCGCCTGTCAGGATCCCCAATTCGTGGAGAAAACTATTATCAGGCCGATATTTCTGCTGGCCGCGTGGGCTCGGACCAACCTCCGCCGAAGCGTGAATTTGACTGACGATTTACTGGACCGTTCCCGCCCGCGAAGTTAGACTTGGTTCCCTCGAAAGGCGCTCACATGAACGTTCCCGATGAGCAACGGCGTTACCCTCGCGTGAAGCCGCCGAAAAGCGTGGTGGCTGCGTGGCAAGCGGGTACCCAGCGCGGGGTGTCCTTTGTCGACAGTATGGCCATCGGTGGCCTCTTCGTGCGCACCAAGGAACGCTTGCCTCTCCGTTGTTTGGTGCAAATTCTTTTGGATCTTCCCGTAGGACAGGTTCGCGCCCGTGCCATTGTTCGCCGTGTCCGCGCGGGTCGCGGCATAGCGGTTCAGTTTATTGCCATGGGGCAAACCGATCGTGCGCGCCTGTTCCAACAAATGAACGCGCTCTTAACCGCGTAACCTTCGCCCTATGGTTTATGGTGTAGGCCTATCGAGCACCCTCGCGGTGCCATTTGACGTTGTAAGAGCAGTGCCGGCAACGGCCTTCTCCCGCCGCACGTAACCCATTCCTATCCACGCGTTGATTGCCGGCGAATATCCCACCCGCGTGACAAATCCAATTTCTTTTTTGTCTGCCGACAATGGACTGTTCGGCTCAGGCGCCGTTTGTCCCTCAAATTTCAAGCTCACCCGCACGCGATTCACCTGACCGCGCGAGCGCACCCTTTCCACAATCTCCTGCCCCGTATAACAACCCTTTGTGTAGGAGATGTGCGAATCTTGCAGTCCAGCCTCGTGCGGAATGTGCTTTTCTCCAAAGTCATACCCAAACCATGGAATCCCCATCTCCAGCCGTACCGTATTCAGTGCTTCGTACCCAACAGGAATACCGCCTGCTCCGCGCACCGCCTCTTTCAAGACGTTCCACAGTTCCGCGCACTTTTCGCGCACCACCAGAAATTCCGCCCTCGCAATTCCGCCGGGAGATCGCTTGCCCATCCGTGCCGCAATTCCTCTGGCCGCGACCTCGCGCTGTTCGAGATCGTCCATGTCCGCGAGGTTCACCCCCGTGAGCTTCTGCACTAACGCCGCGGCTTTCGGCCCCTCGAGCGCCAGCGTTGCGTATGCTTCGGTGCGATCGGTCAAAGTCACATCGTCCATGATGATGTATTTGTCCATCGCCGGAATCAGCTGCTCGCGAATCATTGCGTAAGAAACACAAAAAAGGGACTCGACTAACGCGTATGTCTCGATCTCCGCCTGAATATGTCCTTGCGGATTCAGAAACAGCGCGACCGTCCCATGATTCTGTTGCAAGCCCTTCACGTCGTTCGTCAGAATTGCATTCAGATATCGGGTGCGATCCGGACCGGTAAATTCCAGGTAGGCGCGATAATTTTTGTCCACTAACCCCACACTTTCGCGCAACGCCCGGTACTCCGCCTGCCAATCGCCGAAATGGGTTGGCAGGTCGCACCCAAACCATGCGCCCATCTGCGCTCCGTGCTGGCGATGCAACGCGCTTAACGGCGTAGTTAGAGTCGTGCTCGTAAATTCCATGGATTGCTCCGGCTTCAGTTTAGCAAAGCCCTGTTCGCCCATTTCCTCTTTGACGGATGCGCCAGGCAGCCAATGGTATACTTTCCCCGTGAATCCGATGAGCCATACGCACCGCATGCCGCATGCTGCCGACCAGGAGATGATCTATCTCAAAATTCCCGTAGGCATCCTGCAATGCAACTGCTCCATCATCGGCGATCCACGCACGCTGGAGTGCGTCGTCGTGGACCCAGGCGACGAGGTCGAGCGCATCCTTGGTCTGCTGGGCCGCTATAAGCTTAAGGTGAAAGCCATCGTCAGCACTCACGCCCACATTGACCACGTTGGTGGACTCGCCAAACTTTACCAATACACCGGCGCCCCCGTCATGATGCACAGTGATGATCTTCCACTGTATCGTGGCATGGAAGCGCAGGCGGCGTTTCTGGGTCTGCCTGCCCCGGAAGTGGTCGAAGTTCACCAGTTACTCAAAGAAGGCGACGCGCTCCAGTGGGGCGACTTCCTCGCGAACGTCATTCACACTCCAGGCCATACGCCCGGCAGCGTCTCGCTCTACTTGCCCACCGACGGTTCCAACGCCACTCTCCGCCAGCCGCAACTCTTTTCTGGCGACACGCTTTTCGCCGGCAGTATCGGCCGCACCGATCTTTGGGGCGGTTCCTTCGATGACATCATACTGTCCCTCAAAGACAAGCTCCTGCAGTTGCCCGACTCCACCATCGTGCATCCCGGACACGGCGCCAACACCACTATCGGCCACGAGCGCGATAGCAACCCCTTCCTGAGATAGGCGTGATTAGCGCGCCTTCTGGGCGTCTTCCCGGCCCTTCCGCAGTTCTTCCATCACCGACTGAATTAATTCCTTAGCGTGCGTCAGTTCCTGCGAGATCATGCGCAAATCCATGGCCGGCACCGTTGGGTTCCGTTGGCTGGTGCAATAAACCCCGTGCTGGCCCGTCAGCACCAACGCATTCGTAATTCGGTCCAGGGACACTGCCAGCCGTCCCCGTTCCTTCCCGAACATTTGCTCGTACCGTTCCAGCTCTTCCTGATGTTCTTCGAATGCCGACATGGCCGTCCTCCGGACTCCTGCCTACAGGTTCTTGCCGGTTGCACTTCGGGCACAGGGTTCCGGCAGTAAACTTTACGCTAACCCATCCTCCCTTCCATAATCCACTTGAGCCCGTCCAGAAAGCGGTTTCAGACCATGAGTTTTTCAGAGCAGGCGGCGAGTCAGTATGTCCCGTTTGGCAGCAGGCCCGAAGGGAATTGGGAGCACCGAACCATGCGACGCTCAGATCTAGTGCAATACAAAGAGAAAGAAAACGGCAGAATTGCCCGCACCTCGCAAATCGTATTTGGCGAACGCCAGCACTTGCTCCGCGTCCTGGATTCTCTCGAAGGCACCAGCCTGCCTATCGCTCGCATGCAGCAGGAGCGCCGCATGCTCGAGGAATTGATTCACGCGCGCACCCGCGAACTGAATCACATCAACACCGCTTGGGATGAAAAAATCGGCCTGGTTCTCAGCGCGGAAGCCAAGCCCGAGATGCTCGAAAAGCTCTCCAAGCAGGCGCCCAAGGAAGACTTCTATCTCCTGCGCCTCATCAGTGAGCATCCCCGTGCTAACGCCAAAACGCTTGGCCGCTTGGCGCGTCATCCTTACGGCGCCATCCGCGAAAACGTCGCTCGTCATCCGAACGCCGATGCCAATACTTTGACCTTCCTTAGCCGCGACAAGACCCAACCGCTTTGGTACCTCGTCGCCTTCAATCCCAATACTCCTTCTCCGCTTCAGCGCAAGCTCCGCGATCGTCTCAAAAGGCTGGGCGAAGCCCAAGCTGGCCGCTAGAGTCTGGTTGACAACTCACTCTTCTCCTCAGCGCTCGGGTGCTTTCAGGTCGGTTCCCGCCGCTAAGCTCCCCTTTTTCTGAAGCCCCGCCGTGCTTCGCGCGCTAGAATATTCGCGATGCCCGACTCGCGCCGCCACACTACGCGTCATCTCCTTCTCATTCTGGCCATTTCTGTGTTGCTGCTGCTTCCATGTTTCTGGCACGCCCACATCGAAGCAGGGGACCTCGGCAGCCACGTCTACAACGCCTGGCTAGTCCAACTCGTCCATCAGGGAAGGGCTCCCGGTGTATACGTCGTTTGGCAGTGGGACAATATTCTCTTCGATCTGCTGCTTTCCTTTTTCGCAAAAGCCTTCGGTTTCACCATCGCCGAAAAAGTTTCCGTCTCGATTTGTGTTCTCATTTTCTTCTGGGGACTGTTTCTTTTCATGAAGTCGGTGAGCGGTCGCGCTCCCTGGCTGCTCTCGCCCTGGATCGCCATGTTGACCTACAGCTATATCTTCCACATGGGCTTCATGAACTATTATTTGTCTCTCGGCCTGGCCTGTCTTGGCCTGTCTTTTGTCTGGCGTGTCCGCAGAAATGGACTGATTGTCGCCACGCTGATGATCCCATTGATCTACCTGGCGCATCCACTCGGATTCCTCCTGTTCGTCGGCGTCGCCGCCTATCGTCTTCTCTGGCTGCGTTTGCCCGGCTGGTGGAAAATCCTGCTCCCCCTGGGGGCATCGGCGATTCTGTTTGGCGCCCGCTGGTTTGTCGCTCATCATCCCGGCTACGAAGTCGAGTGGCGCGAAACGCCGTTCTGGCAACTCAATGGCGCGGATCAATTCCACGTGTTTGGCTCGCGCTATCTCTGGATCAGCTACGCGATGATGCTTTTCTGGGTGGCCGCCACAGCCGTTGCCTGTTGGGCCGAATCACCTCGCGCAAAATTTTGGAGCGATCGCACCATTATCCTGCTGCTGTATCTCATTTCCTTTTGCGCCACCGCGGTCTTGCCGGAAAATCTCCACACCGATCCCGCTGCGGGCTGGATCGGGGCGCTCGTCACTCGCCTTACCCTCGTTAGCGCCATTTTCGGATTCTGTTGGCTGGCCACGCTCCCGCCTCGCTCCTGGTACCTTGCCTTCGGTTTGATCTGCGCGGCCATTTTCTTCGTTTTCATTTATCAAGATACGGCTTACCTCAACCGAATGGAGGCGAATACCCGCCGCATCACCGCACAACTACCGTTTGGCACGCGCACGGTCTCCACCGTCTTTGCTCCCAACGATTACCGCACCATTTATCTCCACATCCCGGATCGCGCCTGTATCGGTCATTGTTTCCTGGTTTCCAACTACGAGCCTTCCGCCCGGCAGTTCCGTGTCCGCGTGCGACAGGGAAGTCCGGTGGTTACTGCTTCTCAAGACGACAGTGAAGACATGCAATCGGGCACTTTCGACGTCGAAGACGTAGACCTTCCGCTGAAACAGATTTACCAGTGCCAAGCGTCGGATCTCACCAAGATCTGCATTCGCGACCTCAACGAAGACGAAAAGAACGGCCGCCTCGGCTACCATCCGATCAGCAATCCTTTCTTCTCCCAGAACCCCTAGCTGGCTTGCAATGGTTTTACTGCTCGCTGATTACGGATCACTTTGCTGTTGGGGCCACAACCGAGCTATCCGTAACCCGGACCGAGCAATCCGCGCCCAATCACCAAAGACATATTGGCTCTTGTGGCAGGCCAATTTCTGCTAAAATAACCGCAGGGTGAGAGACAATGCTGCCATTACACCTTCAGCCCGAAAGTCACATCCCGCTGTACATTCAGTTGCGCGACCAACTTCGTTCCCTGGTTCACGCCGGTGATCTTCGTCCCGGTGACCGCATTCCTGCCAGCCGCGAACTCGCGCAAATCCTCGGCGTTCACCGCACTACCGTCGCCAATGCTTATGCCGAACTGGAATCCGAAGGCCTCATTCAGGGCCATGTCGGCCGCGGCACGTTCATCCGCAACAATGGAAATGGCCTGAAACTAACGCCTCCGGCGCCTCCTGCGCTGCATGGCAATTCTGGCGGCCTCCGCTGGGAACTCCTCTTTGCCGATGAACGCAGCGAGGAAATTCTTACCCGTTTGACGGCTTCGGCTCCCGCCAACGCACTATCTTTCGTCATGGCCCGTCCCGCGGAAGAATTCTTCCCCGTCGAGGAATTGCAGGCTTGTACACAAGCGGCGCTTCGCCGCGAAGGCCAGGAAATTTTGAATCTAGGCGCTTCCGACGGCTACGCCCCACTCAAAGAGGCTTTGCTCGACCTGCTCCACCGGGAAGGTTTTTCGGTAAAGGATGATTCGCTCCTCATTACCGATGGCTGCCAGCAGGCGCTCGACCTGATCGCCAAGGCTTTCGTCCGCTCGGGCGACACGGTTGTCCTGGAAAATCCCACATATCCCGGTGCGTCGGCGGTCTTCAATGGGGTCCACGCCCGCTGCCTCGGCGTACCTGTTCGGACCCATGCGGAACCCGGCGTTCCCCTGGGCATTGATCTCGAAGCCCTGGAATCCACACTTGCTGCCAATCGCGTTAAGCTCATGGTTCTTACCCCGGACTTCCACAATCCCACGGGCACATCCATGCCTGTGGCTTCCCGCCATCGCGTTTTAGAACTCGCGGCGCGCTATCAGGTTCCCGTCGTCGAAGATCACATTTACGCGCGCCT
>Ga0335073_10000303_pt1 | contig 63998 bp, 71 predicted proteins | sample Lox_Sample_22_FD_207093 | JGI IMG/M metagenome (GOLD analysis project Ga0335073, IMG submission 207093) | Soil microbial communities from Loxahatchee National Wildlife Refuge, Florida, United States - Lox_Sample_2.2 | ecosystem: Environmental > Terrestrial > Soil > Wetlands | place: USA... | reverse complement strand
TAGGGGTCGGCTTGGGTGAACGCACGACCAGCTGAGGCAAGCTGTCCAGAGCCCTAGAGCCGACCAACCTAGTTTACCCAAGCGAACAAGACTAATGACCTTAGGATGGTCGTAGAAGCCGTCGTCTAGCCTGGCCCAGCCCATAACCGCTGGTAGCCAACCGCGTGAGTACCGGCAGTGCTCATCGACCTCCCTCACGCGAAGGCTGGCGCTGAACCGCGCCGAGTGTGGAACCAACCTTAACTTGCGACCCACCGGGAGGACACGTCTTGGCCAGCATCCCCTAAGGGATTCTGGCAGCGCTAGGAGCGCTCAGGAAGTGTTGCCCTAGGAGCTAGCCGGGCTACGTAGCGCCGAGGGCTCAGGAGCGAACTCAGGGCCGCCTGCGGGGCTCCCAGATGGCCCACTCGCCGTTGTACTCAACCCGGTTGAGTACCCAGGGACGGGTGGCTAGTCGGTGCCGTAGCCAGCGTGGGTACTTGGGCAACTGAGGGTCGTGTGACTTACCTGCGCTCAAAACGTGACAAAGCATAGTGGTTAGCATGGTAGTAAGCTTACTTGTTTACCAGGGAAGAACTAGTCCGCCTCAGCGTTTTGGCGGCTAAGCGCGTTTCGGTGCATCCGCGTTGTATAGTATGAATCCAAAAGCAGTTTCACTGCCAAGGGAAGGGAAGCAAACTGCTATGGCAACAGACTGGATAAAAGGTCCAGGAGGGGCCAGCGACCCACGGTCAATCGGGCTGGTAAGAGTCGGCGACATTGTCGTGGACCAGCGGGTACAGCGGTCCATCGACCCCAGTAAGGTCGACCGGATTGCTACCCGGTGGGATTGGGCGCTGGCCGAAGTGCTTACACTGGTGCAGCGCTCGGACGGGAAACTGGTCGCTACCGAAGGCCAGCACCGCAAGCTGGGCCTGGAACAGCGGGACCCGGACTCTGAAATCTGGGCAGTACTACTGCCCGACGTGGACGGTCTGGGTGACGAAGCAGCGGTCGCTCTTGGCATCGCCAAGGGGCGCCGCCCACACAACCGGGTGCAGGAATGGCGTATGCGGGTCCTCGCTGGTGACGCACACGAAGTCGAAGCCGAGAGAGTCATCGAGTCCCTGGGGCTCATCATCACCGATGCCCAGTCAGCCAGAGGTATCAAGGCGGCAGGCACCGTGATGCGGCTCATTCACGGCACGCAGGCTAAGCCGCTTAGCCCGCAGGCTGGTGCTGAGCTTCTGCGGAAAACGCTGGACTCAATCACCTACGCCATCCCGGAGGAGTCCAACATGGCAGGGCGGCGCTTTGACGCTGCTATTCTGCGGGCTATCGGTGACCTCGTGGCCACCTATCCGCAGCTGAACATGCAGCGGCTCAAGGAGAAGCTGAGCCAGAAGACGGCAGCGCAGTGGCTGGCGTACAAGGCGTCCACCAGCCCGTCGTGGCGGGGCATCCGGGACATGGTTCTGTACGACTACAACCGCGCCATGAAGTCCGGCAAGTTGCAGTGAACCAGCGCCGACCACGTGCTACGCCGGAACAGATAGCCCGGCGTAGAGATGCGGCGCTCAAGCTATACAAAAACGGCTACAGCGTCATGCAGATTGTCAGGGCTTTGGATACTGACAACGGCACTGTCAGCAAGGACTTGGACGTGGTGTTTCCCAACCGCCCCAAGCGGGTGGTTGGGAAACTTAGCCTTAAGCCGGAGCCCGAACCCATCGACTGGCGTACCGACCCAGTACTGGAAAACCTAGGTGAAACAGTCACCCGCAGTATCAAATCGTTCCTGGCGGAAATGAAAGGAGTTAACTACCGTAACGCTTTTGCGCATGCGGTAGATGAAGCCAGGAACACAAACGCACGGGCCTGGATAACAGAAGCACGTAGCCTGGCTGGCCAGCTAATAGCAGTTGGTGAGCAGCTAAGGATGATTCTGGAGAACGACCAGCATCGCGCTCAGATGGCTACGACAGTAGCCGGGCGGGACGACATGCGGTTCAGCAACGACGCCGCGCTGGAAGACCTCATCACCAGGACCATGAAGATGCTGGAGGAAGGTTACACTCAGCGGCAGATTGGCATCCAGCTTGGGCTGGATGACGCCAGCATGAGACTAGCTGCTGCTGTTGCTGTAGCCAGAGAACGTCTCCGGCTGAAAAACACCCCGTAAGCAGCAGGCCCCGGAACTCTGGGTTCCGGGGCCCTGCTAATTGCTTCCCTAGTGGTAGTCCCTCATGTCTACCGGTCCCTGCAAAGTCCAGAAGTAAAACGTTCCGTGGTGGCGCCCCGCCAATACCAAAGTACGTAGCTTGCCCACGATGTGAACTATCTGGTGTGCTTCGTTCTGGCGTACTAGCACCGGCACGAACCGGTAATGCTTCCGCAGGTAACTGTGTTCCCGGTTACGTGGGTTCGGCCATACACGCTCGGCATAAGCGCCCGTAAGCGCGATAGTAACGAACGGCCGGGAATGGTTATGAGGGTCCCTTTCAGTATCCTTTCCGTGTATGCGCGTTAGCAGAACTGCGAATAGCGGGTTCTGCAAAAAGCGCCAGCGGTTGATAAACAGCTCATCGTTGATGCGGACCTGATAGTGCCCCAGCAGATCCCAACGGGGTGAACGTGGCGACCTCGTAGTCGACATAGCTTTCCTTTCGGAATAGCCATGTCTCCTCTTTTGTTTCCATGACTCCGGGTTGGGGCCGTCTTAGTTATAGTATACGTTCCCGAGCTGGTGCTGCTGGCCAGTTTTGCTCATTAAGCAGCACCCAGCACAGGGTTATCCGCATACCCATCCAGTAAATGTTGCACGCGCCGAGCATAACTAGTGCTTGCAGCGCCCATGGAGTTTCTGAGCTAAGAAAATTGGCCACCAATACGAAATACGCTACGAGACACACCATAGTGAGCCGGAAACCACGGTCATACAAGTTACTCATAACCGACGCCGCCAGATTCCACACCCAGTAGTTCATCCAGCTTCTCCGACTCGCCGTTAAGGCGCTTGAGCGCAGCGTTGATGCCGCCTATCTCATCGGCAGTAAGGTTCCCTGGGTTGTCAGCCAGCTTGTGGCCGACTAGCTGTTCCGCTATGTCCAGGCATTCAGCCCGGTCGGTGTGACCCAAGCCAGTTAGCAGCGTACGCAACTCCACGAGTTGCTCCCGTGACGCCAGCACCACTTCCGGCTCCGCTGAGCGTTCATAGCTGTCCTCGTCGGGGTCGCGTTCATCGGTGGGTAGGTTCAAGGCTTGCAGTAGTGCTATTCGGTACGCCACGCTCATAGCTTTGGGTGTGGCTTTGTCGCCGCTATCCATGGACTCGCCCGGCACCTCGGCGTCAATCCAGTCACCGCCCGGACCGTAGAACCGGTACACCACCTGCACTCGGGCATGAGCCATCGGGGTCTGGTTCCTGCCCACCGCTACCGTGTCGTAGTGCACCTGCTTGAGCATCGGCATGATGACGATGCCGTGCTTGTTCAGCAGCGGTGCTGCGGCGTTCACCACCGCGTCCACACCACGGAAGTTATACCCTTGCTGCGCGTTACGTTCCGACTTTCCGACCGCCCCTATAGCACTCTTGACGCTGTTCAGAGCTTCGACCACGGTTGGCTTACTGCCGCTTTGCTTTTGGCTTTCGTCAGGGTTCTGGGCAGCTACGTGCTTACGAACCGCTTCGTCGTTCACTTCAGTTCCCTTCGTTCTAGCTCCGCCCATTCTGCGAGCCGCTGCTGCCAGGAAGCAACAGCCTCAGGCTTACACGCATGCTCGTCCCCGATAGCGCGCGTGACTCCGCAGCGAGGGCAGAACCGACGTGGGCGCGGCTTTTGCCGCAGCTCTTCGTATCGGGTAAGTATTTCAGCCAACGTTGACATAACTGAACCCGTGGACGAATGCACCTTTCCGGCTCGGCGGTCCAGAATCTCCTTCAGCTCGGGATGAATGTCCTCGGGCTTCATTCCAAAGGCTCCTTCATCCGCTTCTTACGCTGAGCCCACGCTGCCATAATCTCCGGAAGCACCGGAGGGCCGGGAGGTGCGTCATACCACGGGTCGTCGTGCGGTGTGGCCCGGTGAAAACACCAATCCAGCGGCTGGTCATGCTCGGAGCAGTACTGGTGCACTTCGGGTTCTAGGTGCTCACTGCCGGGTAGTGTGTTCAGCAACCGGGTTTGCTCCGCGAACGTTAGCTCGCCCCGGTCGTTAGTTTCATCGGAAGGCACGGTCACTCCTTTTGGTGGGGTGCCCGGGATTCGAACCCGGAATCCACGACTTAAAAGGACGCTGCATTAACCATTGTGCTAACACCCCGCCGCTACTTATGCGCTTTTGGCTTTTTCCACGCCAGCAGCTAGTGCAGCTAGCTCTAGCAAGTCGCTGGCTAGCTCCGGCGGCAAATCCCAGCCCAGTGTAACCAGCCGGGCTATCGCCGCTTTGCTGGCACCGGAACCTTGACCGGTCAGCACCGCGTTACGCAGCGCCTCCTCGGCGAAAGCTGCGTAAGGCTTGTCGCTGACAAAGTATGGTGCCAAGTTGTAAAGCACAATGCCAGCGACTACACCGGTTACTGTCCACCGGGACGTGAGCGGCATACTCCACTTTTCGTCGTGGACATGTTGGTGGGGTTGCGGGCAGTGCTCCACGCAACCACGCCGCATCCATTCCTTTATATCAGCGGGGCGTTTAGCTTCCGGATTGCTGCCGGTCATTTCAGCTAGCTTACGGATAACTGCATGCTCGCGTGATTCGACAACGAGGACGAGTTGCGGAGTGGCTCGGGTTTTGTTTCTCTTTCTTATACACATTCCTTTAAGGTCGAGAACAGCAGCCATCCAGCCGAGTTGAGCTTGAGATATTCCCATTTGTGTTTCCCCTTTTTGGTGTAGCCAGGGGCCGCCGAGTTCATTGACTTCCGCTAACCCTCTGGGCCCCTGGCTAGCTTTTTAATTACTCTCCACGCTTGCGCTTCTGTTCGCAGGTCTTGCAGCGCGATTTTCTGCCGTGCGCCCCCTTGCTGTCGCGGTAGAAGTCTGTGTATGGCTTGTATACATCATGCCCTTCACGAGCGCTGCAGGTAGTGCACTTGATATCGCCGGTGAACTCGTCCTGTTCGGTTAGCGTAGCCATGAACTTCGCTACTTCGGCTTCACTCAACCCAGGGACAACTGCGTCAGCAGCAGGAGGGGCTACTACTTCTACTTCTACTTCCTCGCGGGCCGGAATCACCTCCGGTCCCACGTCGGCCTGGTGCATCTGCTCCAGGCTTTCCAGCAAGTCCGGGTTGGCGAGCAACCGCTCATCGTCGGCCCGCTCGGCCGCTACCGGAAGTTTAGCTAGGATGGCGGCAGCCAAAGCGTCCACGTCGCCAGCCCTCAGCACTGGTTCTGCTTCCGGTGGCACCAGCCGCATTCGTCCACCCGTGTCCAGCACAGCTTCGGCCATGGTGACCAGCGAGTGGTAGTAGCCTTCGCGGAACGACTCCGGGGACTTAGCCAAGCTCTCAGCGTCCGAAGCGACGATAGCGTCGTGAATTAGCAGAATACCGTCAATAACTACCTGGTCGCCCTGCCAGCCAGTCATTTCCCATAGCGCTTTCTCAAGGTGACTACGGGAAATTTTTGCGTTTCCATTCGTGTTATCCATGTACTAAGTTTACCCGCCTTTTTCCGGGCAGCCGCCTCATTACTGGCTATCGCGTGCACCTTGGGCTACTCGAAGAAGCGGGTAAGCTTAACGTAGCGCCAGGGAAGCGAGCAGTTGGGAAGGGGACGAAGTGAATGATGTTCGTGAACACCTCATCCGTGGCGCACTAGGGCGGCGGGGCTTTTATGGTGTTTTGCTTGCTGAGCATAGCACTGAAACACCATACCGGCCCCGGTGGATTGAAATGACTGTTTACCGGGACTGGGAAGTGAAGCGGGACGACGCGGGGGAAGCAACGTCACCGCTGGTGCCGGTTGGGCCACGGGGTTACGTACTGCAAGTGGTGGGACGCTCGGTGGTGTATCACAAACACGAAAGTCGCTGCCACAACGGCTTGATTCCCGTGCATAATGCCACCCTAGATGACGATGCGGAACCGTGCGCAGCGTGTAAACCGGGTGACTTGGACGACTTGGAGCCGGAGGAAATAGTAGACACCGAGAAGGACCGTTTCACGGTGCACCAGTGCGCTACTACTGACGAGCTAGTGGAACGGCTGCACGACCCCAAGTCGCCAGCGGGCAGCGGTCTAGACGGGCTGTCGGCACCAGCTCAAACACTGCTTCAGCTAGCTGCGGCCAAAGACGAACCCATCGCTGCGGCGATTAACGCGGTTCAGTGGCTTTAGGCGTGTATATTGGGTAAACAAGTAACGGGAACTAGGGAAAGCAGGCAGCATGGCCGACATGCGAGTAAAGGTAGGGGGACGCGACCTTACCGAAATAGCCAGCGACGACGTACCGGACCTGTCTAAGCCAGAGAGCATGACGCTAGCTGCGTACGCTGTGCACCGTGCTGTGCTACAGCGGGCAGCAGTAGATAAGAATCCGCAGCCTGCCGAACATGACGGCATCCCTGGCTGGCATTGGCGTGGCTGGGTCAACCCCATCATCGAAGACATCTGGGCGTGGATGGCTAACAACGACGACCAGGCAGTCAAGCATGCCAAGCGTGACCTGAACCGCTACCTGCGCACCAGCGGAAACTTGATTTGCATCACTCAGGGCAACCGTAGCGTACCGTCGCTGTGGTGGGTGCGAGGCGAGTTCAGCGAAGTTAAGCCCACTTTGAAACCAGCCGAACCACCTGCCACTACGGTTAAGGTTACTGCTGCCGAAGCTGGCGAAGACCGCGTTCCGGAACCAGTGCAGTACAAGCTAATATGCACTTACCCGGTGGACGGTGGCATATGCGGTCAGGAGATGGAAAGCTCCCGGTGGCGTTCTCGCCATGTGTTCCTAGTGCACCGCAGCGCCGAAGACTGGATTACCAAAGCGCTAGAAGCGCTGGGTTCAGCCACTGGCCAGCAGCTCCACGACTACATAGTTGCTGATAGTTACCCGGCCAGCTACCAGAACACGATGCATTATCTGCAGAACATGGTAGACGGTAACCTAATTTACCACTGGAGTGGGCTTTACCATTTGGGTCCGGCACCAGCAGCGGAGGTAAAAGCGCCCGCGGTTAGCAGCGCGGAGGAGGAGTGCACTTGCCGGGAACCGGAATGCGGAAAGCCGTTCAGCCACTTTTACCTTCGGTCACGCCACGAAGACGCGGCGCACCCGTACAGTTCGTACCGGGACTGGCCGTGCCCGTTTTGCCCCCGCAAGCTCTACAGTGGCGACAAAGCTGCTGCGGAACCCATGCGGCTGCACCTGACTAAGTCGCATGCGCTTACCTTCGGCACCGAAGCGTACGAAGCAGCGCTGAGCGCTGCCGAGGCGCTGCACACCGAGGCCGCAGCCAAGCATGCAACACGGGTCAAGCCCGCCCCCACGCCGGTCCCAGCGCCGACCACGCCCGTCGTAGAAGTTGTAGAAGCTGCCGAGCGTATTACACCCGACCAGGTAGCTGACTACCTGAGTGGCATCCTGGCCGAGAATCGGCGGTTGCGGGAACAGAACGGCAGGCTAGCTACGGAAATCCAGCAGCTAACTGCCCGGCTGCGCCGTCAGCGGGAGGAATAGTGACTTACCGTCCCAGCCCTAGCGAAGTGACTGAGTCACGGCTAAACCGGGCTGATACACCGCCACCGGGACGTTCACCTCAGCCAGGCTACCTAGTAGAAACCCATCTGCTAGCTGGGTCGATGCTGGACGAAGGTGACTGGTCCAACATGCGCATGGCTGCCGTCCGCACTCGGCGCATGTGTAACCAGCATCATTGCCGTGGCTTGGATTGCCGCCACCGTAACCACCGCCGCGACGTAGCATACTTGGCTCAGATGCTGAACATTATTGCTCCGGAGCTACCGGGAACTTATCCCCAGGTTACGGATGAGGACTATCTACTGCCAGGAATGAGGGGAAGCGGTAAATGAAAGAAGTCTTTCTGTACGGCAAGAAAGCTGCTGGCAGAGTTGCTCTTGTGGACGAAGGTGACTACCGCCTCGTTACGCAGCATCGGTGGAACGTTCGCGACTATGTTTGGCACGGCCGCCATTACGGTCCCTACGCTATTACAAATGCGCGCATGAACGGAGAAAAGCGTACGCTCTTTATGCACACCCTGATTATGGGGTTGAAGGGCGTAGACCACAAAGACGGGAACGGATTGAACAACCAGCGGTGGAACTTGCGTCCTGCCACCCAGCAGCAGAACGTGCGAAATCAGCGTGGCAGCCGTAACAGCTCGTCCCAGTTCAAGGGTGTGTTCTACCGCCGGGACACCGGCAAATGGCGAGCTGGCATTAATGTGGGAAACCACATGTTGTGGCTCGGTCAGTACGAATCGGAAGTCGATGCTGCGCGTGTTTATGACTCAGCAGCGCGCGAATACTTTGGCGAATTTGCGTGGCTTAACTTTCCGAACTTGGAATCTGTGCAACTTCCGCTTCCACGGGTTTCGCATTCCGAATACCGTGGCGTTTACCCGAGCCACAGTAAGTGGATGGCTAGGTTCGGGAGCACAGCGCCGAACCGTTACATCGGCAGCTTTGATACCGAGCTAGAAGCTGCACAAGCCTACGACACTGCCGCAAAGCTACGCTTCGGCAGTGACACCAAGCTTAACTTCCCAGAGCACTTGCTTCCGGGCCAGCGGAGCAAATAGGTGGAGCACTATGGCGGATTCACGGATGCTGCCCGGATGCTGGATGAACGCGCTCCCCGTCTGGACGGCAAACCGCATACTCGCCAGCAAGTATGGGTGTGGTATTCGCGACGCAAAAACAACGGCTTTCCAGAGCGGTATGAAATAACTATCGAAGGAGAGAAGCGATACCTGTTCGCTTTGCGAGACATATACACGTGGTATCTGCATTACCGGCCGTCACAGGGAGGGCGACCGGTTGGAAAAGGGAAAGGAACATGAAAAACATCGGCTTGATGCTACTAGAAGCTGGCTTTACTGTTACCGCAACGCTTATCTTTACCGAACTAGTAAGCTACCGTTTTCTACGGCGTTCTGTATTCAGCAGACTTGCATACTGGGTCATCGCTGACATTTGCGCTTTCGTGATACTAGCTGGTGGAGTCTGCGTCGAGAACGGGCCAGTAATCTTTTTCAGCGCTGCTGCTATTGCCTTGTACTCGTACTGTGCGTGGATGGAATGGAAGAAGCGCCGTAAGGACCGTAAGAAGCTAGCTCTAGGTAGCAAAACTAAGGCTATTATTGCCAAGATGCGGCGCAAAATAGCCGAGCGTCCCACCCGCCCAGTGCTACGACCGGTACCACAGGGAACACGATGAGTAAACCAGAGCGCATAGCAGTAGTGGGAGACTTGCACGCTAACACTAGGTGGAGTTCTTTTATCTTGCCCGAAATAGCAGCACGCCTTAGCGGCGAGTCGGTTAAGCTCGCCGTTCAGGTAGGCGACTTCGGGTTCTGGCCAGGCGCTGCGGGGGGTCTTTATTACTTGTACTCGGTAGCTGAGTGGCTGGAGCGTTTGAATATGACGTTCATGTTTCTCGACGGAAACCATGAGGACCACCCAGCGCTCGCATCGTACCGAGGCGACTGGAACGTTCCGCAAGACTCGCGGTCGGTGGCTGTAGCTGGACCTAGGGTTCGGTGGCTACCTCGTGGGTCCCGGTGGCTATGGCATAGCCGGGAATGGCTAGCCCTGGGCGGTGCTGTAAGCGTCGATAAGGACCTGCTCACCGAAGGCGAGGACTGGTTCCCGGAAGAAGCAATCACTCCTGGGCAGGCAGCATCAGTGTCCCAAGTAGGGCAAGCTGACGTGATGCTTACCCATGACTGCCCGGCTGGGGTAACGCTAACGCTACCGCCACCACCACGGGAGTGGCTACCGCAGATTCCAGCAGCAGAAGCTCACCGCGAACTGCTGCAGAACGTAGTAAACGTAGTTCAACCAAGTTACTTGATTCACGGCCACTACCACATGGCATACTCCAAGCCAGTGCAGATGAACCACGGCGTAGTAAAAGTAACTGGGTTGGCTTGCGACGGCATGGACAACAACTGGGCTATTTTGAATGTTCGCACTATGGAATGGGAAACGACATGAACCAGCTACCGGAGTGGCTAGTAGACGACTCGGTAGGACCAGGGTGGGTGCCGCTGGTGCAGCAGCTACACGAGGAACTGCTCGCGGTTAACCCGGACTATCAGGTGGCACAGGTTAAGGAAAAGTTCGGTGAGCTACGCGTCTACCTGAGCATGGATAACCGGCAGTTGCCGCTAATGCAGGCAGTAGGCGTAGCCACCGCAAAGTCTGTCACTATTTGCGAATGGTGCGGCGAACCTGGCACCTGCGGTGAAGCGTCAGCTTTTTGGATAAAGACCTTGTGTGACCAGCACCGGGCCGAGTGGCAGGCCGGGCGGCGTTGGTGGGATAATGCCGCACCCACGACACCAGATATAGGGTAAAGTAGCGTTTTGTAAACGCTCATACGCCGGGGATGGCTAGGCCCCAAGCTCCGCCCTGCCATTCCCGGTAACGGGATGTAGCTCAGTAGTAGAGCACTCGGCCTGGGACCGAGAGGTCGGCTGTTCAATCCAGCCCATCCCGACGCCGCCCTAGCACACGGCGAAGATTAAGTAGTGTGCCACCTGCAGGGAGAGACGTACGTGTGCCCGGCAGGGCACGCAAGCCTTGGCGAAAGGACTGAACATCTTAGTAGTGCGGCTCAGGGGGTCTCTCCTTGCCTTAAAGCTTTCGAAAGGGAACAGTGTGGACGCGGAACAGGATGTTGTAGCTCGCATATGCCCACGGGTAGCGGAAATGAACGGCAAACCTGTAGCTACTGCTGTTGTGGACGCATGCAGCCGTTGCCAGCAGCCGGTCTACCGCGATTCGGCTCAGCCAAACCCGTATCCTGGGCTTACCGAGTTCCTCATCTGTGTTCCATGCGGACTTGATGACCCGGAGCTACGCGAACACGTCATCGAAACTATGATTGCTGTGCAAGAAGCCGCACGCTGGGCTGGCGAAAAAGACGGCGCCGCTGGCGGCAATGGGCTAAGCTAACCTTTAGGGAAAGGGAAACGATGCTACGGGACTGGTACGAGAAACTAAAGCGCATCGTAACTGCTGGCATTGGGGTTAAGATAGCTTTGCTGCTTGGTGGCCCAGTTCTTGTTACCGTACTTCACGCTATTATCTGGGGGCTTATTGCGCCAGCTATAGACACTATTTTCTACATCCTTTCGCATTGGCACCAGATTGCTACCAAGTAGGAAAAGGGGAACGGAATGGCTGAGATGAGTACGGCGGAAATCATGAAGATGCTTTCCCCTCGTAAGGACGAACCGGTACAGGGGAAAGTCGTCTCGCAGGAGGAGACGGACCGGCAGCGGCTGATGGAGGTGCTGTCGCAGCTTGGCTCCGGTGCAGTTGGTGATGACGACATCAAGTTCGAGGGCACAGCGATTGTGCTCCCAGCGAGTCTAGCTGGGCCGGAAGGGTTCAAGCGGGCTCGTCAGCTCCTACGGGAAGCCGAGCAGCAGCAGGAGAAGAAGTTCGAGTTCGCTAAGACGTTTCCTTACCGTCATTATGATGGTGCGGCGGCGTTTAACCGGGCGATGGTGAAACTGTTCGGCACCGCTGGCATCGGTAAGTCCTGGTATGACATGTTCGGCCAGGAACACCACCCGAAGCTCATTTCCATCGAGGTGGCAGCGGGGAAGTCGATACAGGTGCCGTGGAATGAGATTAAGTTCTCTATCCTTGACGCCGTGTTTGACGTGGGCGCTGTGCGCGACCCCGTGAAGGGCATCCTGTCGTGCATTTCGGTGGTGGCACCACACAAGTACCGGACCATCATCGAAGGCTTCTTCGCCGTCGTGGAAGACGAACTACGGGAACGTTCCATCTACCGGGGCAAGGCTATCAACGGCGCCGACATACCTGGGTTCTTCAAGGAACACGCAGTGGACCCCCGGTCGGTTGTTTACAACGCCGGGGAGCTTGAACAGCTTCAGGCCAACGTGTGGACTATCACCGACCATGCCGAGGAACTGCGTAAGCACAACATTCCGCTCAAGCGCGCGTTCCTGCTGGAAGGCACGTTTGGAGTCGGTAAGACCCTGGCAGGGGCACTGACCGCTCAGCACGCTACCCAGCACGGCTGGACGTTCATTCTGGTCCGCCCGGAAGACGACCCGCTGGTGGCTCTGCGCACCGCTCAGCTTTACTCTCCGGCTGTGGTGTGGGTCGAGGACGTGGACAACGTGGCCAACAAGAACGCGTCCCGTGCGCAGATAGGGAAAGTTCTGGACGCGATGGACAACGTCGCGGGTAAGAACGCGGAAATCATGGTCGGGTTCACCACCAACTACCCTGACCTGATTGAAAAGGGCATGCTGCGGCCAGGGCGTATCGACTCGGTGATTCATCTGGGTCCGCTGGAGCGGGAAGCCACCGAACAGCTCATCAAGGTGACGTTGCCTGCGCATTTGCTCAAGGACATCGACTACGAAGCTGTAACCGAGGCGTTCAAGGGTTACGTACCCGCCTACGCAGTGGAAGCCGCTCAGCGAGCAGTGCGCTACTCCATTGCCCGTAACAACGGTCACCCTTCGGTTATCACCACTGAGGATTTGGTGGCTGCGGCTAACGGGCTGAGGCGTCAGCTAGAGATGATGGAAGCAGCGGACGAAGCTGCCGACTTGGACACGGTGGATGGTGCTGTGCAGCGGGTCGTGGTTAAGGCTGCTGAGAGCGTGCTCAAGCGCACGCAGTTCGACGGCATGGCGTTCGAAGTCAAGCCGGTCGACACACGCAACGGGTCTAGCTGAGCAAAACCTGGCAGCGCCTCCGGAGAGTTCCGGCCGACCGGAGGCGCTGCCTTTACCCCCTTAGGGGAATAGATGAGAGACAAACGCTTTATCCGGTTGCTTACAGCGGCACTAAGCGAACGCACCGAATGGGACGAGTGCCCCGAGCTTTACTTTGTGACTGATTGCCACAGTGAGCTGGAGTTGCTTAGCTTTGAATTGAACGAGATTTTTTGGAAGCTAGTAGACCCGCCCGAGGTGGTATCTCGGCTAGCTAACGGCTTGCTGAACTACGACACGTTGCCTCCAGACAAGCCACCTGCTCCACCAGTACCTGCCGGGCTAGCTGGCGTAGCGTTCCGCTTCGAGGCATGGGGCGTTGTCCTAGACCAAGCCGACTTTGGTACCGAAAAGGCGGAGCGGCTAAACCGGGCTTCGGCTGAGCATGAAATTCATCTCCAGCCAGAACGCATCGAACAGCGTCAGATGTTGGCCTGTAGCACTAGTGGGGAACTGTACTGGGTACGTCAAAACCGGGGCGAGGGTACAGTTGAGGCCGAGGACTTGGACCCGCAGGGAAGGGTTCCCCAGGCACTAGCTGAGATGGTTATGGCACTCAAAACGCTAGCGCAGACTCAGCAAAGCGGGTAGCATTAAGTTGTTCAAGCAACGCGGGGGTGGAGCAGTTCGGTAGCTCGCTGGGGCTCAGGGAAAATGGGATAGGGAATGGGTGCTAGACGCGACGCCAAACAAGCTGCTGAGTATGCGCAGTGGCGGGAACGAGCTGACGCTAAACTAAACGCTCAGCGTACAATTGATGCTCGAAACGCTGTATTTGCTGCCGAAAGTCAGGGAGCCGAAACAAAGCAAAGGCTTGAACGGCGAGTCGTGGCTGCCGAGCGGAGGTTGCAGAAAGCTGAAAGGCAGGGACGGCCGCCAGCAATTATGAAGGGGCGGCAGCAGGAGCTAGACCGTGCACGAGCTGCCGTTGTGCACCATAAGCGTTTTCAGGACAATACTATGGGCCGGTTGGCTAGGAAGCTAGCAAACTGGTTGTAGGGGCAAGGAAAAAACGTTTAGGGAAGAGGTGCGTGGTGGAAATCGGTGAGCAGGAAAAGCAGTACGAAGTTCCCGACCCAGCCGAGGTGCCGGACTTTATCCCGGAGGAAGCACCGGCCGAGCCTGAGCTGGTACCTGATGTCGTCCCATCATAAGTGGCACGGGACGATGGGAGGAATGAACTGGCCGGTTATACCAGCTCCTGCGACTGAGACCGTTCCTACGGTGCCTTCTCCGCATGCGGAACCCATTCGGGTAACTAAACTATGCCGTATTCGCTGGAACGGCACACGGGCAGCCTTTACTGGCGCTGGTGTGAATATATGTTACGAAGCGGTGGATGTAGCCCAGTGCGGAGCGGGCCTATCGCATCCAGTGCCGGACCCGGCTGGATGCCGGTGCGGGTTTCATGCCATGAAAGTTGCCGATAGACACCGACAAAGCTGGGTTATGACTGCCGAGTTGTATGGTCGGGTTATCGAACACCGCGACGGGTGGCGAGCGCAGAAACAGCGCGTCATCGACGTTACTCCGCCTACTATGTGCTTGAGTGGTTGTGGTACGCCTCTCAGGGGCTACGCTGTGTACGGTGGGCATGTGTGCGGCTGGTGCGTTAACTGTTTGCCACGCGTCGTGATGCCCGGTTACAGACTTGGATTTGGCGCTATACAAGCGGCCGTAGTTACCTTGGAGGAAATTCAGCAATCCCTAGCTCCTGTGGAGCTAGTTAAACCGGAGCGAAGCTAGGTAGTGGCGGGTCCTGTAGCTCAACGGATAGAGCTGCGGTCTACGGAACCGTAAATGGGGGTTCGATTCCCTCCAGGGCCGCTGAGTTGGGCGGAGGGTGCATAAGTGGCCACTAAGTGGCGAGACTACATAGCCGAGTGGGAAGCACGCAAAGCGTGGGAGGCTGCTCACCCATTCAGGTCAGCGCCGAGACGGACGTATTGGTACCTGCGGCGTAACCTTGGAAAACTAGCTCGCCCACAACCGTGGGTTAGGCTACGCTGGCGTTACCAGCGCTCCAAGCGTGGCTGGGCCGACCGTGACGTTTGGAGTCTCGATAGTTACCTAGCTAAGCTAATTGGTAGCTCTATAGCTTCTTTGCGCAACCACGGGCACGGTTACCCCAGTGACATTACGTTAGAGCAGTGGGATGATGTGCTAACTCGCATATCGGAGCCGCTACTGGCTTACCATAAACACTGGGATGACTACGACAACCGTTACATCGAGGAAGCCCAGCAAGCACTGCGACTGTTGGCCGAGCACTTCCCAAGCTGCTGGGACTAGAAAGGGGAAAGGTGAACCGGGCCGAGGCGGAACAGTACTTGAGTGCCGTAGCCGAAGCTATGCAAACCGTTTGGGACAAGTACGGGTGGCTCCAGGGTGAGCTGGGAAACGACGACCAAGGGTACTGTCTACGCGGCTGCTGGTATCGCGCTACGGGCCAAATGGACGGCAGCGGCTGTACTAACGTTGACTTGACGCTGGACTGGGCTTTCACTCAGTCGTTTAAGCGCGCATGTCAGACCTTGTTCAACCAGGACTGGTACTCGCCAGAGGGGTTTAACGACGACCTACGCAGCGAGGAAGACGTACGCCTGATAGCTAAGCATACTGTCATGGGCATGAGCGACCTGATGGTGCTAGCCGATGCGTAGGCAATGCGACCGGTGTAAGGAAGGGCGGCACTGCGGTTACTGCTCGTGCTGTTACGGTCGGTCATGAAAGGCTGCCCGGATGCTAGTACCTGTAGCTGTTCATGTCATGGCTGCTGCCACGGTGACCACGGCAGCGGTTGCCACGGAAGTGGTTGCCATATGAACTGTACAAAGTAACGCAAAAAAGCCCCCGCCTAGGCGGGGGCTTTGGAAGGAACGGAAAATGCTAGCTGAGGAGCGGGATCAGAATTACCGGGTGCAGAAAGGGGGCTGGAAGCTGCCAGTACCGGAAGACCATGTTCTGACTCCGAAGCAGCGGAAGCGGCTACGAAAGAAGGAGCGCAGCAAGTCCCACGCACATTTCCCCGGTGCTGCGTCATGTGACCGGTGTCGTCCTAGCAACAAACGTGACCTGAACGCTACAACTGCTTCGACGGGTCCGGTTAACAAGTGGCAGCGTACGTAGCTACGCATGCCACTGCTAGCACGTTCCTGTTTCGTCAGGATAGCAGCGGGTGGCAGCTAGGGCTTATACGGCACCCCATCTGGGGCAAGCTCATGACTCCAGGTGGTCACGTGGAAAGCGGTGAACAACCACACGAGGCTGCGCTGAGGGAAATTGAGGAGGAAGCAGGCATAGTAGCGGAGCTAGTTATGCCGCATCCACCGGCTCGCCATAAGCCGGAACGGCACCGTCCACTACCATGGTGGCTGGTACAAGTAGAAATGCCCCGCGACAACGGACTTAATGAGTATCACTACCACCTTGACCACGTTTACGTAGCTGTTGCTAAGGGCAACACTGTGGCCGACCCGGAACTACCGCTTAGCTGGCACAGTGAGAACGAGTTGCCGTTGAGCGACATGCTTGAGTACAGCACGTCCCTAGCTAGCTACCTGTTTGAGACGATGAGGGAGCAGCCGGAGCGTTGGTGTGCGGGGCAAAGTACCCAGCCGTAGCTCCAAGTACCGCAGAGACCATCCAGGGCAGGAATGTGGCTAGCGGGCCCGGTAGGCCGGAGTGGAACACAGGCACGTACGTGACCAGTATCCAGGTGATGACTCCGGTGAGGATGGACGTGGAACTGCTGGCTGCCACCTTGGCTTCGACGCTACTCATGGCTTCAACGGGGGGTATATCCACGGGCCGTACAGCCAGCTGACGTCGTATTCGGCGTCCATGCCGCCCTGGTATTGCACCGCCCATAGGTCTGGAACGTAGTAGGGGTTTAGCTTGTTGCCGTCTAGCGTGGCGAGCCACCAGACGATGTTCCCTAGCCCGGCGACTGCTGCCTTAGCACGCGGGTAATTACTTAGGTCGCAGTAAACGCGGCCGTGTGCATTCATTGCTTTACGTTCGGCCGCCCATTCGTACAGAGCGTTGCCTTCGAATGAAGGGTTGCCTTGTTCATAGTCGATGCACGCGGAGTAACTGGCTGCGGCCTTACCGCCGTAGACGGTGTTCCACAGTACCCCCCGGAACCGAGACGCTTGCTCGCTGGTGGCCTTGTAGAGGCCGTCAGCATACAGGACAGCGTAGCTGCCATTTGGAATGTTGCTGGGAGTAACTGCATCATAAAATTCCGCCATGCCCCTCCGTGTAGTAGGGTAGCAGTATGAAACCGGGAAGTGAAGAATGGCCTGTTTTGGATGACGACGTAGCTGCTGCATATGCTGATCTGATGAACCGGGTCGATATTCTTAGGCTCCGATTGGAAAGGCTGAGGCGGCATGCTCAGGAGCTGGCTAAAGCAGCAGGACTAAAGCAGGATGAGTACTAGGGATGTGCCCTGTGGGCAGTGCTGGTGCCGCTCCGGTGAGCGGTGTATCAACCGCCGAACCGGTAAGCCCATGAAGACTTTTCATTCGGCCAGGAAGGACCGGGCTAAGCGCAGGGGCGTATTCGGGTTACGGTCAATCATTAAACCGAAGGACTAGCCGCAAAACTCGTCTCTCAGGTTGTGGAAATCTCTAATAAGCGCAAACGAGTACGCACCCTTTGGCTTTTCTGACGCTGGAGCTTTTTCTGCAGATTGGTCAGCGTTGTCTAGTGTTATCAAGGTGGAGCACCAACGATGCTGGCTGGCATTAGTGATAACCCAGGAAGCAGCTAGGTCGGCTACGCCCATTACGAGAACACATACGAGAATGAAGATTGTAACCCGGGTATTCACTTAGTAACCTCGGTTTCTTCGTTGCTTTCTCGTTTTTGGCGTTCTGCCTCAAACTGCTCTACTCGTTTAGACAAATGGTTAAGCGACTCAGTATTCGTGTTAACTTTTCCGTTAATGCGATGCATGGCTGCTTTCATTTCAGCAACATCGACCGCAGTTTGGTGCACAATGTCACGCATGGACGTGCCACCGTTGGGTTTTGTTTCAACAGCTACTGCTGTTAGCTGGCGCTCTACTGAGCTAAGACGCTCCATAACTCCGGGGACTGCGGGCACGCCAGGACGAGCGGGTGTGCCGTTCAGGTCACCCAGAAATTGGAGCAGCCCCTTGCATATTCGCCAGATTACTCGGCCAAGCGTAATGAAACACGTGAAAACTGCTGCGAGAAGCGCTAGCGCTGCAGTAATCCATGCCGGGTCCACGTCCTCCCCCATCTAGCCAGGGGATTCCCTGGACTCGGTTAGTTATAGCGATATCCACACTACCTCGATGGTAGGGTATTGTCCCGTTTCGCCGGTAGTGTCCACGGTGGTGCTGACGAAAATGTAGCCAGAGATGTAGTCGAAGCCGCCAGTCATCGGCAAATCTACTTGAGCGCAGCAACCCGTTGAGTGACCTTCGGCACCCCAAATTCCGGACGGCTGAGCGTACAGGGCACCGTCGAGGTAAAGCACTGCTTGAATAGTGTCGTGGTCAGTGCCGAACTCGTCGGCAAACGCTGTCATGGTTACTTCGTACCAGCCGGTGCATCCCGTAGGTGCCATCCATGTGTGGTTCGTGGCGTCCCAGCCGTCGTATGGGTCTTCCAGGATGGTGTCGTACGGTATTTTCGTAAAAGCGTCTCCTGTCAACGACAGCGTTCCCTCGTATTGGGCCCGAAACATTACCTTAGTGGTCAAGAAGGTGAACGGTGCTTGAATCCAAGTGTTGAAATCCGATGGTAGCGGCGCTTTTCCAGCGGGAAAGCGCGGAACTACAGGGTCGGGACCGGCACTCAAGCGCCCTCCCACACGACAATGAACCTAGTTTGGTTTGCTCCGGTCGTGTTGTATTCGATGCTGGCCCCGCTGTCCTGCGAGGCGACGAATTGGAGTACGTCGCCTTCGTCCAAACGCAGCCGTTTAGTTACGGAAGCACCACCGGCTGCGGTGGCTACCATTTTGACGGAGTCACCCCATTGCGTAGTGCCACTGTTGACGCTGAAACCAGCGCAGTAAATAGCGTCGTTAGCGCTGCTGTTCAGGTTTATCTGCCCATAGCAGAAGTAGTTCCCTGCTACCGCCGCAGTGTAATTACTCCCCGTCCCCCCTGTAAAACCGTCATAGTTATCAACAACGGCGTCGTCCACTCCGAAGGCTACGACAGTGCCAGCAGGGAACGTTTGCGACGGCAATGTTGTTGTCCCCGGCGTGTACACGGCCTTGCAGATGGGTGGGAAGGCTAGAAACCGTACCGTATCACGCACGTTGGCGTTCATATCCGCTGACGTGATGTAATCGGGTGGTACAGGCCACGCCGGGTTAGTGGGCACGGGGAGTCCGGTGACGCCGCTGACTTTAGCTACCCACCGAACTGAAACGGTGGGTAGCTGGGTGGTGCTGGTAACCAGCGTGGTCCCCGTCCCAGCGAATAGGTAAAACTCGACGTAGTCGCCAGCACCACCGATAGCTCCTTGACCGTGCATGATGATGAGGTCGCATGAGCGAGCTACGGGCACCCAACCGGAACCGTTTTCAGTAAGGGGACCCCAGTTGGGGCCGAATGCAACTCCGCTGCTTAGCCCGGCAAATCCGGCAGCGAACTGAACTTCGGTGGCTGTGGTGTAGTCGAATGGGATGTCGGCTTGACATAGGTACCAGCCGGGGGCTTGGCAGAAGTACTGGCTGGGGTCGGTACCGTCAGCGTGCCCGTTCCACGTGTCGTTTAGTTCTTCCACGGGCATGGGTTCGGTGCCGCTAACGGAGGGACCGGTGGGGTCGTTACCAACGAACGTGGGGCGGTTGGCGAGGAACTGAACAGTGCTGGAAACGTCGTCTCGCAGTATTTCGGCGGGGACTATTTCCCCTTCGTTCCATGTGGACGGAACGGGAATCGGCGGGAAGCTCATGTCACCAAACCATCACGTTTTGGCCGTTTAGCTGACCTAGAGTTGGTGAGTCGCAGGTTAGGGCGGCTGTATCTGGGGCGATGTCCAGGATGCACATGATTGAGCCCACTACTTGCGGGCCGAACGACAGTGTGCGCTGAGTTTGCGTGATGCGTCCCGTAATGGAGACGAGCTGGCTCATCGCTGTAACCTGACGCACGTTGACGGTCACCACATCGCCTACAGCGGCTTGAAGCACGAACGGCCATGCTGCGGGGTGGCTAGCGGCGTCTACGGTCACCTGGGCAACCCTGAGCTTCGGGGAGGCGTTAGTTTCGGCTATCCAGTCGGCTAGGGTTTGCTCGCTGGGGCCGCCATACGGGGGAGGGGTGAGCAAGTCAGGTTGAACGTACCCGGTTTCTTGGTAGGACTGGTCACCGTATCTGTTGATGCTGTTAATTTCCAGCACCGAGTCTTGGGGTACAGTAACGGACTGGTCGTCTAGCTGAGTAAGCTGAATGTCGTTGACGGTACGGGCTGGGTCGTAATCTGGTGCGTAGCTGCCTTGAATTGGTATTTCACCGGCTGCTATATCGTCACCAAGCACCCACTTAACCGCATCGTTGTATACCAGCTCTTTGCTGGTATACACCACGTCACCCGTGGGAGCGACGTACATCAGTGACGGCACCGTGGACGCAGCGATATTGGTGAGCGATGTAGCTGCTGGCTGACCGCCAATGTCTTGCATGGAAACCATCTGCGGTTGCTGAATAGCCGACGAGGGAGCGTCTACGCTTGGGCCGGTTTGAATGCTACGGGGGCCGCTAATCCCGGAGTAGCCCAGCAGGCGCTGGACTCGCGCTGTGGATAGTTCACCTTCAGGTTCGCTATTTAGAATGGGAGCGTAGCAGTAGTATCCGGCTGCATACCAGGCTGCTATCCGAGAGGGTGTCACCTGGTATGGGTGAATGCTGCAATGGGCCACGTAGCCGTTGTAGAAAGCGTCGGTTTCTACACGGTTCACCCGGCCGTTAAAACACACAGTGGAGAACTGGCTGACAATATCAGCGGCGAAAGCGCCCGACGTAGCGAGGCTACCGTTGTAGAAAATGCTGTATGAAGACTGGTTAAACGTAGCGGTTACTAGTTGCATGGCAGCCACGGTGGACACGTTACCCGTTAGGCTGCCAACAACTTCGTGCACACCAGCAGCAGTGTAGTAACTAAAAGTCAGGTCACCGGTGCTGCTGAGGAGGGACAAACCAAGAATTTCCTGAGTACCGCTTAGGTCAATGAGCGCAGCGTCAGCATCAAGTGGTGCCGCCGACGTGGACTGGAACCACATACTTACAGTTAGACCGTTGGAAATCGGCGGGTAACGGCTGTCTTGGCATTGCAGCGTGTAGCCGGTACTGCCAGTGCTGCCCGCTTGCTGCCACATACCGGGGCTAGAAGACGACCGGCTTGACGTAGTGATGGTCGTTACCTGGTCACCGGGTAGCCCCGCCGAGTTAGCCCCAAACGCTTGGTTAGTCGACGTACCGCCTTCACGGGATTGCACTACGTTAAGCGTGTTCGTGTTCCCCGGAGCAATGTTGCTGGCAGCCAGTACTCCGGCCGAGTCGCTCAGCGGCCAGTACGCGTATGGACCATCGGCAAGCACTTCCTGCCGTAGGCAGCTTTTCAGCTGACGGTTCGTGTACGCCCACGAGTCCGCAATAGTGGCTTGGACTTGGCCACGATATGTGTCCGCTGACCAGCTTGGTGGCCAGCGTTGAAAGTAACCAGCTTGACTGATGTACCACGGAGTGATGTTCGGCGGGCCGTTACGGTCTCTCGACCATGTGCCTAGGCTAGTTGATGTAGCGCCGTTCTCGGCAGTCCAAGTAATCGTTGACGGGATAACAAGCCACCCAGTGCTTGGTTCTGCTGCTGCGGCGTAGAAGACAGTGGATGCGGGAGGGGTACCGGTAGCAGCGATAATAACGTTAGCTGTAGCAGCAGTGGCCGGTGCGATGCCGTTAGCTACTGCTAGCTCAGCTGAGGGACCCGTAACCGAGGACGACGACGTAACGGAGATGAGACTACCCCCGGACGTATGCCAGTGAATGGAAACCGTTAGCCCATCCGCCCATTCAACCGAGGTTCCTAGCCACGCCGATGCCGAGTACGTGCTCCCCGGCGAAACAGTGAAAATGCTTTCAGTGTCAATTTGGGGAGAGGACGTTGACCCGTTGCCGGAGAACTGTACCTGCCAGTTTCCACCCGTCCATGCTTGCCGGATACGGAACGGTGTACCGGAGTCAATGCCGTTAGCGAACGCACCAGAGCCGGGTGGGATAAGCACTTGGTCTGGGTCGTCTAGCACCATGGTGCCTTGGCCGGTTTGCAGTTGGTCTAGCGTGTACTGGCGGCCTTGGGTGAGCTGACTGGCCAGCATGCGGCTACGGGTAGAGCTAGGCTGACTGAGCGACACCCAGTTGATTTGGTCGGCTGGGGTGCCAGCCCCAGCCCCGAGCCCTATCTCAGCGATGGTGTAGGGCCAGTTAGCAGACTGGCCGCCACCTGGATAGTACGTGGTGTAAACCGGACCGTAGACCCCAGCGATGAGCGGCGTGCCACTTACCGTAATAGTAGCGATGATAGCGCAGAAGTCGACGTTAAAATCTGCTGTCCAAACTATTTCAGTAGTGCCACTGCTTATTTGCCAGGTAGCGTCGCATTCAATGTCGTCTTCGGTGTTGACTCCGTTAGTTGAGTTGACTGTGTATTGGGTTCCCCAGCCATCGCCTGCTTCGGGAGCAATGCCAGCCGTTACGTTGTCGGAACCGGCTACGGCTAGTGCAATACATTCCTGGCCTTCGGCGCTGGCAGTCAGACCTATAGCGCTGTTGTCGTTAAGGTACGTGGTGGAAGTATCAACTACCGTTGACCAGGGCGAGAGCCCAGCAACGTCGAAAACTAGGCATGATACGCCCAGGTATCCTTCAGTCGGAGCGACGCTAACATAGTTAGCGGCTCTAGCTGCTGGCGCTGCCCAGATAGAGCATCGGGTGACGCCAGCACTGCTGGACGTGCCCATGGGTATACCCACGGGATACCACCAGTTATGCACGTCGTCGGCAACGGACATAGTCACGCCTGTTTGGAACACTACGTCGGGGTATGCCATGACGGTGGTCGCGTCAGGAGTGAAGTAAACGTAAGCATCCGCCCCTTCACCGATAATATTAGTGACGGTGAACGTAACACCAGCATTAAGGGTGTCAGTGAAAGTTTGCGATACTTCAATTGACTCCGACTGGGCGGCTGTAACAATAAAGAAGTTATTGGCTGATGGCACAAAGGAAACGTTGAAGGACCATAGTTCGTTCACTTGCCGCCACGTGATGCACGCTATCATCCAGTCGCCTGCAGTGTTAGCAACGGAAACTTGCAACGGCCAAGCTGGTGGCAGTGGAACAACACCAGCCGAGGCTGGCACTGAATATGAGGCACTACCGGCTACGGTTACCGAAACAGTCACGAGCATTCCTGGAACAGGAACTGAATGTTTTCGATGAATGCCGGGTCGGAAGCGTTAGCGGTCTGGTAAGCAAAGTCGGCCCAGTATGTGGTGCCGGGAGTCAACCCCGTAATGGTGCCCATAATGTTGAACGCTGCGAATCCGCCTGCCGCTGCTGCTTTAGGCGTTTGCTGAACGCCGAATGTTGTACCAGTTGAAGCAGCGCCCTGAGCGGGAGCGCTGCTGAACGGAGTGCCGTAGCGGCCCGTGATGGTAACGATGGCGGTAGTGGTGGACGTACCCGCCATGCCGCTGGCGCTAACCCAGTACTTGCCGGTTACCTGGGGTTGTAGCTCCACAGCTAGACCGGCCATAACGGGCGCTGTGGAAGTCGTCGATGCCGGGTTAGCCGGTGTGGATTGGAACACTGAACCGTCGTAACCGGGGAAAGTAACTGTACCGCTAACGGTGGGTATAGCGGAGATGAGGGTGCCGGATGTGCCAACTTCGGCGGTGAGGGGACTGTTGACACCGATGACGGTTAGCGACCCGCTGCCGGTAGCACTGAACGAGTACCCGGTGGATGTACCCGATGTGCCAGCTAGTACTTGGCGGCAGCTATTGTCGAGGAACTCAACTTCGTTGGCTTGGTTAGTGCCACCGGGGCCGATTTGGTAGTAGATGAAGTTCCCGGCGCCGCCACCAGCTGATTCTTTGGTGTAGCAGCGGTTTCCCCGGATTGTAGTACGCCCGAATGGAGTAACTTCAATGTTGAAACCGACGTACGTTGTAGCTGACACCGAGTTTTGACCCCAGTTGTCCGCCCTATTGTCGGCGATGGTGGCTTCGTTGCAGCTATACAACTGGTAAGCGCCGACTGGGCAGGCGTAGACGTGGTTTCCGATTACTTGCCAGTCCGCCATGTTCTGGCAGTAGATAGCAATCCCAGTGCCGTCGAAGTCCTGGTCAACGATGTTGTACATGACGTAACCATCAGTGATGGTTCCGCCGGGGGTGGTGTACTGAATGAAAATCCCGTGCGAACCTGGTTTGTAAACGCGGCAGAAGTAAACGCCGTCTTCGTCTTGGACGGCTGTGGTGAGCGTGGCTGTACCCGCCGACGTAGTGTTGGTGCATAGGATGCCGTAACCGGAGGTGTTTTGTGTTCCGCAAGCCCAAATGGAGCTAGCCCCAGCGAGCAGAGAAATGCCGTTACCGGTTCCTGATATTCCGCTACCGTCTACAACTAGCCCACTGATAAGGATAGCGCTGTCGGGAGTAGGAACACCGGAGATGGTTCCTGTCGTACTTCCTGACCCAAGCGCTGACCCGCCAACGCTAGTAGCTAGCGAGAACGTAGTACTGCCGCTGGCGTTTACTGCATAGTAGATGGTGTTGTTGGAAAGCCCCGTGGGTGGGGTACCGGTCGCTAGGATAACTTGAGCACCGTCCCATACAGTCGCCCCACTGACGGTAAACACGCTGGGGTTCCCAGTAGCTGTATACGACGCGTTGGCAGGAGCTAGAAACGCGGGAGAAGCTATAACAGAGGGAATAGCGCTGCCACTACTGACTACCACGTTAGGTTGAGTTGGTATGGGAGCGTCCCGGTATTTACCGGGTGGTGCGGCAGCGGAACCGATGACGGAACAGCCGGACGGGATGACGATCGGCTGGGTGATGGTGTAAGCAGTGGGAGCACCACCCAAGTTAAGGAACCCGCCAGGCTGTGGCATAGCAGTAATAGCAGCTAGGATAGCTGCGTCGTCGGGAGTGACGCCGTTGCCTACGGCTCCGTAGGCACGAGGGTCGTACAAACCGGCCGCGAAGATGCTGGCAACGCCAGTGGAAACACTACCGCCGGGCGTAGTGCCAGTCAGCACTGATAGCACGTCGGCCACGTTGTCCATGTCGCCAGCGGGATTGACAGTGCCAACAGCGCGGGTGTTGGGAGGGATAGTGGCCAAGTACCTCCGCTAGGAACGTCGGTTGTAAGCGGCTATGCCGCTGCTCTGGTTGAGTTGCACATACCTCAGGATGGCTTCCTGGACAACTGGCTGGATGCCTTGGAGGAACTGGGGTGACGTGAGAGCCCCCATTCCTGGGGCCATGGTGACCGGGACAGTGACGTGTACCCCAGCACTTGTAGCTCCCGTCATGGAGCCGCCTACGCCACCGTAGGCCATAGTGCCGGATAGAGAGCGGATAGCTCCTTGCACTGCTGCTCGTCCTGAGATGATGCCCTGGGCAAGTGCTTCGGAGAAGTGGCGACCACGGATTTCCGGTGCACCGGAACCGGACAGCGGCCCATACTCGGCTGGGGAAAGCCCGATAGCTCCGGCAATATCGTGAGCGATGCCGCCGATAGCTGACTTTACGTCGCCAGCTACGGACTCGATACCGTGCACCAACCCCATGATAGCTGCCACTCCTGCGTTGTACATGGTACTAACCAAGCCACGCAGAATTTCCCCAATAACATCAACAGTTTCATTGAGGACTGTGCTGACAAGAGCTTTCATGTCTTCCCAGGCTTGGTGCCAGTGCCCAGTCAGCAAGTCTAGGATGATTCCAACAATGTCTAGTATTTCGTGGAAAGTATCATCCACAATAGTCTTAATAACGTTCCAGACGGTTTCAACGACGCCTTTTATGATGGCCCACGCTACACCCCAGACAGCTTGCAGAACCGCCATCCCTACCTTCAGGACTGCAACAATGAGGTCCCACGCTACCTTAATGTCAGTGGAAATGGCTGTCCAGATAACTTTAGCCACTTCTTCCATGGCTTGGCCGTGAGTTTTCCACCAAGCAGCCAAATCAGCTATAGCACTTTTAATGGCAGCCAGGGGTCCGGAAATGAACCACCTCACTACGTCGCCTGCTGCGTGCAGAGCTGTGTCCCAAGCGGTTTTCAACGCTTGGGCTACGTCGTGAACAATGTCGCGTACTAGTTTGGAGTGTTCGTACAGTTCGTACAGCCCAACAGCTAGCGCAGCGATGGCGATAACGATGAGGGCTAGTACGGGGTCGGACAAACCAAACGCCAAGTTCAGTGCTTTCATGGCGTCCACAATGGCCATGACGGGAGCTAGCAGGAGCTTTAGAGCAACGGCGACAAGCCCGATAACTTTCTGGAACGCAAAAATAGCGCCAACAGTGGATAGAATGTCGACTGCTATTCTGGTCATAAATGGGTGGGTGTCAATAAAGTTCATCAACTGGGTAAAGGCTTTAACCACATCGGGCAGCACTTTGAGTAGCGCAGCGAACGCCGAAAGGAGTGGGCTGTTGGGTGTCAGCAAGTTAGCGAAAACTGGCTCGATGCCTTTAATCGCTGCGTGCAACGCTGGTACCAAATCAGTGGCTAGCGTTTTGAACAGCGGCACCAATTCCATGAAGCTGCTGCCCACGTCATTCAGCAGTACCGACGCAAACGTCATCAGCATCGGCAGCAGCGGTTCGAGTGCTTTACCCAAGCCGGTGAGCAGTTCCACGCCTAGCTTTAGCGCAGCAGCCAGCGGCCCAGTCAGGTCCTTGACGATAGTGGTCAAGAAGTTGGTGAACGGAATGGACGCTGGTGCTACTTCCCGAATGACCGTTCCCAGGAATCCCATAAGGGCGCCAAGCAAGTGCGTAATCGCTATCGTAGCGGGCACGGCCATCTTAGTCATAAGGGCCAGGAAATCAGTGAAACCGGTGGAACGCAGGCCCTGGTCAAGTACAGTTAGCAATGCGCTGACCGCTTTAGCGCCCGCCATTGCCAATGGTATGAACTTGGGCAAAATGTCGGAAGCAATTCCCAGCGCTTGGGACATGATTTGCGCTACCGGAGTTTGGAACGCTTTAGCAAACCTGAGGTACTCGTTTTCGAGACCTTTTAGTTCCTCGGCGGCTGTCCTTAGCGGTGCGGGTAGCGCGTCGATAGCTGCTTTGCCGGAAGAGGCTGCTTTCCAGACTTTCTCAAAGGTGGGGATAGCAAATCCAGCGAAAGCGCCAATGGATGCTCCCATAGCGGCTACTGCGGGGAGCACACCAGCGATAGCAATGACAAGAGCGCCGATGAGGTAGACCATGCCGCCCATACCGCCGCCACCTGCAGCATCCGCACCCTTAGCGGCATCGGCAGCAGCTCCCAACCCGGTGAGCGCACCAGCAGCTTCGATGGCTTTGTCGCGTAGTCGGCTTAGAGCACTGGCTGATTCTTCGGCTCGGTCCCGTACCCCGTCAAGCGCAACGTCGTCTTCGATGGATGCGTCACGGACTTGCTTGAGTGACTCGGCTGCTTCCTCGCCATGGTCCCGTAGCTGGTCCATGGCTTCAGCGGTTTCTTCGGTGTCATCCCTAGTATGCGCCATAGCTAGCGCCAGGGTTTCAACCGACTTATCCAAGTGGCTGATTGAGTCCCGCGTCTCATCTAGCGCAGTGCGTACGTCAACCAGGGACTCACGGGTGCGGTCTAGTTCGCTTCTTAGCTCCTCCAGCGCATCATCGTCTTGGTGGTTAGCGTCAGCGAACTCCTTCGCCGCGACGATAGCGTCGCGCAGGGGGCCTACATACTCGGCAACATCAGCGATGAACGCTTCCTAAGAAGCGCTGAGTCACATCTTCCAGACTCGGCACCTCAGTCACCACCCCCTAAACGGGAAATAATCAGAGTACGCTAGGTGTTTACACGTACGAGACGAAATGAGGGAATCATGGAAAGGAACACAACCTCTCAGCGCAGTGAGCTGCTGAGAGGTTCGTACGCACGTCAACCGAAGCGGCGTTACCGCAGGCAGACGGTGGTTTGGATGCCGTGGCCGCTGGTGTTCGCCACCGTGGGGCTAGCGTTGCCGTTCATCATGCTCAGGGACGCAGCGCTGATATTCCGGCGGGTGTTCATGGACCGGCGTACGGTCATGTTCGCTGCTTGGGTGCTCGCCACCCTCGGAGCTATCACTGCTGTCGTGGTTCGCAGCGTCGCTTGGATAGTCACCCGTACGAGCTCCAGGGCTACGCAGGCGGCGCAACCGCCTCTGGTAGCTACATGGCACCGGGCAATGGATACGAAGCCGCTGCCGCAGCCTCAGGGGCGGCACCACAAAGTGGACGACACGCTGGAGATGCACTTTCCAGCAACGGGAAGGTGGTGAACGAACAAGTGGACGTTACCGTCAAGTTCGAAGTTGTACGTAAGCTGAGCACCGGTACCGTTGTCTCCGAGGATGCTGCGCCGGACGAAATTCTGGCTGAAGCTGTCCGCGTTGCACGGGCTATGAGCGACCTCAGGGGCGACGTACTGAGGACGGTCCAGTACGAAACAGCTGATGGACGCTTCGGCGGAACAACCTTTTGTTCGCCTTCAGCGGCTGGCTGCGACGAACGCTCCGCATGGCACTCGCGTTAACGCGGAGCAGTTATACGCCAACGCCTACGACGAACAGGTTCGGGCGGGTGAGAAGCCACCAGTTCGGGGCAAGTACCGGATTCGTTAATCCCAGCCCATTTCGCGCTCGAAACCGGAGACGGCACCTTTACGCAGGGTGCCGTCTCCACTCATTCTGATAGCTGCCGGGTGCATGTACGGGCGTTTGGGTAGGTGAACGTGGCGGGCAAAATGAAAGCCCCCGTCCCCACCCTTCCATCGAAGGAAGCCGGGACGGGTCACACCAGTGCGCTTGTCCACATACGTATGTTTAGCCCAAATATCTCCGCCGTATTCCTGGATGTGTGCGTAAACTGTGTTCGGTGCATCCGATGAACGCCACCGGTAAGCGCCTATCTCTTCAGCGTGCTTGATGCGGAAACTAGCCCGTAGCCGCCCTGTTTCCAGCGCTGGCGGGGAACCTGGTGCTGACGGATGCCCGGTAGTGCGAATCAGCTCGTCGCTTTTAATGCCTTTGTCGAAAGCAGCGACCATTCCGTCGCATGCAGCGCGACCTCCTTCGTTGACCCGGCTAAGCAATGCGTCCATGTAGGCGGGTAGCTCGTCTGGGGTCATTGGCCGTTCTCAATCTTCTGAATAGTCAGCCAGACTGGCAGCAGCCACTGGTCCACCTCTACCGGCAGCGCGTCAGCTTCCTCGGGGGTAAGCCGGAACTTGATGAGGTAAAGACAACGCCGAAGGGTAAGCGGGTCTAGGCCGGGCGGGAGTTCTCGACCTTTGCCCGTGAGGAACGCCCGGAGGTAGTAGAGGTCGTTTTGCGCCCTTTTGGGGACTGCCGCAGCTTATTCATGTGCTCGGCAGTGGCTTCTTCTAGTTCGTTCCAGTCATCGAGCGGTAGCCGGGCCAAGCTATCCGCATACGTACGCTTACCCGTGTCCAAGTCTCGGGAAATGTCGTCCTTAGGCAGGCAGTACGGGTAGCTCCATGCTTGGATGATGCGTGCTAGAACGCCGTACAACTGCTCATCGACCGTGCCCAGGCTGAACGTGAACGTACCACGGCCTTCGGCGAACTCGTCAATCTGGCTGCCTTGCATCGGTAGTTCGGTGGATGCGTGAAGCGCTAGTTTGTCACCTGCGGTGAGCTGGTTAACATCACGCAGCTCAATCCACTGACCGCTAGTCAATTCCAGTTTCATTGCCTCCCTTTCACGGGTTATAGTAAGTATTAGCTCCATAGTAGGAGCGAGGGCATACGTTGCCATGGAAGCAGCGGAAGCCAAAGCTGAAGCGAAGCTCACAGGAAGGAGGATACGCGATGGTTCTGCGCCATCTCCCAGGCAGGCATTAGCCAGCCGAAGGGAGGTGAACCACAATGGCAGGAGCCCCGCGTAAGCAGGGACACAAGAACCGCAAGCATGGGCGTAACCGGGTTAAGTGTGCCCGGTATGCGGCTGAGCATCGCCGGACTAAGAACAACCCGGCGCGCACCCAGCGGAACCCGGAAAGGAGCTCTCATTGAGGTACTCACCGGATAAGCTTCTTGGGAGGAGCCCGGACGGAAGCCCGTCCGGGCTTTTTCATCAGTAAACTGGAATCGAATTAGCTATAGCAATGCTGATTGGTGAGTAACTACCGGACCAGCCAATGCCGTTCGTGGTGTTAGCAATCAGCTTAGCGGTTACGTCGTACCCGAACAGTGCCGAAGACTCGTTGATGTTAGCCGTGTCGAACGCACCTAGCTGAACATTAATCGTGTACGTAATGTTACTGGTACCCGATAGGCCGTTTGAGTAGATGATTTGTAGCTGCGGCTGAGTGTTGTTCAACATGTAAGTCAGCGCAGACAAGTCAACGCTAGGCTGGAACGTAAGCTTCGCGGTAGCAGTGAACTTGCCTCGGGCTATGGTGTATGGCGACTGCGTACCGTCCGTGGTGGGGATGGGTTCCACGACTCGGTTCAGCGCGAACTCCCATTCGGTGATGTCGTCCACGGGGGAGCCGGACACGGTTCCGTTGACGCCGATGGTGGAGCGCCAGTTTGGCGTAGCACGCACCGAGGACACGTTAGCGGTGGGCGCAGCGCTAGGTTGTGCGTAGGAGAAGCTGGTCAGGTTCCCTGAGTGCATAAAAATTCCCTGGGCGCTACCCGTTAGGGTTAGCTGCGACAAACACCCAAACGCGTACTGAGCGGCGAGGTTGCCTGCGGACCCTGGTACTTGGGTGCGGTCGGTGAAGGTGTGGCTTGGTGGCTGACCGGCGCCCATAGCGTCCTGGCCTACAGTTCCGTTCAGCAACGTAAACGTGTTGGTGTAGGTGCCAGCCGACACGTTCGTGTTTGTGACGGTCGCACCAGACGAGTGGGCAAACCGAATGGGTGTAGCAGCCGAGAACACGATAGTAGTTGACGTGGAGCTGGATACCTGGCAGATTTCAGCCGGGCCGGTGCTCCCACTCTGGAACACTTCCACATACATACCGTTGGTGAATGACGTACCGGTAGCTACGGGAATGGTGCCCACCCCATACGCGACTGCTGACGACAGCGTCGTAGTGGGCGTAGTGCTGGTAGCTGACTGGGTATAATCTCCCAAGATGTTATAAAGCAGGTGCCCAACCGTGTCGCCGTATACCGGACCAGCGAACGCTGTCTCAGCCCAGATGGGACCCTGCAGCATGTCGTACTCGCCCGCCATGGCACCACGCCATGCTTCGTCCATAACCCATACGGGTTTGTCGGACGGGGTGAACGAAGTGAGAGGTATAGTGTAGGCAGGGTTGACCGCAGTACCGTAGGTAGTTTCCCGGGCAATGCCGACAAAACGCTCAGAGACTGGGAAAACAGGCTGCGGCGTTGCGATGACTATCGCAGTCATTTACCTCCGGTATTAGCGTATACTTGCTTTAAAGTCCATAATCACCGCAAAAGCCAAACATACTGCGGTCCCATGGGGAAGACGAAAGCCAGGGGGCACACGGCCCAAGCCGGGCGCGATAGCCACAGATGTAGCGGTTCTGCCCAGCCAGCCAGCCAACGTTAGCCATGAGGGCCGCGATTTTAAGGTTCCAGCGGGAGGACGAAGGCCAGGGACACCGCGGCCCAACAGCAATGCGATAGCCATAGACCTTGCGGGTTCCACCCCACAGACGTGAGCCAAAGATCCGGCGAGCTGGCCGACCTAGCTTTGCAGCTCTTCAATGATAGTCAAGGTGAGCTGCGCGTCGTACCTCAGCCACCTCTGGTCGGCTGTAGCGTGAATACCAGCCATTCGGTACGTCATGCGTTCACCCACGTCAATAAGCTGGGATTGCAGCCCGGTTAGCGGGTCAGCTACAACGGCTGGGTTAGCGCTAGACCGGTACGTGTACATGACGACGTCAAGGACGGCTGGGAATGAGATGTCAGCGTTAGGGTCGCTGTCGTCGTTAAACCAGGTTAGGTAAATGTCCAGGTCGTGGGTGAGAGTTTTCCAGCCCGCTTGAGTAGGATTGTAAATGTCAGCGCCAACCCGGGGAACGGCTTGCCGGTCCTCGTTGCCGGTACTGGGCCAGATGTACGCAGCGGGGTTAGTGTCGTCAAAGGGGTCTTCTGGGGTGATGTACGCCAGGAGGGAGTTAGCGTTCCCCGGTACGGTCAACCCGTTAATCATGTTCTTGATGTAGAGCTGGCAGCTATTCACCGGCGAGGCTCGGCCCTCCTTAATGTACGATTGAGCGGTGACAAACTGCTCAATCGTTGACTGCGAGCGGCCTGCCTTCTGCCGGGATATGTGTACGCTTCACTACCAAAGATGGCGTAAGCACGGAAACGCGACAATCCTTAAGCCATCGCGATGGCATCCAGTAGACACAAGCTGCATTGTAGAAGGATGTGAAGGCGTACGACTAGCGCGCGGCTGGTGTTCGCTTCATTATCACCGTTGGAAGCGCAATGGTGATCCATTGCTTATGGTGCGCCCTCAAGGGCTTCCGGTGGAGGAGCGCTTCTGGGGAAAGGTTCAGCGCTGCGACGCGGAAGAGTGCTGGCCGTGGCTGGAAGGGACGACTAGCGACGGGTACGGACGCTTCGGAATTACCAGCGAAGAAGTAGTTGGGGCTCATCGGTTTGCTTACGAACTAATAGTAGGACCGATTCCAGCGGGTCTAACTATTGACCATCTGTGCCGAAACATTCTTTGCTGTAACCCAGCGCACATGGAAACGGTAACTAACAGCGAAAACGTTCGACGGCTATGGGAGTACCGCCGAGGGTCCCAGGAGTCCTGAAACAGTCGGGACGCCGAGTCGAACGGCATCCCCTCCCGATAGCCCTCGGAACCGCTAGCGGTCAGGCTCCGCTCTCCTGGGACCGTACCGCCAGCATACTCCGCTGACTTCCGTTTCATAGCACGCTCACCAAACTCTCTTGTATGGCACGCAAAGAGCCCTGGCTTGCTGGTTTAGCTCGTCCGCTCCTGCGGCTGTAGCCTGACCGGTGCCGCTAATGGTTTGAATGGTGGTGGCGGTCGCACCCCGGACAAGTGCTTGAGCAGCAGCGAACAGGATAGTGGCTTGCTGAAGCTGTTCTGGAATGGTGGTGAGCAGTACCCCAGCGCCGTGACCGAACTCTAGCGGCGACGCTAGCGTCAAAGTTCCGGGACCGGCCGTAGTGCTGGCTGCTGTTACCGTGACGGGTTCTTGGTCGGATGAGTCTTTAAGGACTCCCGTTGCGCCCTGGCCGCCGGACGTAACGGGAGCCCAGCCGGTGCAGTCATCTACTTGAACTACGGAACTACCAGCCGTCGCAGCTACCGTCAGCGATGTGTGCGGCCAGCCGTTGACGTACTGAACTTGGATCTGTATACCACGGCGTCCGTAAGCCCACGTTAGGTAGCCGGGTGCTACCAGGACAGCCTGGCCGCCTTCGCCAGCGTCAGACGGTGCTGACGTGCCGTAGAGACCGATGATGGGACGTTCGATAGCGAACTGGTTCTCAGCGATGGGCTGCCAGTCCGGTGGGAACGTAGCAGCGCTGTTCCACTGCCCACCAAGTACTTGAACAATGGGCCAGCGTTGCAACTCGATGCGACCAACGCCAGTCTGGCTATTGATAGTGACGTAATAGTCAGGGCCGTAATGAGTTTCCGTGTCAATGGTGGCACGTATTACTTGGTTACACGCGGTGTCAACTATGCTGGTAGCACGGGCACATATATTGATTTGCTCAGCATATTGCTCAGGTGGTGTAGCCCGTGGATTCGGAATTGATTTCCACGTTATTCCAGTCGGCGCATTCGTCAGCAGCTGAGGGGTCAGATACGGAGTGCCCGGTCCATATACGGCCAAGGACCTCCGTCCTAGGGGTATAGTTAAAAAATGTAACCCATGATTGCAACCATAGCCAGATACAGCGCGGTCCTTAGCCAGCGCTCGCGCGATAGCTAAGGTAAGTAACCGCCCAAAGGTGATGCGATAGCCAGCGAACCGGCGGCTCAGGGGTGGAACGGTAGCCATCGTCGTTGCAGCATCCCAGAAAGGGTGCGAAAGCCAGAGATGTTGCGAAAGCCATCAAGCTTGCAGTTTCCAGAGCCTATCGAACGCCAGGCAGGCTCACGGTGAAAACGAAAGCCAGACAAGAAGCGGGCCACAGTCCCGACGGTAGCCAGAGAAGATACGGTTAAAGGCCGTTTCTTTTGCAGAATGTGCACAAATAATTTTCGCCATCCCACGTGGCATGCTTCTCGCAGATTTGCTTTCCGCAGCTACGGCAGGTGGCGATGGCAGAGCGCCGTCCAGTACGCCCGCGCCCACTCGTGCCACAACGCTGGCACTCGCTTCCGTGCATACTGGGTGCGCCCCGCCGCCGCCACGACAACCTAAGCTAACACCTTTGCTTTAGCTCTGCAGCTAGTACACACTTTCGGAGTGGCGCCACGCTGACCCGGTTTACGGAGTGGCCCACCGCATTCTGGGCAGATGCCCTTTAGGCCGGTGGGAAGGTTCGGGCTCTCGGGAACGATGGTCCCTTTCTTCTCGCGTCGTAGCGGCTGACTAGTACCGAAGGCTTCTTGGAGAGCAGCAATCTGGGCTTTTAGGTCTTCGATTTCTTTCGCAGCCTGCGTTTGCGCTTGAGCGTAGATGGAGGCTTCCGTGTCGGCGGCTGTGGCGCGCTGCTGTTCGGTGATAAAGCCTTTAGCCATTCCTTCGAAGACGGACGCCATGGCCGCCTTGCCTTGCTTCTCCATCGAGTTCGACACGCGTTCCTCGTCGGGAGTGAGCGGAATGCGGGTGGGGTCGTCACCCCAAGTGGACGTGTTGTAAATGTGTTTGACGTGTTCTTTGTCAGTCCACTCGATAGTGGACGCAGTGATGTCCCTTTTGAGGTAGGTTTCGCAGGGGCCACAAGTTAGCTTCCATACTTTAGCGGGTGCGCCCTGGACGACGGGTCGGAAGTGGATGTCACCACAACCTCCGTCGCTGACAGGGATAGCGACGGAAGCTACGTCGCTGCGGGCATAAACAGCCATGCAGGGGTTTCCTTTTGTGGTATAGTTGCTAATGTGAATAGTTGGAGAAAATCTTCCTTGAGCAACCTCAACGGCAATTGCGTTGAGGTGCTACCGCCAGCTGAATGGAAGAAGCCGTCGTTTAGCGCTGAAAACGGCAATTGCGTTGAAGTGCTTATGCTTCCTGAGTCTCAGCCCCACAACGAGGGCACTCAGCCGACCACGCATTCCACAACCGAGCACAGCTAGGGCACAACCGGCTCTTCTTTGTGCCGAAGCTAAGCGCTTGAGTGGCGGAAAGGATGCCTAGCTGGCCATTACTACTGTTAGCTATCCAGCGTGCTTCCTGGTCGGTCACGGTGATGTGACCACCGGGTTTGTCGTTTACTTCACGGGTAGGGAGTTTGGCTCCGTAACAGCCGGGAGGGAGCGAAATGCGGGGCATGGGGGCTATCCTTGAAGTTTTGATCCGGCAGTAACCTGCTGCACTGTTTTCAAATCATCAGCAAAGCCGTCGTCGTGCCATTGCTGGTATGCAGCTCGGTCGGCGTCGCCGCGTAGTTCAGCCATCCTGAGGACGTGGTCTTTGGGGCCTTTGCGGTACAGCGGGTTACGGTGCTCCAAAACCACGTCAGACAGGTACGTAATGCATTTGGCGCCGTTGCCTAGGTCAGCCCAGGCGTTGTCCGTGTAGTAGTGGGACAAAACAGGCAGCATGAACCAGCCCAAGGCTTCGACTATGTCACTGCGGATAGCTACGTGTTCTGGTATGTCGGTGCGGCCTAGTCCGTTGGGGTAGGCGTAACCAGTTGCGGCAGCGTCGGCTAGTTGTTCATCCCAGCTTTTGGTTTGGGGTATGCAGTCGTCGCCAGCGAACATGAGCACTGGGTAGTCCAAGTTAGCCATAGCAAAGTGGTTAACCTTAGGCACGGTAATCATGCGTGGCTGGGTGACGTAACGCCACGGTCCTGCTGCTTTGATGGATTCGGCTAGGAGCGGGTCGTCTTCATCAAAGATGAACACAACGTCAGCCGTGGTAGCGGTTTGCTGGGCTGCCTGAGCGAACCGGGCTACGTTACGGGGACGTTCCCTGGACGGCACCATGACGAGCATCCAGCACCTCAGCTAGGTAGGTTTCCAGCGCCATTCTCGGCGGGCAGAACGTGTGCAGCAGTTTGGCGTCCGCAACGAGGTACGGGTAACCAGCGGGCATGTCACGGTTCACTTCCACAGTCGGAGCGTAGCCTGCTGCTTCACTCATCATGGCTACTAGTTCGGCTAGGGATGTGCCAACGCCAGTGCCCAAATTGACCGGGCCGTCGATGTGCTGCTCGGCTACTGTGGCTACAGCCTTAGCTACATCGGCTACGTGGATGTAGTCCCTAACCTGGTCGGCGTTACCCCAAACTGAGACGGGGTCTTTACGGCGCTGTACCTGCTCCAGGAAGCCTCGGACAGCGAAGCCTTCACGCATACGTGGGCCGTACACCGAGAACGGCCGTACCACGCTTACAGGCACGCCAGCTTCGCGTGCTGTTTGGGCGAGTAGCTCCCCGGTGAGTTTGGTCCAGCCGTAAAGCTGGTCCGGCCACCGTGGCTGAGCCAGGTTGATGTCGCCTTCGGCTAGTTTCCGGCCGTTGATAGCCCCCAAGATGGCGGGGTATGCGCAGGAACTAGAGAAGTACACCACGCGGCCAGCGCGAATACGGTGGGCGTACTGGAACAACGCCGCGTCAATGGCCAGGTTGACTGCGTGCTCCAGCGGGGTCCAGTCCATGACCCGTCGTCCGCCGACTACGGCAGCGCAGTGAATAATCAGGTCGTAGCGGCTGCCGCCACGTAGGTTACGCACATCCCGGTCGTCAACTAGGTCGTAGCCGTGCACTTCGTAGCCACGGGATTTTAGTTCACTGGCAACGTGGCTGCCGATGAAACCCTTGTCGCCAGTGACGAGTGCTTTCATAGGTCATGCCGGTGGTTATGCATGCGGAACTTGTCGTGCACGCCGTCTCGGCCGTGCCAGCCTCCGTAACCGTTGTCGGGACGGGTCCAGTCCGGTTTGATAGACACTAGTTTGGGGTCTATGCCGTACTGCCAAAACATGTAGCCGATAGCTATCTGGTCTTGCAGCGACCAGCGGGTGATTTCACTCAGCCATTCGTCGCCGAAATACGGGCAGTTGGGCCCGTAAATCACTAGCCCAGTCCACCACGTGCCAAAGTCGGGTGGAAAACCGTTCTTCACATAAAAGTCGGCTTGGTCGACGCACGGCTGGCCGTGGAAACGTGGCGACACTGCTGAAGCTGCAGCTTCTTCGTGGACAGTAGCGCGACCTGGGTCAACGTACGCTTTCAGCGGGTTGTCACCGAGTTGAGCTACGCACCATGACGCGAAATCTGGAGCTGTGACTTCCACGTTAGCGTCAGTCCAGATAACCACGTCAGCATCGGTGTAATGCCGGGAATGCGTCTTGGGCACTTTACCCGCCAGCCGGGGAGGCAGATGCGGCCTTGGTTCGGTTACCACTCGCCACGGTGCGCAGCTACGAGGCCGGTCGGTGACCATGACCCATTCGCACTCGATGTCTTGCTCGGGTGGAATGTACGGTGCGTCATAGTTGTCGTAGATGGTGCTGACAATGGCAACGCTCAAGTAGCGGTCACGTCCTTTTTGGTTACTACAGCGATTCCGTCTTCACCTGACGTATCAGTCCAGAGGTCTGCGTCCGGTAGTTCCCTTATGTAGTTCAGCAGCGAAACAGCGTGTGGTCCCCACGTCGAGTTGGAAATGTCGTGGTGGAGGACGCGGCCTCCGGGCTTAATTAGTGGCCACACTTCCTGGAAGTCATTCAGGGGCACTGGGTCGTGATGGTCACCGTCGATGAAACACACGTCCACGCCGGGTGGTACGCGCTTTAGCTGATGCCACTCAATGGGAGGCTCCCCGTCACTGGCGTTTTGGGATAGCTCCTCGCCGGGGATGGAAGCAAACCCAGGAAAGGTTACGGTCTGCTGACCGGGGCGGCGAAAGTGAGCGACAGTAGCGTCGTATACATCTCGGTAATTGTCCTGCGCGCAATACTTGGGGAAAAACGGGTCGATGCCGTAATGTATCCCATCGTCTGCCATAGCATCCAGGATTATTGCTACCGAAAGACCGCCGAACGTTCCCACTGAGACTACTGATTTAGCACCGACGCAGTTTTCGCTTAGGATAGCTGCTTCGTGTTCCTTGATAGTCCATTGGATAAACGCACTTGACTGGTTAAAGCCGAGGGTATTGTAAAAGTCATGGTACCGTTTCAGGGAGAATGCCACTGCTGACACCTTCTTTGACTGGAAGGTTTCCCTGGATTTCGTCCAGTACCGGAGCGAAGCATTCCTTGAGTACTACGTCGGCGTCGTATTTGAGGGCGAACTGGCGGGCCTTTTCCCGCAACGCGGGCATGGTACCGTTTTCGCGTGCTTGCCATGCGGACTCATACGCAGCAGTCATGGATGACACGTCCGGTCGCATCCACCAGCCCCGGTGAGCCGGAACCCAGAATTTATCACCGGGAACTAGCCATCCACTACCGCACAGCTCCGTCATGGACGAAGCGTCAGTGACGACAACCGGGGTGCCGGTAGCTTGGGCTTCGAGGATGGGCAGACCGAAACCCTCGCCGTAGGAGCAGTTAGTGAGAACGTCCAGCGCTCCATACCAGGAAGCCATGTTCTCAGCAGTCATCGTGCCAACTGCATAGCTGTACTGGTCGGGGAATAGGATAGCTTTTTCTATCCCGCAGGCATGAGCTAGGGCTTGCAAGTCCACGGCAGTAGGTTCAGCCACAGCGGAGTGAACCAGCAGCATTGAGTCAGGGTGGCGTTTGCGGAACGCCGCAAACGCCAGCATCTGCTCCCCAAACGCTTTTCGCATTACGTCTTTGTTGTAAGCGTTCAAGCCAACGACAAACGTGTTGTCGCTCAGTCCGATGCTTTCCCGCTGCTTCTTATGGTTAGCGGGTGGTGAGAATGTTGTAATGTCGATAGCGTGCGGAATGTAACGCGGACTAAACCCGGCTGATTTTAGCTGGTCCCGGCCGAACTGACTCATAGCTATCGGCAACGCACCGGTCTGGTTCATGCTGGCCTGGTCGCGGAAGTTCATAGGGTAGCAATCAACTGGCAGCCAGTGGGCTACGTTCATTTCGCTGAGCATCTCGGGTGCCAGCATGTACGCGTCGCACAACGTGATGAGCACGTCGGCTTCGCTGCGACGGTAATGGTCTAGCAGAATGTCGTTACCGATTCCGTCCCGCCACCCAGGAAGAACCGTTATACCGTTCCAGTTCAACGGCGACCCAGCAAATGACGGCGGAGCAACAGCTATTACTTCATGGCCAAGCGATTTAATCCTCGGTAGCCAGGTAGCAGTTTGGGTTCCATACCCCGTCGCTGCGAAGGGCGCATTAGACGACCAGAGAATACGAATTTTCCTTATCCTCCCTTAAATTTGGAAACCGTGCCCCGCACCTTTGTTTCCCCTAAAGGTGCGGGGCACGGCCGCTTAGGCGAGCCCCATCCACAGAGGAATAGCCCCAGTGTTGCTGGACAAAGTCAGCTGGGTGGACAGCGCGGAAGCACCAGTGCCGTTGATGGCGAATGGGTAAGAACCCGCCGTAGCGATGGGCCCTTCCAGCGCAGTAGCGGTCGGGTTAGCGGCAGCAGTAAGCATGGTGGGACCAGTACCGCCCGTGCACAGCAGCGCTGCGTAATAGGTGCCCGTGGCGGTGGTCGTGAATTGGGCAGTAAGCGCAGCAGTGCGCCAGGCCGCCGCCGAACTGAGCGTAGTGAAACTGTTCGTGGAAGCCACTAGAGTAGCGGTGGACGACGTGTTTACGTAGTACACCCCAGCGAACGCTGTCGTGGACGACCCCGTGCCCAGATTGTAGAAGTACACGCTACCAAAGGTGGTGTTAATCGGCAGCGTAATCTGCGACAAGTACACCGAGCCAGTGGTGATAGCCGCGGTGGTGCCACCGGCAAGGATCAGCGGGAACGACCAGCCCTTCAAAGCGTACAGGGCTGGGGACAGGGCAGACGTGCCGCCGTTGACGTTCGCACCGGAAATGGTTACCGCAGCGTCAAATTGGTACGGGGCGAGAGTTTCGTTGATTTGCGGGTTAATGATTGAACTGGGCAAGAACCTCCCAAGGTTCTCTAGAGCTTGCTGTTAGTAATCACACCCGCAACGGAGTGCGAAACGCTGATAGCAGAGCTGACGCTGCTGCGGTTAGTGCTCACTGCAGTAGTTACAGCAGATGAAGGAACTACAGCTTTCCACCAGTACAAAGTGACGGAACCGCCGTTGCCTTCTACCACATCGGGTGGTGGCGTGGTTTTCCAAGCTGAAGCCGGGCGTAGCATTGTAGCTAGCCTGACCCCGTCAGCAGGAGCAGCGCAGGTAATCGTTGATTGCGACATGGAATTGGGCAACGCTAGTTATATTCCTCTTCTACGACGTGTTCGTGGACAGCTTTACCGAACCGGCAACGCTGCCACTAGCTACGATTCCGTAAATAGCTGGAGCTGCTGTGGCTACACCCAAGTTGTAAAGCGACACGTCACTCCCAGGACCGCATGGCAGTCCCGTAGACGACGTGACCGACGCGCCACCCAAGTACACGAGGGGGCTGGCAGTGTCAACGTGCACCCAAACGGTTTCGTTGCTGGTGGTACTTGGGGTGTGGATTAGCGTTGCAGTTGTGCTGATGCTAATTGGGACAGATGCCATGCTCCTCGCTTAAGGTTGCGCTATGGTAGCTAAAGGGAAGCCGAGCGTTCCCCCCCGTTGCGCTCGGCTTCCCTTTAGTGCATCAGGAATAGGGAGTCGTATCGCTTACCTGGATGCCCTGAAGCAGGCCGCTGTAATAGGGAGCCTGAGCGACGAGCGCACCATACTGGAACAGAGAGTAACGGAACGTAGCGTCGATAACGGGCCAGGAAATGGACAAGTAGTCTTGCACCATGACCATTTCCCAACAGTTGGCCACGTTAGACCAAGTGAAGGGAAGGGTGTAGGACATCAGCATCGCAGTGCCCTGGGTAAGCCAGGGGTGCACCAGAAGCTGAATCTTCGACCGGGTAATGGGGTTCTGGAACTGGCTGACCGCAGCACCGGACGTGATGCCGTCAACTTCGCTCTGGTTGACCAGAAGCTGGTAAGTAGTGGCCTGTCCGGACTGCACAATGTCGTTGGACATGCGCATGATGTCGCCGCCCTCACCAATGAGTTCGGCAGGGTCGGCCCGGAACGCGCCAGGAGAAGTACCAGTACCGCCGTCGAAGAGCGACTGGAGTGCCGTGTTCACAGCGCTGATGGACAGGTGCGTACCCAGCGACTGGTTGACGTAGCCGCCTTCCCATACTGAAGGGGAAGTTGGGTACACGCCAGCGGTAGCGGCCTGGCCGGACAGAGTAGGAATCATCCCAGCCATCCGGGTGGACTTACCCGTACCAGTGTCGACGGTGGGTGGGGTGCCGTTGCTAGACGATGCCAGAACGCCTTGAATGGTGAACTTGTGGCCACCGGCACTATTAACCGTCTGGTACCCGGTGTACGTAGTAGAGCCCTGAATACTAGTGCCGACCTGAAGGTAGCAGACAGTAGAAAGCGCGTTCTGGGAGTTGGAGACGTAAATGTTGTACTGCTGGGCACCAGCTACCGGAGAAATGGTTACGTCCAGCACGTAGGTGTTGTTAGTAACAGCAGTGGACGTAACTGACGAAGCGATAGTTTCGCCGTAGAAGTTGGTGGCGGTAACGCACACCGACACGTAACCAGACGAGTCAGTGATAGCCGTCTCGTTGGAGCCGGGCAGCCGGGTGGTGCACGTCGGCGCACTGGGAACAGCCAAGTTAACTGGCGTAGCCGCCAGCATGGCGTACTCCTCGGCGAGCATGAACTCTTGCAGGAGAATCAGGTTCGCAAGAGCCGAAATGTCTTCGAAGCCTTGGCCACCAAACTGAGCCAGCCACGACAACGCTTCCGTCAGCCCGAAGAACTGGTAGGGAACGTTCAGGTCAATAGCCGTCTGACTACCCGAAGCGGGCAGGTTAAGCGGCCAGGTACCCGAAATGGAGCTACCAGCGACTAGTTCCGGGATGGAAATGTCGATAACACCCTGGCTGCCAGTCTGGGAACCAGAAACACCAGTGACGACCTTCACCCTACGGCTAGTGCCCTGGCCAGGCGTCCGAGGAATCTTGTTCCTCAGCGGACTGTAGACCGGGTAGATAAGCCGTGACGGCGCTACGAGGTCGAACGGCACGAAGCCGGACGCCAGCGGAGCAGTCAGCGTGAAATTTTTCAGCGCGTCAGTCTGCGAGAAAGCGGAGTTAATCTGGTTAACCAGTTCGGTAAGACCCTGGTTACCAAAGCCAGGAGTACCGGCAGCAAGGAAGTTGCCGAACTGGCTGGTGAAATTAGGGTTAAGGCTCTTACGGACCGTTTCCGGCTCGTGATAGCCCTTGAAAGTAGCCGCCCTAAGCGCTTTAGTAGCCTTAAAGGAACGGTCGAAAATCTCGTCCTGGTTATCCAGGACCTTATTGCCGCCTGGACGAGCGTAACCCGCCCCCTTCACTGCCTCAGGCATACGGCCAGCGAGCATATCGACTGGCGTATCGTACCAACTGGCCTCAGTGGCGGCTTCCTGTACCACGTCGGACGTGGTGAGAATGTCAGCCATGTACCTCTTTCGCGGGTGCTGTCTTACGGTATAGTTTTTTGGTGTAAGGGGAATCCTTGCTCCCAAGATGGGTGCGAAGCCCAAACCCGTTGCGGAACTAAAAGTAGGGATTCCCTCTTTTCACGGCGCCATCAGCAATTTCTGAATCTGGGCTTGAGCGCCTTCACGCACTACTGGGTCGCCACTGTTAGCAAGCGACTTAAGGAACTGCATTTTTTCAGCGCGAATCTTCTCGCCCATCTCGTCCACCAAGGACCGCCGGTCCTGGGCGACAGCACCGCTTTCGAGATTGGGCGGATAGGCCGTTACGCTGCGAATTGGAGCTTGGTTCGGGTCGGGCTGTGAGCCGAGAATGTCAACCTGGTGCTGCAAGTCACCGACTTGCTTAACCAGCATTTCGTTCTGCTCACGGTAGTTGTTGATGGTATCGGTCAGGGTAGCTGTAGCTTTGCTCAGCTCGGCTGCGAGAACGTTCTTGAGTGCTTTCTCAGTGAGGCCGCTACCGGCGACCTTGCCAATCTGCTTCTTAGTGACTGGCACGAGACCTTCACCCTTGGTGATGTTCTGAGGACCAGCTTGAGCTTGCTGACGCTGCTGGTGGCGGCGAATCTGGTTAGCAATCTGGCTGCCAGCACCGCTGGTAGCGTCGATGCCGTTCTTAGCTGCTGGCTGGACGTAGGTGGTGCTCATGGTGCACAGGTCCGGCCATTCGTTGACAATGTGGTCGTGGATGACGGCAATGGCAGCAGACGCGTCGCCCTTAGGGGCGCTCAAGCTGCCCATGGAAGGCTGAGCGAAGCTTGCTGGGCGGTTGCCGCCATTGCCGGGACTAGGAGACTCGTGACCTTCGGTGAGTGGGCCTCGGGTGAACTGGGAAGCAGACGGAGGGGCCGGTGGGGTAGGAGCCGATGGCTGGCTTCCCATGGGTGCAGCCGACAGCGGTGCGTGACCTTCGCTGATGTAGGGCCGGTTGAACTGCTGAGCAGTAATCTGGCCCGGACTCAAGTGCACGTTGGGGTACATGCTGGTGAAGTCTTTGCGGAGTAGTGCCCGGCCGTCTTCCACCGCAGCAGGGTCCATTGCTTTGAGTGCTTCGGCTGCGTTAGCAACGGCTAGAGCACTCTGCCCAAGGTGCAGGTTGCCTTCAGCCACAACGTTCTTAGCTAGCTCCCGCCAGCTCTCAGCGTCCACTGCATCGGCGAAAGTCTTCAGGCTGGGGTATTCAGCTAGCACGTCGAAACCGTCGTAGGCGGCACATAGAGCGTCGTGCATCCGCATGATGGTGTACGGCGCTTCGGTAACACGCATCTTCATGTTCGCGTACTGAGCCATCCCATCGGGTGAAGACGGACGGTTGTCTTCCTCACCGTGGCCGACTTCGTACTCTTCCTCAGGCCGCATTTCTTCGCTACCAGGGTTGGGACCCTCGGTAGTGCCAGGAGTGTGCGCTACACCAGTGGACGGGTCGGTGGAACCGCGTGCCTTAGTCCACGTGGGCGACGGCTCTGGTGGCTTACCCCCCTTTGCATCCCCGTCTTGCATGCCGGAATCTGCTTCGAAATCTTCGGTCTGGGGACCGTCTGGTTCCCGGTGTGGAGCAACGGGCTTAGTCTTCTTGCCCCGTACATTGTCACCAGGCGAGGGGTGAGAATGCGGAATGACGTGTTTGGTTTTGTCGGGCATGGCTAGCTTCGCGCCACAACCAGGGCAGAAGTTGCCGGACTTTTTGACTTTGCTGCCGCAGGACGGGCAGAACAGTTTCCCAGTAGTGGGAACGGCCTGCTTAATGTTGTCTTCTTCGCCTACGCCATCGTCGTCAGAAGTGTCTTGGCCATCATCGTCATTGTCTCCGTCGCCTTCGCCGGAGTTATCGTCGTCTTCCTGCATGCGGTCACCCATGTCCTGGTCGTGACCCTTAGCCACCTTCTCGTTGTCGTCTTCTTCGTCTTCGTCGGAGCCAAACGCGGGGGCTTTCTTGTCTCCGAAGTTCGAAACGCCCTTCATAACGCCACTGCCGCCGCAGTCCGGGCACTTCATGTGACCTTCGCGGATTTTGCCGCTGCCGTGGCAAGTGGAGCATTCACTGTCGGCTTTAACCACGGGAAGTTTGTGGCCACAGTTTTCGCATTTGCTCATCTTGGAGTCGGCGTGGTAATTTTTGCCGCAGTTCGGGCAGGCTTTCATGCCTGCTTTTTCCAAGTCAGCTTCGGCGCTTTTATCGTCACCGTCGCCGTCGAGAGACGGTGGCAGTTTCATGTCCGGCCACTTCCTGCGGGCAATGGAGCGAATGCGGCTACGGACAGCGGACGGGTTGTCAGCATGGTGCGCCAGGCTAGCGGCGTCGCTTACGTCGCCTTGGCTTTCGATGGGGAACGTGCCGTTCGGACCAGCGAAGTCTTTACGTGGCATGTCGCTGCGGTCTTGCCCGCCAGAGTCCACGTTGCCGCCGCCGGGCAGGTCGCGCTTCTCCAGTCTTAGTGCTTCCTGGAGCCGGTTAGCTACCGGGTCAGCGAAGTAGGTGGGAATCTCGCTCTGCTGGACGTTGGGGCGGCTGGGGCCCGGTTCAACTGCTCGCTTACCAATCATGCGGGCTACATCAGCAGGCGATGGGGTAAGTGACTTAGCGAGGAAGTCGGGGTCGCTGTTCAAGGCACCCAACCACTCGGCACGGCCCTTCTTGTCGGCTTTGACGAGAGTGAAGGTGCAGTTGCGGTTAGCAGGGCGATCCACGAGGCTGACTTCGCCCAGTTCACCGTCAACAATCCGCCCGCCGCGAGCTTTCATATCCGTAACAATGCGGGGCCGCATAATGCCAACGGAGAAAGCGCGCAGCGCACCCTTGCTGACGAGCTTCTTAGCAGTTGGTTCTACTACCAGAGCCTTGAGGTAGTGGCTACCGTCGCCGTCACGGTCAGCGTCGATTTGGAGTCCAATACCGGCGGGGTCACGGTGCGGGTTGTGCTGAACACGTAGGTTAGCGCCAGTGGACAGCCAGTCGGTTAGTGCCTTACTGGACCAGCCAGGGTCAACAATCTGGTCGTCCGTGTCCACGGTTCCATCGGTGGCCTTACCGTAAACCAGCAGGTCGCCATCAGCGGTCGTCTCAGTTTTCAATATCGGGAAGCTGAAGCTAGCTTCCTGCTGGTCGGTTAGAGTGGCCGCCACGGACCTCCGTGTTGATTTGGGTATATAATTCTGGTTAGGGACAGACTGCCCAAGGTCTTGGCGAATGCCAGATAGTAGGCGGCTGTCTGTCCCGTCCGACTTGATGCCTGCTGCTTGAGCGCGTAGCTGGTTAGCTTGAGCATGCAACGAGTTGACTTTGATTTGCAGAGTGGTTATCTGCTTACCTACTGCAGCAGCGTCAGCTTCGTACTGGGCTGCTGTAGTAGCCGTGGAAGCGGCAGCAGATGTAGCGGAAGTGGAACCGGCTGCTGTTCCAGTTACCGTTGGTGACGTTGACGTAGAGGAAGTTGAGCTACTAGAGGAGCTAGACGACGCTTCAGCTGCTTTAGCTTGCGCTAGGTAGGATGCTTGCTCTTTTTTCAGCGACTTAATGGTGGACTGGATGTCCGCTGCTTCTTGGTCCAAGTCGCTTGCTTGAGACAGCAGCGACTTTTTTTGCGCTGATTGAGCAGCTGATTGAGCCGACTGACCGTCCGAACCGAACTCGCCGTGTGCGCCACGAGGCTGGTCCGGGTTATAGCTCTTAAGAGCTTGAGCTAGTTTCTGCGCCACGGGGTCACGGAACTCGGACAGGAACCTCCCGTAGCTCGGGCATAGCTATGCCCGTCACATGATTATGAACTCTACTTGAAACTTCAGCAAGTTGGCTACCGAGAACGGCTTACTTCTCCTTGCCTTCCTCGGCGTGCCGTAGCGCGTCCCAGGGGTACAAGTCTCCTCGGTAGCCAGCAGCCTCATACCGGGCCGCTTGGTCGGCTTGCTCTTTTTCTGACCAAACCCAGTAACGCAGGGTCTACGTCTTTCCAGTCATGTGCCCAGCCGTGCGGTCCGACTTTCGCCAAACTGGCTGCAGAAACCTTCTCCTTGCCTTCTGCTTCCCTAATGTCCTTAGCGTGGGTAGCGGGCCAGATGCCTAGCGCGTCATGGTGGCGAAGATTGCACGGGCCAGATACCAAAGTCTCTGCTGTAAAGACTCCGGTATCTGTACTAAGATCGTAGACATGACCGCTGAACGACCTTCGCTCGACGGAGACAACATCGCGCAACGCTACATCGACGGAGAGCCACTGACGAAAATCGCGGCGAGTCTCGGAGTCAGCCATCGAACCGTAAAGAAGCTTCTCAGCGAGAGAGGCGTTGAAGTCCAGCGTGGTCCGCGCCGTGCTGCTGGCTTCGTTCGTCACCGGACTTACACGGACGCCGAGGTAGTTGCTCTCTACAAAACCGGACTTCAGGTTAGCGACGTTGCTCAACGGCTTGGCGCTAGCCGGAACACCATCAGCGACGTGTTGAGAGCAAACTGCGTTGCCATTAGGCACGCGAATAACGGGTTCCAGGCCGACCTGGATGAAGCGACTATCATCAGCTGCTTCGTTTCCGGAGATAAAGCCGAAGTAGTCGCTTCGGCTTTGGGCTGCTCGATCAGCAGCGTCTACAACGTTCTGCGACGCAACCACATCCCCGCTGACCATCGGATACCAGCTGACCCTAGCCTGCCCCGCGTTTACGGGACTCCCGGCGGAACTGGAGCTAAGAACCGGTTCAAGGCTGCCCGCACGCGCCAGGCGAATCCCATGGTCGCTTCCGACGAGGAGCAGTTCGCCCGCATGCTCAGCGAGCATGGCGTTGAGGGCATCGTCCACCAAAAGGCTGTTGGCCCGTACAACGTGGACCTCGCCATCGGTACTATCGCCGTGGAAATCTACGGCCCGCGTCACCGTGGTGAACGCCAAGGACAGCGACTGCGCTACCTGCTTAATGCGGGGTACGATGTCATCTTCGTCTTGGCGTATCATGCGTTCAGCGCTGAGGCTGCACAGGACGTGGTCTCCTGGCTGGAGTTCCGCAGCCGGAACCCAGCCGCTCCGTGTTGCTATCGGGTGATTCGGGGTAACGGTGAGCTGGTTACCGGTGGAAGTAGTAATAGCGATGACATCCCCGATGTAATACCGTTCAAAGCTGCCCAGCAATCGGAGTGAGCTTCCAGCCGAAAGCACGCGAGCGTCTTCGGTAACGCAGTAGCCCTTGGCGTGCTCCGGGCTCATTTTGGCGTGTTCAGTGACCATGGCTACACAGCGGTCGAAGTCACCGGGCGTACCCCACGCAATGGCTCGCTCGAATGCGTGGTGGGTGGGTCCCCCGTGACCATGGCCGGTCCAGTAGTCACGCAAAGTTTGAGCGTTACCTCGCGGAGACTTTCTTTTTTCCACGTCTTCCAGCATGGCTACAGTTTCTTTAGCAATCCATAGCTCCGATGGGCGTCCCTGTGAGTCGGGTAGCTGTACCTTAGCTGAATCGGGTGATTGGTGGCCTGCTTCCGCGTATTGGACATAACCATTGGAGCTGCGCAGCAGATAGTGGTACGAGTCCTGAGCACTGCCGATGCGGCTTTGTACTTGGTCAGCGACGCGTTGCAGTGCAGGGGTGGACCCTTTGAGGCGGTTGTTTTCGATGTGGATGGTGCCGCGTTTACCTGCTTGAGTGTGAACCGTAATCATGATGGCCTCAGACTTTGGAATGACTGCATCATTGATTGAAACCAGTCTCCTCGGTTGAGCGCGGAGAACTCTGGGCTGAGAGCGCCGAGTTTTCCTGCCCACTCATCCCATTGCGCAGGCGAAATGGATGTCGGGTCTAGTTTGGTGGAAAACTCGCTGGATGGGGCGTAGTCGTTGTCAAAGTAAGCTTGGCCGTGGTCGATAGGAACAGGAAGTCCGTTACTGTCTACGAGCCAGTTTCCGTCGTTGCGGTCTTGGTTGGATATGATTTTGTCAAGAACGCCAATTCGCTGACCTTCAGGGCCGGAGAACACTTTGTCGGGATCGTAGTCTTTGCCGCGTTCCAAGTCGATAGCGGTAGGGTGCGGCAGCATGGGCTCCCAGACAACGGGGTGTTTGTCGGTAGGGTTCCATGATGAGTCGGGGATAACTTCCGGTGCCCGAGCGCCGAGGGCATCCGCTACCCGACTGGAGAGAATTTCGCGGTCTTGGTCGATAGCTGCGTCACCTTTACGCACCCACCGGGAACCGTTATTGAACCGGACGAACGACGTTTCGCCCATTTGTCCATGGCCAGGGTATTGAACGTCGTGCTGGCCGGACTTCAGGTCGGCTTCCAGGGAGCGGCGTGCATCCGCAGCTTCACGAGTTTCCGGCAAGTCACTGCGACCGGTGAGGTGCAAGTCGTCTAGGAGGTCGCCGTGGTAATGCAACGCGAATGCTGCGTGACGCAAGTTAACGTCACCGGTTTTCAGGGCTGCGAAGTGTGTTTGCTTAGCTGCACCTAGGAGTACTTGGTGGGCTACGTCGGGGTGTTTTTTGTTCATCTCCGCTGATGCTCGGCGCAGCGTCTCAGCTAGGGGACGTAGCTGTGGCTGGCTTCGCATTAGGTCAGCAGCAGAGGATAGGAAACTAGCGTGCTGGTGGGAACCGGGGGTGCCGTGGAACGTCCACCCGTGTTTGACCATGTCCTGTACTGCTGGTGGTGGTCCTTCGTGCACCCAGTGGCCACGTGGGTCACGGAACTCATGTAGCCAGGCGTCGTGCCAGCCTTTTACGACGAGTGGCTGGCCGGGAATGCCGGGTGTTTCGATAATAGGGTCGCCTGATGCTATCGCAGTCATTGCGTTCCAGGCGTTGGAGTTGGGCCGCCAGTAGCTGGAGTGCGCTCCTGCTGACATGGCTACGGGGTCAGCTTCGCTGGTCTGGGGCCACATTCGTCCGAGCACTCCAACGCTGCTGTGCAGCGGAGTGCTGAACTGAGCCCCTGGCACTTCGGAGTTGAATACCTTTGCGCCAAAGGCTGGCCGGGCTGGGCTGCCGCCGTAGTGGAAGCGTAGTTCTCGGGATACGCCAGCTACGGGGTCTTTGGAGTGGGCTCCTACCCATACGTGACCGTCGGGGACGTTGAACTCGGTTGCTTTGTGTGCCGAGGTGCCGGGTGAGCCAATGAGCACGAGGTCGTCGGCGAAGTTGGGTAGGTGGCGGGCTGCTTCACCGGAGACGACGCTGCCGTAGGAGTGACCGATAACGGTGCGGTGGGCGTTGGGGTTGTCTTTGCGTAGCTGGCGTTGAAAGCGCATAAGGTCTTTAGCTGCGTGTTGCGCGGTTAGTTTGTCGCTAGCCGAAGCAAAGTTTTGCGGTGGTTTGTAGCCAGCCCAGAGAATGGCAGCGACTTTTTTACCGGTTCTGGCTTCGACGGCTGCTTTCATCCGGGAAGCTGCTTTTGTTTCGGCGGGCAAATGTTCCCAGTGCGGGTTCATGCCGGGCACGATAGTGACAACGTGGTCAGCGGTCTTGGGGTCGCCGATAGTGAACACGACATGTTCAGCGTTGCGATCAGCCGATGCTACATGAGCGTCGGGTGCGGTTTTCAGTGCTTCGGTAACGGCTTTAGCCCATTTGCCGTGACGGTCTCGTAGTTCGTGTTCCCAGGCAGTGCGGAGGTCTTTAGCTATCCAGTAGTCTTGCATGGATTTGCGGCGGCCGCCGACGCTGCCACCGGCCATGGCTAGTTCCCCGAGAAGGGGGTTGTGGGTGCGTGACGGCAAATTTTGCATCACGTAGTCGCCGAATATTTGAGCGACGGGGCTAGGGTTAGGTGATGTGGTGAACTGGTCCCATAGTTCGGCGATGAACTCGTCCACGTTAGCGGTGGCTTGGTTAGAGACTTGGTCCCGGATAGCGGCCCGGTTGCGGCGCACCCAGTCGGTGGACACCATAGGAGTTACGTAACCACGTCCGTGGCTACGAGGAGTGAATGGCGGGTCTTTGACGCCGAGAGCCGCAGAAAGTTTGCGCCACAGATTTATGTCGCCCAGTTTGGAGTTGTATTGGGTGGCGGCACCGCCTTGGAATGCGTCGTGAACGGCGTGACCCATTTGGTGGGCTACGGTGTGGGGTAGCTGGTCGTCTGATAGTTCATGCTGGCGGATGACGATGGAACCCCATTGGTGGTGCCCAGAGTCGGGTTCGTTGTCGGGTGTTACGTGAGCGTGGTAGCTGACTGCAAGGTTAGGCACCCATTGTGCTTGGTGGTTTAGCTGGTTACCAACTCGCTGTTTGATGTCTTCGTGGTCGCCGTTAACGAGGGGTTTTACTTCGACGTGGGTGGAGCCATGCTGAGCGAAGTGTGGTACGTCACCACCAACGCCAATCCATTCGCCGTGGCCGCCGCGTAGTTCATGCAGCCACGCGTCGTGCCAGCCTTTGGATGCCTGGTCCGCTTGCCTGGCGCCAGCTTCGTCTACCATCATCGCACGCCAAGCGTCAGCAATGTTGGATGCGGCTTGGCCGGGTGCTATACCCACTGCGGCTCCTGCGGCTTCAACGTCTTCCTGGGTAATGTTACGGGCGTCTCCGTGGTCATCATGGGGTAGACCGCAGCCACAGGAGACGCATTTAGCAAGCGGACCGAAGGTGACACCGGAAATGTTCCCCTCAGGGGCGCCTTTTTCTAGCTCTGCTGTTACATGAAGCACGGTTGTTTCACTGGGCACGTTCTGCAGTTCACGTTCCCGGCTCGCTGAAGTATGCGGCAGGCCGAAACGGCGCATGGGCATTGCTTCCTGCTGAGCTTCAAACGCAGGCACCGCACGATAGTCACTGGGAGTAGTCGTGCACCGGCAGTTGTGAGTTACAATGCCATTGGCGATGTACCACCCATCAACTGTCTCAAGGTTATACACATGCCCGCTAAATGGGACCCGCCAGACCTCAGCAACCTGCTCGACCGCTACACCAAGGGTGAGAGCGAAAAAGCGCTTGCTGAATCTTTTGGCGTCAGTCGTAACGTTATCCGCCGCATCCTGCTGCAAAACGACGTCAAGCCCAGAGGGCGTAGCGAAAGCATGTACGTCCGCATGGCGCAAACTACTGCCGAAGAGCGTAGCGCTCTTACTATTGCTGCTAACGTGGCTCGGCGTGGAAATACCGACTCGCTGGAACGGCGAATCGCTAGAGCGCAAACCCGTGAAGCCGCGCCGAGCGATGTACATGTGTCCGCATTGGAACGGCTGTTTGCCACCTACTTGAACTCTCTCGGTCTTGAGTACGGGACGCAAACTGCGATAGGTCCCTATAATGCTGACTTCACTACCAGCTCCGTCGCCGTGGAAATCTTCGGCGGTCAATGGCACTTCAGCGGTAGTCACGTTGCGCGAGCACAAGAACGCTTCCGCTATTTGCTGAATGCGGGCTGGCATGTTCTCGTTATCGTAGTCAATTCCCGGTTTCCGCTCACTCTCGCTAGCGCTAACTACGTTTTCTCCTTTCTTCAGGAGACCAGCCGCAATCCAGCCATGGTCCGTCAGTACCGGATGATTGGGGGTGACGGAAAGGAGCTTGTCAGCCAGAGTGCGGATGCAGACCAGCTCACCGTCGTATATCCGAGACGTCGCACCCGTGATACGGCTACGGGCCGATACAAGGGCATCCCCCGGTAGGCAGTTCACATGCGCCGGTGGAAACGGCACCCCTGATGGAAACGGTGCGCCAATAGGAACCGGGCCTGCTTCCTGGTTAGCTACACAGATAGGGCAGACTTTTTCGTCCTCGGCGGTTAGCCATTCGGAGTAGTCCACGTCCGGGTCGCTGCGGTATACGTTATGTGCGGCAGCACCAATAGCAGCGGATACTTCCGTCTGCCCGACGTTAGCAGCGGAGCTTTGCGCTGGGCCGGTAGCTGGCTGGCCACGGTAGGTGTTTCCCGTGGAACCTGGCTCGGGTAGCTGGTCGGCTGGGAGGACAGCGGGACCGGCTAGGACAGCGTTGAGTTGGTGTTCCAGGTCATCTGGATTGGTTGGTTCACCGGCTAGTGCTGACTGCTGGAAGCCACGTAGAACGGCTGCTAGCTGAGCTAGACGGGTGTTGGTCATGCTCCGGACGCTGCTGCGGCGGGTAGCTATCCAGGCTGCTAGAGCAGGGCTGGTGAGCAGGAGCAGGGCGATGAGGTCATCAAGAGCGCTGGGCTGCGGAGGTGACTGCTGCTGAGTAGTGGGAGTAGTCAGGTACCTCCCGCTAGCTGATGCTGAGCTGCTTGTTCACCTAGCTGCCATGCCTGTTCCCATGCTGGGCCTAGCACGTTCTCTATGGCTTGCTGGATGTGTGGTGCTCTCGCCATCACGTAGCTTTCCGCAGCACCAGGACCTAGTGCTTGGCGGGCTACAATGTCGGCCCATTCTTGAGCTATGGAGTGGGTGTCTACGGCGCTAGCTAGGGCTTGCTGCAAGTTCTCGGCTAGCTGGTTGGCGTGGTCTCGGTCAAGTTCCCAAGCTTGCCACGATTGCTGCTTATGGCCGTCTTCACGCTGGCTATCGCTCGTCCCATGGGCCATAGCAGCAATCGTGGTAGCTACTTTACCCTTTGGCTCGTACCCATAGTCGTCATCTGTAGTTGTTCGGCCTTCTACTGCGCGCTGTTTTGCATGGAGTTCATCCCAAGGTCCCTCAACTTTACTGGTCCGGCCAACATATCCCCAGACCGGCTTGTTCAGCTTTTGGTAAGCGAGGGAGCGGTGATGACCGTCCACTATCATCAGGTCACGGTTTTTGTCGCTGTCGGGAGTGTCAACGAGAACGACGGGTTTGATGCGGCGACCTTGTTTAGAGCGCTTAGCTATCCGCCGGGCGAACTTAGCTACCCTTTGCGGTTCGTGCCAGGCGTTCCATTTTTTGCGGTTGGTGAAGTTGACATTACTAAGGGGTATTTCTTTGGGTCCGCTCCAGTCTTGGTTGCTTATCCAGCCGAGGGTGTTTTCGGGGTAGTCGGCGCTGAGTTGACGTTTAACGTCATCGGCTGTGCTCAGGTGCCTCCGGGGGAGCGGTTGTGCCCTTTTCGCCAGTGTCAAAGAAAGCGAAAACTTCCTCTATGGGTTCGTCGTCTTCATAAAAGCAGCAGGTACATCCGCAGTCGTCGTCTTCAAGTACGTGACCGCATGATTCACAGCGAGGCGAGGAGTCGTCCAAGTCCATGCAATGTAGTTTATTCGGATATGGTTGGCCCCGGGTCATTTGGTGGTGGCGGCCATTCCGGCAAACTTTGCTGAATGGTCACGAGTTTTTGTGCAGCAGCGCGGGCGTCTTGTTCGCTGACTCCGTTGTCCATCAGTGCCTGAGTGAGAATTTCCTCGGCTCGTTGCAGAGTGGCGGAGTTGGGTTTATCCATGGTTACCACTTTCGAATGAGGTCAACGAGTTCCATGCCGAGGCCAGGGAATGCTCCTAGCGCGCCGCTTACTAGAGCAACGATAGCGGGAAGGCCTGCGAGTGGAATGGATGCTAGCCCTACGGCAATTCCGCCGAGGACCATGCCGGTGTGCCAGAAGAATTTCTGTTTGGTGGCTTTCAGCAGCTCAATGTCATGCTCGTCTTTTATCTCTCGCTGAGCCATGTCCTTAAGTTCGTGCATTTGCTGCTGAAGGTCGTTCACTGCTTTGTCAATTCGTTCTTCGCTGTATTCGTGAGAGCCGTGTGCTACGTGAGTTAGCAGTTTCAGGCTGTCTTCGTAGGTGAGTCCTTGTACATCTTCGTCGGTTAGTTCGTGTGGTGCTTTAGCGGTCGCTTCTTGCAAACGCTGAGCGGATTCTTCTGGGTCAGCGCCTCTAGTCCAGGGCAGTACTGCTTCGTCTCCCCGGCCTTGAGGGTGCATAGCTTGGGCAACGGCAGCGTCGATGCGGCGCTGGCGTACTGCCGATTCCATGGATGTTTTTGGTTTGCCTAGTTTTCCTTCGGTGCCATCAGCGAACCGGGCGTGCATGGTGCCGTTGTCGTCTACGTGGGTGACGACGCCGGGGCCGTGGACCGAGTGGTCTACTGCGTCACCTATCTTGCCGCAGGGTGGGCGTACGCATACATAGCCGTGAATGAACCCTTCGGGACCGACCTTGAGTATGGTTCCTTCGATTACTTTGGGTAGCAGCGCTGCGGCTACGTCCACTGCTTGGTCGATGCTCAAACCCTTAGCGAGGTCTTCGCTGATGCTAGCGAGGGTGGAGCCGGGGATGTGGCGACGTTCCCAGGTGCTGATTTGGCGTCCTTTGTGCAGATGGCGGCGTAGAGCATCTAGCTCACTTAGAGTCGCTTTATACTTACCATTGGTAGGCGGGTCCACCGTCCCAGCGTTAGCCAGAGTGGAAGCGGCCAGCTCGCCTGCCATTTTAGGAATGGGATGGGCATGCTCGGCTGAAGCTATTGCTTGAGCAGCAGCATGAGCTGGGGTACCACCAGGGAACGGCGTAGGTTTAGCTGTAGCCGGTCCAGCGTTAGCTTGCTGGGGTGCTGCACCGGCAGCGGGTATACGCGCCATAGGAGACTGTGGGGACGCACCTGAGGGGGGGCCTGCGGTGGTGCCACCAGGAGAGAATGGGGTACCGGGCTGGCCACCTTGACCGGGCTGCGGAAGAGTGGGTGGGGCGACTCCGGGTTCTGGTGCACCTGTGAGGCTGATTTGGCCTAGTGGTGTGAAGCCCATCTGTCCCGCCCAGCCTGGGTCGCTAGTAATGGGTAGGCCCCATGGCTGGCGACCTAGTTCAATGCGTGCTTCGTCAATGGAGGACAGGCCAGCGCCGATTTGGGCTACAAGGAGTGTGGTTAGGGTTTGTTCGTCCTCATCTTCCTCCAAACCATCCCATTTCCATTCCATGTCCATTTGCCCGCAAAAGTCCTGCAATATGCGGTCGAACAAGGCAGCCTTTAGCCATAGCAAGTCAGGACCAAGCGACTTGCGTTCCTGAATGTCCTGCGAGGCTTTAGCCATCTGGTTAGCTGCACCCGTTGATTGGGTAGCGCTCACCCTCGGCGAAATGCCTAGCTCCATCGGCATGACGTTGTATGCCATGCATACTTGAGTCATGATGATTTCGTCGGACTGGTCGGCTAGTTCTGGTGGTTTTTGCGGCTCCACTTTGCTATTAGCGGGCAGCATCAACACCTTGTGCTTGTACGCCACGTCACCAGCGATAGCGTTCAGGCTGTCTTGAACTTCACGGATTTGGTTTGGCGTCATGTTCGGGTCGCCAGGGGAAATGTAGACGCCGGGAATGGAACCTTCCAGGTAGTAATCCATGGAGTACTGCTGCTTACGCAACCCCGTGATAACGGGGATGATGCAGCGTTCCAACGGGGCTTGCCCGTACGGCGTCCACGTTCTCGGGTATCGGGGCAGATAAAGAAGCTGGTCGCCCCGGTATTGCGCAACCGGTTTACCCAAGTCTTTAATGTCTTGTTCGGCTAGCATGGTCATCAAGTCAACGCGGGGAATGCCGTACTGGTATATCTGGTATGCGGGGTTGGGTGGGCTAGGTGAACCACCCCGTAGGTCCAGCAGTGGACGGACGGAGCTGCCGTCGATAATGTCCAACCCGCCCAAGTCAGTGCCAAACAGGCCCTTGCCGGGGATGCGGGTGGGATGCAAATACACCGACAACGCGTCGATGACGAACATGTCTTCCAGGGCTGCGGAGAACCAGCTGGTGAAGTCGTTGTAGTTGGGGTCGGGTTGGGTGAAGAACTTGAGTGCTTCGTCGCGGCGTTTGCCAAAGTCGGCCATGGCGCTGCTGCTGCCTCGCATAGCTTTGGCTGCGTCAGCGGTGGGGCCGATGTCCCAGCCGATGCCGAGCATTTCGTCTTTGCGTAGCTGGATGCATGCTCTAGCGACGGAGTACACCTCAGCGTAGGTGCGCAGGGTTTGGAAGTCAGCTAGTTTGAGTCCTTCGGTGCCGGGCATGCCAACCGGCATGTTCCACCCGACGGGGTACTGCCAGCGCCGTGGTTCGGGTCGTTCCGCATCGGGTGGTGGAGTGTCGATACCAACGGGCTGGATGGGGCTCAGGGGGCCGAAGGCACCAGTCAAAAATTCAATTGGGTCTCTCGGGAGAGCGGTCGATTGCTGTGTGCGACCGAGTGTCCACTGTGAATACTGCGCAGCCAACGGAGAAACGCTGCCGCCCAACGGCTGAATGGTTGGGTTAACAGCGGTGGATTGGGCTGCTCTCAATCCAGCTAGAACTGCTCCGCCCTTAGGCATCGCGCACCGCCGCAGGGTATACTAGTTTTTTCAGGCTAGGCGGTGCCAGGCTGGGCACGGCTTGGCGGGGCCGGGCACGGCATGGCCAGGCAAGGCGATGCTGGCCAAGGCAATCCAAGGGAACGGCGCTGAAGTCACCGAAGATGTCTTTGGTGACTTCAGCTATTTCTGGAGGGAAAAATTTGGTAGACATCAAAACCTTTACTGCTGTAGTGGAGGGTATTTCCCCTCTGCTAATGCATCGCTTTACTGAGGAAAACGAAGTGGAAACGCCAACCCGCGCTATAACGACTGGGTACGGAACTCCCCGAGAGCAGGCGGAGAAAAGCTCCTACCGGCGCGATGACGGGACGTTGTATTTCCCTGGAACCGCTTTTGGCCGACTACTACGGGAAGCGGGCAGTAACCATAAGCAACGTGGCAGCCGCAAGTCCGTCAAGTACCTCGTCCCAGCAGGCGTCATGGTCACGGAGGATATGGTTGGCGTACACGACGCGCAAGGTCATCCACTTACTAGCGTGGAAGTAGACAGTGCATGACTTTTCTCCTGCTGGACTTGTTCTGTGGTTCTGGTGGCGCAGCAATGGGCTACAGTCAAGCTGGCTTCACCGTTGTCGGTGTGGACATAGCACCGCAGCCACACTTCCCGTTTGAGTTCATTCAAGCCGATGCTATGACGTACCCGCTGGATAGCTTCGATGCCATCCATGCTTCGCCGCCTTGTCAGCGGTTTGCGAGGGTAACAGCGTGGCGAGGGTCACGCGACGACCACTCAGACCTACTGACGCCCATGCTGAAGCGGCTATCAGTAGTTTCGGTGCCGTGGGTAGTGGAAAACGTGCCGGAAGCTGGGCTGCGCGCTGACTACCGGCTGTGCGGCACCCAGTTTGGCTTGAAGGTGAAGCGCCACCGTGACTTCCAGCGAGGCAACTGGACTGCCTACGAGCTGATACAACCGTGTCAGTGCTCAGGCAACCGGTCGCTGCTTCCGTTCATGCACAAGGGTGAACGGGCCTTCGCTGATGCGATGGGTTGCACCTGGATGACCAACACCGAAGCTCGCCAAGCCATCCCCCCTGCGTTCACCGAGTACATCGGCAGCCAGCTGATGGGCTTCCTGAGGGAAATAAACCAGCACCCCAACACGTTTACATGTACGTGAGGGAAGGAACAGGGAACATGGGACTCATCGACAGGCTGGCTGAGCAAGCCAAGCAGTGCACTCTAAAGGTCGGCGACTCGGTCACTCTTGCTGGCTCCAACGTCACCGGCAAGCTGGTCGAGGACGGCGGCTACGGCTACTTTAAGGTCAAGCTGGATAGCGGTCAGCGAGTGATTCGGCACTTCACCGAGATGTGCTTGAGCTAAGCCTCATCTCACGCCCCAAAGGCCCTCGGCTTCGGTCGGGGGCCTTTCTGCTTGCTGGAAATAAACCACGTAGCTAAGGTGTTTACGTAGTTGGCTAGCTCAGCCGGGCTAGCCACAGGGAATCGAAGGGAACGTACGTGGACGTCAACGAGCAGTTCAAGGCCGAGAAGGAAGGGCAGATAGCCCAGCTCAGAGCCATCGTGGAGCGAAACCAGGCGGCGATAGCCGGGTACGACTCCGGTGCCGCGCAAGCGGAAATCGACATGAAGCTGGACCAGGACATCGCCGATGGCAAGATTCGCATGCTGGACGGCAACCGGTACCTGGTGCTGGAAGGGTGGGACCGGAACGAGATTTTCAGTGTTCAGCGGGCTACCCGGCCAGCGGAGATACCGCTGATTCTGCCGGAAAGCAACCTGGACACCTCCACCGGTACAGCGGCACTGTACACGCGGCAGCCGGAGTGGCATGCGCTGGGTAACGTCGTCCCCGAAGGCGTCAGCGACATCGACGAAGTGCTGAACTTGGGTGGCATCAACTGGGGTGTCGAAACCCGGCCAGTGCACTACTACGCTGATGGTGAGATACGGGACGTGCCGGGCAAGTTCGTCACCGTCCGGGACGACACGTGGGCTCCGCTGGGTGTGGTCGGCAACGTCTACACTCCGGTGCAGAACCGGGAAGGGTTCCAGTTCTTGCAGGACCTCACCGAAAGCAACGACGCCATCTGGGAGACCGCTGGTGCTCTATACGGTGGTCGTCGGGTGTTCGTGTCGATGCAGCTACCCGAATCGGTCATCATCGACGCCGAGGGTATCAACGATGAGGTGCGCAAGTACGTGGCAGTCATCAACAGCCACGACGGCATCAGCCCGTTCCGCTGTGTGGCCACACCGTGGCGGATAGCTTGCGGAAACACGGAGCGGTTTGCGATGCGGGATGCTTACGCGCAGTGGAGCGTAAGGCACTGCAAGACCGCAACCCAGCGGATAGCTGAGGCTCGCCGAACGATGGGCTTGTCGCTCAAGTACTACGACAAGTTCGCCGAGGAGGAGACTCGGCTGGCTCGCACCGACATCACCATCGACCAGGTGCAGGAACTGCTGGCTAGCCTGTGGCCCGTCGAGGAAGACGCTGGCAAGATGAAGGTCGCTAAGGCGGCCAAGCGCAGCGAGCAGATTCTGGAGCTGGTCGCCAAGGAGAAGGAGCAGGTTGGCTTGACTGCTTACGCTGCCGAGCGGGCCGTGACTGACTACCTGGACCATCAGGTGACGCGGCGGACCAGCGGGGCGTGGCTGGACTTGGTGCCTGCGGTGAAGGGCGACAAGATGGCTGCGGCGAGAGCTACGGCCATTCTGGAGGGTGCCAGCGACGACGTGAAGTCGAAGGCTCACGCCAAGCTGATGCTGCTGGCCAAGTAACCAGCGTCGGCAGTTCTGCCCTCTGGGAAATAACCAGGGGGCAGAACTTGTTTACATGTACATGAGGAACGATACCGCAGCAACGTACCAGCCCGGTAACCGGGTCGTGAAGCGCAACGACAAGCAAGCTTACCCGGTCATCTACCGGGTCGTGGAGGTATACCCCCACATCGAGGACCAGGTCCTTATCTACGACGACAACCGAGACAAGTACTTTACCGTCAAGCGCAGCGCCATCCGCCCAGCAGTAAAGGGAGTGGAGGTCTGAATGAAGCCGCAGCTAGTCATGCCTGGTGTTCCCGCTGCTGGCCACATAGCTAGCAACGGGTTCTGGCACCCCGGCAAAGAAGATGGGTGCAGCAAGTGTGAGCCGGATAGGCAGTTCGTGAAGTGCCACAACGGTGACCGTATTAGCCAGTGTTACCACTGGCCCCGGTGCAGCAACATTCCCGGCCATGGATTCGGCCGCATGGAACTCCGATGAGCTACATGACGAAGGACGGACGCTGGCAGGTGGAGGTTATCCACCTGCTGGAGTCCGGCGATTGGCTGCGAGTGTCCGAGTACGGATGGCACACCGCTGACGTGAGGACACCAGCAGAGCTGGAGCAATGGTTTTCGCTCAGTGAACTGGAGGAACGAAAGTGACGTTTCGGCCCATGACGTACGACGAACTCACTACAAAACTAGCCGAAGCACGCGAAGAGCGTGAATACTGGAAGCAGCGCGCACTGGCTGCGGAGCAGAAGCTCAAGGGAATAGGAAACGACAATGAGAGAAGAGTGGCGCCACTACCGGTGGCGGAAAGTGGACGGGAAGCCGTTGACGCTTCCACCACAGATTGACGTACGTATCTACGAACCGGAAGCTCGTGACGGTTTGGCACGCCACACGGGCGACGAACACTTGCCAATCACTGGACATTCAGTGGTTCGCGGTTTCAGGAACGGGATGCCGTTCAAGCCGTACGTGTGGCGGCAGAACGGGTGGACCAAGGAAGATGAGCTGGTACGCCAGCAGCTGAACATGGCATACGAGGAGGACCAGCCATGAGCTACGCAAAAGGAAGCATCGCGCGTCAGCGCTTCTTGGTTACTATGCTTCTTACTGCTTCAGCTACCGAGGGAACGTTGCCGTGGGACAAGCTGACAAAGCGTACTCGTGCTTACGCCAGACGTGTTATACCCGACGTGACAGTAAGCGAGATAAACGCTTTGCGCCATATCACAGTAAGTGAGCTATTCGCGGACGGTGCGGAACTTCGGTCAACGTCATGATGTGCCGGTGTGGTCATAGCTGGATGGCTCACTACCACTACCGGGTTGGTGAGGAATGCGCCCTGTGTGGGTGTAGCCGTTTCCGTAAACGCTGGTTGTGGTGGCTGCGGTAACGGTACTATTTAGCTAAAGGAACGGGAATGAAGGTATGTGGGCATTGTGGCCGGTTGTTTTTTCCGCAGAACCCTGATGCGGTGTATTGCTGTCTGGCTCACCGCCGGGCTGCACATCGTGGACGTAAACGTCGCCGTAAGCGGGAAGCACGTCCGTGTGGTGGTAAGCATTGGCATGCCAGCATCGAAGACGCGGCAGCGTATTTGACTGACGATGTTCGCTCTGTGTACCGGTGCCCGTACGGGTGCCATGGTTACCATTTGACGAAGAAGCTCAAAGGCAAGTACATCGTACTGATGAGGAGAAAAAAGAAATGAACACATGAGTTGACGGTCTGGAAGAAGTTACTCGCTTCGAAAGTCACCGATGGCACCGGCCGGGCTGCACGCAACGCACTAGCGCTGAAGCTTTACGGCCCTAGCGCAAGAACCTATCCTGTACCGCCAGGAAGGGAATGATTACAATTTGTCACATGGTGCTTCTTCCGCCAGGAGTGATGCCTGAGCGGGAACACTTGGAGAACGGTGCCCGGCTGAACCCGCATGGGTTTGGCTGGGCTATGGTGCAGGAAAACCGGCTGATTACTAGCCGCAGCATAGACGCTGCTGACTGCATCAACTCGTTCATGTCAGCGCGCTTTACCTGGCCGCTGTTTCATGCTGTGTTTCATTCCCGCCACGCAGGCAGCATGCCTATAGGGTTGGAGTTTAACCACCCAGTTTTGCTGGACTCAAGGACGGTTATGCTGCACAACGGCTACCTATTTCCCGTGAATGACGGACGCAGCGACGCAGTGGTGTTCGCCACGGAGATACTGCCGAAGTGGAATCTGAAGGACCCTGCCGAACGGGCTGAGCTGGAGCAGCGGATGGGTTTAAACAAAGCCATCGTGCTGAGCACCGACCCAGCCAGAGAGCCCGTTACCGTGCTCAACGAGCAGCTTGGCATTACGTTGGATAACGGTGCCTGGCATAGCAACGCTGACTTTCTGGGCACGTCGCACCTGCAGCCAGGGATATGCGGTGCGTGCGGTGAGCCTTGCGAGGGCATGATATGCCCAGCTTGCGAAGCTGCGGCTAACGCGCGGGAGGAACTGCTGAGGAGCAGATCGTGAAACGTCATTGGTGGCTACGCAGATTCTTGCACGAAGTTCACGCTCTAGCTGCACTCGTGTGGATTGAAGCTAGTCAGTGGCGTCACTACTGGCGTTACAAGTTGCCGTCCGCTCAGCGTGTGGCCCAGTGGGCTAGCCTGCCTGCCGGGTTGCTCATCGGCGAGGGTCTTGCGCAGTGGCTTGGCAATGACCGTCCGTGGTTTGCGTTGCTTATCATCCCCGGTGCGCTGTTGACAGTACCACTCATACTGGAAGCTAGGCAAACGTTCAGGAAACGGAAACCATAAGCATCGATATCGGGTGAAGCTATGACCATCAAAACTTACTACACCGAAAACGAAGCTCAAGCTTTGCATGACCAGCGCAAAGCTAGCGACCCGGAGCATGACCGGTGTAGCTGCTGGTGTTGCTGCCTTGACTGCGACTTCGACTATGACCGCATCCTGGAAACGCCGAATAGTCAGCATAGTAAGCTAACTAATGAAGGAAGCAGCGAGTGAGGCCGTGCAAGCTGTGCGGCGGTTCTATTCGTGCTCAACCGGGTTCGGTTAGTGACGTAGCTCAGCTTTGCGGCCCATGCCTGGGTGGGTGGGCGATAGGATTTGTCAGGGAAAGGGAAACGGGAATGCGTGCTACGGATAAGCAGAAGGATGCTTGTGTCGAGTTGCTGAACCAGGCGTATGCCCAGGGTCAGCTCACCGCTAACGAAGTAACCGAGCGGCGTAACCGAGCGTACCGGGTGGGCATCACCGAAGACGAACTGGCCAGGTTGCTTAGGGACGTGACTAAGCACGGCAGCGAAATCATCGTACGTGTACCAGAGCCGCCTAAGCAGCCGACAAAGATGACTAGCATTCACGTTGCCCGTAAGGCTGCTTTGGCTATGTTGGGGGTGGCTGCGTCTTTGGCAGCGGTGGTTACCACCGTTGCACTGTTTTCTGGTGAGCAGTATGCGCCAATAGCACCAGCTATTTTCATTGCTGGACTTATTGGCGTCTCTTGGTCTGCTGTTATGCTAATCAAGTTGCTTGGGAGGGAAAGGTAAATGACGTGCTGGAGTCAATGCAAACACGTCCGGGTCAAAGTTCAGCACCAAACCGTAAACGGTGCACCGGTTACGTACATTCTGTACCGGTGTGGTCGCTGTGATGACGTATACAGCGAAGAACTAGATGGTACATGGTCGTGGAAAGACTTGAGAAGGGAAACAGCTGACGATGGGACACCAGTGCAGTGACCCGCTTTTTCACGAAGCGCTAGACCAAGCGGAGAAACTGGCTGCCATCCGCCAGGTACTGAATGGGAACGACTTGGTGACCGTGAATCGATTCCACTTGATGGCCGCTCTTCAGTGTCCGCCTGAGCGGCTAGTGGTGTTTCGCAGGAGTGGTGCTTACCGGGAGCTGTGCGAAGCTGTAGGCGTTGACCCGGTTACCGGAAGGGCGGAGCCATGAAGAACCCGTGGCTACGTAAGCGCCAGCGTCCCGATGAGGTAGTCGTCAGCCGGAAGGCTTTGCAGCTGCTGCTAGATAAGGGGGTACTAGTAGTAGT
>Ga0335073_10000302_pt1 | contig 64069 bp, 58 predicted proteins | sample Lox_Sample_22_FD_207093 | JGI IMG/M metagenome (GOLD analysis project Ga0335073, IMG submission 207093) | Soil microbial communities from Loxahatchee National Wildlife Refuge, Florida, United States - Lox_Sample_2.2 | ecosystem: Environmental > Terrestrial > Soil > Wetlands | place: USA... | reverse complement strand
CTGTGGAGGGGGTGTGGAAGTTCTATGTCCGTGGGCGTGGTCGGGTGCAGGTGCTTCGAGATGTCTCGTTGCGGGTTGGTGCTGGGGAGGTCGCCGCGGTTGTCGGTGGTCGCGGGCAGGGCAAGACGACGCTTGTCGGGGTGGCCTCTGGCACTCTTGAGGTTGATCGCGGCAAGGTCTGGCTGGACGGCAGCGATCTCACGAGTCTGAACCGGCGCGAGCTGCGAGACGTGCTTGCAACGGACATCGGGATCGCGACTCGTTCGGGTCCTGACGCTCGCCTGTCCGTCCGCGACAACGTGCAGATGTCTCTCAAAGCGAGTCGTCGCCACGGTCGGCGAGGTGACCTGCGGCGTGCGGTCGACGCGGTCCTCGAGCAGCTTTGCCTGCAGGATGCTGCCGATGCGATGTGGGATGAGTTGTCTGACTGGCAGCGCGTACTTTCCGAGCTCGCGCAGGCTGTCGTCCGTCGTCCACGCTTGCTGTTGATCGATGATCTCGCTGACGGGCACAGCCTCGATCACAAGCGGGCGCTGATGGATCTTCTCGAACAGTTCGCCAAAGACCTCAACTGCGCCGTCCTGATGGCCGTCTCCGACCACGCCGCCGCACTGCGCTCAGCGACTGTCTGGAGCCTCAAGGACGCAACGCTCGAACTCATGCACAAAGACCCCACCATCACCTACCTGGACCAACACTTGCAGCGCGCAGTACGGATCGAGTCGTAGTGTTGAACGCCGTCGAGGTCGTGAAGCACTACAGGCAGGGCGATGAAACGATCCGCGCGGTCGACGGCGTGTCGCTTCAGGTCGCAGCTGGGGAGATGGTTGCGCTTTACGGGCCGAGCGGCTCCGGGAAGTCCACGTTCTGTGATTTGATCGCCGGGTTTCAGAAGCCTGACGCCGGAGCGGTGTTCGTCGCCGGGAAAGACGTCGGCAAGCTGTCCTCGCGCGAGCACGCGGAGTATTTGCGCCGCACGGTGGGCATCGTTGGCCAGGACCAGGAGTTGTGGGCGTCCGCGTCGGCGCGTGATAACGCCGCGCTGAAGCTGCTGCGTGACCATCCGCGGACCGCGGGCCGATTGATCGAGCCATTGCTCGAGGAGCTCGGTCTCGGTGACCGACTGGACCAGTCGGCGCGCAAGCTGTCCAAGGGTGAGTGCCAGCGTGTGATGATCGCGCAAGCGCTCTCGACGGACCCCAAGCTCGTCCTGGCCGATGAGCCGACTGGGAACCTCGACACCGTCCGCAGCCGCGAAGTGCTCGGGCTGCTACACGAGCGCTGCTGTCGCTCGCAGATGGCGCTGCTCCTCGTCACGCACGACAGCGAGGCACTCGGGTTCGCCGATCGGGCGCATGAGCTGCGCGACGGGCAGCTGGGCGACTATCAGCCGGACGCGCTGTGCGTCCATACGGGCGTGCTCTTCGGCGAAGATCGCGCGAACCGACCGTGAAGACGGTGGAGGGCTCACGGCAGGGGCGTTTGCGCATGGCCGTACGCGCGCTCGTTCCGCGCCCGCACATCCTGTTTTTGTTTCGCGCCCGGCTCAAGCAGCGGGCCGTGCTCGGCCAGGAGCTTCTAGCGGTCGTAGGCATCGCGATCGGGGTGGCGCTGCTGTTCGCCTCCCAGGTCGCGTCGCAGTCCCTCGATAGCTCCGTGCGGCAACTCGCCCAGCAACTCGTCGGCGACACGCAGTATCAGCTCGACGCGCGCAGCTCCGAAGGGTTCCCCGAGCGCATCGCCAGCGAAGCCGGCGCGCTAAACGGAGTGCTCGCGGCGCTGCCGCTGGTACAGCAGCAAGCGACGGTGACCGGGCCGCGAGGCAGCGCATCGGTCGATCTCGTCGGCGCGGACCCCCGCTTTGCCCGGCTCGGCGGGAGGCTGTTGCGCAACCTCTCAGCACGGCAGCTCGCACACGAGCAAGTGATCGCCTTGCCCGCCCCGGTCGCGGGCTCGATCGGCGCGAGCTCCCTCGAAGACCTCAGCCTTCAGGTCGGCACAACCAAGGGGGAAACGCTGCTCGGCGCCAAGCTCGGCGAAAGCGAAGTTGGGGCGCTTGTGGACAGTCAGATCGCGCTTGCCCCGCTTGCGTACGCGCAGAGGCTGATCGGCACTCCAGGCCGCCTGTCGCGCGTCTACATCAAGGCGCAGCCGGGCAGGTCCCGATTGGTCGCCGGAGAGCTTGTCCGGCTCGCCGCGGCGCACAATTTGAACGCGGCACCGGCGGACTTTGACGCCAAACTGTTCGCGATCGCCTCAGCCCCAGCCGAGCAGGGAGAGACGTTGTTCAGCGTCATCAGCGCGCTCGTCGGGTTCCTGTTCGCGTTCAACGCGATGCTGCTCACAGTGCCCGAGCGCAAGCGGCTGATCGGGAAGATGCGCCGCCTCGGGTACACCACCGCCGACATCGTGCACACACTGATCTTCGAGGCGCTGGCGCTAGGGCTGGCCGCGGTCGTGCTCGGCCTGGCGCTCGGGGAGCTCACGTCGATCCTGGTGTTCCGCTCGCAGCCGGGCTATCTGTCGTTCGCATTTCCGGTCGGATCACAGAGGGTCGTGACCGCGCAGACGATCGCGTGGTCGGTACTCGCCGGGCTGTTTGCCGCGATCGCCGGCGTCCTCGCCCCGGTGCGGCACATCATCGCCGCGCCGCTTCGCTCCCAGACAGACCTGGACGATCGCGCGCCTCGCTGGTGGACGGTCTTCCGGTTGGCGGTCGGTGTGCTGGGGCTGACGGTGACGACGCTGATCGTGCTGCTGCGGCCGCAGTCGGCAGTCCTCGGCGTGGTCACGCTCGTCGCCGCGGGACTCGCGCTGCTTCCCTTCCTGTTCAGGGCGATCGTGCGCGGCTTTGAGTTTGCGCAGCGGCCGTTTCCGAGCACCGCGACGCGCCTGGCGGTCGGCGAGCTCGGGGACGCGATCACCCGCGTACGGTCACTTGGAGTCGCGGCGACCGGGGCGCTCGCCGTGTTCGGGACCGTCTCGATCGTAGGCGCCCAGCACAACCTCGAAAGCGGCCTGAACAACACCGCGCGCGAATGGAACGCGCTGAGCGACGTGTGGGTCTCCCCTCCCGGAGAAAGCAACACGCTTGGCACCACGCCGTTCCCCGCCAGCGCTGCCGCCAGGATCGAACACCTGGAAGCGGTCAAGCGGGTACTCGTATACCGGGCGGGATTCCTGAACATCGGCGACCGGCGCGTCTGGGTCATCGGCTCCCCCGCCGGACTGCCCGAACCGATGCCGCATGGCCAGCTCACCCGAGGCAGACCCGCGCTCGTTCAGGCACAGCTGCATCAGGGCGGATGGGCGGTCCTCTCGGAAGCGCTCGCCAGTCAGATGCGCCTACACATCGGCGACTGGTTCACGCTCCCGTCACCCCGCCCAACACGGCTACGGCTCGCTGGCCTATCGACCAACAGCGGCTGGCCACCGGGCGCAGTTGTCATCAACTCCGAGGACTACGCGCGCGCGTGGAATTCGACTGCCGCGAGCGCACTGATGGTGCAGGCCGCGGCCGGGCGTTCCTCGGCGGAAGCTCAGGCGCAGGTGCGCCGCGCCCTACCCAGTCGATTCGGCCTGACGGTGCAGACCGCAACAGAACGGGAAACACAGTGGATCAGAATCAGCCGGCAGGGCCTCGGGCGGCTCACACAGATCGCGTGGATCGTGTTCATCGCGGCGATCGCCGCAATGGCGTTCGTAATGATCTCGCTCATTTGGCAGCGGCGCGAACGACTGGCGTACCTCAAGAGCAGAGGCACTGACAACTCGGTGCTGTTGCTGGCGTTGTTCTGCGAGTGCGCCGTCTTGCTCGGTTCCGGATGCTTGATCGGCGCGCTTCTGGGGCTGTACGGCCAGCTGGTCATAAGCCATGCGCTGACCGTGGTCACAGGCTTTCCTATCACGATAAGTGTCGGCGTACTCATCGCGATCTTCAGCTACCTCATCGTCAGCGGCACAGCACTCGCGATCCTGGCAGTACCCGGATATCTCGCGACCCGCGTCCGGCCAACGCTGGTTAAGCCGACGTAGAAGCCGGCCGTCCGCGTCGCTCTCCCCGCGCACGATCATCGCGCTCGCGCGTTCCGCGACCCGCCAGCTTGTGTGGGGTCAGCCGGCCGTCGCCGAGGCGGTGAGCCGCTGGCGAGAAACAGCCGCGGCGATCTCGACTCGCGAGCTGCGCGAGGACGCGCTTGCCGCGATCGACCGCAAGCGACCCAACATCGAGGGCGCCGCCCTGTTCAGCACACTCCCTCGCGTTCGCAGCCTCAACCTGCTGCGGCTGCTCGTTGCCTACCAGATCCTCGCGGACTTCCTTGATTGCGCGAGCGAGCGGGCAGCCCTCGCCGGCGAAGACAACGGTCAACAGTTGCACGTGGCGATGGTCGAGGCGCTTGACCCGACCGTCCCCGTCTCTGATTACTACCAGCGTCACCCATGCCACGACGACGGCGGCTACCTGGTCTCGCTCGTGCACGAGTGTCGTGAGCTCGTTGGCCGGCTTCCCTCCTACACGGTGGTGGCCCAGCCACTGCTGTCCGCCGCCGGATACCTGCCGGTTGTGCTGGCGCTGAACCACGACCCCGATCCGACAAGCAGGGACGCCGCGCTCAAGGAGTGGGCGCAGCACGAGTTTCCGCGGGGCGAGCTCGACTGGTTCGAGTGCTCCGCCGCGGTGAGTGCCTGGCTGACGGTACTTGCACTGCTCGCCGTCGCGGCGGACCCCGGGACCCGCATCAGACAAGCGGAGGCCGTCTACCGCGCGTATCTGCCGTGGCTGTCGCTCGCTGGGACAATGCTCGACAGCTACGCAGACGCCGCCGAGGACGAAGCAACGGGCGCGCACAGCTACATTGCGCACTACCCATCAGAAACCGTCGCGCTCGCCCGGATTGGCCAGCTAGCGGCTCGTGCCATGCACGAGCTCGCTGCGCTCGAGCACGGCGAGAGCCACGTCGTGCTCGGCGCGTGCATGATCGCGATGTACCTGTCGCGCGATAGCGCACGCGTCCCAGAAAAACGAGCAGACAGCGACGATCTTGCAGCAGCGGCTGGCGCGCTCCCACGCATCCTGTTGCCGGTCCTGCGAGCGTGGCGGATCGTCCGCGCCCAGCACGCCGACAAGGCGGACCCGGTCCCCCGCCAGACAGCCGCGCGCCGGATTCGGCAGCTGCCACCGTCGCCGCCAGCGCCATCGATACTCCAGACGTTCGCGTTCTGGCGCGACCCGCACGGTTTTCTCCGCCTCTGCGAGCAACGCTACGGCAGCCGCTTCACGGTCCACCCGGTGGGCATGGAACCGATGGTGTTCTTCTCGCGACCAGAGGACGTTCGCGCGATCGTCCGCGCCTCGCCGCAAACCCTTCACCCCGGCGCCGGGGCGAGCGTGATCGCGCCACTCGTCGGTGAGGGGTCGTTCATGCTGGCCGAGGGCGAGGCGCACCTGGCCGGTCGTCGCGCGATTCTACCGGCGTTTTCTCATAAGCGTGTCCAGGCTCACGCCGAGATGGTTAATCGCACAGCTGAAGAAGAGGTGGCGAGATGGCCTCGCGGACGTCCGTTTTCCGCTCATCCGTATCTGCGAGCGCTTACCCTGCGAGTGATTCTTGCGACCGTATTCGAGGACGACGGCTCGACCGTCGAAACGCTTCATCAAAACCTGCTGCGCATGCTCGCGATCACCGGCAGTCTAGCGCTGCAAGAGTCGCAACTACGCGCCGTCCTGCCGTGGCGGGGTATCTGGCGGGACTTCCTGGCGGCACGCGAGAAGGTCGATGAACTCCTCGGCCGTCTGATCCACGAAGAAGCCCACGCGCAGGCGCGACACGATGGACTGCTAGCGATGCTGATCGGCCAGGCGGGAGCACTGAACCCCCAGCAAATCCGCGATGACCTGATGTCGGTGATCCTCGCTGGCCACGAGACGACCGCCGCCGAGCTCGCGTGGGCATTTCAGCTCCTCGCGCACGACCAGGATGCCGCCGAGCGGGCTGCAGCTGACGCCCTGAGCGGGGACGGCTCCTATATCACGGCCACCGCCCAGGAGATACTTAGGCATCGCCCGGTGTTCCTGTTTACGATTCCGCGCGTCGTCAATGAGCCCATCGGTATCAGCGACTGGACCTTCACCCCTAAAGCGCAACTTATCGGCTGTATTCACCTAATGCACCACGACCCCCTCCACTATCCGCAGCCACAGCGGTTCCGTCCGGAGCGGTTCCTTATCGACAACCCGCCACCGGATCTGTGGATGCCGTGGGGGGGCGGCGTCAAGCGATGCCCCGGCCACCACCTCGCACTGCTCGAGATGCAGATCGTCCTGAAAGTCGTCCTTTCACAGCTGCGCATCGCGCCGGTCACCGCCCGGATCGAGCGAGCGCGGTGGCGCAGTGTGATCGTCACTCCCGAGCACGGCTCGCGCATCGTTCTCTCACCGCGTACTCCGGACGCGAGACGGGGCGCGTCGTCGCGCGCGCGGTTATAACTCTACGTTTACGATTGATAACTCAACGTTGACCGTTAGTTATAACGCGCGTTTCGGTTGCTCGAACCCGCGAAACGTTCATCATGGCGCGCGATGACGCACGGAATGCCGCCGCGGCGGAACAGGGATGGAGAGGTTCCACGCCGCACGCAGCAGCACATTCGCAGCGGCGCTGCGAGCCGGACGCCAGCCCCCTGTGTGACCGGTTCGCCCGTGCGCCATCTGCTCAGCCAACCCCCGACTGGAAGGGAGTATCTCGACTATGAGCAGCAGCGAGGACTACCACTACCTGCTGCCGGTGTCGGCTGCTCAGGTGCACCAGCTAATGCAGTCGCTGGACGGCGGCGAGCTATCGCAGTCGCTGGACCGTGGCGAGCTGCCGGGCTCAGGGGCGCTGCGTCTGCTGCTCGCGCTCGCTGGCGAGTGGAACGGCTTGAAGCTCACCGACATCAACGCGGACAGGCGGCTGCGAGGGGAGCGTGTGCACCGCTCGCTGGTGCAGGGTGTTCTGGTGCTTTCCGCGTTCGCGGAGAGCGAGGAGCTGAGTACGACAGAGCTTGCCGAGCGGGTTGGCATGCAGAGGACGACGGGGTGGCGCTTCGCGCGGACGTGGACCGCGATGGGCGTTCTGGAACAAACCCGGAAAAGTCACCGCTACCGGCTCGCGCGAACGCTGCGGTAGCGCGGCCGATGCCGGAACCGCCGCAAGCGTGGAGCGCCGAGTGCGTGCAGAGGTTGAGGACATTGCGCGCGCAGGGCCTCTCGAACGGCAAGATCGCAGATCGGCTCGGCACGACCGAGCAGCGTCTTGCGCTCGAGATCAGTCGCCTCATCCGCATCGCCCAGCTCCCTTCCCGACGCGGGCTGTTGCGATCGCACCCGGACTCGTGGGTGCAGGGACACGAGCGCACGTCAGCTGACCTAGCCCCTGAGGTCGCCCGCCTTTACATGGCTGGCCTCTCGCACAACCAGATCGGCAGCGAACTGATGCTGACCTTGGCGCAGGTTCACAATCTGCTCACCGGCCTGTTCGCCGAAGGAATGCCCAAACGCGAGCGGCATGAGTTGAAGGACGAGCAGGTGAAAGACATGCACGCCCGCTGGCGCAAGGACCGCGAGTCGATCAATCGGATGGCCGAGGCACTCGGGTTCACCGGCGCAGCCGCGAGATCACGAATGAAAAAACTCGGGCTGACCCTCAACCAGGACGAGACAGATGTGCCGCGGTGAAGGCCGGTCAAGAAGCGAGAGTTCGCTTCTTATTCCGACCCATCTCATCGGTGAACTACGCCAAGCGCTCGCGGACGACCTGGCGGCGACCAGCCAAACCGTCAGCGTTCTCCTGACTGAGACCGACAGGAACCCACGCGACGCGGCCTACCAGACGGCGGCCGAACGGTTCTCCACCCGCCACGAGCTGCAGACTTTTCAGGTCGGCTGGCCCGACGACGCTCCAGCCACCAAGCCGCTAGCGACTCGCCGGCGAGCGAGGCCGCGTGCTCGCGCTGCGCTGCCTGCGCGAAAGACTGACCGAACTGCTCGAGATCGACGCATTCAAAAGGCACCTCGACCAGCAGCACACCGAGCCCAGCTAGAGCATGCAGCGGCTGTCCGAGTTCCTAGACGCCCCGCCACCACAGCCGGCGTCCGGCGAGCCCGAGCAATGACGAGTAACACACAACTCCAAGCGCCGTTCCGATCATGTCGCAATCTAGCTGTCGAGTGACGATGGGCGGTCGGGATCACATCCGGATCTCCGCAATCCTGGCACCGTATCTCCGCGACGGTATCCGGCGCGAGATCAGCGCCATCCTGGAAGACCTCCTTGGTCAAGTTGACACCGTGATAGAGGCGAACAGATATCACGCTGCATCCGATCAGCTCGATGAAGCCCGAGAGCTGTTCGAGACGATTGGAATAGCCGATGAGGCTCCACTACAAGATATTGTGCTGGATCTCAGTCGCTGGGGGCAGCTCACGCTCCGCGTGCTTCAGCGTCAACATGAAGTAGAAGTCAGACGTTTGCAGAACTATGCCGAAGAGGGCTTTCGACTGTCTCCTGGGGCCGTGCCAGAGCTAGGCCAGCTGGTCAACGATATCCGCGAACGAGCATGTATCAAAGCCTGCTGACCAGGCCGATCCCGTAACGGCCTCGACCAAAGGCGAGAAGAACCCATCATGTCTAGTCGACCGCGCCGTCCCGCCTGGTCCATTCCGAGCCTCCGCGAGCCGCGGTACTCGCAGTCTCTCGAGCGCGGGCTCGCGGTCCTGACGTGCTTTACGGCCGACGGGCCGGTGCTCGGCATAGCCGACATCGCTGATGAGCTCGGTATGAGCCGCTCGACCACCCACCGGTACGTGATCACGCTGGTTGCGCTCGGTTATCTCGAGCAGGGCGCATCGCGCAAGTATCGCCTCGGCCTGCGCGTCACCGACCTGGGTATGTCGGCACTGAACGCGACCGGCCTGCGCGAGCACGCTCATCCCTACCTCGAGGAACTGCGCCAGCGCACGAGCTACACGGTCAACCTGTCCGTGCTCGACGGCGCCGAAATCATCTACGTAGACCGCGCCCGCAGCTATCGCCGCGGCCAGAGCAAAATCGACCTCGGCCTGCACCCAGGCTCGCGACTGCCGGCCTACTGCACCGCGATGGGCAAGCTGCTGGTCGCCTATCTGCCCGAGCCCGAGCAGCGCGAGGTGTTCGGCGAGATGAAGCTGACCAAGCGCGGACCCAACACGATCACCAGCAAGCGGGCGCTGCGCGAGGAGCTCGAGGAGGTCCGCGAGGCCGGGTTCGCGGTCAACGACGAAGAGCTCGCGCCAGAGCTCTATGCGATCTCGGCGCCGGTGCGCGACGAGTCTCAGGTCGTGGCCGCCGTGAACCTGGCAGCGCACAGCTCGATGATCTCCCTCGACGAGCTCGTCGACGCGCTCGGCCCACACCTGATCTCGACCGCCGACCGCATCTCCGCACGACTCGGCTATCGTCGCAACGACGAGCGAGGCGACTCGCATAGCAGCAAGCCCATCCAAGGCTAAAGCCTTTGCTGATCCTATCGCGTGCCGGAACAGTCGGGTGAGGGGCTGTGGTAGGGCTCGCCGGCCTCCGGTATGGAGCGCACGAACCCGAGGTGCTCGACGATCCAATCCCAGATCAGACCGTCGCGCCCATCGGCGCGCTCGACCGCCACCAAGACCATGTCGTCTGTGACCGGGCCGTATAGCTGCAGCTCATCCCCAGTCTCCTGATCCTGCCTCTCGCGTTTCTCCGGCATGACATCGCTCCCTTCGCTCGGGCGACACGAGAGACAGGGGGCGCGATCGGACGCACCCCAGCAGTCGGCGGCACGAAGACGGCGGTGCTGCGGGAGACTCAACGGCGCACCGAGGCTCTAGCCCTCGGTGGCGGGCCCCGAGGCGTTGGCGCGTCGCCGGGGCTACGGAACGTGGACGACCATAGCTTCACACCCGAGCACAAGCGAGCCGATCGCCGGTGCCGGCCCTCGCGGTCGTGTCCGTCGCGCTAGGGCGCTATGCGGACTCTGTACGTGAAGCGCGGGCGATGCTAGTCGCTTGAGTGGCAACAGGGCGCTCGTACGGCTGGAGGCCGTCCGTGAGGTCGTCCGGCGCTCGTCTGTGCGAAGGACGTGTCTCACGCTCGCGATGAACGCGTGCGGAGGCCTGGGACCAGCTCGACTAGCTCCGGCGGGTAGGCGTGCGTTGCGAGCACCACGGCACCGAACACGGTGGTCGAGATGAGCAGGCGCCCGATCACTGGGATGCCCGTAAGGGCAAGCGGCGCCAGCCCGATTGCTGTCGCGAGCGCTACACCGGGGATGATGCGAAGCGAGGGCCGCAGTTGCGGCCGTCGGTGTATCACTGCTAGGCAGTCAGCCAGCGCCAGCACGATCTCGCCGATGGCCGTTCCGATCGCGGCGCCTTGGGCGCCGTCGAGCAGAACCAAAGGCGCGACGAGGGCTGCGGTGAATATCAGGCCGCCGATGTTGATCGCGAGAATCGTGCGGTAGGCGCCGAGGCCCAGCAGCCCGTTCGCCCATACCAGGCTCACGAACAACGCACCGAGGGCGATTCCCTGCACGGCCAGCACTGGTGCTGCAGGTGCGAACTTGGGTCCTCCCACGATTGCGATTGCCAGAGGCGCGCCTACGGCGGTCGAGACTGCGACCCAGCTGCCGACTATCAGAGAGACCTCGAAAACGCGCGCGAGCGCGTAGCCGAGGCGCTCGTCATCTTTGCCGGCGCTGTGAGCGAAAATGGGCAGCGCCGAACCGACCAGTAGTCCCGGGACGGCGACGAGCACTTCGATGATGCGAAACGATGCGCTGAAATATCCGAGCTCGAGCGCGCTGCCAAGCACCGATACGAGCAGAATCGAGACCCTGAAGTAGAGCATCGCCGTGGCGGCCGCTGCAGAGTACGGCAGCATCGGTCTGAGGAACGCACGCCAATGACTGAGGCTGAAGGCCGGCTTCAGCGAGCCCGTCCCGCGCACGAGCAAGACGGTTGCAACTAGGATCGCAACGCCCACGGGTATCGATATGCCGAGAAACGGGACCAGCGTCGCCCCGGCAACCACCAGGATGATGGTCAACGACGTCGTGAGCAGTAGGCGCGAGGTTTCGAGTGCCGCGATCCAGCCGAGCCGAAGACCAACGAGCAGCGGAAGCGCAAGGTTCTCTTGAGTCACCTGCAGCAGGAGTCCTACGGACGCCAAGGCCACGCCCGCGGCCAGCGTTGGCGAATACACGAGCCAAGCCACGACCACGATCACAACGGTGCCTATGCTGGTCAGCGTGATCCGAAGGCCGAGAAGCTGACGCGCCAGTGGCCAACGCTGGTCAGGCGGACGTCTGGAGAGTTCGCGGACTCCGACGGCGGTCATGCCTAGATCAGACACTGCCGTCAGGATCGCTACGAGCGACAGCGCAGTTATGTACTGCCCAATTGCAACGACCCCGAGATGCCGGAACAGCAGCGACACCGCCACAACGCCGACGAGCGAACCAGCGATATACCCCGCCACGCGAAAGCCACCACCGCGCGCGGCCGCCGGACCCGCTGCCGTGGTCGACAGAAGGTCGTCTGTGGATTCGGGTGATTGGGTGTGGGTGGTCCCGATGGTCTGGTGATGCTAGACGGGACAGCGACCGAGGGCTACCGAGCCTGCTTGGCCTCAGCGACGCACGAGCAACCACGCCACCCCACCCACGCCGCCCGCGTACGCCGACGTACGCTCTGGAGCCACCGAGTCGCGTCCGTCACTCCGCCGTGGGGGCATCTACGTTAGACACCTCTCGACGCGGGGCCCGCCGCCGCCGCCTCGCCACGAGCTATCACCGAGCAGCGTCTTCGGGCTGAGATCAGCCGATTCATCCACATCGGCGAGTTGCCGTTCCGGCGCGGGTTATTGTGGTCCGATCCGGGAACTCGTGGGTGCCCGGGTCGCGGGGCGGAGTTCAGGGCGTCAGGTCATAGCGGCGCGGTTTCTTTGTAATTTCCTTGGTCTTTTTCGCTTTCGTCAGCCGGACCAGGCAGTTGCTGACCGCGCCGGACGAGCGGCCGAGTGCGTTCGCGACCTGGCTTGGGCCATGCGGAGCGTCCGCTTTGTTCCTCTTGAGGAAGCCCAGCACGAGCGGCTCCAGCTCGCCCGCTTTCAGGCGCTCCGGCTTGCCGCTCGCCGGTGGCGGCTGCGACGCGGTGCCTTTTCCACGCTTGGGGGCGGATGGTGTCTTGGCGCCCTTGCCCTTCGCTGGTTTCGCTGCTGCGTCAGTCCTGGCCGCGCCGCCAGCGACCTGCGCAGCGTAGGCGGCAGGCAGCTCGACGTCCGTCAGGGTAAAACGGTCGGGCAGCCTCTTGCCGCCGCCGCGACCGCCGACGTAGCGATTGACCTCGCTCGCGTCGGCGAGTCGCGCGAGCACCTTGCTGGCCGTTGACCGTGCCACGCCTGCGTGCTGCGCGACGCTCTCGGCGGTCGCACCTGGCCGTTCCTCGACTGCCCTCATTACCGCCTGGTCGGGCGGCAGTTTCGCGTTGTTCTTGACGTCGTTCGCCATCGCATTTCTCCTTTGCTAGAGCCCTTTCCGGGCCTTGGGCGGGTGGACGTGTTAGCTCGACTCGGCCAAGGAGTCAAGTCCGGCCGATAACTTCGTCGGGAAGCCGCTGACGCTACCTTCTGCAGCAACGCGCACCCCGCCCGCACATCCTGCGTCAGGCCCGCTCGCGTGGACTTGATTTCCTTGCCAGGGCGAGCTAGACGTGTTCGCCATGCCGATTCCCGAAAACGTGTGAGGAGGCGCGATGACCGGGCTGCTCAGCCTCGCCGCGACCGGTCTACTGGTCGCGCTCGGTGCCTGGATTGCCGCCGGTCTCTTGTTCCGGGCTGCCGGCGCCGCGCTGGCCGTCGGCGGGCTGCTACTGACCGCGACCTCGGGATCGCCGTCAACGGCGATCGCCGCCCTAGTGGGCGCGGCGCTCTGGCTCGCCGGCCATTGGATCTACGCGACGCGCCATCACTACTACCGCTCGCCACTCGCCAGACGTGTCTTCCTGAGAGCCCTGTCCGGCCGACTCGATCCCACACGCCGCTGGGGCGTGCCGAACATCCCGCCGGAAGCACGACGGCGAGCGCGATAGTAGTGACCTTCAAGGAGGAGGACGGCGACGATGATGGCGTCGCGATAGGGCGTGTTGGTTTGATCTGGCGTGCCGCGCGGGTACGCTTCTCCAGCCGCGGCCATTGTGGTTTGACGGGCAGCTCTTAGACCGTTCGAGTACTGTCCTGCACGCGTCCGTAGCGATCGTTGATGCGGACGACGTCGTGTAGCTCCGGTGTCGAGACCTCAAGGATCACGGAGTCTTCCAGAGCCTCCATCGTGTGCACGATGCCAGGCGGGTTGTGCCAGACGGCACCGGGGCCAAGCTCACGGCGACGCATCGACTCGGCTGTCTCCCCCTGCTCAACCAGTAGGCGCCCCGACAGCAGATAGCTGGTCTCGTCCTTCTCGGAGTGATATTGCACCGACAATCGATGGCCGGCGTTCACACGCAGAATCTTGCCCGCGTATCGATCGGTGTGCGCGTACCAAAGCTCGCTGCCCCAGGGCTTGGCGACCTCGCGCGGCAAATCAACCATCGCCACAGACTATCCCGCGTCTCTGTCGCAAACCGCAGGAGCGAGGACGACTCAAGGCCGGGCCGACCATCAGCACCATTTTCGACGTTGCCCGAGCGCTTGAGATCTCGCTCTAGGATCTCATCCAGGAATGCAAACGGGACGGCCTTGGCTCTAGGCGCGTCCCTGCTGGGACGCGATGGCGAAGGAGATCCACACGTTGACTCGCGATGAGTCGTCCCAGCTCGCGGACTTCCTCAGCCCACTTCTGGACCGTCTCGCGATCGGTGCCGCCGTTGTCTAGCGCCGCTTCCATCGCGGCTGCCAATCCCTCGGCCACGTCTGCCAGTGGGATTCGAGTGGTCGGCATCGGCGGGATCTTAGCGGTCAGGGCGCGTCGATGCATCGAAACGCCCTGACCGCCGTCAGGCGAACTGCGGGAGGAGGCCCCAGCCTATCGGCTATATGTCGTCGCCCACAACCCCCGTTTCTGATTTGATCTGCCGGGCCGCGCGGTAGCCTCTCCAGCCGCGGCCGTGAGTACGTCTGGTCCGACCTCTCGGCCGCTTCTCCTCTCCACAGAGCCAACACGTCGCCTGGGCGATCGAAGACTGCCGACACGGTGTCGCAGTGCTTCGAGCGCACTCGCCAGCCCAGGCGAGCGTGTCCTGAGTGTGTCGCACCGGGCGGTCAGGGGCGCACGCTCGTGCAGACTGCTGGCTCGATAGCCCGCTGGCGCCAGATGTTCAAGAGCGATTGGTTCTCCGAACGTGTCCCTCAGCCAGTGGGATGGCGAAGACCCGCCCGCGTTTGTCAGAGCGCCTCAACCTCGACTCGATCGCACCAGTCGACACGCTTAGGTAGCTGGGAGGCGAGTTTGCCATACCGCGACTTATCGGGTGGAGACGTTCACGATGTTGCTTTCTCCGAGGCTGTAGGGGTAGTCGGCTTGTCCTGTGGGGGTTCGGGCCCTGAATGGGAAGCTGCCGATGGCGCCTTTGAATTGGTATGTCTTGCGGAAGGTGCCGTTGGCGTTGGTGTATGTGTAGCGGAAGGGTTGCCAGGATCCTTGGTATTCGACGATCAGCACGACGAGTGTGCCTTGGGGTGGGATTGGTCCTTCTACGTGGCCGGTGAGGGTGATCTTGCCGGTTGGAGTGGTGTGGTGAAGGGTCCTGCCGGTGGTCGGATTTATGATCGTGAGGTGGATTCTCGCGTTGACGTTCTCGTGTATGAGGGCGGTCGCAGCATAGTCTGGTTCGTTGGATAGGGCGCGGTATGTGATCTTGATTGTGCGGGATGGGCCTGCCGGTATGGTCAGCGCGAACGCTCCGAAGGCGTTTGTGGTCGCGTGAGCGATGAGGCTGAACGTGCTGCTCCCTATTGTCTCCTGGAGCACATCGAGGGTTGCGTACGCGATCGGGGTTGACAGGGTGGTGTCGAGCTGGCCGGTGAGTCTGAATGCTTTTTGTGTGTGATACGTCGTGAGGGTTGTTGGTGTGTTGACCTGCAGGATCGCGGGATTACTTGCAGATGTTCCATTGGGAATGCCAGCTGGCGGTGTCGTTGAGTTCGGGCTGGTCGTGCCTGCCTGCCCGGTGGTGCTGGACGGGGTGTTGGTGGCAACGCTGGTGCTTGTGTTCGCGGTGTTCGTGGTGGTCGGAGTGTTGGTGTTTGTGCTAACGGGGTTTGTTGTGGTCGGCGCGGGGGGTGTGCTGGACGGTTCCTGGGCCGGTATGGTGGTTGTGGGTGGGCTGCTGGTGGTGGTGGTGCCGTCGTTGTTGGTGGCGTTTACGAGCAGGCGGAGGGTGTGTCCGGCGTCGCTTGTGGTGGTGGTGTAGGTTGGGTTCTGCGCGCCGGTGATGGATTGGCAGTTGTTGCCTTGGGTGTCGCAGTCTTGCCATTGGTAGGTGTAGGTGATGGTGCCGGCTCCTGCTGGTGCTGACCATCCTCCAGGCTGGCTTGAGAGTGTGCTGCCGACGGCGAGCTGGCCGGGTGTGAGGATCGTGGGCGGGGTTGTGCTGGTGGGCGCGTTGTGGGTGGTGATGGTGCCGAGATCGTCGGTGGTGGTGTTGTTGGCGGCGTCGGTGACCGTGAGGTTGACGGTGTAGGCGTCGTCTTTTAGGGCTGCTGTTTCTAGTGCGAAGGTGTTGACGGTCTGGGTGGTGGGGCAGGCATTCCAGGAGTCGTAGGCGCATTCGGCGGAGAAGTCCCAGGTGTGGGTATAGGGGGTGGTGCCGTTTTGGGGGGTCAGTGTCAGCGTGGCCGAGCGTACGCCGCTGTCGGCGTCGGTGCCGGCGAAGTTCAGTGTCTGTGACCCGGTGACGGTTGCGTTGCTGGCGGCTGCGGATGCGAGTCCTCCGGTTGCGCTGACAATCGATGGCGGGGTGTTGTCTTGGAGTGTGAGGGTGATATCGCTTAGGGCGGGAATGGCGTTGGTGTCGGCGAAGTCGCAGGTCGGCGAGCTGTGGTCGGTGCTGCAGAAGACGTCGGCTTGCCACTGGCGGGCGCCTTGGGGCAGGGTCCAGCTGTCGTTGTTGGTGTACTCGTTGCCGCCGTAGGCGAGCTCTATCCCGCCGGGCAGTTCCTGGCCTTCTGAGGCGAAGCCGAGCCACGCGTCGTCTCCGGTCACGGGGGAGGCATGGACGGTGGCCGTGATCGAGTCGATGCTCACGTCCGGGACGCTGCCGGGAACGACCAGCTGCAGCCCAATCTCGCTTCCGTTGCTGCCGTCCTCTTCGACGGCGCCGGCGTCGCCGTTGCTGTAGGCGTAGACCCCGAGTGAGCCGCCGCTCGAGCACTGGTTGGAGAGGACCGTGCTTGCTTTGGTCTGGGAGCCGTACGCGGACCAGCCGGGGGACACCACGGGCGCGCCGGAGCTGCACTGATACATGGGGTAGGTGCCCGCGAGCGCAGGTGAGCAGCACGCGAATACGGCTGTGGCCGCGATGAGGGCGAGCAGGCCGGCTCGCCTCGGTTGGCGTGTGAAGGGTGATGGTGGGTTTGGCTGTTGGCTTGGCATCCTTGCCTATTTCTCCTCTTACTTGATCTTCTTGTCTGCTGGGAGGCTCCTTTGTTCTCCCTCTTTGTTATTAGCCGCGAGTGTGCGGAGTCTGCATGCGACTTTTCTTCCGCGGGGGCCACCCGCGCTGTTATGGGCTGAACGGGCCGCCTCCCGTGGTGGTCTGTTGCTGCTGCTGCTGCGCTGGTGCAGGTGTCGGTGTGGATGCGGGGGTGGGTGTTGGTTGGGCTGGTGTGGGTGTGGGCGTGTTGTTGGGGACGCCGAGGTAGGCGAATCCACCGGGTTCGCGACGGGTTTCGGTGCTCCCGACTGGGTTCCGGTTCGCCGCCTCGTCATGAGCCGGACTGTCGGGATGCTGTGGCGTGTGCGCACGCGGCGGCGGCGGCGTCGGGGAGGAGACGGTGGTTATCGCCGCCTGTGCGGGCTCTGTCTGCGCGAAGGCTGCGCGTTCTGTTGTGCCGGCGAGGTTTGCGGCTTGCGCGGTGGCGGATGCTCGCGGGTGGTGGTGTGGGTGTTCCTCGAGCGCGTGGGTGGCGGAGAGTGTGCTGCCGGTGATCACCGCGACGGTTACTAGTCCGGCGGCGAGTTTGGCGCTGGTGCCGCCGCCCGCGAGCAGCGCAATGGTGCGTTCGCGCGCGCCGCCGCCACTGGGGCCGGCGCCGGGGGATGACCCCCAGCTGGTTTGCAGGCGTTGTGCGAGCATCTGCAGGTGCGTGATGGTGCGATCGAGACGACTGAGCCGGTCGAGCATGACGGGTGGCAGGAGCGCGGCGGCCTGCTGTTCAAAGGCGTGGCGCAGGCGTGTGGCGTTGGTGTGGTGCTGTGCGCGGCAGTGTGCGCATGCTTGTATGTGGGCCAGAGCGAGCTTGGCGAGCTGTTCGCTGGTGGCCTGTCCTTCGAGGAGTGCCTTGATCGTGGTTGAGCGATATCCGCAAAGCCTGCCGTGGTCGTAGAGGGTCTGGTAGCGCTCGCGCTTTTGTTCGCATTCGAGAACCAGCTTGCGCGCCTGGTTGACAGGCATTCTGAGCGTTTTGGCGATGCGGTTGTAGCCCATGCTCTCGGTCATCAGCCAGAACACTTGCCGCTGATCAGGTGTGAGCTCGGCGAGGAACTCGGTGATGATGAGCCGGTCCTGGCGGGCAAGCGCGAGCTGCTCGATGTCCTGCCTGCTGATCGCGCGCGCTAATTCCAGGGCATGCATGCCGGGGGCGTTCTCGGCGAGGATCTCCTGGCGGCGGCGCTCGTCGCGGTAGAGGTGCAGCGCGCGCTGCTTGATGACGAGGCGTAACGTGTTGCGTAGATGCGCCTCATCCAGATAGCGGTCGGGGCGCTGTAGCAGCGTGAGCGTCGTCTCCTGATATATGTCCTCCAGCTCGTGGTAGTTGAGACTGCGACACTCCCTGAAGCCGCGTGCGATCCTCAGCTCGCGCGGGCGCCACTCACCGAGAAACCGAGCGACCTGCCCGGGCTCAAGCCCGCGGTGGCCGTTGCTCGCCGGTCTTGACGTGAGGACGTTTGTGTCGGATTGTTGTGCTTTGTGGTTAGACATCCATGTCTCTCGCGATCCTCGTAAGCGGGACCTGCGTGACCCTTTTCTCAACGGATGTTCTAATAAACCACGGAGTTCTAAAGACTGCGCTGTTTGCAACTGTCCGTGCAGCGGTCGTCCGTACCTTGTGGGTCATGGAGAGAAGGGTCCGCCGCTGGTCTGTGTGTGCGTTTCGTCGTGGTCTGGCACTTGAGGTTCTGACGGCGCGACGGCGGGCGTGCTTCTCGCTTCGCTGGCGGCGGTGGAGGAGGAGGGCGGGGGCACGGTCACTTCGGGCTGCTCGGACGTAATCGGTGGAGCGGGCTGAGGCTGGGATTCGGCCGAAGGAGGCCGGATGTCATGGGGTCGTAGGCGGGTGGTTGCGAGGGCTGCTTGTGAACGTTGGGGGCCGTGGTGTTGGGGTTTGCCTTGGCGGGTGCTGGTGCAGCGATGGCTTGCTGGCTGACGCGGCTGGCCGGTGCTGGCGGCCCGCTGTGAGCGGTTGGTGATCACGCTCGTGATGAGCGCGGTGGTCAGGCAGAGGCTGATGGTCGCGATCGCGCGCGCGGTGATGCGGGCCCGCGGGGAGCCTTGCGCCTGTGTCTGAGAGCGAGGATCGGCGTACTTACGGCCAAACCCGCGTACGCGGTCGCGTAACGAGCGTCGCGCCTCGGCGTCGGTGAGCACGAGAGTGCTCTGCGACGCCGTCGGCTCGACACGCGCGATCTTCTCGTCTGCGAGCCAGGGATCCTTGGGGATCGCCCCGCCCGTTATGAGCGGCGTTGGGGTGTCCTCGGAGAGGGGGTCTGGGACAGTTCGGTTTTCGGTCATGTAGTTATTAGCCGTGAGCGTCCGAAAACCGCAAACGATTTTTTGTGCGCGTCGACCCGAGGGTCTGTGCTTGGGGCTGCGCTCCTATTTTCGTCTGTAGTTTTTTGTGTGTCGCGTCTAATAACAACATGTGGCGTACGCGACGATCCTTGATCTTTGGACAGCCGGGATGCCTGTAGAAGCCCGACCGTGGCTGGTTACGCGACGGTTGCGATTGCTCGATGGTGCCTATCGACGTTGCCGGCGGGAGATGCGCGCCCACCGGACTCGGTTTTCGTGTCTGGGGGCCTTGAGTGTGGGGCGGGTATGATCGGATCTTGGACAGAGCCTGTTGTGGATCTCGTTACGAGCCGCCTCGCTCTCTTGGCGGACCCGACCCGAGTGCAGCTTTTGACGCTACTAGAACGTGGTGAGACGCCGGTGCAAGAGATTTGCGACCAGATGAGGAGCAGTCCGCAAAACGTGTCGCGCCACTTGTGCATTCTTCACCGCGCCGGGATCGTTAGTCGCCGTCGTGACGGTAATTCCGTGCTGTATGCCCTCGCCGACTACTCCGCTTGTCGGTTGCTGGAGCAGACGCTCGCGAGCATCCGCGGGCAGATCGATGAGCTCGCCGATCTCGTAGGAATCGCCGTGTAGCTACAGCTTCATATTATTTTTTTCCTCAAGTCCTGCCTGGAGAGGGCCTTCCGCGTCGCGTGGCGCGGAAGGCCCTCTTTTTTTCGTTAAGCACCGTTTGCTGGTCGTAGGTTTAAAGCGATCGCTTTAAACCCTGTAGTGCTCGACGGTTTACTGGCTAGTAGCAGTTGTGGTAATTCGCTGACCCGTCGCTTACCGTCGGCCGCATGAGTGATTCTCGTAGGGCCTCAAAGAGGGAATATCAGCGCGGTTTCGCTCGGTCGCAGACCGAGGGTGTGAAACGGCTGGTGAGGATCGCGGCCCGTGTGCTGCTGTGGGGGTGCGTGCTGTTGCTGCTGGTTCGCGGCGCGCTCTCGACGCTGCACACGGAATTCCGCGTACCGACCACCACAAGCGGCGCAACGGTTAGCCCGCAGCCCGCCGGCACCGAATCGACGAGTGCGCAAAGGCGGTGATTGCAGTGGATTCAAAGAAGCGACGGCTAGGGCTTTTGGCTCTTTTGTTGGCGGTTTATGCACTGATGGCGTTTCCGGTCGCGGCGCTCGCGTCGGGAAACGACGTCGGGCAGAACGTGGCGAGTTTGCTGAAGGGTTACGCCACGGAGCTGTACGGCGGGATCGTCGGCGTCGTAAGCCTGATGTTCCTCATCAACCGCCGCTACACGGAGCTGCTGGTCTTTCTCTGCGCGGCGATCGCGGTCGCGTGGATGGTGTTCGCACCGTCTGAGATCGCGTCGGCGGCCGAAGGCATCGGCAAGCAGATCTTTGGGTGAGTGGAGCGGTTTCTGTGAGTGACTCCACCCACCCGATCCGCAGCTACCAGCGGATTTTCAAGCCCGACCGGCGTATTTATCAGATCGACGGGCGTCGCCTTCCGATTCCTGGTGGCGTGCCGCTGGAATGGCTGTGCTGGGCGTTCTGCTCGTTGATCGGCGTCCTGGTCCTCGGTCAGCGCTCGATCGTGTTCGCCGGCGTCGTCGCGGCCGTCGTGGGCCTGGTTGCCGCCAGCTCGCACGGCTGGACAGGTGCGGTTCTCGGCGGGCTCGCAGGGCTCGTCGTGACGCTGTTCGCGGGTGTGGTGTTGGACTGGCTGGACTGGCCGCTGCGGCTGCTGGTCGTGCCGGGGATGATTGCCACGCTCGCTGGGCAGTCCTCGCCCGACGGGCGCCCAACGCATCGTTATTTGAGCTCGCTCGCGGCGTTGCGACTCCGCGCGGCCCGGCGAACGTTGGACGGCGCGATCGGCGCCGAGCAGCAGCAGCGGCTGTGGGCGCCGCAGGTGTGGATCGCGCCCGATCAGCACTCGCCGATCCTTCACCACGGCCGCGTGAAAGGGCCCGCGAGGCTCGTATTCGCGCACCGTGTCGTTGCGATCCCGGGTCGTGGCCGGCTGATCATCCGCCCTGCCGAGGGGCACCGGATGCGCTCCGGCGAGCGGTTGTGCGAAGTCGTTGAGCTCGGCGACGGGCAGGTCGTGGAGGTCCGGCCATGAGCGCTCTGTCGTTGCGTTACGCGCACGGCAACATGCTCGTCGGTCGCCGGGACGATCGCGCGGCGCTGTACCGGCTGGCGATGACGGCCTACCCCTACCTGCCTAACGGCGGGAAGTGGGCACTTCAGCGCCGCCTGCAGCGCCTGGCGCACACCATCGGCAGCGACTTCTCCTTGTGGAGAGTCCACCGGGCGTTCGCGGCCGAGGACTACCTCGCGCAGACGTTCGGGCTGCTGGACGCTCGCCACCAAGACCCCCAGGCGTGGCAGCAGTTTCTGCAGGGCCACGAGCAGCGACTGCGGGAACTCGGTTCGCACGCCCCCGAGGTGTACCTCGCCGTTTCACTCGCGGGCAAGAAACCCGACGGGCTCGGCTCCGGCCTGTTGCGCACAGTCGACAGGCTCCGCCGTCAGGTGGAGGAGCTCGCCGGCATTGGCGCCGGGCGCCCGATCAGCGGTAGCGAGCTCTCAGAGCTCGCGACCCGTGAGCAGCGCTTCTTCGAGCGCGTCGGCGGAGTTATCTACGCGCGCCGCACCCGCACGGTCGAGCTTCAATGGCTGCTCGCCCGCGCGGTCTGCCGCGGGCTCGGCGAGCCGAGCCTGGACCGGCATTGGGCGCCGGACGCGCTGATCGTCCAAGCGCCAGGCGGCGAGATCGAGTTCGAGCCGCTGACGCACGACCTGCGCCGGCCTGCTCAGGCCGCGATCACCGAGCACGAGCAGCACCTCGTTATCGAAAGCGAGCACGGCCGCTCCTACCAGGCGCTGCTCGCGCTCGGCGCGCTCGCCGAAGCGCCCGAGTTCCCCGGCTGGACCTCCGAGGTTCTCTATGCGCCCTTGGAGAGCCTGCCGTGGCCGGTCGACGCCGCGCTGCACTGCCGCTGGCTTGGCAACAGGCAGGCCCTCAGCGCCGTGCGCAAGCGGATACAGGACGTCGAGCACGCCTACAGCGAGCAGCTCCAGGGCGCCGCGCACGGCCCGAGCGTGCTTGCCGGCGTCGACCGCGTTCTCGCGCGGCAATACGAGGCCGAGCTGCAGGCCGGCGGGCACCCGCCGATGCTCTACGGCTCCATTGGCCTCGCGGTAGCCGCCGACAGCGAGGAGGAGCTCGAGCGCCGGGTCGCCGCGCTGCGCGAGCAGTACGGCGAGATCACGCTGCACCGGCCAGTCGGGGGCCAGTATCAGCTCTGGCTGGAGCACCTGCCAGGCGCAGACGGGTGGGTGGCGTGATGCGCGCCTACACCCAACAGCTCACGGTCGAGCAGTTCGGCGGCATGGTCCCGACGGCGAGCAGGATCGTCGGTTCACACCGAGGCCCATATTTGGGTTACACCCCGACTGGCTCACCGCTGCCCGTTCGCTTCGACTCTTCGCAGGCGCCCAGGGAAGATCGCGCCTCCGCCGTCCTGCTGATCGGCACGTTGGGTTCGGGCAAGACGGTCGCGACACAGACGATCGAGTTCGCGGCCGAGCGAATGGGATCGCTCGTGGTCGACTGCGACCCCAAGCCCGACCATTCACTGCACCTGCTGGACGAGCTGGCCGGCCGCGTGCAGGTGCTCGAGCTATCCGGCGCCGAGGCGCAACAGGGTCGCCTTGACCCGCTCGCGATCGGACTGCCCGATCTGAGAGAGGAGCTTGCCGTCTCCTATTTGTTGGAGTTGCTTCCAGGCAACCCCGCGCAGTGGGAGAACGCAATCTCGCTGGCGGTCAAGGAGACCGTCCGCGAGGGCTCGCGGAGCCTGCTGCGCGTTGTCGAGCAGCTGCTCGGTAGTGACCGGCCAGGCGGAAAGGACGCGGGTGAAGCGCTACAGGTCATCCGCGACTTCGGCCTCGCGCGCTTGGGCTTCGGAAACGGTGAAACCGACGCCAGCCAGGCGCAGGTGCCGGTCACCACCATCCGTATGCCGGGCCTCTCGTTGCCCGACCCCGCGGCCGGCAGAGATACCTACACGCGCGCTGAGCGAGTCAGCGTGGCGACGCTCTCGCTGGTCGCGGCGTATGCGCTGCAGTTGATATCGGGGGATCGCTCGCGCCACAAGGTCATCGGTTTGGACGAGGCGTGGTTCCTGCTCGCCTCGCCGCAGGGACGGCAGATCATCCAGCGCCTGGTTATCTACGGTCGCGCCTACAACGCGACCGTCCTTCTCGGCACCCAGCGCATAGCCGACCTCGGAGGACTCGCCGAGCTGATCGGCGTGGTGTTCGTCTTTGGTCAGGACAGTGACACCGCCGCGGCGTCGGCGCTGCAGTTCATCGGCCTGCCACCCACCCCGGACCTGATCGCACGGGTCCGTGAATTCAGAGCCGGCCGGTGCCTGATGCGTGACCTGCAAGGCCGCGTGGGCGAGGTGCAAATCGACCTCGTCTTCCCGCACCTCTTGCAAACGCTCACGACCACTCCCAGCCAGCGAGAGAGGAGCGCGCAGTGAAACCCTCGCTCGTTCTGCGGCCGATCAGGTGCCTGCTCACACACCGCCGCCGCGCCGCGCTGATTCTCGGACTCACACTATTGCTGGTGCTGCTCGCGCATCCCAGGGCGCTGGCGGACGACGTCTACGGAAACATCGCCCCGGCTCCACAGCTACCACCCGGCGGATGGGCTGGCCGTTACCCGGTCGAACACTACCAGCTCGACCAGTACTTCTCGGCGATCTCGGTGGGATTCACCAGCGGGGTTGACGCCTCCGGTGTCGCACCGATGATCGCCTACTTCGGCGCGCAGATCCTGTGGCTCATCACCTGTTTCCTCGCGAATGGCGTGACCTTGCTGTTCGCGCTCGCGTTTAACCTCAACCTTCTAACAGGAAACGGCGCACGCGGCTCCGGGGCGCTCACCCCGATATCGCAGGCGATTCACAATATGTACACGAGCACCTTCGGGACACCATGGCTGATCGCTGTGGTGACACTCATCGGCTGCTGGGCGATATGGAAGGCGCTCATCCAGCGACAGTACACCGCGACAGCAAGCGCGCTGGCTGTCTCGTTTCTCTACTTCATCCTCGCGGTCGGGATTGTCACCCAGCCTGAAAAGACGATCGTCCCGGCAAGCAAGCTCAGCAATGAGATGTCAACCGCGATCTTGTCGTTAACAAACGAAGGCAACATCGGCGACGAAGAAAAGGCCAAGACCGTAGCGGGCGATCAGCTCTTCGAATTGCTGGTTTTGAACCCGTGGACGGTGCTGGAGTTCGGCGGGATCGAGCACTGCGCGACCGTCAGCCACGGCAAACCGACCCCCGTCGCTGTGCGGCCGCTGAGCTCAAACCCGGCCGAAGAAACACGCCTCGCGTCGCAGCTTGAAAACGGCACCGAAGTAAAAGGTGAGGACGGGAAGATCTGCATCAACAACCGTAACAAGTACGCGACCCATTTTCTCCAGTATCGGTTTCAGTCACCGAACCGCAACAGCGAGCACGCAGCGCTCGAACACGGCGACGAGGAAGACCTACCGCAAGCAGACTCCAGCAAGAACAGCGGCGCCTATCCACTCGCGCCCGCCGATGAGCCAGCGGCCGAAGCGATGGGTAAGGCTGGACAGTACCAACGCCTGTTGCTCGCATTCGTGATCCTGCTAGGTGAGGTCGGCGCCTACCTGTTGCTTGGTGCGCTGGCGCTCGGAGTCATCCTCGCGCAGATCCTGCTGTTGGCGCTGCTCGCGTTCGCCCCGGTGGCGTTGCTGGTCGGCATCTTCCCGGGCAGAGGCCACGAGTTTTTCCGCAAGTGGCTTGGCAAGCTCGTCGGTTACCTCGCACGCAAGGTTGTTTACAGCCTGATCTTGGCGGTCGTCCTGGCGGTCTGCTCCGCCCTGGACAGCGCCACGAGCAACCTCGGCTGGCTGCTCGCGTTCGGCTTGCAGGCCGCGTTTCTGTGGACGATTTTCCTGCAGCGCAAGAAGCTGACCGAAGACCTCTTGTCGGGCACGGTGGGCAGGCCGCAGGAGGACGGCCACCGCCTCGCGGACCTGTATTTCGCGAGCCGGCTCGCCCGGATGGTCCCGGCGCCGGGCATCCCGCGCCTGCCGAGCCTCCCGAGCCTGCCGAAAATGCCTTGGTCGAAATCAGGTGGTGGCTCCGGCAGTGAAACACCCCCCACTGGCGAATCGCCACGCGGAGGCAGCCCGGCCCCAGCACCGCCGGCAGGCGACCCCCCGCCACCGACTGCAGGAGCGGGAGGCGGCGGCGAAGGCGGCGAGCCGGGCGGCGAAGGCTACCTGCCGAATCCGCCGAGCCCGCACGAAACACCAACGCACGGCCCGGGATCGCCCACACCTTCGACAGGCGGCAGCGAGGGCGAAGAGCCGCCCGGTGACGCTCCGGCAGAGGGCGAGCCGCCGCCGGCCGCACCGCCCGAGGCACCGCCGCCACCTCCCGCGGTCGAGCCGATCGCCGCGCAGCCGGGCGGCGTACCGACCGAGGACGAGTTGCCCCTTGGGGAGCCCGCCTCGGAGGCCCGTGTCTCACAGTCACCGGCCAGGCCAGCGGCAGATCCCGAGGGCACGCGATCGCGGGCGACGTCAACCGAGCCCTCGCCGTCGAACATCACCTCAGCGGGCGAGGTCACAAGCACGGTTCTCAACAGCACGCTCGCGCGCAGTGCAGCCTCGCCGAAGCGGGCGCCCGCTGAGCCTCCATCGCCGGCCAGCGCGCCGCCACCACCTGCCAGGCCAGCGCCGATGGTTGCTGCAGCGCCCGGCGCGTCACAGGCCGCCTCGCGGGATGACGCGCTGAGCGAAGACATGGCTCCCGCACGCCCGCCGACAGACACCGCAGAGGTGAAACCCGATGCGGGCCCGGCGGTCGTGCCAGCACCTGCGATCGAGGGGCCGAGCCCCGGCCAAGAGCCCGTCGCGCGGCTCCTCAACGCGCGGCAGAGCAGCCCACCTGCTGACCCCGCGACCCCGGAGGACGAACTCGCATGAGCTGGCGCATAGAAAATTCAGACGCTCTTTCACTTCTGCGAGAACTCCCTTGCGAGTGGGCGCAGACGTGTGTGACAAGCCCACCGTATTGGGGACTGCGGGATTACGGCCTCCCTCCGGCAACTTGGGGAGGCAAGCCGAGATGTCGTCATTCGTGGGGGGCCATGCAGCGCGGGCGGCGCGGTGACCTTCTCCCTGGTTGTGAGACTCGCTCCCGGGGCAGGCTCGGGATCGACGAGCGCCAGGGACGCGCGGGTGTTCAGGGAGGACGTTTCTGTCGACGCTGTGGCGCGTGGCGTGGATGCCTTGGGCTGGAGCCAACTCCCGCACTGTACGTCGAGCACCTGGTCACAGTTCTGGACGAGGTTCACCGCGTCCTTCGAAGCGATGGAACGCTGTGGTTGAACCTCGGCGACTCGTACACCTCCGGTGGCCGTTCGAATCGAACCGCCGACCCGATGCTCCCCAGCCGGGGAATGTGTGAGCGGCCAGCTACCCCGCCCGGTCTGAAGCCGAAGGATCTCGTCGGTATCCCCTGGCGGGTCGCGTTCGCGCTGCAGGAGCGCGGCTGGTGGCTTCGCTCGGACGTGATTTGGGTGAAGCCGAACCCGATGCCCGAGAACGTGCGGGACAGGCCAACTCGCGCGCACGAGTACCTCTTTCTTCTGACAAAGAGCGCGCGTTACTTCTATGACGCCGACGCAGTTCGTGAACCTGACGGCAACCGCTGCTCGGGCAACGGCTATGCACGCCGGGGACGGCTGACCTACCTCGATCGTCGCGGCGAGCGCGCTCAGCACGAACAATGGCGCGGAGGCAAGGGCCGTCAGCGTCGCTCGTGGTGGAAGGTAACCAGCCGGGGCTATCCAGGTGCGCAGGCGGTCGAGCCCTGCATCCTCGCGGGCACCGCTCCGACGGCGTGCGGTATCTGCGGAGCGCCCTGGCAGCGCGAGCGTACGACGCCGATCGGCGAGGAGGGCGTCTGGGCCCCGAGCTGCGCTCACCAAAACGACACGGGCCGCTGCCTGGTGCTCGATCCGTTCTGCGGCTCGGCGACGACTGGGGCTGTAGCTCACCGTCTCGGCCGCAACTTCCTCGGCATCGAGTTGGGCCGCGTCACGGCCAAGGTCGCGCGCCAGCGGCTGCAGGCGATCACCCGCGAGGTGAAGCTGTGAGCCCGCGCCGCTGGATACGCCGCCAGCTACAGCGGCCGATCGCGGGGCACGAGCGCAGCACCGCCACCGTCTGCGGGCTGCTCCTGCTGCTGGCCGCCGCCGGGCTGATCCTCACGAGCCCCAGCCGCCCAGCCCTCGAAAGCCATCGCCCAGCACACCCCACCACGGCGAGCACCCCGGCCGCGCGGGGCCAACCGAGCCCCCGATGGACGCCGGCGATTGCCGCCGAGGCGAACGCGACCGCCGCCACGTTCCTGCACGGCTATCTCGCTTATCTGTACGGGCACGCGCTGGCGAGCCAGGTGAAGGACGCCAGCGGCGCGTTCGTAGGCTCCCTCGAGCACGCGCGGGGCGAGGTGCCGCCAGGAATCAAGGCGCTTCACCCTCGCGTCGTAAGCCTGGCCGTCTCACCACTGCCGCCCGGTCATGCGATCGCCACGGCGCTCGTCACTGACGCGGAAGTCGTCCACTACCCGATCCGGCTCCTGCTCGCCGAAGGCTCGCCCGGATGGCAGGTCACGGGGCTGGAGGGCACACCATGAACGGGCAGCACTCTCACAGTCGCCTGTTGTGGATGTGGCTGCTCGCGGGATCGGCGAGCACCTGCGCCGTGATGCTCGCCGCGTTCGGCGTCGCCGTCGCGGTGCTCGGCGCGAGCTTCGGCGGCTGCCAGTCAGGCAGCACAGAACCGACCTCCGAAGTCGACGGCCCGACTCCCTCGGCGTATGCGCTTCACACGATCCCGCCCGAACGTCTGCGTTTGTACGAGGGCGCCGGCAGGCGTTTTGACATCGACTGGTCGTTCCTCGCCTCGATCGCTGAGCAGGAGTGCTCCAGCGGCGACTGCGCCGGAACGAATGAAGCCGGCTGCGCGGGGCCTATGCAAATCGCCTACGTGCGAGAAAGTGAATGCAGCCAGGGCCCTGGACCGACGTTGTGGGAACGCTACGCCGTCAATGCCGACCCAGGCCACCCGCTATCGGTGAACAACCCTGCGGACGCGATCTACACGGCCGCCAGGATTCTCCGCGAAGACATGGGCGCCCCACCGACCGGCGGCACCTACCGCGAATATCACGAAGCGGCATGTCACTACTACGGCGCCTGCGGTGACGCGACCGTCGCCTACGCCGAAGAGGTCATGGCCAGAGCGGTGCAGTACGGGTTCACCGGCTCTGGCGCCCCTCGCCCGAGCAGCCCAACACTCGCGGAACCAGTCAGCGGCGGCTGCACCGCAGGGCCCGCGCCGACCCCGGCCAGTAGCTCACGGATTGTCAGAATCGCAGAAAGCCAGATCGGGCAGGGCGAAAACCCACCAGGCAGCGAATGCACCATCTATGGGCCGTGTGAGGAATGGTGTGCGCTCTTCGCTAGCTGGGTGTGGATCAACGCAGGCGTCCCGCTTGAAGGCTCGACTACCGAGTACGGATACAGCGGCTCCCTTTACACCTGGGCGAAGGAACACGGCGGCACGATACTGCCAGCGACCGCCACGCCCTCCCCCGGTGACCTCGTGTTCTACGGCTCCGGGCCTGGACCCGGTGAAAGCAAGCACGTCGGCGTCGTACAGCAGGTGCTCAAGGACGGACGCATAACAACGATCGAGGGCAACTACGCCGGCCACGTCAGCCTCGTCGGCCCATTTTTGCCGTCGAACCCGATCGGGGAGCGAGCCCCGATCTACGGCTACGCCCAGCCACCCGCGACCACCAAGAAAAGGTGAACACGGTGGCCCGAACTCACACAAACCAGCAGGCCGGCCAACCGGCCAGCAAGCAGGCCGGGGTGCCCACGCCCGCCAGCCCTCGGCGACCACGCCGAGCCAACAACCTACACCCCCCTCGAGAGGGGCGCGGCATCAAGGGAGCGCCGATGCAACCTCCAGGTAACAAGGGGTCGCGGCGTCAGCCGGGGAAGATCATCGACCTGTTCGCCGGTGCCGGCGGCTGGGCGGAGGGCCTTCGGATGCTCGGCATGAGCGCCCTTGGCATCGAGACGGATGAGTGGGCGTGCGCCACCTCGCGCGCGGCAGGGCACGAGTGCCTGCAGGCCGACGTCGCCGCGCTCGACCCGCTCTCGCTCTCGCCGGTGTGGGGTGTGATCGGCTCGCCTCCCTGCCAGGCTTACAGCTCGGCGGGCAAGGGCCTCGGCCGCCAGGACAAGCCGCTGGTGATCGCGTGCGCGCACGAGCTCGCCGCCGGACACGACAGCCGCCACGAGCGCCTCGCGGAATGTCGGGATTCTCGGTCGCTGCTGACGGTCGAGCCGCTGCGCTATGTACTCGCGCTCAGGCCCCGCTGGGTCGCGCTAGAGCAGGTGCCGGCAGTGCTGGAGCTATGGAGCGTGTTCGCCGGGCTACTCGCCGGGCACGGCTACCACACGGCCACGGGGGTCCTGAGCGCTGAGCGCTACGGGGTGCCACAGACGCGCAAGCGCGCGTTCTTGATCGCATCGCTCGACGGGCCCCTCCAGCTGCCGTCGCCGACGCACCGCTCATACAACCCGCGCCGCAAAGAGATTCCCGACGACGAGTTGGCACTGCAGCCGTGGGTGAGCATGGCCCAAGCGCTCGGCTGGCCGACAGGCGATCGCCTCGGATTCCCGCGTCGAAACGACACACCGAGCATCCAGCCCGCCAAGGGCGACACGGGAACGCATCGCGCTCGCGATCGCCGCCCGGCATGCAAGCCCGCCTCGACGCTCACGGCGCGCACGCGCTCGTGGACACGAAAGCCGTGCGTGCAGATTAGGCGCAGCGGCGATCGGATCGAGGAGGGCTTCGACCCAACCAAGGCGCCCGCTCAGGCAGTGACCACGCGAGTGAACCGTTGGCAGGCACACGACGTCGACGGCGCTGACGGCGAGAGCGACGATTGGACCGGGCAGCGGCCAGCGCCGACGCTGGTAACCACTCGCCGATCCAAGGACGGGGCGCTCGTAGGACGCCAGCTACCGCCCGGGGAGAGCGTCGAGCGAGGCGGCTGGGCGTGGCGCAACGGCACGCAGGCGAACGCCGCCGTCCGCGGCGACGGCGAGCCAGCGCCGACCGTCCACTTCGGGCATGCGCTCAACCAGGTCGAGTGGATTCCCTACGACCCAGGTCGCAGACGCCGAAGTGGCTCGACGCCGAGCTGGGCGCGCGAGCGCCCAGCGACCACCGTCGCCTGCGACCGCAGGGTGCATCCTCCTGGCCACAAGCAGAACTCCGCTGATCCTCCAGGCCGCTACCAGCAGCGGCGCGGCGCGAATGCCGTCCGGGTCACCGTCGAGCAAGCCTCGATCCTCCAAGGTTTCCGGGCCGGCTACCCGTGGCAGGGAGTACGCACCCGCCAGTTCACCCAGCTCGGCAACGCCGTCCCACCACCGCTCGCGCATCGCGTGCTCGAGCAGGCCACAGCGCCCACCTTCGCCTCGTCGCCTCGCCGAGTCCGACATCCCAAAACACAACGCAAGGAGGCTAGAACATGAGACAGCCACTGACGGCTGCTGGCCGGGAGAGCGCGAAGGTCGCCGTGCTCGTCGGCGTGTACCTCGCGGCGATCGTCACCGCCAACCTCGTCACCGCCCGCTACGGGCCAACCGCATCGGTCTACAACGCCTTCGCGCTGATCGGACTCGACCTGATCACCCGCGACCGGCTCGCCGACTTTTGGGGCACAAGCCGCTGGCAAAGGATGGCGCTGCTGATCGGCGCCGGCTCGGCGATCAGCTTCCTGATCGCGCAGAACGTGCAGGCCATCGCTGAGGCGTCGGCTATCTCGTTCGCCTGCGCGGAGACCGGCGAGGGACTGCTGTACCACTTTTTGCGGCGCCGCGAGTGGGTCCAGCGAGCAAACGCTGCGGCGTGGCTCGGCGCGGCGATCGACAGCTTCGTCTTCCCGACGCTCGCGTTCGGCGGGGTCATGTGGAGCACGACGGTCGGCCAGTTCACCGCGAAGACAGCAGGGGCGCTGCTGTGGTCGGCGGTCATCGCCAGGGTCCGGCCACGTCGGTTGCAGGCGGGGGCGTGATGCACTACCACGGCACGCCGATAACGCCGCGTCCGAAGCTTCTAGAGCTTGCCGGGCGGTGCTTTTGCGTGAGCTTCGCCGCGCCTCACGACATCACCGCCTGCCACGAAATCGGGCAGGCGGTGATGCTCGACAACGGCGCGTTCACGTTCTGGCGCACCGGGCGGGCCGTTAGCTGGGAGGCGTATTACGAGTGGTGCGAGCGGTGGCTTGCCTACCGCACGACGTGGGCGGTGATCCCGGACGTCATCGCCGGCAGCGAGCACGAGAACGACCGGCTGCTCGCCGGCTGGCCCTTTGGCACCAGGGGCGCCCCGGTTTGGCACATGCACGAACCGATCCGGCGGCTGCTTCGGCTCGCCGACAGTTGGCCACGGGTCTGCATCGGCAGCTCGCAGAAGTACCGGAGCGTCGCCGGGCCCGCCTGGCATCGACGGATGACCGCAGCGATGAACGCTCTCTGCGGCAACGGTCCAGCCCCGGTGTGGCTGCACATGCTCCGCGGGCTCAGGCTCGCCGGCAGCAGCTACCCCTTCGCTTCGGCTGACTCGGCCAACGTCGCGCGCAACCACGCCGGAGCACCAACACGCGGCATCGCTCGGCAGAGCCCCGGCGCGATGGCCGCCCGCATCGACCGGCGCCAGTGCCCCGGGCGCTGGCACAAGACCAGCACACCCCGGCCGGCGAGGAGGACGGCGATATGAGCCAGCCGCAGGTGAAGCAGACCCCGGATGAGCTGATCGCCCTCGCACGCGCCGAGCACAAGCCGGTCGCTACCTGCTGCTTGTTCAGTGGCGGCAACGACTCGACGGTGCTCGCCCATCGCTGCCGCGAGCACTACGACGGGCTGGCTTGGATCGACACCGGCACCGCGGTCCCCGGCGTCGAGACGTTCGTGCGCGAGTACGCCGAATGGATCGAACAGCCTCCCGACGCAGAGCAAGCTGTGGTGGGAGATTCTCGCCTCCGCGGGCGGTGAGCGGGGATGACCGTCGTGAGCAGCGTCTTGGCGGGCGATCGCGGCTGGTTCCTGTGCGCTTCCTCGCTTGGTTCCTCGGTCTGCTCCTGGGTCGGTTCCTCACGACTCGGGGGCTGTGGGGGCGCTTTCCCGCTCACCGTCTGGGGTTTCGCGGAGTTGGCCGCCGCCGACATCTATATGTCTGGAGTAACTCGGTGAGGGAGTCTTCGCCGCAGGAGCGCGCGGCGGTGGTCGCGCTTGTCGCCGGGATCGTGCTGGTGCTGGCTGTGAAGGCGCTGGCGCCTGCCGTGTCCAGTCTTGTCAGCTTGGCCGCTTCGAGTCCTGGTCGGCTGGTCGGTGATCTGCTGCCGGTGCTGTCGGGAACGCTCGCCGTCGGTGGTGGGCTGCTCGCTGCCCGGAAGATCGCTGTCTTTAGGACGCTTCGGTCGAGGGTCCGTGTCGAGCTGTTGCCGTCGGAGGCGTTCGATCCTTCGCCGGAAGCTGTGGTGCGGTTCGCTGCGCAGCTGGCGCGTGTGCGTCGTGCGGTGCTCGGCTGGCTTGATCGTCCTGCGAGCGCTGTCCGTGTCGAGGTCGCCAGTGGCCCTGATGGGCTGTTGCACTACGTGCTCGAAGTGCCTCGTCGCGGGATGCCGGCTCTGTACTCGGCGCTCGGCGCTTACGACGAGCTCGAAGTCAGGGAGGCTGCCTGCCGGCCGCCCGAGGATGGTGGTGTGGTGGGGCGGGCCGAGTTGGTGCTCGCCCGCTCCTCAGCGCTGCCGCTGGCCGAGGTTGGCCTCGCACCCGATCCGTTGCAGAGCTTCGCGGCCGCTCTCGCGGGGCTGAGCGGCGGCCGTGGCGAGCACGCGGTCGTCGCGCTCGATGTGATGCCGGCGGCTGCCCACCAGCGGCGTAGGCTTCGTCGTCGGCTGTTGCGCGAGGCCGGTCGCCTCCAGGCAATGCCAGCGGGAGGGCTGAGCGGGCCGCTGGGTCAGAGGCAGGCCGGGGGCAGGATGGGTGTGTCCGAGGCCGCTGGTCGACGGTTTGAAGGGCGCGCGGTCGAGCGCAAGCTCGGCGGGGGCGAGCCCCTCTTTGGGTTGCAGTTGCTGGTGCAGGTTCGCGCCGCAAACAAGCCACGGATGCAGAGTCACATGCTCTCGCTGCTGGCGTGCTTCGATGCGTTCGCCGGGGAGAATCATCTGCGGGTCGCCGGGCTGAATCTCGGTGGGGTCGGCTCCACCGGATCGGACTTGCCGTGGAGGCGTGGCCGGTTCGACGCTCGCCTCTCCAGTGGACGGTTTGCTCCTCGCCGCCGCCGGATCGTTGGGGCGGGGGAGATCGCTGGGCTGCTGAAGCCCGCGACGGTCAACTGTGCCGCTGAGAACGTCGCGCGCTCCGGTGGAGTGATCCCGCCGCCGCCGGTTCAGCTTCCGATCTTCAGCGGGCAGCGGGACCTGATCCCGCTCGGCCGTGTGCAGGACCGCAATGGCGACCGGATGGTCGGCGTGCGCGTCTCGGAGACGTTCTTCGCCTACCAAGCTGGCCGCTCCAGGTACGGCAAGACCGAGACCGGGATCGGCCAGTTCGTCCACCTCGTCCGCAGCGGCTACGGCGGCATGTTCTTGGATCCGCACGCCGACGCGATCCGGGAGATCAAGACCTATCTCGCGGACATGAAAGATCGGGTCATCGAGATCGACCTCTCCGACCCCGACCGCCAGGGACAGCAGCCGGCATGGAATCTCTTTTGGCTGGAGCGTCGGACCGCCGGGCAGGCCGCGGCGAGGGTCGAGGCGTTCGTGGACGCGCTGGCCGCCGCGCTCAGGTGGGACGACAGGAACACGCGCGCGTTGAACATCGCGACGCAGGCGGCGCAGGGACTGATGGAGCTGGCGCAGCGGCTGCCGGCGAAGCTCGCCCCAACGGTCTTTCAGGTCCCGACCCTGTTGTCGAACACCGAGTGGCGGGAGGCCGCGCTGCCGCATATGTCGCCGGGGACCGCGAGCTTCTTCCGAGATCGCTTCCCGAAGCTCGCTCCCGACGCGGCCACGGCGGTCACGAACATCATCGACAGGCTGCGCGCCGCGCGCCCCGTGGCCGCGTTGATGGGCACCGCCGTGTCGACCTACAGCGCCGAGCGCGCGATGCGCGAAGGCAAGATCGTGCTGGCCTGCCCGGGCTCGGGGTCAACAAGGGACCGGCTGGTGGCGAACCTGCTGGTGTACGACCTGCTGCACGCCTTCAAGCAGCGCGCGCACCTAGCACCCGAGCAGCGTCGTTCGTTTTGGCTGTTCCTCGATGAGCTTCAGACCTATGACGGACCGAACCTGCCCGTGCTTTTGGAGCAGTCAGCGAAGTATGGGGGACGAGGATTCCTGTTTAACCAAAACCCCGACCGATTGAGCGACCCGACTTGGAACGCCGTTACCACCAACCGCTCGCACCTCTCGTCCACAACGGTGAACGCCAGGGCGGCACAGATGATCGCCAGGGAGTGGTCGGGGCAGATCGAGCCCGACATCCTGACCCGGCTGGAGCGGTTCACCTATCTCTCACAGGTCACGCTCGGCAAGCACGCGAGCAAGCCGTTTCTCGTGCGTGGCGTGACCGCGCGCGAGCTGCACGGCGAGCACTACACCCCGCCCGCCCAAGCGCCCGCCCAGTCGGATGGGCCACAGCGCGGCGCGATCGATCAGACACTGAAGGTGGTCGAAGGGCACGATGAGAGAATCCTCCGCTGGCTGGAGCAGCATCGCCCCTCCCGCAGAGATCAAGATAACGAAGGCAGGGCGCACTCGCCGAATAGCGGCGGGCGACGAGTACTCCAAGGCCGTCCGCAGAAAGAGCGCCGGCCCCGATGAGCGCTCGCGCAAGCAATAGCTCGCTGCCGATCACCGCAGGAGTGGTGCTCGAAAGCCTGTATCAGCACCGACTCCTGTCGAGCAGCCAGCTCCACCGCATGCACACGCCCACGGCTAGCGCCAGGTGGACCCGCCGGATCTTGACCGGGCTCAAGCGCCACGCGCTGATCGCTTGCCTGCGGGCCGCCGACGGGGACGGCAGCGTCTACTACCTCACGGTCAAGGGCGCCAGGGCGGTCGAGTCGATTGGGACGCCCGCGCAGGCACGTCGGAAGGTCATCACGCGAGAGCATGCAATGGGTCCGCTGCGCGCCCACACCCTGGCCGTCAACGAGACGGGCCTCGCGTTTCTACTGGCGGCGAGGGAGCGTGGCGATGACTTCGGACCGCTGGCGTGGCAGCACGAGATCGCCCACCCAATCGGCACGCGCCGCGGACAGGTGCTGATCGCCGACGCGCTGCTCAGCTATCTCCGCTTCGGTGACAATGGCAAGCTGATCTTCGAGACCCGGCTCCTGGAGCTAGACCGCGGCACGCTGCCCACCGACACGCTCGCGGTCAAGCTCGCGCGCTACGCCCGCGTCTACCACTACACCTCGACCGGCCACAGCTCGCCCGACTGGAAGTCTCGCTATCCCGTGTTTCCCGGCGTTATCTGCGTCCTGGCCGGCTTGCCGCAGGCCGCCCTCGAACGTCGCGCCCAGGTCGTACTCGCCCTCTGTCGCGCGGACCACCTGCTCGCCAGCACGCCCGAGGTCGAGGTATCGCTCGCTCTGCTCACTGACCTGCGCAACGAGGGGCCCTTCGCAGCCATCTGGCAGCGACCCGACAGGCCACAGATCATGGACTGGCTCGGCCGCGCGGCGACCAGCGAAGGCGGTCGCGAGCCATGAGCGCCGAGCGCCAGCCGCCCCGCCAGGTGAGCCAACCCACCTCGTCTGCCACCCGAGGGCGTCCTGGTGTTCCGAAAGCCCACCGGCTGATTCAAGACAAACCCGAGCCTCCGACCACCCGCTCCAGAAGAAGGTGAAACGTGCCTAGCCGATCACGAACCTGGCGAGTAACACAAGCCGACTGCTTCACCGCTATCGCCAAGCTCGCCGCCAACAGCGTCGATGCGGTGATAACCGACCCGCCATACGGGATCGGTGTGAACGGCATGGCATGGGATCGGCCAGGAAAGCTCGACCCCAACCTGGCACCGGAGAATAGGCGCGCGCCGCACACCAACCCGATCGACTCCTTCCAGGACTTCTCCCGCGAGTGGGCGAAGGCGTGTATTCGCGTGCTGAAGCCCGGCGGGCACGTCGCTGCGTTCGCGGCCCCGAGAACGTGCCACCGTCTCACCTGCGGCCTCGAAGAAGCCGGGTTTGAAGTTCGCGACGTCCTGATGTGGCTCCAAGGCCAGGGATACCCCGCCACGCGGGTCCTTCCCGACGGGCTCGGCACAGGGCTGAAGCCGTGTTGGGAGCCGATCGTGCTGGCCCGCAAGCCACTGCAGGGCACCCTCGACGCGACGCTCGCCGAGCACGGCACAGGCGCGATGAACATAGACGCCTGCCGTCTACAGCTCACCGCGCAGGACTGCCCGACCGAAGGGCGCTGTCACGGCCGGCGAATCACCGCCGACCAGCGAGGTCGCTGGCCGGGCAACCTCGTGCTCTCACACGGCCGCGAATGCAACGACGAGCGCTGCGAAGCGGACTGCCCGATCGCGCTGCTCGGCGAGCGCCACCGCTTCTTCTACTGCGCGAAGGCGCCACGCAAAGAGCGGGACGCCGGCTGCGAGCTGCTGCCCAAGCAGGTCGTGCAGACCTTCAAGATCGGCGCCTACAACGAGCAGCTATGCGCGGAACATCCCGTGGGCAATACCCACCCCACGGTCAAGCCGATCGACCTGATGTGCTGGCTCGTGCGGCTGCTCACGCCAAAGGACGGGCTGGTACTCGATCCCTTCACCGGATCAGGCAGCACCGGAGCCGGATGCGTGCTGGAGGCGGTGCGCTTCCACGGCATCGAGCGGGAAGCCGAGTACGTACCAATCGCACGCGCGAGGATCAGCTACTGGGCTCGCAGCGCCAAGGGCGCACGTCGCCGCAGAGGCTGCAGCGGCGCGTACGCGCGAGCCAACAACCGGGGAACGAGAGCATGAGCCCGCCTCCAAGCCAGCGGCGCCGGATCAAACCCACGACCGCGCGCCGGTCCGAAGTAGGGCCGTCGCGGCAACGATCGGGGCCGCCCGTGACCTCGGCCGCCGGCTCGCTTTCAGGGCACGGTCGAGCTAACGTCCATGCACCAGAAAATCGGCCGGGCGGCGGTGGAACGCCCCCGGCCCGACACAGGAGATCACGCCTCCCATGCAACACAAACCTACCACCGGCACGCTCGCAGGCGGCGACGCTCAAGCCGCGACGCGGCGGCCACGCACGGCAAAAACCACTCCGCCTCGAGGTGACCATCGTGCCGATGCCCGAGCCAGAGTCGAATCTCCTCCGCGTTCGACAGCTCGCAGTAATCGTCAAGCTGCTGCAGCGCGCAGCCGCCGAAGCATCGGGCACGGGGAGGCATGAGCAATGAGCATTACTTCCGCCCGTCCTAAAAGCCCCACAGGACCGGCCCCTGTAGCACAGGCGGGAATGCGGCTCGCGTTTCTCGGCCGCACTTCCGACGAAGATGCCCAAGATCCATCGCTCTCGCTGCCACGACAGCTACGAAAGTGCGAGGAAGAAGCCGCGCAACACCACCACGCGGTAGTCGCGCACTATTGGGAAGTCGAAAGTAGCCGCACGCCGTTGGAGCTTCGCGGAACGAAAAACACTGACTGGTCTAACTTCAACGTTCCCATACCCCGTGACGGTGGAATCCAAGAGCTAATCCGCGACGCCTCCTCCGGTCGATTCGATGGCGTGATAGTCGAGAGCATCGACCGCGTTGCCCGGATGACCGCCGACGCGACCCGCGTTGAGCAGGAACTTGAACGCGCCGGGGCGGTCCTGTTCGCCGCCGACGAACCGATGGTGACGAACGCAACCGCGATCCTCACCCGACGAGTCAAGCAGGGAGTCTCTGAGTGGTACATAAGAGACCTCCTCGAACGCAGCCGCCGCGGGATGGAGGAGAGCGTTCGGCAAGGGTGGCACACAGGAGGTCGGGCGCCTTACGGGTACGTGCTTGAGCAGCACGACCACCCAAATCCGAGCAAGGCTCGCGAAGGCAAGCACAAGCATCGCCTCATTTTTGACCCGATACGAGCTGAAGTTGTCCTGGTGATCTTCGAGGACTACTGCATCCGTTTCCTCGGGCTAGGAGCCATCTGCGACAAGCTCAACGGCAATCCCGAGCGCTTCCCGCCGCCGATCCCGAACCGCAAGGATGAGAACGGCCTAGCGCACACATGGAGCCGAGGCGTCGTTCAAGCCATCCTCAGAAACCCGAAGTACACCGGATACAACGTCTGGAACCGCCACGACCGACGCCGCAACACTCCATTGATCCGACCGCGCGAGGAGTGGATTTGGAGTGCCGAGCCGACACACCCCGCGATCGTGCCGAGGGAGCTGTTCGACATGGTTGAGGAGCGGGCGCTGAAGAACGGCAAAGGGCTACCCCGCACTCGCAACAAGGACAACCACACAACAGCCCGGCGCGTCTATCCGCTCCGTGGACGCGTCCGGTGCGGACTGTGTGGATTTCGAATGGAAGGCTCCCACCAAAAGGGCTCCAACTGGTATCGCTGCCAGTACGTGTACCGCCGCGGGCCGGCAGCGGCAGATATAGCCGGCCATCCCAAGGTCTACGGCGTCAAGGAGGACAAGATTCTTGGCCCAGTCCTTGACTTTCTCGTGCGCCGAGTATTCGGGCCGGACCGGCTACAACTTCTGCGGGACGAACTGGGCACCGCGACTGCTTCTACTTGGGCGGATCACGCCGACGAGCTAAAGCGGCTCGAAAGCGAGTTGACCAAGATCGCTAGTGCGGTCCGCAACCAGACGCTTCGCTTGGAGGAGCACGCGGACCCGAACCATCCAATCGTCGCGCTCGCGACAGAGCGCATAGTCGAGCTCACGAGCCGAAAGAACGCCGTAGAAGGCTCAATCGAAGGGCTCCAGGCCAAGCGCCCCGTCGGGACCGATCCCGACGAGATAGCCGCGATCCTCGACGCCGTGCCCGACCTGCGGCCGACAATCGCGAAATCAACGGACGCCGACCTCGCGGAGCTATTCAACGCCTTCGACGTAGGCATAACCTACGAGCGCCAAACCGAAACGCTGAAGCTAGCCGCGACGCTCACGCCCGAGCTTCTGCCCAAGCTAGGCCACGAAAACCAAAAAGACCGCGACAACGAAAGGTCGCAGGATTACGGCATAGCGGGGGCGGGATTCGAACCCGCGACCTTCGGGTTATGAGCCCGACGAGCTACCAGACTGCTCCACCCCGCGTCGCTCCTCATGTTCTAGCAAAGATCTGCCCGCTCCAGGGCTCGCGTGAGGGAGCTCGCAGCGGCGCAGCCGGTCTCTTTAGGATCCCGCCCGATGCGCACCGCAGTCATCGACATCGGCACCAACTCGACCCGCCTGCTGATCGCCGACGTGTCCCCCGCCGGTCAGATCTCCGAACTAAGCCGCCGCTCGATCGTGACGAGGCTCGGGGCGGGCGTCGACTCGACCGGGGCCCTCGCGGAGGCGGCACAGGCCCGCGTGGTCGACGCGCTCGAGCAGTTCCGCCCCGAGCTCGAGCGCCTGCAGCCCGAGCGCAACCTCGCGGTCCTCACCTCGGCCGTGCGCGAGGCCTCCAACGGCGCCGAGTTCGCCAAGCGCATCGGCAAGTCCTTCGGTCTGGACGCACGGGTCCTCTCCGGCGACGAAGAGGCCCGGCTGACGTTCCTGGGCGCAATGTCCGAACAATCGTCGGCCAGCACCGAAACCCAGGCGCAAGGCCAGCCGACCGTCGTGATCGACATCGGGGGCGGATCGACCGAGTTCGTCGTCGGGGTCGACCGCCAGGCCGGCTTTCACGTCTCGCTCGACGCGGGGGTCGTGCGAATGAGCGAGCGCCACATCCACAGCGACCCGCCCGACCCGGCGCAGCTCCAGGCCCTCGCCGCCGACACGCGCTCGATCTTCCTGCAGGGGCTGCCTGCACACGAGGGCGAGGCGGTCCAACGCGGAATCGCAGTGGCGGGAACGGCCACCTCGGCCGCCGCCATCGACCAGGCGCTCGACCCCTACGACCCGGTGCGCGTCCATGGATACACGCTGCTGCTCGCCACCGTCGAGCTGCTGCTCGCGCGCCTGGCGGACATGACCGAAGACCAGCGCCGCTCGGTCGTCGGCCTCGACCCCTCCCGCGCGCCCACGATCGTCGCGGGCATGATCCTGCTCTCACAGGCGATGCGCATGTTCGACCTCGACCGCGTCGAGGTCTCCGAGCACGACATCCTCTACGGCGGCGCCCTCATGCTGGCCGGCCTCGCCTGATCGGCTCGCCCGTCAGGCGAGATTGGACTTGCGCGGATACACCACGGTCGGGTCGGTGAGCACGTTGACGAGCGCGGGCGCCTGCGCAGCCAGCGCCCGCCCGAGCGCGGGTACGAGCTCGTCGGGACGCTCGACCAGCTCGCCATGGCAGCCAAGCGCCTCGACCACCTGATCGTAGCGCGTGCCCGCACGCAAGTCCGCGGCAACGGAATAGCCGTACAGGAACTCCATCGGATGTTTCTCGAGCGCCCAGATGCCGTTGTTGCCCATCACGCCGACGACGTTGACGCCGTGCCTGGCGAGCGTGTCGAAGTCCATCCCCGAGAAGCCGAACGCGCCATCGCCGAGCAGCAGCACCACCTGGCGCTCGGGATGGGCGAGCTTGGCCGCAAGCGCATAGCCCGATCCCGTGCCCAGACAGCCGAACGGCCCCGGATCGAGCCAGCAGCCCGGCTCGAAGCTGTCGATCACCCGTCCGGCGTACGAGACGAAGTCACCGCCATCGCAGACGATGATCGCGTCGCGCTCGAGCACCTTGCCGAGCTCGCGGTATACGCGCAGCGGGTGCAGCGGCGCACGGTCGTCCTCGAGCTCCTCACGCTCGCCCTCGCGCCGCTCGGTCTCGATCTCTCTGAGCTCGTCCACCCAGGCTTCGCTGGCTAGCGCGTGGCTGCCGGCGGCCGAGGTCAGGTCGGCGAGCGTCTGGTCGAGCGCTCCGTACAGCTCAGCCGCGACCGCCCTTGGGTGGCGACGTTCGGGCTCGGCCGTATCGACCACGATGATCTCGCTGTCATCGGCGAAGGCCCCGCCGAAGCCCAGCCGGAAGTCCATCGGCACGCCGATCACGAGCGCCACATCCGCTCGCTTGAGCCCGTGCGAGCGAGCGCGCGAGAAGAACAGCTCGTGATCGGCAGGCACGCACCCGCGCGCCAGCCCGTTGAGGAAAACCGGAACCCGCAGCGTTTGTGCCAGCGCCAGCAGCTCACCCTCGCCGTGACCCCAGTAAAGGTCCGTGCCCGCCATGATCACCGGACGCTCGGCCGCTCGCAGCAGCTCTCCGGCCCGTTCGATCGCCGCGCCCTCGGCGCCTTTGCGCTCGCGGCCTGGAAGAGGCTGGAGCGCATCGGGCGGCTCGGCCGCCTCCATGAACACGTAGTCCAGCGGAAAGTCAACGAAAGTCGGTCCCCCGTGCGGCGCAAGCGCGGTGGTGAAGGCCTCGTCGACCAACCCGGGGATCTCGGCCGTGCTCTCAGGTGTCGTGGCGAGCTTCGTCAGTGGACGTACGAACGGCACGTGATCGATCTCCTGCAGCGATCCCATTCCCCACCGCCCCGCCGGGGCGCGCCCGCCGAGCACCACCAGCGGCGAGTGGTTCGCCTGAGCGCTTGCGATCGCGCTCACGCCGTTGGTCACTCCCGGTCCCGCCGTCAAGGCGCACACACCCGGCTCGCGCGTCACCTTCGCCCACCCCTCGGCCGCGAACGCGGCCGTCGACTCGTGGCGCACATCGACGATCGCCACGCCCTCCTCGCGACAGCCGTCATAGATCGAGAACAGGTGCCCGCCCGACAGCGTGAACAGCTTGCTGACTCCGTGCGCCCGCAGGCGCCGGGCGATCAGGCGTCCGCCATGGAAGGTCTCCGTGCTCTCCTCGCTGCTCTGCTCGACCGCCATCGAATGCGACTCTATCCGCTGGCCCCTTCGATCGCCGTCAACGCCGCGACTGCGCTCGCGCCGATCGACTCGAAACCAGTACCCGGGACGGGAATCGAACCCGCAGGGCTCATACGAGCGGCGGATTTTAAGTCCGCTGACTTTGCCATTTTGTCCACCCGGGTCTCCCGATCGTATCGGTCCGGAGCGCCAGGCCATACGACAGCTCGCGGCCCCCGTGGCACGGCAAGGGCTCGCAAAGCACCGACCCACGCGCGCGCACGCGCGCGCGCGTGGGCTCTCGTATGGAGTCGCGCTCCCTGCCGCCCATTCGCCCTCGCTTACTTGCCGCCCGGCCTTCCGCGCTCCCGTGCCGCCAGCCTCCTGTCTGCAGGCATCCGGTCCGCATGATCCGGCCTGCCTGACGCTCTGCGCAGGATCGCGAAGCCCTCCGCAGCCTTTATCGGGGCTGCGGAGGATCTTTAGAAAAGGCATGCCTGGCCTTTAGAAAAGCGCAACTACTCGGTTGCTACGGTGTCCCACGGGTAGAGAACTACTGGGAAGGACCAGGTGCCGTGGAGGTCTCAGCACTCACACATAAGGGCATGCCGGGCCTCAGCGGCCCGTCTGCGCTGCTGCGACTGCAGTCTGACGAGCGCCTGATCACGCTGACCCGGCGCGGCCAGCACGCCGCCTTCGAGGTCCTGTTCTCGCGCTACCAGTCGCGCCTGCTGGCGTTCTGCCGGCACATGCTCAGCTCGCGCGAGGATGCCGAGGACGTCCTGCAAGAGGTGTTCACGGCCGCCTTCAACGCGATTCTGGCCGACGAGCGCGAGATCAACGTGCGTCCGTGGCTCTACCGGATAGCGCGCAACCGCTCGCTCAACCACCTGCGCCGCGCCTCGGCGATCGGCGTGGACTCGATGGACGTGCACTTCGCCGACCACGGCTTGTCGACCGGCGAGCGCGTGATGCGCCGCGAGAGCTTCAGACAGCTGCTCGGCGACGTCAACGAACTGCCCGAGACGCAGCGCACCGCGCTGTTGCTGCGCGAGATCGACGCGCTCTCCTACGAGCAGATCGCAGACGCGATGGAGACGACGGTGCCGTCGGTGAAGTCGCTGCTGGTGCGCGCCCGCATCTCGCTGGCCGAGGCGGCCGAGGCCCGCCAGCTGAGCTGCGAGGAAGTGCGCCTGCAGCTCGGCGAAGCTGCCGAGGGCTTGGGCAAGGTCGGTGCTCCCGCGCGCCGGCACGTTCGCGGCTGTGAACGCTGCCGCTTCTTTAAGCGCCAGCTCAAGACCAACAACCAGGCGCTGGCGGCGATCTTCCCGGTCGCGCCGCTGCTGATGGCCAAGAAGCTGATCCTCACGAAGCTCGGCTCGACCGCTTCGGCGAGCAGCGCCCACGTCGGCGCCGGCGCCGGCGCGAGCGCCACGGCGACAGCGACCGCCGGAGCCGGCGCAGGCGCGGCGGCAACCGCCGGCAGCAGTGCCGGCGGCATCCTCACGGCCGGCGCGGGCGCGGTCGCGAGCAAGGCCGTTGCCGGTCTGGCGGCCGCCGCGATCGTGACGGCGGGAGCCGTCGAGGCCGAACACGCGAGCAAGCCGGCGCCCCATCACCATGCTGTCGCCGCCACGTACGCGCCCACGAGGCCGGCCTTCGAACCGGTGGTCGTGCACGAGCACGTCCAACCGGCGACCGTGCCGCCCGCGCGCGCCCACGCCGCGTCGCTCGCGCGCCACCTGAAGGCCCATCCGGCCTCGGCTTCGAAGAACCCGGTGGCGAGCACCGCCGTCAAGCTGACCGCCGACGCCAAGACGCCTGCCGACAGCCCGACCACCGCCGTGAAGCAGCCGGTCGCGGCGGCGCCCAAGACAGCGGCTGCGCCGCCGGTCGTGACCCAGGTGACCAGCCAGACGACCGTGCTCCCGAATTCGGCTACCAGCGACGGCGCACCGCCGACATCGGCGCCTGAAGTCGCACCTGCGGGTGCCACTGAAGCCGCCACCGGCGGCACGGTGGCGGTGACCGAAACGCCACCTGCGACCCAGACCACGCCATCGAGTCCGCCCGCAGAAGGCGCGCCTGAAGCCCCACCTGCGGAAACGACGACGCAGCCGCCCGCGACTCCCGAAGCTGAAGGCGAAAGCTCGGCGACGTCCTCGCCGGACCAGACCTCGACGGTCGAACAGACCGCGACCGAATAGGCGACGGCGCGGCACCTCAGGGCGCTCGAGCTGCCCCAGGGCCGTTGGACGCCTCAGCACCGTTGGGCGCCTCAGCACCGTTGGCGCGCGCAGGACCGTTGGGCGCCTCAGGACGTTGGCCGTCTCGGGACCGTTGGCCGCCGCAGGCCGGTGCGGCGCCTCAGGGCCGTTGGCCGAGGACGCCTGCGATCGCCTCGGTCAGGGTCGCGTGGAGCTGTGGCCGCTCGAACCCGAGATCGTGCGAGAGCAGCCACCACGTTTGTACGTCGCAGAGCGCGATCAGGGCGCCGCGCCGATGCGTGCGCGTTGGCTCGGCGAGGTCTTCGAGCCACGGCTCGAAGACGTGCTCGACCCACTCGTAGTGCACCTGGCGGGCGAGCTGCGAGAGCTTGGCCAGGGCGGGTGGGCCGCTCTCCCAGGCGCCGACGCGCAGCGAGCGCTCTCCCCAGGTCTCGTAATGGTCGAGGAGGTTCTCGACCGCCGCCTCGATGTCTCCGCGCGGGGCGCTCCAGCGCTGGTCGAGCACCTGCGCGCCCGCGCGCGCGAGCGCCTGCAGCAGCAGGCCGTCCTTCGAGCCGAAGTGGCGCAGCAGCGTCTGCTTGGTGGTGCCGGCGCGCGCCGAGAGCGCGTCGAGCGACGTCTCCTGCCAGCGACCCCCGTAGAACTCCTCGGCGGCCGCCTCGGCGAGCGCGTCCCGCGTGCGCTCTCGCGCGCGTGCGCGAGCCATCTGCTTGTACGGGCGGCGATTCGCCTGGCTGGCAGAGCGCTCGGGCGGCACAGCGGCGCTCAGTCCTGGAGTGCCAGGGCCGCGGGCACGCCTGCCGCCATGTAGCCGGGGATCGCGAGGATCGCGAGCGCCGTGGCCATCACCAGCACGAGGCTTCCGAGCGCGGCGAGCGCGGTGATCGAGTAGACCACGGGGAAGTTGATCGCGCTGGCCAGCGCCCGGTCGGCCAGACGCTGGCCGTAGAGGCCGAACACCGCCCCGGTGAGACAGCCGACGCCGAGCAGCAGCAGGCTCTCGAGCAGGATCGTGTGCCACAGCTCCACGCGTGGGATGCCCTCGAGCTTGAGCTTGGCCAGTCGCGGCCGTCGTTGCCAGACCATCGCGCCGACGGCCGCGGCCATCGCGAGCACCGACACGATCAGGATCAGCACGGCGATCTCGGTCAGGCGCGAGAGCGCCTGGTGGCTCAACGCGCGCTGGCCCGCGATCTGCTGCGCGGCGCTCTTGACGGCCAGGCCCGAGCTTGCCGGGAGGTCACGCTGGATCGCGCGCACGCCCGCAGCCGTCGATATGCCAGGCGCGAGCACGATGTTGTAGGCGCTCGGGTCTTGGCTGCCCCAGGCGCTGGTGTAGTCCGGGGCGTTCATGACGATCGCGCCCGGCGCCCAGCCGACGTTTGTCGAGAGCCCGGCGAGCCGCACCGTCAGCGGGTTCGGCGTCGGCAGCGTGAACGCTTGGCCCACATGCAGATGCTGTTCGGCGGCGACCGCCTGCGAGAGCACCACCCAGCCTCCGCTGCGCACCCGTTCGGCGACGGTTCGTGGGTTGCCTTGGACGAGCTGAGAGGAGAGCAGCGGCGCGAGGTTCTGCGCCGAGGGCGCGATCACGAGCAGGCGCCGCTGTCCGTAGTCGAGCAGCACGCTGCGGTACAAGCGCAATGAGCTCACCTGTCCGAGCCGTTCGAGCCCGGCCCGGTCAACGGGCGTGAACGGAGCCGTGGCGAGCACGTTGTATGCGCCGGCCGGGGCGACCCACACGTCGCTGCCGGCAGTGAGGTCGCGCGAGGTGTTTTCCAGGCCGTGCAGCAGATCCCCGTGGGCGCCGGCGATCGCGACGCTGCCGAACACCGCGATCGCGCCGGTGGCCGTGATCGCGACGGCGCGAGCGCGCGCCGCGCGCAGCTCCATCACCGCGACGTGCGGGACGACGCTCGTCATCGCGGCGGCGATTCGCCTGGTGACGGCGAGCGTGGCGCTGAGCGCGAGCGGCAGCACCAGCAACAGCGCCGCGAGCAGCAGCACCATGCCGGGCACCGCTGCATCGGGCGCGGCCAGCAGCAACGCGCTCGCGCCCAGCAGGCAGACCAGGCCCGCGAGCGCCGGCCACCATCCCGCACCCGGTCCGCCGGCGCCTTCGTGGGTGCTCACGGCGGCGAGCGGGTCGCGCGAGAGGATGTCGCGCAGCGGGCTGAGCACCGCCACGGTCGCGGCCAGCATGCCCCCGCCGACGGCGATCGCGATGCTCGCCGCGCTCACGACGCGTTGGGATCCGACCGTGAAAGCAAGCGAAAGGAACGCGGGGCTGGACCCGAGCAGGTGGATCGAGAGCTCCTCACCGAGCGCCAGGCCGAGCGCGCATGCGACCACGCCGAGCACGACCGAATCGAACAGGAGCACCGCGATCACGGTTCTCGGCGCATAGCCGTCGCGGCGCAGATCGACGATCAGCCGTCGGCGCTGCGGGACGGTCAGGAGCATCGCGTTGAATGCGAACAGGAAGCCGACGAGCGCGCTGATCACCGAGAACAGCGAGGTCGCCTGGTTGCTGACGGCCGCGGCCTTGGCGAACAGCCTTTCTTCGTGATCGACCGTCTCGACGTTCAGGTGCCCGGCGCCGATCGCCTCGAGCGCGGCGCGCACGCGGGCCTGGGCGCCCGCGACCGGCTGCACCAGGATGCGGCTGAGGCGCCCGCCCAAGCCGGTGATTTCCTGGGCGTAGAACAGCGGCGCGACGATCACGGGGCTGTCGATCAGCGCCCCGATCTGCTTGGTCGAGAGCTGTTCGTAGAGGGGCGCTTCGGTGCTGCGGCCGCCGGTCTGGAGCGTGACTTCCTGACCGAACTTGGTCACACCGAGCCTGCGCGAGAGCGGCGCCGGGATCACGACTGCGCCGATCCCACCGAACGGTGTGAGCGCCGTGTGGCGCACGAGCGTCCCGTCCAGCTTGGACAGGCTGGAGTCGGCCCCGATCAGCTCGACCGACTCGCTGCCGCGAGGGCCGACGGCGTTCGCACCGGCTTCGAGCAGCGGCGCCGCCACGTGCACACCGTCGACATGGCGAACGCGAGCGAGCACGCTCGCGGGGAAGCCCTGTGGTCCGCGCGCCACCAGCTGCAGCGTGGCATTGCCGACGATCCCGCGCGCGAACTGCGAGACCGAGCTCTGCAGGCTTGCGCTGGATACCTGCGAAGCGAACAGCAACGCCACGCCCGCGGCGATCCCGACCACAGCCAGACACTCCTGCAGCAACCGCGCGCGCAGCCGCACGCGGTACAGGTGCAGGACGTTCCCAGCCTTCACCTCGCGGCCTCCGTTCGCCCTATCCGACGGCCAGCTGCACCTGGACCTGCTCGCTCTCGTAGTCCGAGAGCCGGCCATCGCGCAGCGCAAACACACGATCGGCGTACTGGGCAGCCATCGGATCGTGGCTCACGAGCACCACCGCGACCGCGCGCTCGCGGCAGAGACCGCGCAGCAGCTCGAGCACTTCGCGGCCGCGCTGCGTGTCGAGGCTGCCGGTCGGCTCATCGGCGAGCAGCAGCCGCGGCTTGGTCGACAGCGCGCGCGCGATCATGACGCGCTGACGCTCGCCCATCGAGAGCGTCTCCGAGCGATGCTCCAGGCGCTGGCCCAGGCCCAGACGCTCGAGCAGCGGCCGGATCTCGCGCTGGGCGTCGCGCCAGCGCATCGTGCTGAGCAGCTTCAACGAGGCGTTGTCGATCGCGCTCACGCCTGGCAGCAGGTCGAAGGTCTGGCGGATGAACCCGAGCTCGGACAGCCGAAAGTGAGACGCCTCGCGCTCTGAAAGCGAGGAGACGTCGCGCCCCCCGATCCTCACGGTCCCGGCGGTGGGGGCGAGCAGCGTCGCGATCATCAACAGCAGTGTCGTCTTGCCCGAGCCGCTGGGCCCGTACAGCGCCACCATCTCACCCGCCGCCACGTCCAGCGTGACCCCGTCCACCGCGCGCACGGGTTCGCCGCCGACGGCCGGATAGTGCTTGACGAGATCGCGCAGCTCGAGCATCGGATCAGTCCGAGGCGTTACCGCTGACGTGCACGGTGACGGCGTCGTTCGACCGCTGGATCGTGCCGCTGAAGCTCAGGCCCGAGCCGCGGGCGTGGTTGTAGCTGCCGCTGCCGCCGTTGATCGACATCGAGCCGTTGAACGAGGCGCTTTCGCTGCCGCGGTGATAGCCGGCGCTGCCGTAGCCGGTGATCGAGCCCCCGGAGGGATAGATGTTGACCTGGGCCGTCACATGGCTGCTGGAGACGATCGTGAGGTGAACGTAGATCGTGCCCTTGACCGTCCCCGACGCCGAGCCCTGCTCGTTGAGCGTGAAGCCGTGCTTGCTGGTCAGGTGCAGGCGTCCGGTCTCGTTCAAGGAGAACGTCCTGGCGGCTTTCGCGCTGGGGTCGGCCGTGGACTGGCCGCCCACTGACTGGCCGCGGGTGGCGCGTCGTGCGGCGGCGGCCTGCCCGCCATCGACGAGCGGGCCCAGCGCCAACAGCACGGCGGCGCCCAGCGCTGCCGTCGTGACTGCTGCGCCGAGCCTGCGGGCGCGCGCGCTGATGTGGTGCGTGGTTGGCATTACTTCCCTTTCGTTGTCTTGACCTCGTGGCCATCCATCGTGCGCCCTCCCGGCGTGGTGACGGCTCGGACGCGGTTGGCGCTATCGGTTGCGCCCGGTCTCCTCGCCTGCCCTGCTCGTGCGTTCGACGTCCTCGACGCCCGCGCGGATGCTCTCCACACCCCTATGGATGCTCTCAACGTCCGTTTGGATCCGCTTGCGTTGATGCTGTGCCATTGATCTATAACACTACCTGGACGCAGGCTGCCGCGAGGCACCGGCGCCGGGCCCTGCACGGCTGCCGTCACGGGCACGGAACCGTCGCCGCGGTGCTGCCGATCGAGCCTTCGGCGTAGGTGAATTCGGCGGCGAACGGAAAGCCGCCCGTCGGGCAGCTGGATGGGACCAGGATCGTGTCTGCTCCGCGCGCAGCGTGTCGGCCGCTTGCGCCGATCGTCAGCGAGAACGAGACGATCGAGGCTTCCGGCTCGAACTTGAGCGTGGGGATCGGCGGGATCGTCAGCACGAGCTCTTCGCCGTAGGGCGCGTGCGCGGGGAGCACGGTCCCACTCAACACTGCGCGCTGGTCCACCGGCGTGTATCCCTGAGCGAGGATCTCGAAGGTCGGCTCGAGATTGCTCTGCAGCGGCCCCAGGAAGGCCCACAAAGATGCGTTCTCGCTGATGTTCACGGTCCCGACGTGAACCTCGGCGAGCGCGCGTCCCCCGCCGAGCTGCGATCGCGACGGGCACCCGTGTGGGCCGCGCGCGAGCAGGCGTCCGGCGGCACAGCTGTGAAGGCTCGGGATTTCCAGGTTGAGCCCCGCGGGAAGCTCGAGGACCGCTTTGCGCACGGGCGAGGGCACGCCGAATTCGCCTCCGGCATAGCGGATCGTCACGGTCAGCGACGCCTTCGCCCCAAGCCTGTCGGGCGACAGGTTGGGTGTGATCAGGGCCGTGGTCTGCGCCGGCAGAGGCGACGTGGTCGGCGCCGGCGCGGGCGCGGGGATGGTCTGCGCCGGCAGAGGCGAGACGGTCTGCGCCGGCGCGGCCGCGGCGGTGGTCTGCGCGGGCAGAGGCGAGCCGATCGTCTGCGCTGAGGCGCCTGGCGCGAGGAGCGCACCGGCTGCGACCAGCGCGACAAAAATGCGGATGCTCGACATGTCCTTCCTCTTCTCCCTCACGCGCCGCCAAAGCTTGTGCTCGCGCTCCCGAGCGGGCGCCCACACAGGGGCACGCCGGCGACGAACCCAATGAGACACGATAGCGTCGGCGCCGGGCCGCGCGCGCGGGTACAAGCACGAAGATCCGGCCGTTCGATGGCATCGCCTGCTCCCTCTCCCATCCTGAAGCCCGGTTTCAGATGACCTCCAACTTCAGGTTACCGATGGTAACACGAATAGGGGCGAGCCGTCACCCCACGCCCGCCGCAGCGAACGCTAGCCAATCGTGAACGTTTCGACCGGCAGTTCGAGCACGCCGGTGGTGCCGACGAGCATCGGCGAGGTGACTCCGGGGTTCATCGCAGGCGAGGAGAGCATCGTGATGAAGACGCCGGCCCGTGGATGATGTCGCTCGGGCAGCAGCAGGATGTCGCGCCCGTACATCGCGCGCCCGCTTACGCGAGCGTCGTAGAGGATCTCGTAGGCGGGCACCGTGTTGACCTTCGTTTCGCCCTCGCCGCGCAGCTGGAAGGCTTCATAGCGGCGACTCAGTCGCGGGATGTAGGCGGCCGCGTACAGCGGCAGCTCGACGTTCAGCGGGACCGTGTACGCGGGCAGCATCAATGGGCCGACCGCGAATGAGTCGCTGAGACCTGCGCGGCTGCGACTTTGCACCCGTACATACTCGTCCGCCGCCGGGATCCGGCGGTACAGATCGCGGTAGCTGAAGCTGAACGGAACCGGTCCGCCGTGAGCGTACTGGGCGTTCTCGAGCGTGAACGCTGCACTGAGGAGCAGCGCGACCAGGACCAGTAGGACCAGCACGACGAAAACGCGCGAGCGCCGCGATGCTCGTTGCCAGCGCGGCGCGAGCAGCTGACCGAGCGTTGGCCCGTACTCGGGCTTGAGCGGCACCGCGGGCATCGCGGCCTATTCGCCGAGCGAGAACAGGGCCTCGAGATCGTGGCGCGAGTAGGCGGCGAAGGCCACCATCGTCTGAGTGCGCGCGACGCCGGACAGGCGGCCGATCTCGCCCGTCACCACGTCCGCCAGCTGCTCGTGGTCGGGAACCCTGATGATCGCGACGAAATCCCACTCCCCGGTCACCGAGTAGGCCTCGGCCACGCCCTCGATGTCGGCGAGCTCGCCGCCCAGCGTCGAGAGCGCGTCTCGCTCCGCCTCGATCAGCACGACGGCGTTGGTCATCGTCATGGCGAGTGGCTCTCCCCGGGCGCGAGCACGACGACCTCGCTGATGCCGGCCGACTCGACGTCGGACTTGAACGCCTGCACGTCGGTCTCGATCGGCGGGAACGTGTCGAAGTGGCACGGGATCACCTGCTTGGCTCCGATCAGGCGCGCGGCCTCGACGGCGTCGTGCCGGTCCATCGTGTAGTGCCCGCCGATGCACATGAGGGCGACGTCAACCGTGCCGGCGAGCCTCGAGATCAGCTCCAGATCCGAGAACACGGCGGTGTCGCCGAGGTGGTAGATGACCTTTCCGCCGATCCGCACCATCAGCCCGGCCGGGGTGTTGACGGTTCCCTTGGGGGTCATCGAGGTGTGCCACGCGGGCTCGAGCCGGACCGAGCCCCAATCGAGCGACACGGTGCCGCCGAGGTTGGGATCGTGAACGGCGATCCCTTCCGCGGACAGCTCGTTGGCGATCTCGACGATCGCCACGACCTCGCAGGAGCAGCGCTTGGCGATCGACACGGTGTCGCCGAAGTGATCCGCGTGTCCGTGCGTCAGCAGGATCGTCTTGGGCTCGAGCTCATCGGCGCTCACGGCCGCCTTCGGGTTGCCGGTCAGGAACGGGTCGATCAACACCGACGTCGAGCCGTCGCTCAGCTCGAACGCGGCGTGGCCCAAAAAGCGGATCTGCATCTTGGCGGCTCCTATTCGGTCGGTGTCTCGCGGGCCTTGCGCGCGCGGGGCACCCCATCATATGAGTGCCCGCCTGACCGAGCCTCACAGCGCCGGGCAGTGATCCGGTACGCCCGTGCGACCGAGCCTCACAGGGCCCGGCAACGATCCGGTAGCCCGTGCGACCGACCACAGCGCCGGGCAGTGATCCGGTAGCCCGCGCGACCGAGCCTCACAGCTCGGGGGGATCGATCAGGTACAGGCCGTAGCCGATCGTGAGGCCGACCGCCCCGCCCGTTACGCCTGCCAGCCAGCTCGCCTCGGGGCGGGCATAGGGCAGGGCCAGGAGCGTCAGCGCGATCGCTCCGGTGCCGAGCAGATCACCGTCGTAGTAGTAGCCGCGGCGGCGGGCCGCGAGATCGGGTACCGCCCATGCCCCCAACAGCGCGAGCGCCGCACCGTTCGCTCCGCTGACGATCGGGTCGGCGTACACCGCGGTCGCCACGAGCGCCCCGGTGACGCCGCCTCCGAGGAAGGTCGCGAGCACGATCGCCGACCCGCGCCGGCGCTCGAGCAGCCAGCCGTAGAGGGCGGTGGCGAGAACCGCCACGAACGCGTAGATGCCGTTGACGTAAGCGAACTGGCTCGACACCAGCTTCCACCAGTGGCCCTGCAGCGAGCCCTCGATCGCGAGCTTGCCGAAGTCCACGTATCCCGCCCAGATCACCAGCCACCCGGCGGCACCCGCGAGGACCAGCGCGATCGTTGCATACGGCCGGCGCTCGCGGGCATAGTCGCTGTGGCGCGCCGCACGGCCCGCGCGCCCGCGTACGAGCGGAGCCCGCGAGACGTTGAGCCTCGGCTTGCGTACGAGCCTGGTGAGCGCGTTGCTGCGGCTCTTCGCGCGGGGCAGCTTGGGGGCGCGCTTGCGCAGGCGGTGTCCGCAATACGGGCACTCGGTGATGTACGGGCTGACCTGTGAGCCGCAGTGCTTGCACACGACAAACAGGTCCGAGCCGCGAGACATGGTGTCCCATTCTAAGAGCCCCTCTGCGCCATCCCACCGGATCGCGGCCGCCGAGCCTCGCTGGGCGGTGCGTGCTGCCGCTGAGCCGCCTCTTTGGGATACTCAAGGCCATGAAACCTGGCTACGACCAAAAGCTGTACATCCTCGCGTTCGACCACCGGGGCTCGTTCCAGACCAAGTTCTTCGGCATCGAGGGCGAACCGGATGCTGAACAGACGGCGATGATCGCCGACGCCAAGCACCTGATCTTCGAGGGTCTTGCGCAGGCCGTCACCGCGGGAGCCGACCCGGCGGTCACGGGCGTGCTCGTCGACGAGCAGTTCGGCTCGACCGTTCCCGAGGAGACGCGCGAAAAAGGGCTCAAGCTGGCGATGCCCGCCGAGCGCTCGGGCCAGCCGCTGTTCGACCTCCAGTACGGCGACGACTTTGGAGCTCACATCGAAAAGTTCGATCCCGATTTCACGAAGGTGCTGGTGCGCTACAACGCCGACGGCGACAGCGCCGGCAATCGCGAGCAGCTGACCAAGCTGGCGCGCTTGTCGAAGTGGCTGCGGGCGCACGACCGCAGGTTCCTGTTCGAGTTGCTGGTGCCCGCCGAAGAGGCGCAACTGGCGTCGGTGGGCGGCGACGTGAGCCGCTACGAGACAGAGCTGCGTCCGGAGCTGATGCGGCGCGCGATCGCCGAGATCCAAGGTGCGGGAATCGAGGTGGACGTGTGGAAGATCGAGGGCGTCGAAGAGCGCTCCGACTGCGAGATGCTGGTCGCCCAGGCGCGTTCGGGCGGACGCGACCAGGTGGTCTGCGTCGTCCTCGGCCGCGGCGCCGACGACGCCAAGGTGGACCACTGGCTGAGGACGGCTGCGCCGGTCGAGGGGTTCGTGGGCTTCGCGATCGGCCGCTCGATCTGGTGGGACCCGCTCAAAGCGTATGTCGACGGAAAGATCGAACGCTCCGCCGGGGCGCGCAAGGTCGCGGAAAACTACCTGCGCTTCGTGAAGGTGTACGAGGGCGCAGAAGCCGGAGCGCCGGTCGGGTAGTGAGCCGTCAAACGAGCCGATGAAGATGCGGCAGAGCTTGGCGGAGCTCGAGCGGGCCTTCGCCAAGGAGATCTCGCTCGACCGTCATCGGCGCGAGTCGCTGCGACGCACGACGCAGCAGCGCGCCTTCAAGCGTGCGGTGGAGCGCCGCCACAAGCGCGGATCCGTGCGCTTTGCGCTGTTGGTCCTGGCGCTCGTACTGACGGCCCTGATCGTGACCGCGGTCATGTTCAGCACGCTGTACCTGCTGCTCGCCTGAGCCCGCGCCGGCGGGACAGGATGCCCGGCCCGTCGACTCGACCCTTACTGCTCGCCGGGCGCGCCGTCGCTGACGTCGACGCCGATGTCCTCCTCGTGGCCAGCTCCGGCTTCACTCCCGGAAGACGTCCCGTCGCGCTGGATCTCGAGATAGATCTCGGTACGGAACACGGGGACGTCTTGCGGGGCGCGTATGCCGATTCGCACCTTGTCCCCCATCACCGAAAGTACCGACACCTCGATGTCATCGCCGATCATGATGCTTTGATTGGACTTGCGTGTCAGCACCAGCATTGCCGCGCACCCTTCCTCTTCGCCAACTAAGCACCGCGCGGGATGGCCGCAGCCGCGCAAGCTTGAGCAAGCATAGTCGTACGTCCGGTCGGACGCAGCGTCGTGTGTTCATTTTTGGCGCTGAAGCATCGATCGGACGACTGCGCCTCGCCGCTGCCGAGGGACTATGCGCTAGTCTCACGGACCGTCGATGGCACGCAAGTCGCTACGCCCACACCTCAACCAGATCCGCAGCTGGGTGCGCCAGGGTCGGACCGACGCCTGGGTGGCACACCAGCTGGACGTGAGCGTTCGCGACATCGAGCAGTTCAAGCGCCAGAACGAGCTCGTCAGCGACGACGAGGCACCCGAGGGCGCGATCGTGATCGACTATCAGGACGAAGTCGACCTCAGAGCCGAGGACGACGCGTTGATCGCGGCCGAGCTCGAGGCTGCGGAAATGCAGGCCGAGCGCGAGAAGGAGCTGGCCGCAGCCGATGACGAGGATGAGGATGAGGACGAGGACGAGGACGAGGATCGACCCCGAGCCCGTCGTCGCGGCCGCCGCGGCGGCCGGCGCCGCGCGTCCGCGCGCAACGCGGGTCCATTGGAGGGAACGTTCGATCACGGCGAGGAGGGATATGGGCTGTGGCTGGATCCGGCGATCCAGGACAACCCGATCTACGCCGAGCACTGGGCCGGACATCGCCCGATCGAGGTGACGGTCGAGGAGGACCGCATCGTGATCACACGCGTCGGCGACGACGACTGACGCCGGTCGCGCGATCGCCACGCGCTCGGAGCCTCACACGCGATCCGATCCTGGCCTGATCAGCCTGGCCTGATCGAAGTTCCCCCTGATCAGCCCGGCCGAATGCAGCCACGCTGGCACGCACGCCGGCGCCGGCGCCGCGCAGATCCGGCGCGGCGGCCCTCAGGCCTCGCTGAGAGCCCGCTTTCCACCCGCATAGTCCGCTGCCTCGCGCAGGTAGCGCGCGAAGGCGGCGTCCACGACGACACCCGAGTCCCACGCCCACGGGTCCTCGGGTGCGAGCCCCATGGCGGTCTGCAGGCACCAGGACGTGCCGCTTTGGTAAAGGTCAACGAGCTCCTGCGCGGTGAATCTGCCACCGAGTCGCCTGCGCAGTTCGGCCACGAGCGCCGCGACTATGCGCTCGAGCAGGACGGTCTGCTCGGGTGGCGCCTGCTCCAGGCGCCGCTCGCCGCGGCGCCACTGATAGATGGCGTTCTCGAACGAGGACACGCTCAGGCGAGGCTAGCAGCGGGCTCGCGAACGACGTCTGCCGGAGCGTCAGTTGTTCGGCAGGCCGGTGATCACGTATGGCTGCTCGTTGGCTTTCATCATGCCGAGCTTGCGAGCCTGCGCTTCGACGTTGCCGCGCCTGCCGAGGGTTTCGTGCTGGCGCACGAGCGCCGTGTGTTCGTGCTCGAGCACCGCCAGCTGAGCGCTGTCGGCGCGCGCTTCGCGCCAGGTCGAGAACAGGCGTACGCCCGCGCTGATGTACAGATATAGGAGCGCCGCCAGCACGCACAGCATCGCGATCCGCCCAACGCGATCCCAGCGCACGCGCTCGAGCGGACCGACTCCGAGGGTCGCGGCCGAGCGAGCGCTGGATGCTGGTGCGCGAGCCATCGTTGCTCGCATTTCGCGCCCGGCGCCCCGATCCCTTCATGCGCCGCGCGAGTTTCGTTCGCGCGGGACGCCCTCAGACGCGGAAGACCGAGCGGCCCGGAAACTCTGCGTCGGCGCCGAGCTGCTCCTCGATGCGCAGCAGCTGGTTGTACTTGGCGACGCGGTCCGAGCGGGAAGGCGCGCCGGTCTTGATCTGTCCGCAGCCGGTCGCCACGGCGAGGTCGGCGATCGTCACGTCCTCGGTCTCGCCCGAGCGGTGGCTGATGACGGCGTTGTAGCCGGCCTCGCGCGCCAGCGCGATCGCGTCGAGCGTCTCGGACAGCGTTCCGATCTGATTGACCTTGATCAGGATCGCGTTGGCCGCACCCAGCTCGATGCCTCGTTTGAGGCGCGCGACGCTGGTCACGAACAGGTCGTCACCGACCAGCTGGATGCTGTCGCCGAGGCGCTCTGTGAGGGACTTCCAACCGTCCCAGTCGTCCTCGTCCATGCCGTCCTCGATCGAGACGATCGGGTAGCGCCCGGCGAGGTCGACCCAGTAGTCGGTGAGCTCGGCGCCGCTCAGCGTGCGGCCCTCGTGCTCGAGCACGTAGCCGGCGCCGTCGTAGAGCTCGCTGCAGGCCGGATCGAGCGCGATCGTGACATCGGCGCCCGGGTCGTAGCCGGCTGCTTCGATGCCCGCCACGAGCATCGCGAGGGCCTCCTCATTGGAGCCGAGGTCGGGCGCGAAGCCTCCCTCGTCGCCGACGGCCGTGCCGAGGCCCCGCTCGTGCAGCGTGCGCTTGAGGGCGTGAAAGACTTCGACGCCGAAGCGCAGGCACTCTGAGAAGCTGGGCGCGCCGCTCGGGACGATCATGAACTCCTGAAAGTCCACTTTGTTGTCGGCGTGGGCTCCGCCGTTGAGGACGTTCATCATCGGCACCGGCAGGACGCGCGCCGCGTCGCCGCCGAGATAGCGCCACAGCGCCAGGCCCTCCTCTGCAGCCTGAGCGTGGGCGGCCGCGAGCGACACTCCGAGGATCGCGTTTGCTCCCAGGCGGGACTTCGTCTCGGTGCCGTCCAGCTCGACGAGCGCGCGGTCGAGCCCGCGCTGGTCGGCCGCGTCGAGGCCGATGACCGTGTCGGCGATCTCGCCGTTCACGTTGGCCACGGCGCCAGCAACCGCCCTGCCCATCCAACGCTCGCCACCGTCGCGCAGCTCGACCGCCTCGAACTCGCCGGTGGACGCTCCCGACGGGACAGCCGCGTGACCGTGGGCGCCGGAGCGAAGGCCGATCTCGACCTCGACCGTCGGGTTGCCCCTGCTGTCGAGAATCTGGCGCGCATGGACGCGCGCGATCTGGCTCATCGGATTCTGGCTGCTATTTGGTCGCGGTCGTCGGCGTGGTCGACGGCGTGGTCGTTTTGTTCAACGTCGAGGTCGATGAGGTCTTCGGTTTTTTGTACTCCTGGCAATCCTCGACGACGTAGCCTTCACGACATTCGGTTTTGGACTTCCACGTTTCGCGGAATTTTTTGACGAACGTGCTCAGGTTCTTCTGCTGGCCCTGAGCCTGGAGCTGCTCTTTGATCGTCGACTTGGCCTTCGAGAACGCCTCTTCGCTGCCCGGTTTGATGCTCTTGACTTCGACGACGTAGTAGCCGAACGGGGTCTTGACCGGGCCGGTGAGCACGCCCTTCTTGGCCGAGAACGCGGCTTCGTCGAGCGCCTTGGCCTCCTGACCCTTGCTCACTTCGGGCAGTTCTCCGCCGTTGTTCTTGCTCGTCGGGTCGATCGATTTGCTCTTCGCCACTTCCGCGAAGCTCTTGCCGGATTCGATTTCCGACTTGGCCTGCTTGGCTTCGGCTTCGTTCTTGGTGAGGATCACCCGCAGGTCGCGCTTTTCGGGCGTGCCGTACTGCGACTTGTGTTCTTTGTAGTACTTTTCGACTTCCGCCGCGGACACGGTCTTTTTCTCTTTGGAGATCTTCTGCTGGATTTTCGTCGACAGCATGTTGAGCTTGACGCGAAGCAGCAGGTCCGAGACCGTCTGGCCCGAGCTCGCGAGGAATTTCTTGAATTCTTCGGTCTTCGGGAACTCCTCGTTCTTGATCTTTTCGAACTGTTTCTTGACTTCCGCGTCGCTGACTTTGACGCCCAGCGCTTGGGCTTCGCCGAGCACCCAGGAGGACGAGATCAGGAAGCTCAGCACCTCCTGCTGCAGTGATTTGTACTGCTGTTCGCACTCTTTTTTGAGCAGCGTCTTCGACGGCGTCTTGGAGCCCTTGGTTTTGGGCGTCGTGGCTTCGAGGTGCGCGATGCACGCTTTGTAGTCGGGTGGGTCGGGCACGACCGGCTTTTCGCCTGGCGTCGTGGCGCTCGACGCGGCCGCGACCGACATCCAGTGTTCGAACGTGGACTTGCTGATCGGCGTCCCGTTCACCTGCACGACCGCGTTCCCGGGTATGCCTCCGCAGGCCGACAGACCGGCGACGGCAAAGAAAACGGCGCCAAGCGCCGGGATCAGACGGACATGCTTAAGCACGACGCGGGCACAATAGCGGAAACTGCCGTGTCTGTGCGTAAGTCGGGCGCGAAGCTGCAACGGACGGTTTTGGAGCCGGCCTGGGCCGACGCGGGCCGGCCGCTTCGGGCAGCCCGCCTCGGACGCCGTCGCCACCGGTCCCGGGCCGCCGGGCACCCGCTAGGCCGCCTCGCGCGTGAGCGCGAGCAGCACGTCGGCCGCCTTGACAACCGCCGGAAACCGGGCCGGGCCGTCGTGGGGGACGCGCATCGAGACCTGGGCGCGCCCTGACTCGTACAGCGCGTCGGGCAGCTGTTCGCGCAGTGAGCGCGCCCGCGCGGAGTCGAGCTCGATCGGTGTGACCGCCAGACGATCGCCGCGAAAGCTCACCGCCGAGGCGCCGGCCTGTCCGAACTTGATGCGCGCGCGCTGGAGCGCGAGCAGGTTTTCGAGCGGCTCGGGAACGGGCCCGAAGCGGTCCTCGAGCTCCTCGCGCAGCTGGCCGACCTCGGCGACTTCGACGGCGCCGGCGATGCGCTTGTGGATTTCGATCTTGGCCTGCTCGTAGGGGACGTAGTCGGCCGGGACGTAGGCGTCGACGTTGATGTCCAGGCGCACCGGCTCGGCGAGCTCCGCGTGGTCCTCGCCGGCTTGCTCTCCCCTGGCCGATGCGGCGCGAACGGCATCGTCGAGCATCTGCATGTACAGCTCGAAGCCGAGCGCGGCCACGTGTCCGGACTGCTCGTCGCCGAGCAGGTTGCCGGCGCCGCGCAGCTCGAGGTCGCGCATCGCGATCTGAAAGCCGGCGCCCAGCTCGGTGTAGTCCGACAGCGCCGCCAGGCGCTGGGCTGCCTCCGGGCTGAGAGCCGCGGCGGAGTCGTACATCAGGTAGGCGTAGGCGCGCTCGCGTCCGCGTCCGACGCGCCCGCGGATCTGGTAGAGCTGGGCAAGCCCAAAGGCGTCGGCGTGCTCGACGATCAGCGTGTTGGCCTGCGGGATGTCGATGCCCGACTCGATGATCGACGTGCACACGAGCACCTCGATGGCGCCGCGCAGGTAGTCCATCATCACCGCCTCGAGCTCTCCCTCGGCCATCTGACCGTGCGCGATCGCAAAGCGCACGCCCGGGCACAGCGCGCGCAGGCGCTCGGCGGTCTGCTCGATCGACTCGACGCGGTTGTGCAGGAAGAAGGCCTGGCCTCCGCGTTCGTGCTCGCGCAGGATCGCGCGCTTGACGAGCTCCTCCTCGTACTCGCCCACATAGGTCCGCACCGGCCGCCGGCCTTCGGGCGGGGTCTCGATCACCGAGATCTCGCGCAGGCCGGCGAGCGACATCTGCAGCGTGCGCGGGATCGGCGTGGCCGACATCGAGATCACGTCGACTCGCAGCTTCAGCTGGCGCAGCAGTTCCTTTTGCTTGACGCCGAAGCGTTGCTCCTCGTCGACGATCAACAGCCCGAGGTCCTTGGCGCGCACGTCGCGCGAGAGCACGCGATGGGTCCCGACCAGGATGTCGACCCGCCCCTGGGCGAAGTCCGCGATCGCCGCACGCTGCTCGGCGCTCGAGCGAAAGCGCGAGACCTGCTCGACGTTGATCGGATAGTCGGCGAGCCGCTCGGCGAACGTCCCGTAGTGCTGCTGGGTGAGAATCGTCGTGGGCGCCAGCATCAGCACCTGCTTGCCCTGACTGGCGGCCTTGAAGGCCGCGCGCAGGGCGACCTCGGTCTTGCCGTAGCCGACGTCTCCGCAGATCAGACGATCCATCGGGCGCGCGGCCTCCATGTCGGCCTTGACCAGTTCGATCGCCTCGAGCTGGTCGGGTGTCTCGTTGTAGGGGAAGCTGCCCTCGAACTGGCGCTGCCAGTCGGAGTCGGACTCGAAGGCGTGGCCCTCGCGCGAGCCGCGCGCTGCGTACAGCGCCAGCAGCTCGCCCGCCAGCTCCTGGGCTGCGCGCCGCGCGCGCGTCTTCATCGCCGCCCAGCGCGTCCCACCGAGCTTGGACAGCGGCGGGTGCGCCGCGCCGGCGCCGACGTAGCGGGAGATCTTCGCGAGCTGCTCGGTGGGGGCGTAGACCCGGTCGTCGCCCTCGTATTCGAGATACAGGTAGTCGCGCGTGATCCCGGCGACGGTGCGCGTCTCGAACCCGGCGAAGCGCGCGATGCCGTGGTCCTCGTGTACGACGATGTCGCCGGTGCGCAGGTCGCTGAACGAGCGCAGCGCCCCGCGGCGCGGGCGCCCGCGTGCGGAGGTCGGCTCGCCGCCGGCGCGCGTGGCGCGCCGCCGGCGCAGCAGGCGATGCTCGGGAAATACGGCGAGCTTGAGCGACGGCGCCACGAAGCCCTCGCGCAGCGAGGCGGCGGCGAAGCGCAGCGAGGCCTCCAGCGGGCGGGCGCCCGCGTCGGTGTCCTCGCCGAGCCAGCTGGCGTGCAGGCGAGCGAGGTTGTACGCGGCGCGCTCGCCCTCGCCCCGGCGCGCGAACGCGACCACCGTCCTGTAGCCCGAACGCACGAGCTTTTCGAGCTCGGGCTCGGCTTCGGGCAGCGTGCGCGCGGCTACGTCGGGCGCCTGGGCGCGCAGCTCGATCGACTGTCCGCTCGCGAGCGCCGATAGCCACACGCGCGCACCCTGCTCGAGCGCGGCCTGGATGTGCTCTGGGCTCACGTACAGCTGCTCGGCATCGGCCGCCGCGAACGCCGCGGTGACGTCGGTCCAGTGGTCGCTGAGCGCGGGCGCCAGCTCCTCCTCGGCCGCGACCACGAGCTCGGCGTTGTCTTTGACCAGATCGAGCAAGGCTCCGAAGCGCTCGACCGGCAGCACCTCGGCGACGTCGGGGCGCTCGTCCTCGGCGCCCGTGTCGAGCGCCGCGAGCTCCGCCAGCTCGCGGTGCTCGAGGGCGAGCTCGGCCGCGGGCGCGATCTCGACCTGCTCGAGATCGCCGAGCGAGCGCTGCGTGAAGGTCGAGAACCAGCGCAGCGACTCGATCTCGAGGTCGAACATGTCGATCCGCACGGCGCGATCCTCGGTCGCCGGGAACACGTCCAGCAGGCCTCCGCGCAGCGCGAACTGGCCGCGATCTTCGACCTGCTCGACCCGCTCGTATCCGGCGGCGACGAGCTCCTGGGCGCACTCGTCCAGATCGAGCAGATCGCCGGTTCGAAGCGTGAACGGGCGGGGACGGAGGCTCGGGTCGGGCACCTTCTCCGAGAGGGCCACGGCGCTCACCACGACGACCGGCGGCTCCTCACCGGGCGCCGCCAGCAGCGCATCGAGCGCCGCCACGCGCAGCCCGACGAGATGGGCCGGCGGCGTCAGGTGGGACTCGTAGGTGACGCCTCGCGAGGGGTAGTAGCGCACCCGGCGCGGCGCCAGCCAGGCGGCCAGATCGCCTGCCAGCTCACGCGCAGCGCGATCGTCGCCGACCACGACCAGGGTCGGGCGCGCGCGCGCCTTCGGCGCGCGATCGCTCAGCGCCGCGACCAGAAACGGACGCAGCGAGGCCGAGACGAACGCGCGACCGCCGTCCCGGGCCAGCTCGGCCGCCGCCGGATCGTCGTCGATCATGCCGAGCAGCGTGCGCAGGGCCATCTACAGCGGCTCCTGCTCGAGCACGATGCGCTCGACGCAGTCGGCGGCATGCTCGACGAGCTCGCGCACCTGCTCGCGGTCCTCGCGAAACCGCCCGAGGACGTGCGCGGAGACGATCTCCGGGTCGCTCGAAGCAGGCCGGCCGACGCCCACGCGAACGCGCGCGAAGTCTGCGCCGCCGAGCTCGCGCTTGATCGACTTCAGCCCGTTGTGGCCGGCCAGGCCGCCGCCGAGCCGAGCGCGAATCTCACCGAAGGGAATGTCGATCTCGTCATGGACGACGACGACCCGCTCGAGCGGCAGCTTGAAGGCTCCGCGCGCCGGCCCGACGGAGCGACCGGCCTCGTTCATGTAGGTCTGTGGCCAGAGCACAGCCACGTGCGGCCTGGGCCCGGCGGCTCCCGGGGTGCCGGGTGCCGGCCCGGGCACACGGCCTTCGGCGATCTGACCGCGGAAGCGCTCGCGCGGACGTCCCAGCCGCCAGCGCTCGGCAAGCGCGTCGGCCACCATGAAGCCGACGTTGTGCCGCGTTCCCGCATGCTCGCGGCCGGGATTGCCGAGTCCGACGATCAGCCAGTCGGCGGCCGCGCCCGTGCCGCCGCGCCGAAACGGCCTGCGCAGCGGCAGCTACCTACTCCCCGCCCGACGAACCGTCTGAGGCGGCGCCCTCGGCGGCCTCGCCCTGCTCCTCGGCCTGGCCCTCGCCGACCAGCTCGGTCTCGGCCTCGATCTCCTCCTCGGCTTCGGTCTGCAGCCGCGGCGGAGACAGCGTGGCGATCACGCCCTCGGGGTCGTCGAGCAGCGTCACGCCCTCGGGCATCGCCACCGACCCGAGCGTGAACGTGTCACCGATCTGCATCTCACCGATCGGGTGCGCGATCGACTCCGGGATGGCGGTCGGCAGCGCCTCGACGTTCACCTCGCGCACGATCTGCTCGAGCACGCCGCCTTCTTTGACGCCGGGGGCGTCGTCGACCCCGGTGAGCTCGAGCGCGACGACCGCGTGAATCGCCTGGTCCAGGCGCACGCGCAGCAGGTCGATGTGCACCATCTCTCCCCGTACCGGATCTCGCTGAGCCTCCTTGAGGACCACGGGCGTGGCCGTGCCCCCGTCGACGCTCAGGTCGAGGACCGCGCCGACTCCCGCCAGCGCGAGGCGCAGCTCGCGAGCGTCGGCGTCGAAGCTGAGCGATTCGTCGCCACCGCCGTACACGACGCCGGGAACACGCCCGGTGCGGCGCAGCCGGCGCGCAGCGCGCGAGCCGCCGGCCTCGCGGCTGCGGACGTTGAGCTTGGTGGTGGTGCTGGCCATGAGCGAGTGCAGACTCTAGCAACGGCCGTTGGGGGTTTCGCGGCCATCGCGCGCCCGTGTATCGCTCACCCGAGCATCGCCCACCCAGCGGCTATGGCTCTCCCGACAGGCGTTGCCGGTCTCCTCGGCGCGTGCCCGCCTCACTGCGGCGACGCTTCTTCGGCTTCTTCTCGTTCCTCCAGTTCGGTGGCCGACGGCTTGGTGCAGTTGCCTTCGCTCGAGATCGGCGAGCTCAGCGACAGGAGCGTGATCTCGTAGCCGCTCAGCAGATTCCCGCTGTGGCGTACCCTCACGCACTGCACCACGGGCGGTCCTCGACTCACGCTCCAGGCCACGCGCGTGGTGCCGGTCTTGCTGGTGAGCGAGCCGGACGTCGGCGAGATCACCGACAGCAGCTTGACCGTGCCGGGACGCTTCAGTCGGA
>Ga0335073_10000301_pt1 | contig 64226 bp, 45 predicted proteins | sample Lox_Sample_22_FD_207093 | JGI IMG/M metagenome (GOLD analysis project Ga0335073, IMG submission 207093) | Soil microbial communities from Loxahatchee National Wildlife Refuge, Florida, United States - Lox_Sample_2.2 | ecosystem: Environmental > Terrestrial > Soil > Wetlands | place: USA... | reverse complement strand
CATCGGCCTGGCCGCGGCCGGCACGATCGTGCTGCTGATCTCGAGCGGCGCCTCGGCCAGCAGCAACGGCGCACCCGCGACCTGGGTCAGCATCCTCAAGATCGTCCTCGGCCTCCTGCTCCTGCTGGTTGCGGTCAAGCAATGGCACGGACGCCCGCGCGGGGGCGCCGAGCCAAGTCCGCCGGCATCGCGTTGCTGCTCTCGGCGATCAACCCCAAGAACCTGCTGCTGACCGTCGGCGCCGCCGCCGCGATCGCCCAGACCGGCTCGAGCGCGATCGACCAGGCCGTCGCGCTCGCCGTGTTCGTCCTCCTCGGCACGCTCGGGGTCGGCGCGCCGGTCGCGATCGACTACCTGATGGGCGATGAGGCGACCAAGATCCTCGGCGCCCTCCACGACTGGATGGCCCGAGAGAACGCCACGATCATGGCCGTCATCTGTCTGATCATCGGCGCCAAGCTGATCGGCGACGCGATAACCGCGCTCGCCAGCTGACCGTTTGACCAGCGGATCCGGTGTGAGGCACAGGCTAAGAGCGTTACCCAACGCGTCGTGGACACCGCCGGCGGTCAGTGCGACGCTCTCGGCCAATGACTCAGAACTTCACCACCGAAAGCATCGCGGAGTTCACTCTCGATCCAGCCACAGAACGGCTGACTGCAGAGCATCGACAGCTGCTCAAGCGCAACGTTCTCGACAGTCTCGCCTGTGCGATTTCGGGCCTCGGAGGGCCGCCGTTTGCGCGGCTGCGTGAATACATGGCTGGGTTTCGCTCTGCCGACGGAGCAACGCTGATCGGCGGCGGACGTACCTCGGTCGATCAGGCGGCGTTCTACAACTCGGCGCTGATTCGCTACGTCGACCAGCTCGACACCCACCTCGCCGAGGGGGGTCTGTGCCACCCCGCTGACAACCTCGGGGGCATCCTGGCCGTCGCCGAGCAGGTCGGCGCCGGCGGCGAGGCGTTTCTCCTCGCACTCGCGGTTGCCTATGAACTGCAGTGCCGCTTTACCGATGCCGTGCCGGTCATGGCCAAAGGGTTCAACCATGCGATCCAGCTGGCGATATCGGTCGCCGCCGGCGCCGGACGGCTGCTCGAGCTCGACCGCGAGCAGCTGGCCAATGCCGTCGCGATCGCCACCGCCGACAACGTCTCGCTGGCCTTGATCCACGCCGAACCCGTGTCACAGTGGAAGGGCTTCTCACCTGGGATGACGGCCATGCGAGCCATCTACGCGACCGGCCTGGCCGCACGTGGGTTCACGGGACCGCTCGGCCTATTTGAAGGACCGAGCGGCTTGGAGCGCATGTTCGACCAGAAGATCTCGCTCGATCTCGACGATCGAACGCTCGGCGCCGTGGAGCGCACCGTGCTCAAGCGCTACTGCTCACTCATCCACGGCCAGCCGGTCATCGAAGCGACGCTCACGCTCAAGCGAGCCAATGAAATCGATGCTGCCGACATCGAACACGTCACGTGCGAGGTGTTCGGACCCGCCTTCGACTTCGCCGGCGGCGGAGCGATGGGGCCCAAAGGCGAGCCCCGGACCAAGGAACAGGCCGACTACAACCTCCGATACCTCATCGCCGTCGGGCTGCTGGACGACGAAGTCGGCCCCGCGCAGCTGGACCCGCAGCGGATCCAGGCCAGCGACGTTCAGTCCCTGCTCGATCGGGTCGACGTCCAACCCGACGAGCGCCTCACGAAGTACTACCCGCAGGAGATTCACGCGACCGTAGCCATCACCCTGCGCAACGGTCGCCGGCTCATCCAACGCCAAGTCGACTACGAGGGCGGCCTAAGCCGCCCGCTCACCTGGCGCCGCGTCGTCGAGAAGTTCAACTGGCTCACCGAGCCCTACGCCGATCGGGCACTGCGCGAGACGATCGTCGAGATCGTCTCGAACCTCGAAGCTCGACCCGTTGCCGAGCTGGTCGAGGCCCTCTCCCAGGCGAAGCAGTCGGCGAGCTACCCCTCCGAGGGCACCTGGGCGCGCCGCTTCGGGCACATCAACTCGGCGCGCGCGGCAGCTTGACGGCGATCGTTCTCGCGATGAGGAATCGATCAGCCGCCACGGTGTCCCGAGCGGCTCGCCCTCAAACACGGAGTCCTCGGGGCAGCCCAAGGACGCGCTGACCGGATCGACGTCGGTCGGTTCCCGGCGCCCGCGGTGAGTGCCGGGCGGGGCGGGGTAGTAGTAGCCCAAGATCATGTTTGCGTGGATGCCGCATCGGCTGCGCGATCCACTCAGGTGGGCGAGCGTGTCGCAGTTGGGAAAGACGGTGGCCGCGGCCGTGGCCGCGTGGGTTCTGGCGGTGCGCGTGTTACATGTCGGGCAGGCCTTTATGGCGCCCTGGGCCGCGCTGCTGACGGTGCACGCGACCGTGTACGGAACGGTGAGGCGGGGATTGCATCAAGCCGCGGCGAGCGTGCTCGGGGTGCTGATCGGGTTCGCGGCGTGGCGCGTCTTCGGGCTCGGCGCGATCTCAATCGGAGTTGCCGTGTTCGCAGGACTGCTCGTTGGCTCGGTTCGAGGCGTTCGCGCCGACACGACGATCGCCGCGACCGCGGTGGTCGTGCTCACGACTGGCTATATCGACAAGAGCGGCATGCTTGCCGCACGGTTGGCGGCCACAGGCGTCGGGATTGTGGTCGGCCTTTTGGTGAACGTCGTAGTGTGGCCGCCGCTGCGGGACCGGAGCGCCGCCAGCCACATAGACATAATCGATGATCGTGTCGGCGATCTGCTCACCGACATCGCCGAGCAGATGCAGGAGGGAACCAGCGCAGTCGACGCCGATGGCTGGATCACCCGAACCGATGAACTCGATAACGACATCGACCGTGCGTGGAGCGTCATCGAGGAAGCGCGCGAGAGTGGGCGGCTGAACCCGCGTCGCGCGGTCCCGCAGCGGATGCAGGCCGCAGAGCGTTTCGTGCCGATCGTCAACCGGCTTGCTCAAGCCGTTGCCGAGACACGCAGCATGGCTCGCACGATCCGCATTGCTCGGGTGCCCCTCGAGGAGTGGGATCGCGCGTTCCGCGAGCCATGGTTGGACTTGCTCCATAGATCGGGCACCGCGGTAGTCGATGCCGATACAGGCAGAGTCAAAGCGGCCCGGGCGGAGCTCAGCGCGCTCGCCAACCGACTGGCCGTCGACAAGCTGCACGATGACCTGTGGCCGGTCTACGGCGCTCTGCTGATCAACCTTCGCAACGTTCTCGACGCGCTCGACGCCGTCGCCGAAGCAAAGCCGGTGCAGGTCCCGCCGCCAACTCTGGTCTAGGGCGACGGAAGCGACGCCGGTCAGCGCTCCGAAATGCCTCGTCGACGCTCGGCGCCCCGCGGCGGACGCGGAGCTCACCGTCTCCGAGCGGCTCGATCACGACTTGGTCGCCGGCGCCTAGTCCCGCTTCTTCGAGCGCTGAGACCGGGATCGTGATTTGCGCGCAGAGCCTTTGCCATCGGCGTGCGTCCCCATGGTAGGTTCGACGTTCATCCCCGACAGGATCGGAGCAAATGGTGCTCTTTCATGTGACGTGGGCTTTCAAGGAGACGGGTGAGGAGGGCGCCCGACGGTCGCTGGCGCTCCTCGCCAACTGGCAGCCTCCGGCCGGTGCAGAGTTTCAGGGGTTCTACGGGTTCGCTGATGGCAACGGCGGCGTCGCACTGATCGAGGCCGACAGCGCGGCAACGGTCGCCCGGACGACTTCTCCGTGGACGCCGTGGCTCCGCTTCACGGTGACCCCGATCATCCCGATCGAGGAGGCGAGCGCGATCGGCGGCGAGGCAATCGCCTTCCGCGACTCGGTTGCGTAGCTACCGGACTGCGTCCGCAATCGTGTCGCCGGCGTCTTGGGCTTCCTCGGCGACGTTGCCGTCCTCGTCGAGCAGCTCTGCTAGGACCATTGCCGTCTGACAAGCGGCGCGGTCGTCAGGCTGGCTTCAGCGATAGGAGGACGGTCGCGGCTCGCCCTGCCCGTGGCGGAGCGCAGGGGCGGTCGACTGGGCGATCCAGACGTCGAGCTGGCTCAGGCTGCCTGCGGCCATGCCCATGTCGAGCACGACGGCGCAGCCCTGCTGGTAGCGCTGCTGACGTCCGTCGCCGTACCCGATCCCGAGCGGTGTCTGGGTTCGGGCGAACGCGAGCCTCAGCAGCGCGGTCGAGCGATAGCCGGCGGCGAGGCTCCTGACCGCGGATTTCAGCGACGTGTAGGAATAGCAGCGCCGGCCGCTGGCAGCGATCAGCCCGGGCAGCATCTGCCCGCGCGCTCGGTCGACCGAGGGCGGCTGGGCTTGGTTGAGGATCAGCATGTGCGTGCGGAGGTTGAACAGGCTGCCGACGTTGGTGTCGGGCCGACCGCCGTCGCCGGGGGGGATCTGCGCGCAGTGGCCACTGCCAAGGACGTTCACCGTTCCGCCGCCGTCCACCATCACGCTCCAGCCTGTCCAGCCCCGAACGCCCAGGAGCTGCTGGGCTCGGCGGGCATAGGCGCCCGGGCTGAGGCAGTAGCTCGTGGCCTGGAAGGACTCGAGGGCTCTCGCCAGGGCGCGGCGCTCCGCGGCCGACGGACGGAGTGGGGGTTGGTGAAAGGTAAGGCGCGGGGCCGCTGGTGTCGGGCTAAATGGCCGGCGAGAGAGGACGATCACCGCCACCGCGGCGACCGCGATCGTGACCGCGGCACTGAGCGCGACCGCGATCGCGCCGCTACGCGCCGGCCGACGCCACATCCGTCGTCGCCCCTCGCCGGCCAGCGCCTCGGCGATGCGGACCTCCAGCGCATCAAGATCCGGAAGGACGGCGTCGACGTCGCCGAGCACCCGCAGCAGTTCGAGTGACCGATCAGGGTCGCGCATGTGCGCCTCCTTGTGGCAGGGCGTGGCCAGGGCGTGTCGTGGTGTCAACGGCTTCGGCGAGCTGCTGTCGCGCTCGCGCAACCCGGGAGCGGACGGTTCCGACCGCGACCCCCAACGCCAACGCCGCTTCCTCATAGGACAGCTCCCCCCAGACGACCAGAAGCAGCGTGTCGCGATCCGAACCGGACAGCGCGCGCACCGCGGCGACCAATTCCGGGGCCAGGCCGGCGTCGGGAGTATCCCCGCACTCGGACGGGACGCTCGCCGCTCGTGCCAGAGCGTCCAGCCGGCGGCGCTCATAGCGCCGATGCTCGGCAATCAGCCTGCTCGCGATGCCCATCAGCCACGGAAGCGCCGTGGCGTACGTCGGCTCGTACACGGCGCGCCGACGGAACGCCCGGAGAAATAGCTCGGCGGTGAGATCCTCGGCCACTTGGCCGCCGACACGCCGCGTCAAATATCGCACTACCGCCGCCAGGTGACGCCGATAAACGATCGCGAACCAGCGTGGGTCGTGCACCGAGCGCATTAGCGCGTCGGCGTCGGTCAAAGCGCTGTCCACACACTCCTTATGACAAATCCGGACGGAAAGTTCACGCCCCTGCCCTGGCCCACGCTACCCGCGGTGACGGTCGGGCGAGCCGACCTTGGGGGTGGCGGCGGTCTCTAGATGGTCCGCGAGGTGCCGGGGATCCACGGGCCGGGGTGGCCGAAGAACCATTGGGACAGGATCTGGCGAGCGGCGGGCGCCGCCGCCCGGGCACCGAAGCCTCCTTGCTCCACGGTGACCACTACCACGATCGGTCTTGAGGTGGCGCTCGCCGGAACGAATCCGGCGTACCACGCGTAATCCTGCTGACCGGCGTGCTGGGCGCTGCCGGTCTCGCCGTACACCTGCTCGGGGAACCTCCCGAACACGTCGGCCGAGGTGCCGCCCGGCTCCGATGCCGCGGCGCGGAGGCCGGCTCTGACCGCGCCCAGATAACGCGGGTCGAGCTGTGGGCCGCCCGTCGGCCGTGGGTCGATCGCTCTGAGCACGGTCCCGTCGGGACGCTCGATGTCGAGTCCGAGGTGCGGGGTCACGATCGTGCCGCCGTTGGCGATCGCGCCGTAGGCGACCGCCAGCTGCAGCGGGGTGACCTGCACGTCGCCCTGACCCGCCGCGAGGCTCTCGTTGTCGCCGACCGACCACGGGCGATTGGTCCCGTCGGCGATTCCGCAACCGCCCGCCGGGTGCTCGGGGTGGCCCGCGAACGAACCCGTGGCCGCGTCGCATTCGGCCTCGAGCCGGTTGCGCTGCGCGCGCCACGCCGGGGTGGGCAATGTCCCTGGGCTCTCCCCGGGCAGGTCCACCCCGGTGGGGCGGCCTATCCCGAACACGCGCGCCCACGCGTCGAGCGCGCCCGGTGGCCGGACGGTGCCGGTCAGCGCGCCGAGGTTGTAGAAGAAGTCGTTCGATGACACCTTGAGCGCGCTCGCCAGGTCGAGCACGCCGTCGACCGCAGCGCCCGCGTTGTGGCGGCACTGCTCCTGGAAGCAGAACTGGCCGGTGTCGTCGAACGTCTCGGCCGGGCGCCACGCGCCGCTCTGGAGCGCGGCAAAGGCTGTGATCGGGGTGAGCGTCGATCCGACCGGGCCGGCGCTCTGGATCGCCCGGTCGATCAACGGGAAGTTGCCCCCGGGCTCGTTCAGGATCCTGTCGGGCGATGGGGGAATCGGTTTGGCGAACACGTTCGGGTTGTAGGTCGGGAGCGAGCCCATCGCGTACACCTGGCCGTTGTCGGGGTCGAGCGCGACGAACGCCCCGCCGGTCGCCGGGTAGTCGGCGTCGATCGCGTGCTGGAGCGCCGTCTGTCCGACGCGCTCCAGCGGCAGGTCGAGCGTGGTCTTGAGCGTGTCGCCGGCGCGTAGCTCGTCGTCGTAGTAGCGCTCCAGCCCGGACTGACCGGCCGTCGCCGTCGAGGACGACCCCGGATAGGCGCCCTCAGCGAGCTCGCGCCGGGTGACCTGGCCGACGGTGCCCAGCACCTGTGCCGCGAGCGCGTTCTGCGGATAGCTGCGGACGCGCGTGCGCTCGATCCCGATGCCGGGGAAGCGTCGATCGTGGCGAGCGATGTCGGTTGCGGCGGCGGCGCTGATCGGGTGCCCTGAGAGGGATGCCATAGCCGTCGGCGACGCGGCGAGCCGCGGCTGGAGCTCGGCGTTCAGCACCCGCGAGAGGCGTCGGAGCTCGGCGGCGCGCGCGGTGTCGCTCTTCGGGAGTCTCGACCGGACGACCTCGATGTATGTGACCTGCTTTGAACTGGTCGCCAGCACGCGGCCGTCGCGGTCGACGATCTCCCCGCGAATGCCCGTCGTCCGTCCGGCTGCGGCCGGCTGGTGCGAGCGCAGCGTCACGATCGCCACCGCCGCCACCAACACGGTCGCGCTAAGCGCCAGCAACACCGGGGCCGCGCCTGCACCCTGCCTGAACCTCGATGGGCGGGACCGCTTGGGAGAAGCCTGCAGGCGGTCGAGCACGACGCGGGCCTGCGGCCCCGTGGGCGAAAGCTCTTCCTCCGGCAGCGCCGGCCGGGCGTTGCGCACGGCCTCGAACAGCTCGTCCCCAAGAACATGATCGATCACCTCTCAGACCTCCTCACCATCTCAGCGGGGCCGCCCTTGCGTCCCGGCGACCGTCGCGTCGGACGGCCACGCTCGATCCCAAGCAGATCCGCCAGTCGAAGACGGGCACGATGAAGCCGCGTCCGCGCCGCCACCGGCGTCAGCCCGAGCACGCTGGCCGCCTGCGCCGGGCTCAACCCATCCCACGCCACCAGCAGCACCAGCTCGCGGTCACCGTCGGCCAGTGCATCCAACGCTCGGCGGATCTCCGGCCAGCCCGGCATGACCGGCTCGGCCGACGGAACGTAGCCGGGGGCCGGCAGCCGCTCCACCAGCGCCCGCTCCCGAGCCTGCCGGCGGCGATGGTTCCGCATATGGTTGTGCGCGACGGTCAGCAGCCACGGAAGGGCAGGCTCTCCGTCGGGCACGACGTCGAGGCGCCGCCAGGCAACCTCATACGTCGCGGCGATCAGATCGTCGGCGTCATGCCCAGTCACCCCGCGATGGCGTGCGTACCGCGCGACCGCCGGATAGGTCGCATGAAACAGCGCGGCAAACCGAGCCTCGGCATCCATCAACCCATCTATGTCGCGAATCCTTTCAACGTTGCAGGACGAGGGAGGGGTGGCGCGCTTTGAGCCGTTGTCTGCCAGCCTGGTAGGCTTCTTACCGAACGGCAGGTTGGGGGGCGCCCTCAAAGGGGGTGGCTCGATTGACGGCAACCACTGATGGGCAACCGAGCAGCCAGGCCTCGACGATCCCGCCGGTGGCCCAGCTGGCCGAGATGTTGAGCGGTTTGTGGCTGTGGTGGATGTTGTATGTCGTGGCCGAGAGGGGTATTGCCGATCTGCTCGCCGACGGGCCGCAGACGAGCGTCGAACTGGCACGGGCCACGGGGCTGCACGAACCCTCGCTCTACCGGCTATTGCGCTCGCTCACGGGCTTCGGGGTGTTTACCGAGGAGTCGCCACGCCGCTTCGCGCTGATGCCGCTCGGCTCGACGCTCAAGACCGGTGATCCAAGCGCCGGGCGGGAACTGGTACTGACCCAGCAGTGGGTCTCGCGGGCGGTGGCGGAATTGCCCCGGGTCGTGGCGAGCGGCGAGACCGGGATGCAGCTCGCCTTCGGGATGCCGGTTTTCGAGTACCTCACGCGACACCCGCAGCAGAGCGCCGACTTCAACCGCACGATGATGGCGTTCGCCGGTGCCGAGCTGCGTGCGGTGGCCGAGGCGTATGACTTCTCGGACGTGCATCGGATCGTCGACGTGGGCGGCGGGACGGGAGCCCTGTTGGCGACGGTGCTGGGTCGCTATCCGCTCGTCAGCGGTGCCTTGTTCGACCGCCCGGACGTGATCGACGAGGCCCGCGCGACGCTCACCGAACACGCGGTCACGGTGCGCTGCGAGGTGGTCGGCGGCGACTTCTTCGAGTCAACCCTGCCGAGCGGCGACGTGTACCTGATGTCGCACATCCTTCACGACTGGGACGATGAGCGGTGCGTCGCGATCCTGCGCAACTGTCGCAAGACGATCGACCCGGAGGGGCGGCTGCTGATCATAGAAATGGTCCTCCCACCCGGCGACGAGCCCCACCCCGCCAAGATGTTCGACATGTACATGCTCGTGCTGAGCGGGGGCATGGAGCGAACCGCCGAGGAGTACGGCGAGCTGCTGCACAGCGGGGGGTTCCGGCTCACACGAATCGTTCCGACCCAGTCGCCGGTAAGCGTGATCGAGGCTGTAGCTGATCTCGACGGTGCGTAGACCCGGCCACGACGACTGCTTCAGATGGCGTGCGCCGGCTACGCCAGCATGTCTCCACGGCTGTTCGTTGCCGCTCGAGGGCGTCGATTGATGCCTGTCCGGCGTGGAGGAGTTCTGGCGCCGGATCGAGGCCATTGGGCCAGACGATCGTGCGAGCGTCGTCATCGACTCGGACCTGGCGGAAGTAGTCGACGTCCTTCAGCGGCTCACCGAGCGCGCCGCGGAGCAGGAAGGAGCAGTCGATCACGCGCTGGGGCCCGTCGTTGAACTCGATCTCGAGCTTGTAGCCGTCAAGCGGTTTGACTGCATGACTCTCAGCATTGGGTGATCTTGGGTCGACCTGAGCGGCGTGCCCGCCGTATTGGGCGTGGAAGTGACGCGGGGGGATGGTCGCGGGCGAGGCCGCCGTGGGGGCGACGATGCGGAAGCGGCGCTTGTCGGCGCGTCGCCACACGCAGTGCGACGATGCCTAGGAATGGGTGGGCTGTCGCAAGAAGAATCGGGGTTGTGAGTTAGTCACAAGCGCGGCGGGGCGGGCGCCGTCTCGGCCCGGGGGCAACCATGGAGGCGGCTCGAGAAAACGTCCTAATGAGGCTGTCGCGAAAACCCGACGTACCGGGAAATGGTTGTGATCGGGTCACAAAGCCGTGTCGCGAGGATCGGTGCGTGACGCGGCCGATGGCGCTGAGGCTGCATATATGTCACCTGAATCGCCATCGGCCATGCGGGGCGGATCGGCTGGTTGTGCATAACGAACAACGGCGCGCTTTTATGCGACAGCCCCTAATTCCCGCTTTCTCGAGCCGGGCTCCCGTCAGAAGCGACACTCAGCATTCCAGTGCCGCCGCCCATTGTGAGCTCGCGACAACAACTCGTCGGCCGAGGTCATTTATGGGACAGCCTCGGACGGATCGAGCCATGCGACCGCCCGGAGTCGAGGAGCCGGTACATACGGACCCCGGCACGGGAAACCGCTGCCCGGCTTCCCGTGCCTCCAGGCCGGGCTTACTTCGTCAGCACACGACCCAGCCGGGGTCCCTTTGGTCGCCAAACAGAGGCACTCCCGAATGCTGCGGCGACCGCGTGGGATCGTGCCGGCGTTACTTGCGGATCACGACTGAGCGTTCTGTCGACTGTTCCGTGAAGGAAGCCGAGCCCGCCGATGAGACCGTGACCTTCACGCGCTCCGCCCTGCGGCACCCCGGCGGCAGTCGGAGGCGCCCCGAGAAGCGACCGTGGTCCGCCGTCACGGCATGCGATGCGGTCGAGGACCCGCACGCGGCGCGGAGCACCAGCCGGCCGGAGAACGCGCTCGCGGTCCGGCCGGAGACAGACACGCCGTGGCGCCGTGACGCGGTCACCTTGCTGAGGCTCAGGCGCGGCTGCGATGGCGGCGGCGGTACCGTGCCGACAGTCACTGGCGTCGTCGCCGACGCGTCGACCTCACTGTCGGAGGGCCCCTCTACCCAGGTGCAGATTACGTAGGCGCCGGCCTTCTCCGTGTCACTGACCGTGGTGGTGGTCGGCCCGCCGAACACTTCCTGAGCACCCGGCCCGACCAGGACCGTCCCCACTTCCTGCTGTAGCTGGCCCTCGAAGCTGCTCGCGCATGGCGGCGCAGCAGAGCTACCGGCGAGCGGCACGGGGGGTGCCGGCTCGATCACCGAGTACAACGCCAGCGTTTGGTCGGTCTGCGTCGTGTATGCGATCTGGAACGCGACACTGGGGGTGAGTGACTTGGCTACGGCGACCGTCAATTGGGTGACCTGGGGTCCCTGAGCGGTGAACGAGAGCGCGCTCGGCCCGGCCACTGCCAGGTCGGTGCCTCCCTGGTTCTGCGCGAGCCACGCGCAGACCTGATACGAAGCGGCGGCCGCCGGCTTGTAACTCGCATCTACCTGGTAAGGCTGGCCGGCCGCGACCGTCTCCGCTCCGGGGCCAAAGATGACCTGGTCTACGCTTCCGAGGGCCGCAACGTCGTCCTGGTAGCTGCTCTGGCAAGAGAGCCCGCCGGCCGGCCGCACGACCGCCTCGACCTCGGCCGACCCGGACTGGTTGTTAGTGCCCGAGAACGTGAGGTCGACCGGCACCGCCTGCTCGGGCGCGGCGGTAGGGCTTGCCACCGTGATCGTCGACGTGGCCGCGCTCGCGGGCGCGGCGACCGCGAGCGCGGTCGCCGTCGCAAGGACGCAGGCGGCGATGGCGCCGCGCGCAAAGCGCGGCACGACTAGTGGTCCCATGTGAGGGCTCCTTTATTCGGTCAGCGGCTCGGGTTACCCGGTTACCGATCCGCTGGGTGTGCGTGCCGGATGTGTTAGATCCGGACTCTGTGCACTGTTAACGGATCAGGAGAGCGCGAGTTGCTGATATGCCATCGACCCGAAAGGCAGGCGGTGCAGCGGCGAGACCCGAGCCGTTCGATCGCCTCGTCCGGAGCTGTGACGCCTGCGTTTGTACGACTTCGGCATTCGTCTCTTCGGGGTCATCAGTTTTCCTCTGGAGTTGACTAGTGGTTTGCTGCGGGTGCCATCTCGACGCGCATGGTGACGCCGATCTCAGTCGTTGTCCGCCTGAGGACATGGCCGCTCGAGTCGTACCAGGTGTCCTGGACTGTCGCTCCCACGGCGGGGAACCAGAGTTTCGGAGCTGGCCCTGGGCCGCGCGAATGGGCTCCAAGCAGGCCTGATCCCGGGCCCAGCCAATGAGGCGGGCGGCCGGTGTATAGCGGGATCGCGAATCAGAACGCTGCGATGTTGTCGTGAACGGCCGCGGTTCCGTGGATCGTGGCGAGCGCGGCGTTAAGCGCTTTCGAGCTGAGGCCAGGGACCTGGGCCGAGAGCGTGAACCGCCGGACGCTCGCGACACCGTCGGGAACCAACACCACACCATCCTCCACATCCGACCCGCGCACCACACCATGAGCCACGTTCAGTCCGGGCACCACGGGGCCACCCCAGAGACCATGGGCAAGCAACTCACCCACGCTCGTAGCCGGTGACCGATTAGGCCCCCCGGCAACGGGAACCTGTCTCCAGCCCACCGCCCCGAGAGAAGGACACCTTCGGGTCCGCCCGATGTCGGCGACGACTCGAACCTGATCGGAGCAATCAACACCTCCGCCCTCCGGGCCGGGATGCTCACGACCCTGGCAAGCCGACGGTCCATTTCATACGGGTACCGCGTGGGCGCTATGACGATCGTGTCAGGCCTCGCATAGGCTCGTTCAAGGCCATCCAGGTCGGTCTTCGTCTGGGGGCGGCGCAGAACGCCGAGCGCCCGGATCAGCTCCGCAGGAGACGAACCGCCCTCGGGCCGCTCGCGGGTCGGGACCGAATATCCCCTGTAAAGACGGGCGATTCGGGCCATCGAGGCACGGATGGTCAGGAAGATGGTCAGGATTGCCAGGCCGCTTGCGCGCGCTCTGCCCGTAGCGGCCGGCTGACGTCCGCCGTCGGGTGTGGGGCACCGCACGCGCCACCGACGAGGGTAGGGTGTCCCGCCGGGCCGCAAGCTGCGCGAGACGTGGAGCGAGGTCGTCGGGGACCTCGCCGGCCGCTACGTCGACGCGCGCGCCCACGACGAGCTGCAGCGCGAGATCGAACGCACAGCTGAGACGCCGCGCGTCGCGCAGGACGCGACGGGTGATCCTGTCGCAGAGGCGCGCGCGGAAGCCGCGGCCAGCTTCGACGAGCTGCTGGCCGACCCCGACAACCCCGCGGCGCTACAGGCGTCGCTCGACGCACAGCGCGCGGCCGAGCAAATCGAGCTCGACTCCTCACCACTCTGGCTGACCGGAACGCTCGGCGAGCGTCCCGCCGACCCCAAGCTCGCGAAGGAGTGGGAGACGCTCGGGCGCAGGATGATTCGGCTGCGCGACAGCAACGAGACCACCTGCAAGATCGACAACGCCTACAGCCACGCGGACGTGCAGCTGCCTCACGCGATCGGACGGTTCCGCATCAAGGTCGGCCTCGACCAGCTGCAGCCAGGCCCGAACCTCGAGGGCGGTCGCGAGCTCGGCGACTGAACTCCGCACGGAGCGGAGGCGCTCACGCGTGGCGGCGCGGTCCAATACCGGCTCATCGCCGACGCGAAGGCTGAGCTCAACCCGTAGGCAACCGGCGATTCCTGGGCTACGTCAGTGCGCTCGCGGGTGACTCGTTCGGCCTTTATCTGCAGAACGTGCTCCTGCAGTCCGCGATCGCCGCCGTCCTGCGCCTACTGGTGCTCAGCGGCGCCACGCTCATAACTCGAGGAGTGGCCGGGCGCCCAAGCGCCAGGGTCTCCACCCGTACGATCATCGGCCGGGGGGTTCGGTGTCGGCGGCGTGGGAGTCCTACTCGCGTGGGCCGGCGAGCTCCGTCATCCGATCGCCCGATCAAGCGAGTGACTCCCCGCCACCGAGCCGTTACTGTTCGCCTCGGTCGCATCCGTGCGTTCGGCGACAGCCTGATCGACCGTGCGGTTGATGTAGCCGATCATCTCCGGCGAAATGCGGTCGAGGCGCTTGTGGTCGTACCAGAGCGTGGCTCCGAACCCGAGCGCGGCCCAGAACACAACCTCGCAGGCGAGGATGGTGACCGACCTGGTCAGACCGGCGTCGCCGCGAGCTCCGAAGTAGAGGATCGCCCGTGTGCCGAGCAGCGTGTTGCGGAGGGGCTCGACGTGTCCGACGATTCGGAAAAACCCCGGGAGCGCCTGGATCGGAACCGACCCGCCCGACGACGCAAGCGACAGGTAGAGGAGGAGGAGCATCGCCACCAGCTGGCCGATCGAGCCGAAGAGGGCGAGCAGCGCAAGCGTGCCCAGCGCGATCATCAGACCGGCGAGGCTGAGCAGCCCCCACAGCGGGATGACGTTGGGGGCGTACATGCCGAGCAGGGTGACGGCGACGAGCACGACCACCCCGGTCAGGATGGGGACGCCCACGGCGGCGATCGCCGTCTTGACGAGAAACGTCTGAGTGCGGTTGATCGGCATCGGGCGGCGCTGGCTGAATCGTGTTCCCACCTGTGATGACGCGTAGCCAAGCGCGCTGTCGACGGAGGAGTTGATCAGCGTCGCCCCGACAAAGCCGGCGATCAGACCCAGCAGGGCGATGTAGAAGGCCGAGAGGCCGAGGGCCGTGTGATCGGGCAGCGGGCGGTACGTCGATGTGGTCAGCGTGATCGGGTTCTCGATCCGGCTGGCCAGGACCGGATTGTCTTTGCTCGCCGGGGTGGCAAGCTCCGAGAGGTGCTTGCCGATCTGCGGCGAGATCTTGGCGATGGCGGGGGTGAGCACTCCACTGGCCAGACTCACGCCCAGGCTGCCAAGGCGAGTGTTCTCCTGGAGCTCCACCGCTGCGCTCGCAGGGGGCGCGGCGCCCGGCGTCTTAACTCCGCCGGCGAGGAGCGCCGAGCGGGTGAGCGTCGCCGGGATGAGGAGCGTCGCGTACGCGCCTGCCTTGTCCATCTCGGCGTCGGCCCGCTCCGAGGTCACGCTCGTCAGCTCCAAGCGGCTGGTCACTGCCGAAGAGTGCTCGAGCTCGCTGGCGAGGCTTGCGCCGACGTTCACGTGCTGCCCGTCGGCGACTGCGCCGGAGTCCTGATCGACGATCATCACGGGCAGCCCGTGTAGATGGCCGGTCGGGTTGACGACCGAGCCGAAGTAGACCGTCGCCATCAGCGCGGCGAACACGGTCGCGGTGAGGATCGGCACGATCCAGATCTTCCTGTTGTGCAGGACCTGGTTGGCCCGCACGTACAGGCGCGAACTCGATGATGGTGGAGCTGCGCTCATCGCAGGTAACCCTCCAGCAGCCGCTTGGCCATGTCGTCCCTTTCGTGTGCACTGGCGCCGCCTGTAGCCAGCGCGGCGAGAACTCGGTATGTGGGAACAGAATGCCGCCGGGGAGATGGCACGTCCTCCGTAGCGGACCACGTAACTTGACGAGCCACCGCACTGAGACCGAGCTGGTCTCAAAGATCCCGGCGGTCGCTGATGCCGGACCTCCGTATCCCGCGGTACGGAGCGTCTCGACTGCACGTCTTGGGGTCACAAGCCCGTCGATGATCTCGCCATGCGCGTTATCAGCTCGTCTTGCACTTGAGGTTGGTGGTCACCTTTCCGCCACCGAACTTGTCCACCGAGTCGTTCACGTGGGTGACCAGCGTGGTGTTCGTGGTGCCGTTGTCGTAGGTGTCGAGCGCGAACGCGAGTGGGTCGAACAGGGGTGCGGTCTGGTATTGGTCGTTGCTGGGTGGCTTGAACATCAGCCCGAGCAGCTTGGCCGGTGCGAGCTGACCCGCGTGGTCCTTGTCCTGGAGAAAGCGGTTATCGGACGTGGCGTAGGCCCACTGCTCCGCGGTGCCGTTGCCTGAGATGACGACGCCCACGTTGCCGAACGGCGCCACGGAGGCGAAGGGACGCCACGTCTTGGAGCCGGTGTAGACCCACTCTCCGGTGTTGGGGTCGGCGTAGCCGTCGAAGTACGAGCAGCCGTAGGGCGTGACGTCCTGCGGGTTGACGCTGCCCGAGGCGGCGCCGGCCTGGAGGCGGTACAGCTTGTATTTGACCGGGAACAGCGTTGTGTAGGCGAGCTGTCGGGTGGCCACCAGCAGTTGCTGGGTGGCCTTTTTCGCGTCGGCGCTGGTCCAGGACCAGTCGGCGGCGGCGTTCTTGAGGTTCGCGGCGTTCTGAGCGGCGAGCTGTAGTTTCGACCAGTCGCTGACCAGGATGTCCCCGGTCTCGTCCAGCCCGACGATGTCCGCGGTGTACTTGCGCGCCATGCTGGCCCCGAGGTCGGCGGCGGTGGTGCGAACATTCTCCTGATCGTCGCTCCCGTCGCTGTTCTGGCTGATGCCCGAGGCCAGGTCGAGTCCTGCGGAGAGGAACTCGAGCGGGGCGGCGACCTCGTCGATCTCTGGCAGGCTGGCCGCGATCAGCAGCAGGTTGCTGAAGATCGACACGGGGTCGTACTCGACCGATTGCGAGCTCGTGCCGACGTCCTCGTTGACCTCGGCGGCGATCGACCCGATCTCCGCCGCGTTGCCCTGGGAATCGAGCAGCGGCTTTTGGAGATTGCTTATCAGGCTCCAGACGCGTGGCACAGCGGTCCACTCGCTGCGCAGCTGACCGGTCACCTCGTCGAAGTCGGGCCGTGTGAACGAGGCGCAATCCCTGTAGCTGGAGAGCGTGTCGTAGTAGCCCGTCCCGCCGATGGTCGAAGCCCACGCCGCCCAGTTGCCGGCGAGGTTCTGGTTGGTGTAGTTGGACTCGATCGGGGTGCGCAGCGCCCCGTTGGGGTCAATGTGGGCGGCGATGCAGTTCAGCACCGCCTGATCGCCCGAGGTGGCGCGGTCCGGCCAGGCGGTGGTCGGCAGCGACATGATCCCGGCCAGGCTCCCGGCCAGCGGCCGTCCCGGATCGTTGAGCTTCGAGGGATAGGAGTCGTCCAGGTAGAACTTGCTCGAGGTGTTGCGCGCGAGCAGGCCTGCGAGGCGTCCGCTCCCGCCGTGCTCGTGGGTTGCTACCTGTGTCCAGGGGCTCGTGTATCCCGGCGAGCCCGAGGGTCCGACCTGGGCGTATTGACTGCTGGTCTTCCCGTCCAGCGCGTCGAAGTAGTACTGGCTACCGCCGAGCCGCTCCAGCTGCTTGGCCGCGTAGTCCCAATCCTTTGAGTCGCCTCCTGAGGGCGGCCGGCTCACGGCGCCGATCGAGCGCACGATGACGAGCGCGGTGTCGTTGCTGGCGCCGGTGGCGGACAGGTACAGCCCCAGGCCGAACAGTCCCTGCGCGGTCTCCGGCTCGGTGACCTGATACTCGGGCTTCAGATCGCCCGCGTTCAGGATCAGGACGAAGAACCCGGGGCCGGACAGCTTCTGCGAGGTGTAGCTCGTTTTGGGCACCTCGCTGCCGGGCTCGTCGCTGCCGATGGTCACGACCGCGGGGTTGGCGTCCGCGGCGCCGGTGTCGAGCGCCACCCGCTCGGTGTTGACGAACGTGAAGTTGGTGCCGGCCAGATCCTCGCGCAGGTAGCCGTGCAGGTCACCGGGCGCGGTCGCCACGCTCGGCGCGCCAAAACCCGGGTTGACAGTGCCCTGCCCCACGGGGATTCCGGGCACGCCGATGGCCGAGAACGAGCTGCACGGCTCGTCCTCCACCTGCGTCTCCTGATCCGGATGACAGCCGACCTCGGTCGACACCTCGCTCGAGACCGACGAGACCCCGATCGCGTTCAGCGCCTGGCTGATCGTCGCGGCCGCGGTCGCGTCGCCCCGGTCGGGATCCGCGGCGTTCGTGATCTGCGTATCGGGCTTGGTGATGATCACCAGATCGCCGCTGGACAGCCGCTTGACCGCGCTCAGGAGCGCCGACGCGCCAGCGGGGTCGTTGCCGTAGGAGACGTTCTGCTCCTCGGCGAGCGTGCTCCGGTTGAGCACGACAAGCTGGAGGGCCTTTGTACGATCGGTGACCGCGTAGAACTGCCCGCCGCTGCTCGGGTCGCCCACCCGCACGCCGGAGCTGCCGTTGGATGTGGTGATCGTGTCGATCGGGACTCCGATTGGACCGGCGGAGAGCGCGGCCGACACGGTCGTCGTCGCGACAGACTCGCTGCCGGCCGCGCACAACAGGCCAGTGCTACTCACGTGCCCGGACGCGGCCGCGGCGGAAACCTCGAAGATCGTCACGCGCACCACGTAGCTTCCCGGTCGATCCGGCCGCAACAGCGGATGCGCGCTCGCTGCCCGCTGCAGACGGGCCCGCGAGCCCGGCGGGCGGCTGGCGATCGTCCACCGGTAGACCAGACGCTGCCCCGGAGCCGTCTTGACCGACTCGGCGGCGCTGAACTGAATCGTCCGCCCGGTCTTGGCGCGGCGCGAGATCCCGGCCGCGGCCACCGGAATAGCCGAGGGCATTGCCACCCGGAGCACGCGCCGCTGGTAGGCGCCGCGAACCGCGTCGAGCGCCTGAACCGTGAGCACGTTGCGACCGGGGTGAAGGCCGCTGTTGGCATAGAGGTTGATCGAGCGCGTGCTTCCGCCTCGGATCGCCCGCGAAGGGCCGCCGTCAACGCGAACATTCACGGCGAGCCCCGGACGCGCGAGATCGACGCGAACCTCGGCGCCCGTACCGCAGCCGGCATCCGCCATGGCCGAGCTCAGCAGCCCGCCGACTGGACGAGCTAGAACGAATGATCGCTGAATGAACCAGCGCCGTCCGCTTCCATTGGACGTCCGCACGTAGACCGTGTTGCGACCGAACCCGAGGCCCGGGGTCGAGCCGACACGGAGGCTCGCGACGCGAGTGCTTCCGCCATCGACGCTGCGAAACGCCCCAGTGACAGTCTGCCCACCCAGCCAGGCCTGGAACGATCGGACTCCGGACCCGAGCCGCACGACCACCTGGGTGGAGCGGCCCAGGAAGACGGCGTGCGACGACGACGGACTAACAATCTGGGACGCCCACGGTTGCCGTCCCGCGTGCCCTGCGACACGGCGCGGCGCCGCCGCCGCTACGCATGACATTGACATGCCCGCCACGACGGCAGCCGTCACGACGAAGAGCGTGCGGAACCGCCCCATCCTGTTCACTGCAGCACTGACACGCAACACGGTCTCACCTCATCTGGTCGTCCGGCTTGGAGGACCGCGTCAGCCGGGCCCTCGATCAATGGGTGTGCAGAATCTCGTAGGCGACCGGGTTCAGCATCAGTGGTGCACTACTGAACTTCCGCCCGCAACGGACCTTAAGTACTCAGGCGGTCCGGCTAACCAACACGGCGGGCGCCGCTGGATGCACGCGGCTTCCCACCTCGGCGGGAGATCGGCGCACTCCGAGTTGCTGCGCACGACGCCGCCTAGTACGTCTCACGATGAGGAGGTCACGATCACTGGCGAGCGGTGAATGTCTGAGCCCGCAGTTCGCAGGTCGCAGTAAATCCCCGGGGTCGCACGGCTTCAGAGTCCTGGCGGAGCCCGTGCTCGACGAGCACCACGTGGACGGGTCGACTACTACTTGCCGTCGTACATCAGTGCGCTGAGCAAGCAGCACCAAGACAGGAACCACGAGCCCAAACTAGGCGGTTCGCTCCGAATCGACCTCGGTCCCCTGGACCACGACATCGCGGCAGGTCGAAGCCAGAAGCCACAGCCGTTCCAGGTCGAGCGCGGCCGCCTCTTCCCGCTCAAGCGCCGCTCGATACGCAAGATATGCAACCGTTCGCCGCTCGCCCGTGGCCTGGAACCATCCGCGGAGCAGCGTCTCAGCTTCACTCTCGGCGTAGAACCAGGCCAGGTAGGCATCGTCTATGAGCCGAACGCCGATCATGGCGACTTCGGTATCGGTGCGCTCAAGCATCCCGTCCTCCTCCGTTTAGTCCTGCACGATGGTGAGCGGTCACCTGGGAGAGCTGCATCGTCCAGCGCGAGAGCTGGGCGCGCTGGCAGCATCCGCAGCAGCCGACATGTCGAACGTGCCCGCAGGCCTTGGCTGGCGTCGCCGCTTCCGCTGCGCTGTTGATGGCGGTGCTTCTCGCGTTGATCATCGGTCTACTCCCCTCTGTTTGGATCTCTGACCGATGACGAGCAGCTTCGCGACAATAGGCCTCTGCGTCTTCAGTACCCGGGCACTGAATCGCGATCCGTCTGCTACTGAGAGGCGTGGAGCATGGTGAAACGCCCGACGGCCGGCTTCGGCTACCCCCTGGGAGGGGCGGACGAGAGTGCTCGGGTCCCTGCTGCGTCGCGAGCCTCGTCGCCTATGGCGGCGCGGCCCGTCAGACGCCCGGCGGCGGGATCTACTTAGGTCGGCCCACCGGCCGATTGCAGTAGCCCGCTACTGAAGATCCGCATCGGGACACGGGGCAAGGTTCTTTTCAGCAATAGGCAAAGGCCGCTGGAGAAGGAGCTGACATGAAAAGCATCGCTGGCGTGAGGTGCATGCGCTTGATAGCCGCCGCAGCGCTGGGATTGAGCCTGCTGGCACCGGGCCTGACGGTCCCCTCGGCGGGCGCCGCACAGGCCGCTTCCCCGCGGATAACGTTCTACTTCGGACTGCGCCGCCCCGAGGCCAAGGCGCGCCAGGCCTTCTTCGCCGTGCAGCAGCCGGGCTCGTCGAGCTACCGCCGGTTTCTCACCCCTCGTCAGGTGGCAGCGCGCTACGGGGCGAGCGCCTCGGTGCGGTCACGGTTCGTCCGGGACATCCGTCGCTACGGGTTCTCGGTGCGCATAGACCCGAGCGGCGTATTCGCGCGCGTGACCGGTTCGGTGGCTTTGTTCCAGCGCGTCTTCAAGGTTCGGATCACCCAGGGAATGGGCGACAACCCCCCGGTGATGACGTACGGGACGACCAAGCCGCTACGACTCCCAGCCGACCTGCGCCCGCTCGTGCAGGATGTTGTTACAAGTTATCTGCGCCAGGTCAAGGTGCGCGCTGCCCACACCGTGCACGGTCACACCGTGCCCGTCGGCGGGCTCGCCGCTCCCGCGGCTTCAGGCGGTCCTGCCCGGACCGGGACGTGGACCGGTGGCTGCGCGCAGGCGGAGGCGACCGGCGCGTTCAGCTATGACCAGGTTCGTGACGCCTACGGGATCGATCAACTCGGGACCGGTGCCGGTGCCTCAGTCGCGATACTCGGGCTGACCGAGGTCCCGTCTGCGCGGGACATCGCCGACAACGCCAGATGTTTCGCCTATCAGAAGCTCCGGTCCCGCACGCTTCTCACCGATGGCGAGACGTTTCCCGTCCCGACCGGCCTGTTCGAGCCCCAGGAGGACCTGGCGCTGGCTCGTGGGATGGCGCCGGACGCATCGCTGATCTTCACCCAAGCGTGGTCGGGTTCCGACATGTGGTTCCTGGGCGCCGCCCAGGTCCTGGACGGTCGCGATCTCCCGGAAAGCTTCTCGATCTCCTATGGCATCTGCGAGAACGACGTCCGCGGCAACGGCCCGGACGTGACGCCGTCGACCCGCGCCGGCGCCAACCTGCTCGATTCGCTGCTGGTCCGGCTCGGGCTGGCCGGGGTGGGCGCCTACGCGTCGGCCGGCGACTCGGGTTCGAGCTGTAACGGTCTGCCATATAGCGGGGTCGCGTGGCCCGCTTCATCGCCGTATGTGACCGCGGTCGGCGGAACGCGGCTGACCCTCACCGCCGCCAACCAGCGCGCCGATGAGGTGGTGTGGAATGACCTGCAGTGGACGCCGGCGTCGGACGGTGGCGGCGCCGGGGGCGGAGGATTCTCACTGAAGTCCGCGCGGCCGCCCTTCCAGGCCGGACTGGGGCTTGCCGGCAGCCGCCGCGCCGTCCCCGACGTGTCCGCCGCGGCGTCTTCGTTCCCAGGCTGGCCGGTCGTGCTCGGCGGACACTGGACGGTTGACGCTGGCACGAGCGCGGCCGCACCGCTCGTAGCCGCGGCGATGGCCGTGGTGAGCGTCGATCTCCAGCGCCAGCATCTTGCGCCGGTCGGACCGGCCGACGGGCTCTTCTACTACCTGGCCCGATGCCGGCCGAGTGCGTTCTTCGACGTCGTCAGCGGCAACAACGGGTTCTTCCGCAAGGTCGCGGCCCGCTACGCCGACCCCGGGTACGACCTCGCGAGTGGGCTCGGCGTTCCCCAGTTCGCGCAGGTGGCGCAGTTGATCCCGTCTCCGGGCGGCGCCGCTTCCGGCGGGTGTCAGGTCCCCGCAACCGGATGACCTCCGACGTGGCAGTGATCTCGAGTCCGCCCTCATCGCGGTGGCGTCGCCTGCTGGCCCGCGTCTCGCGCTGGCAGGCGCCGCCACGGAATCTCCTGCTCAGCGCGCTCGTCCTGCTCGTCTTTCCCTGGGATGACGTCCTGATCGACGCTCTGTACGGCGGTAACCCAAGGCTCCCCACGCTCGTCGTCTACGGCGCATGGAGTCTGTTCGACTTCTCAGTGATCTGGGTCCTGCTGGCCAGCGGTCGCATGCTCCGGCCGGCCTTCGTCTACGGCGCCATCACCGTGGCGCTGGACGCGATGCTTGCGGCGGTCTACCTCGGGCTGACGCAGTACACCGGCGCGTACATCATCGCCACCGCGGCCCTGAGGGTCGCCTACCTGGTGCTGATCACGACCGTCATGTGGGTTCGCCTGAGCCACGGCTCCAGCCCGACCAGCTGGTTCGGACGGTGGTTCGGGCTGGACGGGAGCGCACGAACGGTACCGCCGCTGTTCACGTTCGTCGCTCCGCTGCTCGTCTCGATCGCGGTCGCCTACGCGGCCGCGTTCTTCGCGTCGCTCACCTGCGTGGGACGCGCGCCGCAGCACGTCTGCGGGACCTACGGCCCGCCGATCGGCCACACGTTCTTCGCCGAGGCGGCGCACATCGTCGCCATCCTGCTCGTGGCGCTCGCCATCGAGGCCCGATTGCTGGTGGATCGATCGGGTCCCGAGGAGCGCGCCCTGGTGGGCGTCACCATGCTGGGCCTAGCGGTCGGGATTGCCACCTCGTTGACCGCCGGCGCGGCGGACTCCGAGACGCTACCGCTCGTGTTCCCACTCACCGTTCAGGCGCTGGCGATCGGTGTCACAACGACGCTCATGCTCCCGTTCCTCCGATTCTCGCGCAACGGCCAGTAGTCGCTCAGGCGGCGGTTCAGTAGTCACCTACTGACGACATCGACGGGGCGCGGAGCAATCTTGTACAGGCGCGAGTGACGCGCGGCACACGACGACGAAAGGAATGCCAATGAGCGATCTAATCGCTATCGCCTATCCCGATCAGTACACCGCAGAGACGGTGCGAGAGACGCTGACCGACCTGATGACCCAGCGCGTCATCGAACTCGAGGATGCGGTCGTGGTCACCCGCGACGGTGACGGAAAGGTCAAGCTGCATCAGGCGCACCAACCCGCGGCCACGGGCGCCGCGGGTGGCCTACTGTGGGGCGGCCTGATCGGTCTCCTGTTCCTCGCCCCCCTGATCGGGATGGCGATCGGCGCCGCGGCCGGTGGCGCCGCCGGTGCGCTGACCGATGTCGGAATCGAGGACAAGTTCATGAAGAAGCTCGGCCAGAGCCTCACACCGGGCGGCGCCGCCTTGATCCTGCTCGTGCGGAAGGTGACACCCGACAAGGTGCTGCCTCATGTCCAGCGCTACGGCGGCGAGGTAATCCAGACGTCATTGAACGACGAGACAGAGGCTCGCCTGCGCGAGGCGCTGGCGCCCGACCCGGCCGCGGCCGTCGGAGTCGCAGGCTGACATCGCCCATCCCGCCACCCGTGGGCAACCCTCTCGCGGGGAGCGGGACGGCCGATCTCCCGATCAGCAGGCAGTCCGATGTTGGAGTGGAACGCACGAGAGCACTCGCCCCCGGTCGTCGTCTCGCCCACCCAGGCCGGGTCAAGCGGAACAGAGCGAGCAAGCGAGGATCAGCAACAACCGTGTCCTCCCGCCCCTGCGTGGCCGTTGATCGGACGCGAGGCGGAGCTCGCGCGGATCGCCGACGCTCGCGCGGCCGACGCCAGAGCGGTCGTGGTCCAAGCAGAGGCCGGGGTGGGGAAGTCCCGATTGGCGCGCGAGGCACTGGCACGGGCTGACCGCGATGGTGCCTACACCGCCTGGGCGCAAGCCACGCGGAGCGCCGCCACCGTGCCGTTGGGGGCGTTCGCCGGTGTGATCCCCGTGGACGTGCGCTCCGACGATCGCTTCGGGCTCTTGCGCAGCGCCACCCAGGCGATGCGCGAGCGTGCGGGCGAACGCCAGTTGGTGATCGCCGTCGATGACGTGCAGTCGCTCGACTCCACCTCGGCGGCCCTGGTCCTGCACCTGGCCGCCACAGCCGCTGCGTTCGTGGTGGCAACCGTTCGGAGTGAGGAACCGTGCGAGGACGCGATCGTGTCGCTCTGGAAGGATCTCGAGGCGCCGCGATTCGAGCTGAGCCGTCTGGGCGAGGCGAATACGGCTCGGCTGCTGGAGGCGATGCTGGGCGGCTCGGTCGAGCAGGGGCTTCGCAGCTGCATCTGGGAGACCAGCCGTGGTAACCCGCTCTACGTGCGCGAATTGGTGCTCGGTGCGCTCGGAAGTGGCGCCTTAGAGCTGCGCAATGGGCTGTGGCGAATGGGAGCACCGCTCCCGATCACCAGCTCACTCACCGAGATGGTCTCGACGCGGCTGGCGGGAGTCAGCGAGCGCGAGCGCGAGACGGTCGAGCTGCTGGCTCTGGGTGAGCCGCTGGAGTTATCCGAGCTCGTCGATCTGGTCGGGGATGGGCCGCTCGCCGGAGTCGAAGCACGCGGGCTGATCGCGATCGAAGGCTCCGGGCGACAGGCTGAAGTACGGCTCGCGCATCCGCTGTACGGCGAGGCGGTTCGCGCCTCGCTGGGGACGGTGCGTGGGAATCTGATCCGCTTGCGACTCGCGGAGATCGTGCAATCCCGAGGCCGCCTCTCGCCCAACCTCGCGCTCCGGGTAGCGCGCTGGCTACTCGACGCAGGCGAGTGTGTGCCGACGCCGGACCTGCTGGATGCCGCACGCGCAGCCAACCTCGGGGGCGATTCGGGGCTCGCGGCACAGCTGGCGCAACAGGCCGTCGATGCCGGGGTCGGGGTCGATGCCGCGCTCGAGCTGGCGCGCTCGCACTCGATTCTCCACCAGCCCGAGCGAGCCGACGAGGTGCTCACCGCCGCGGAGAGCGACATCAAGACCCAGGATGACGCTGTCGCGTACCTGGTCCAACGCGTCTCGGTTCTCCACTCTGGTCTCATGCACGCCGACGAGTTACGTGAGCTGGTCAGCCGCTGGCAGCGGTCATGGCCCGACGACGAGGGCTGGCGCGCGCGGCTCGATCCATGGCGACTCTGGGTGCCCGGATGGGGGTCGTTTGAAGACCGAGACAACCTGATATCTGAGGTCTCAGTCCTAGTCCGCGATGGTGAGCTGGACGACGACGGGCGCCGCCAGCTGGAGGCGATACAGCTGGTCGCGCTCTATTACAACGGCCGCGGGCGAGAAGCCCACGAGCTGGCTCGCCGCGTGCGACGTGGGGTGCCGCCGTTGCGAGATTCAACCGACGAGGCGATCCTATCTGCCTTTGTCGTCTCGACGCCCGAGACGGGGGAGGGGCTCGACGAGCTCGGACGTTGGGCGACCGTCACGCTCAAGCAGGCCATCGCCCTGAAGGACCGTGGTGCCGCGGGTATGGCTTCGCTTGCGCTGGGGCAACTACGTCTGATCGAGGGCCGGTTTGTCGACGCGGATCGCTGGCTGGCCGAGGCGCAACTGCATCAGGAGCAACGCGACCCGCTCGGCCTGATTGCGGTGACATGCGGGCTTCAAGCCTGGAGGGCTGCGTGCACGCGTGACGTGAGAGCCGCCGAGGCTGCGCTGGCACGTTGTCGGGCGGTCTCAGCCGGTGCCGATGTGCACGGCGTCCAGGCGCGCGCCGTGCAAGCCGCCACCGCCTGGGTGGCCATCGCCCACGGCCGCGGCAACTCAGGGCGGCGGATCCTCATCGATGCCGCCGCCGAACACTGGGAGCTCCCGCTGTACGCGTCTCGGTTCCTGTATGAGGCGATGCGCGGCGGCGAGCCCGCGCGCAACGTCGCCCCGGCGCTCACGAACATCAGCAACCGTGCCGACGCCCGGATGCTGGCCGCCAAGGCCGGACATGCCAGGCACCTCGCCGCGCATGACGCGCCTGCCCTACTCGAGATCGCCAGCCGGTTCGAGGGGATAGGCGCGTTGCTATATGCATCGGAGGCGGCGGCCCACGCAGCGCAAATGTTCCTCGAAGCCGGCCGGAAGGACTCGGCGCGGCGTGCGGCGGCCCGGAGCCGTGAGCTGTTCGTCGACGGGCAGGACCGGCCCGCGCCGGTAATCGACGGTCTCGAGAGCGACGCGATCGAGCTGACCCCGCGCGAGTCAGAGCTGGTTGAGCTCGCGCGGGTTGGCCTGTCCAACGGCGAGATCGCCGAGCGTCTGGTGCTGTCGAAGCGAACGGTGGAGTCACATATGTATCGCGCAATGCAGAAGCTCGGGATCAGCGACAGGCGAGAGCTGCTGGTATGAGGGAGCACGATCTCGCCGCACGCTGGGATTCGCCGGATACGTTGGGAGTCGACCATCCGGGTACCGAGCGCTCGCGGGCTGCCCGGGTCGAGATTGTCGTATCAGCCCGGACGCTCATCGTAATCGCAGGATTTGTCGCGCTGGCTGCGCTGACGATCGCGGCTCACGGGGTGCTGCTGTCAATCGTGGTGGCGGTCGTGCTGTCCCTTGGGCTCGATCCACTGGTCGGAGCGCTGGTCGCCCGAGGCTGGCCGCGGGGACGAGCCGCCGTTTGCGTGTTCACCTCGTTGCTCGTCGCGATTGGGCTGATCGTGACACTGACAGTCAATCCGCTGTGGAACGAGATCCGGGCGTTCGCCGTACACCTCCCTCGCTACTGGGACCAACTGGCTAGCAACCCGACGCTGAGGCCGCTGTTGTCAAGCGTGAGCGAACGATCGGTCGACTCCCATCTGTCCACGCTCGCCCAGGAGGTACCCAGGGCGGCGAGCACGGTGCTCGGCCTGGCGGGCACCGCGTTCTCCTCGCTCCTATCCGTCGTTACGGTGACGTTCCTGTCGCTGTTCCTGCTGATAGAGCGACCGCGTATCACCGATTGGCTGTTCGGGTTCACTCCGCCGGGGACCGAAGCGCGCTGGCGACCGATCCTCAATCAGTCGATCTCGGCGGTCGCGGCCACACTGCTCGGCAACGTCATGATCTCAATCGTCGCCGGCGTAGTCGCGGGCCTCTCGGCGTTCGCATTCGGTCTGCCGTTCCCGATCGTCCTTGCCGTCATCACCGGCCTGCTCGACCTTATCCCGCAGTTGGGCGCGACGCTCGCCGCGTTCATCTTGGTGCTCGCCGGGCTAACGGTCAGCATACCCACGGCGATCGCGATGCTCGTGATCGAGCTCATCTACCAGCAGATCGAGAACAACGTGCTCTACCCGGTCGTGTTCCGGCGCGCGGTTTCGCTTTCCGCGCTGACGACCATCCTCGCCGTGATGATCGGCGCCTCGCTCCTCGGCGTCGTCGGCGCGATCATCGCCGTGCCGATAGCGGCCTTGAGCAAGATCGTGATCAACGAGATCGCACGCCCGCGACGCGAGCGGATGGAACAGCTGCGCCCGCCGCTCCTGGCCGAGGCACCGGCTGAGTCAGAGCTCTTGAGCCACGACGCCGACGGACATCGGGGCGAGGTGGGTGAATCCGCACCTGCGGGCCGAGGTACCTAGGAGGCTGCGAACGAGCCGGGGTTGCTACGGTCCTGCGCCTTGGGAGCGGACCGGCGACTGAGCGGACGACTGCGAGGACGCGTGGCCCTGGCGGTCCTGCTGCTCATCGCGGCTGGGGGATGCGCGCTGGCGCCGGTGGCGAGCGCCAGCGCTGCAAGGGGCGCGTTTCCGCTGCGGCTGGTGAACGGAACCCACGGCCGCTGGTCTGACCGGCAGGTCTACGTCACGGTGCTAGGCATCGGGAGCTCCGGGCGCTGGTCGTATCTCCGGCCCGACGGGACGATGGCGCCACTCGATCACACGATGGCGAGCGCGCCAGGGCATCTCGAGAAGGATCGTCTTGCGTATCCCAACATGTCGTTCACCCTGGCCCGAGCTAGCACTGTGATGCTGCCGGCGAGGATCGTGGGGGCGCGGATCTACCTCTCCGTTGGATCGCCGATGTTCTTCGCGGTCAACGCGGACGACAACGGCTGGGCCGGTCCGGACCTGCTCGATCCCTCCGATCCCAACCACGACGTGTACTTCGACTGGTATGAGCTCACCTACCAGTACGGGGTGATCCCGTTCGGGGGCAACACCACACAGGTGGACATGTTCGGCCTGCCGCTCGTCGTGCGCCTGCGACAGCGCTCCAGCGGTTATGACCGCGTGACCGGCATCCGGCTAACACGGCAAGAGGTCTACGCCCACTACCGCGCTGAGGTCGGGCCGGCATTTCGGTCGCTGGCCGGTCGCTACCGGATCCTCGCCCCGCACATCGCGCCGCGGTTCGGGCCGGGGGGAGCGGATGATGGCTACCTGGACTCGGAGATCAACGCCGCGTGGCACAAGTGGACAAATGACGGGTTCGCCGTGAAGCATCTGGGCGAAAGCTTCATAGGCCGAGTAATTGGAGACGTGCTGAGCGGCACGATGGACGGAACCCAGCCGTTCTCCTTGGCCAAGCCGGCGAGCAGCGACGTGCTTGGCTGCTCCGGCGCGCTCGCGTCCCCCGGCATGTCGACTGCGGACCTCGCGCTCGGCGCGGTAGTGTGCGCGGCGCTGAGCCGGGGTGTGGCCACTCAGCCGTCGGCCCTGTGGTACCGCCCGTCTGCCTACTACGCCGCCCAGCCGGACAACGAGTACGCGGGGTTCTTTCACACGATCGCGATCGGTCACCTCGCCTATGGCTTCCCTTACGACGACGTGAACGATCAGAGTTCGGTCACGATCCTTCCCGATGCGAATCCTCCCTCGAGTCTCACGATCACCGTCGGCTGGTGAGCCCGGGCAATCTGGAATCGGTGTCGGTGAGACGCCGTACTGAATAGCGTCTAGTAGAGACGCGCTCACACTTAGGTACGCCGACCTCACGCTTAGGTATGGCGTACTCACGGTTTGAGTGCGGCTTACTGACGACGGCCTCGGTGACAACCGGCAGATTCGGAGTCGTTACAAATCTGCCGGTGCAAGGAAGCTGGACCGGCTCTACCAAAGGAGCATCCATGTTCAAATCAGACACATCCGCGGAGCGGGCTCTTGGAGGGAGCCCGCCGCGGCTCGATCGGGCCGGCGTCGCGGTGGCGGCCCGGAGCAGCCGGCTTCGCCGCGCGGCAGCGGCCGTGGCGATCGGAAGCAGCCTGCTCGTGGCCGGCGTCCAGGCGGGCGTGGCCCACGCCGACCAGTACCCGCCGGGCAGTACCTATGGCACCCAGGTCGGAGTGGTCGCGTCCGACAGCGTTCCCGGAGGGCAGGTCGATCAGCTGACCAACCTCAAGACCGACCTGGTTGCCGACGATGCCAACAACAGCGGGTCCGCAGGCACTCAGATGATCGAGTGGCCCGCCAACGGCGGCTACAACCAGAACTGGGTGTTTGTCCCCTCGACGGGCGCGAACGCCGGCTATGACGAGATCCAGAACCGCGAGAGCGGCCTGTGCCTCGACGTCTCGGGCGCCTCGACCGCCCAGGACGCGCCGGTGATCCAATGGACCTGCACCGGCAGCTCCAACCAGCAGTGGCAGGTGCAGAGCGTCGGGTCGTACAGGGTCACACTCCAGAACCAGAACTCCGGCGACTACCTGGGAGTGGCCGGCGGGGACAATGGCGGCATTCCCGTTCAGGGCGCTGGCCTGGTCCAGGCTGCGCCGAACAGCAACGACGCCGCCACGTGGGTGGCGTCGCCCGTGAGCTACCGGATCCTCACGGACAAGGAACTGGCATACGGCCACGGCGCCAACGACCCGCCCCAGTTCTACTGGTACAGCACGACCGGCGACGAGACGGCGTGGACGTGCCAGAGCGGCTATCACTTCCGGATGGCCTCGGCCGGAGCGTATTCCGGCGGTCACTGGACCACGTTCCCGCAGGCGGCGGTCGATCAGGCCGAGTCGCCTCAGACTGCCGTCTCGGCGACGAACAATCAGATCAGTACCCAGCAGGGGCCGGACGGCGGCTACTTCCCCTACACGGGGTACGGCGGCGCTCAGGATTCCAGGATCGCGGACCCGATCTCGTGGACCGACGCGGAAGTCAGCTCTCCGGGCAGCAGCGGCCCGACGGATTCCGATCCGACCGGGGCGAGTGCAGGTTACGGCTCGGTTTCGATCGGCTACGGCTACACCACCGCCTTCCAGGGTCAGGACCTGGAGGCACAGGTGATCCTGCACTGCGATCCGAACTGATCCCGCAATGATCGCCGCGCCCGCGCGGCGTTGACAAACCGTGGGTCGACCCGGCTCCGCCAACGCGGGCCGGGTCGATCACCACGGACTAGAGACGAGACCAGGGAAGCACCCGATACGAAGTCACTCACGCCACCCCAGCTCGGGACCGACGCGAGGGGCTGCCTCCGCCGGCTGCGCGGGCGCGGATCTCAGTCCCTGGTGTGCGGTGATCGCTCGCTCGGGGCGGCCGTGGCCGACGAACGCGACCGTCCAGCTCGCGATGGTCGCAACGCGGTTCTTGAATCCCGTGAGGAAGGCAAGGTGCACGAACAGCCAGGCCAGCCAGCCCATGAAGCCGGATAGTCGAAGCCGCCCAAGCGTCACCACCGCGCGGAAGCGCGAGATCGTGGCCATTGATCCGAGGTCGCGATACCGGAACGGCTTCTCCGCTTTCCCTCGCAGTCTGCGGGTAATCGTCCGCGCTGCGTGTATCCCCGATTGCATCGCCACTTCGGCCACGCCCGGCAGCTCGTCCAGCGCCATCAGGTCTCCCACCACGAAGATCTCTGGATGCCCCGGTACGGTGCAATCATCGCGCACCTTGATGCGTCCCGCCCGGTCGACCGCTGCTCCCGTGGCTTCGGCGAGGGCCTGGCCGAGCGGCGACGCCTGGACGCCGGCGGCCCAGATCTTCACAAGCGACGGAACCGTCTGTAACGCTGGGTCATCGCTGCTGGTCTCGACACCGTGCGCGTCGATCCCGGTCACCCTGACGCCGAGGTGAATCTCAACTCCCAGCCGCCCCAGTGCCTTGACCGCGCGGCGCTGGAGCGACTCGGGGAACGAGGCGAGCACTTGCTGGCTGCCGTCGAGCAGAACGACGCGGACCTGGCGCGGGTCGATCGATCGGAAGTTGTGTCCCAGAGAGCGGCGCGAGAGCTCGGCGATCTGTCCCGCCATCTCCACCCCGGTCGGGCCGGCTCCGACCACGACAAAGGTCATCAGACGCCGACGCTCCTCCGGGTCGGCTTCCCGCTCGGCCAGCTCGAATGCGCCGAAGATGCGGCTCCGGATCTCGAGTGCGTCGTCGAGCGTCTTCAGGCCGGGCGCGGCGGCAGCGAACTCGTCACGACCGAAGTAGGATTGCGCCGCCCCGGTGGCGACGATCAGGGTGTCGTACTCGATCTCCCATTGCGATCCGAGGGTCTGCACGGCGAGTGATCGTCGATCTGCGTCGATCCCGGTCACGTCGCCGAGCAGGACTTGCGTGTTGCGCTGCCTTCGTAGAACGTCCCGGATCGGCGGTGCGATCTCGCCGGAGGACAGGATGCCCGTGGCGAGTTGATAGAGCAGCGGCTGGAACAGGTGGTGGTTGGTTCGATCGACCACCGTCACCTGAACCGGCCCGCGCCGGAGCGCCCGCGCGGCGAACAGTCCGCCGAACCCGCAGCCGACGATCACCACGCGGTGGTGCGCGGTTCCGTCAGTCGTGCCCGTTGGACTTGTCATCGTGCGGAGCGGTGTGACCGAGATACATCAGCTCCCAGATTCCCCGATCGCTCACATCCTCGACCTTGTCTCCATCAACAAAGTGCTCGAGCTGCACGCTGCCGGTAAACCGGAGGTACGCGCCGTCGAAGCGCTTGAGTCGAGCCAGGATGTGCTTGACACCCGAGACCTGGCCGATGAGCTTGCGGTCGAGGATAGTCTCGGCGCGGTGGAAGCTGACCCGGTAGCGGTCGCGACCATCGTCGTAGTCGTACACGACGACGTCGGCGATCGGCTTGCCGCTGTGCTCGTCGGGGTGCTCGCCCTCGAGGTAGAAGCGCACCTTGCTGTCATCGTCGGCGACGATCGTCTCGCCCTTGCTGAGCAAGAAGGTGGGCATCTCCTCGTAGCCGTACCGACGTTCGGCGGTCATGTAGCTCGCGATGATCGAGTACGGGCCCGCCTGAGCCCTCCCCCAGTACCAGTGGTTCATGAGTCTGGGCATGGCGGTGTCGCCCCAGTTGTGATCGTGGTAGCCAACGCCCTCGAGGTGTTCCTCGCGATCGCCGACCTTCAGCTCGATCGACGCGACGCCCTGGGGCACCGACGGCAGCCAGGCGAAGTAGTGCTCGTCGTGCTCGCCGAAGTACACACGACCGGCGCCATGGCGCCATGGGGGCACGCTACCGGTGAGCTCGACGTCGATCGTCATGTCCTGGTGCGCGACGTGGATCTCGTAATCGTGCAGGTCGCCGCGGAAGCGGTTGTCCCCGATGCGAACGTCACAGCCTTCCTGGCTGGCGTGGAACTCCGCAGCGGATGCACGCGACTCGAACCCGAGCGGCTGACCACTCGGTCGGTCCAACTGCACGGTCACATACGGCTCGAGCGCGCGATCCGCCCTGAGCGGGCTCTTCGTGTAGAACATGATCACCAGCGACGACCCGTCGTCGAGATGGGCGTCGAAGTACCACCACTCGTAGGAGCCAGGCCCGGCGTCGGTGCGCAGCCCATCCTCCCAGGGCTGGACGGAGTCAGGGTCAAGTCCCAGACGCGCGAAATCCTCCGGCTGGTCCGCTAGGCGGCAGAGCCGAGTGGTCTTATGCTGATCGATCGTGACCATGGGTCAGTTTCTCCTTCAGCATTGCGGGTTGGTTGATCGCCACTGGGCGTAACTGGACCCACGAGGGATCAGGACTGGATTGGGCCACGAAGGCGGGCCTGCGACAGGCGCACGGCTGGGGCGAGCAATCTGGATGAGATCATCCAAGCGCCACAAGCGGATCGAAAGCCCTATGCCTGAGATGCCATGAACGCCGCGCTTATCTGTTTTCGTGGTGGCTCACTTGCGTTGGGTCGGGTTGAAGCGGGACAGGGATGGTTCGGGGACGCCCAGGTGGGGGTCGACGTGCGGGTTGTTGCTGCCTTGCTTGGTCAACGGGGCATAGTTGGGCGCGTAGATGCTGCGCCAGTAGTCGACGGCGAGGTGCGGGATGTTGGTGCCGGGGCTGTGCGTCGCGATCGGCTCGCCATCCTCGCTGTACACGTCGATGTGGTAGTCATTGGCATTGCTGCCGCTACCGGTGAAATACAGGGTGTAGATCTGCGAGGCGCCGTCGACGGCGAGATCGAGATACGTTCCGTCGGAGACGATGTTGCGGGTGAAGTTGTCCCGGTTGTGGCCGAAGTAACGGACGGGGTTGAGGTTCAGATCGAACGCCGAGAGCTGCGAACTGCCGGCCTCAAGCACGAGCACGACGCCGGGGTTGGTGATCGCCAACGCGATCGGGGAGTCGAGCAGTCCGAGCTCGCTCCCCTGCCCTGATGCGTAGCTGGCCAGCTGCGGGCGCGGGGTGCGCGCGGGCCGGAGCACCGCGAGGCGGGCGGTGTCGGTGTTCACTGCCACCACCATCCCCGAGGAGTGCAGCGCCGCGGCGGACACCGGCAGCGTGAAGGTCCCCAGCGACCTCGACGGATCCCACGAGACTGCGCCGTCGTGCGGGTCGAGGTTGACCGAGCGGACGTGATAGGCGGGGGAGGCGTGGTCAGGCTCCAACAGGACGTGGTTGCCCTCATCACGCGCATCCACAAAGGCGTCCAACAGCAGGAACGGCCGGCGCTCCCACCCTTCGTGCGTCCCCAGCCCCAGCCTGATCGTGTTTCCGTTCTGGGCCAGGGGGACGCCACGCAGATAGAACCGATCGCCCTCTTTCCACACCATGCCCGCCACCCCGGCCAAGGTGGCGACGGCGGCGCCGGTGACATCCTCGATGCCGGCCGAGTGGGCGGTCCCGGTCACCGTCACCTGGTCAGACCATGTGTACCCGCCCGCCTGCGGGCTATAGGTGGTCGTCGCGGCCCGCTTGAACAGCGTCTTATCGGTGATCGTCGCCGGCAGTTGCGTAATCGAAAACGCGACGGTCGATGCCGGTTGGTTGGGATCGTTATTCGGGTACGGATCCGAGACGCCGGTGCCGACCTGCATCCCGTCCTCGTCCAGGAACACCATGCTCCATTGGATCGTCTTACCGCCGAACGGCGCTGACACGCTTCGCACCATCGCGTCAGATTGCAACCTGCCGCCCCGGTTGATCTGACCGGTGATCGGCGCCAGGCCCATCGCGCCGTCGACCAGCGCCTCCAAGCGCCACGAAGTAGCGGCCGCCGGGAACGTCGACGAGCGCGGATCGCGTGAGATCGTCACCGTCACCGGATAGGTCAACGACACCTCGTTCTCGATCACCCACGGCGAGATCACCGTCTCCGCCGCCACCTCGGCGAGCGTCGCCACGTCCCCCACCGCCGACAGGATCCCAAACCACTGGCCAATCACGGGCAGGGCGTTGATGACCTTCGAGGCGGTCTGGCCTCGCAGAAGCGCCTCGGCCACCTTCTCCCAGAGCGCGGCCGCCCGCGGATGGAAGAGGACCTTCGGGATCAGGGTGCCCAGCCCCGCCAGGAGGCTCCACAGGTTCCTGAGATTCTCGCCTCGATACTCGATGTCCTGGTACAGGGCTCCGGCGGTGATGAGGCTCAGAGCGAGCGTCTCGCCCGCGATGAGCTTGATGCCGGGATTCACGAGCTGGGCCATCGCGTCGCTCACCAGTTCGTAGTCGCCGAGCCACGGCCTGACCTGCTTCCAGGTGAGGGCAATGTCGATGTCGGTGGCGAGGGCGAACAGGCTGAGCCCGATGGTCAGGATCCCGGTTGTGGATGCCGGAAGCCAGACTTCGTCCTGGGGGGCGATCTTGCCCGGGTAGGCGCCTGCGGGAAACCATTGCTTCCAACCGCCGCCGTAGATGTCGGATCCGAGTCCGCAGTAGAGCAGGCGGGCGGTGTGCGCCTCGGGGGGGAACTCGAGCGTGAACTCGACGGTGTTGGTGTCCCAGAGGGGTAGCCCGAAGACGGTGAAGACCTGGGGGACGATGCACACCGCCTTCGAGTATTTGGTGTCGGGGAAGGTTGGGTGAGCGTTGGCGGAAAGGTTGGTGCCGTCGGCGCCGAGGTATTGCACGTACACCCACATCCACCGGACGTAGTTGTTGTAGAGCTTGACCGGGACCTTTCCGTCGTTGAAGCCGCCGCGCAGCACGGTGCGGGTGCCGTAGTTGAATCCGCTCGTCTTGAGCTTAGCCTCGACTCCGGCCTGGGCTGCCAGGTGCTCGCCGTAGGGCTCGGGCTTCGCGACGATCCCTTGGGGTTGGATCCAGGTCTTGTTTGCGGCGGCGGGGTCTTCGTCAAGCGGCTTGTCGATGACCGCTCCGAGATCGGGTTCGTCGCGTACGCCGGCGATTCCGGCCGAGACCGCCGCGCGTGTACTGCGCTGGAACTTCGCGTCCGTAGTGTTGAGCCGGATTGTTGAGAACGTGGTGCGGATGTCCCCGACCTTGATCTCCGACGGGGAGCCATCCGGGTCGACGGCCTCCTCGAGCCTGGCGAAGTCACGGCCGGCGCGTTGCATCTGTCCGATGTAGGTGCCAAGCGTGGTGACCTCCGCGGTCTGCCCGAGGAGTGACTTGGTGGTGGCGGTCGAATCGGGGTCGAGCGTGGCGATGTTCGGGTGGGTCATGGTCAGCGCGGTGGCGGTCTGGTAGTTGTCGCCGACCGTCTCTAGTTGGGCGATCGCCTGGACGCTCCGCAGATCGGCGGCATCCAGGCCGAGCGCGGTGAGGCGGTGGGTGGAGCCGGCGACGTGCTTGAGCGTGCCTGTCAGCTGATGGGAGGCCTTGGCGAGCTTGACCGTGGCCTGCGCGGGCGCGTGCCAGACCTCGGACACGATTACCCCGTACCTGCCGCGGCGGCCTTCGACCCGTGCCAGCGATGAGCGATACGCCGGAAGCCTGACACCCTCGACGTAGTGCGACAGGGACGATAGATCGATCGAGCGCCACAGACCGCCCTGGGCGCGCAGCGCCGAGCGCGATGCGTTGGTGTGAGGCCGGAGGTCGATCCGCTCGCCGTTGGCGATCAGCACGAGTCCGGATACGCCGTCGAGCTCGTCGAGGGCGAACTGCAACGCGACCGACACCGTTCGCTGAGAACCCGCCCCGCTCGCCCTCGTCGCGAGGGCGGCCGCGGCCGATGCGGGCGAGGGTCGCCAGGCCAGCCCGGCGACCAGGGAACCGAGTCCGGCCTTGAGCACCCAGCGGCGGCCGACTGGGGTTGACCACAACTCCTCGAGCGTGGCGCGGGTATCTGTGTCTTCGTCGTGGCTCATTTGCGTTGGGTGGGGTTGAAGCGGGACAGGGATGGTTCGGCGACGCCCAAGTGGGGGTCGACGTGCGGGTTGTTCGTGCCCTGCTTGGTCAACGGCGCGTAGTTCGGCGCGTAGATGCTGCGCCAGTAGTCCACCGCCAGGTGCGGGATGTTCGTCCCCGGGCTGTGCGTCGCGATCGGCTCGCCGGCCTCGCTGTAGACGTCGATGTGGTAGTCGCTTGCGCTCGTGCCGTTGCCGGTGAAGTACAGGGCGTAGATTTGAGACGCCCCGTCGACCGCGAGGTCGAGATACGTCCCCGCCGAGGCGAGCTCGCGGGTGAACTGGTCCCGGTGCCGGCCGAAGTGCTGGACCGGGTTGAGGTTCAGATCAAACGCCGACATCTGACCACTGCCCGCCTCGAGCACGAGCACGATCCCGGGGTTCGTGATCGCCAACGCGATCGGGGAGTCCAGCAACCCGATCTCGCCGCCTGGTCCGGCGGAATAGTTCGCGACCGTCGCGCGAGCGGTGCGAGCCGGTTGCAGCACCGCGAGGCGAGCGGTGTCGGTGTTGACCGCCACCACCTGTCCCGAGGAGTGCAGCGCCGCGGCGGACACCGGCAGGGTGAACATGCCCAGTGAGGTTGCCGGCTCCCAGGCGATCGCCCCTTTGTGCGGGTCGAGGTTGACCGGGCGGACGTGATACGCGGGGGAGGCGTGGTCGGGTTCGAGCAGCACGTGGTTGCCCGCGTCCCCGGCGTCGACGAACGAATCCAGGAGCAGGAACGGCCGGCGCTCCCACCCCTCGTGCGTCCCCAGCCCCAGCCTGATCGTGTTTCCGTTCTGGGCCAGGGGGACGCCGCGCACGTAGTAGCGGTCACCTTCTTTCCACACCATGGCCGCGACCCCGGCCAAAGTGGCGACGGCGGCGCCGGTGACGTCCTCAATCCCGGCCGAATGAGCCGTGCCCATGACCGTCACCTGATCCGACCAGGTATATCCACCTGCCTGCGGGCTGTAGGTGGTAGTCGCGGCGCGCTTGAACACCGTCTTATCCGTGATCGTCGCCGCCAGCTGCGTAATCGAAAACGCGACGGTCGATGCCGGTTGGTTGGGGTCGTTGTTCGGGTACGGGTCCGAGACGCCGGACCCGACCTGCATCCCGTCCTCGTCCAGGAATACCACGCCCCACTGGATCCTCTTGCCGCCGAAGGGCGCCGTCACCGACAACACCAAGGGATCAGACCGCAACCGCCCACCCTCGTTGACCTGGCCACTGATCGGGGCCAGCGCCGCCGCCCCGTCCACCAAGGCCTCCAACCGCCACGACCGCGCCGTCGCGGGGAACGTCGAGGAGCGAGGATCCCGGGAGATCGTCACCGTCGCCGGGTAGCTCAACGACACCTCGTTCTCGATCACCCACGGCGAGATCACCGTCTCCGCGGCCACTTCAGCCAGCGTCAACGCGTCGCCCACAGCCGACGCCACGGCAACGATCTGGCCGAGCATCGGAAGTGTGCCGATCACCTTGGCTGCGCCGGCCTGGGCGGCGATCGCGAGGCCGATGTCGGTCCAGTTGTAGAGCGTTCGGGGGTTGAAGATGATCTTCGGGATCGCGCTGGCGATCCCGACGATCAGGCTCCACATGTTGTGGAGGTTCTCCCCCCGGTGCAGGATGTCTTCGGCGATGGCTCCACCGGAGATCACGCCCAGCGCGGTCGTCTCGGCCGCGGTGAGCTTGACCGCGCCGCTCAGGAGTTCACCCAGGTTCTTCTTCGCCGTAGCGGGGGTCGCGAAATACTGCCGGACCTGCTTCCACGTGACGGCGATGTCGATGTCGGCGGCCAGGGCGAATACATTCAGGCCGATGGTCACGATCCCGGTGGTGAGCCCCGGGAGCCATACCTCGTCCACGGGACCGAGGACTTTCGCGTACGCGCCGCTCGGGAAGTACTGCTGCCAGCTCCCGTCGAGAGCATCTGAACCCATGCCGCAGTAGAGGAGGCGGGCGGTGTGCGCCTCCGGGGGGAAGTCGAGCGTGAACTCGACGGTGTTAGTGTCCCACAGGGGAGCGCCGAACAGGGTAAACACCTGCGGAACGACGCAGATCGACTGTGCGTGCTTGGTGTCGGGGAAGGTGGGGCTGGCGCTGGCGGAGAGGTTCTCTCCGTTCGCGCCGATGTATTGGACGTACACCCAGATCCAGCGGACGAAGTTGTTGTACAGCTTGATCGGAACCTTGCCGTTGTTGTATCCCCCGGGGCGGATCACGGTGCGGGTGCCGTACAGGAATCCGTTGTTCTTGAGCTTGGCCTGGAGTCCGGCCTGAGCCTGGAGGTGCTGGCCATAGGGCTCGGTTTGCGTGCTCATCCCCTGCGGCTGGATCCAGGTCTTCGTCGACGCAGCGGGATCCTCGTCCAGCGGCTTGTCGATCACCGCTCCGAGGTCGGGCTCGTCGCGCACACCGGTGATTCCCGCCGAGATCGCCGCACGCGTGTTGCGCTTGAACCTCGCGTCGGTCTCGTTGAGGTGGATCGTGGAGAACGTGGTGCGCACATCCCCGACAAGAATCTCCGTCGGGGTGCCGTCGGGGTCAACCGCCTCCTCGAGCCTCGCGAAGTCCCGTCCGGCGCGCTGCATCTGCCCGATATAGGTGCCCAGCGTGGTGACCTCGGCCGTCTGCCCGAGCAGCGCCTTGGTGGTCGCGGCGGAGTCCGGGTCGATCGTGGCGATGCTGGGGTGAGTCATGGTGAGCGCGGTGGCGGTCTGGTAGCTGTCTCCGACGGTCTCCAGCTGGGCGATCGCCTTTGCGCTACGCAGGTCACCGTCGTCCAGGCCGAGGGCCTGGAGGCGATGGGTCGAGGCGCTGACGTGGCTGAGCGAGCCGGTCAACTTGTGGGCGGCCTTGGCGAGCTTGAGCGTGGCTTGCTCAGGGGCATGCCACATCTCCGACACGACAACATGACGCTTCCCGCGACGACCCTCGACCCGGAGCACGCTGGCGCGATGTGCCGGCAGGCGCACGGCCGGCACGTAGTGCGACAGGGCGCCCAGGTCGATCGAGCGCCACAAGCCGCCCTGCGCTCGCAACCCCGACCGCGAGGCGCCGGTGTGGGCCTGGAGATCCACTCGTTCGCCATTTGCGATTAAGACCAGCCCGGAGACATCGTCGAGTTCGCCGAGCGCGAACTGAAGCGCCACCGACACCAGCCGCTTGGAGCCGGGGTGGCTCGCCCTGGTCACGGCGGCCGCGGCGGCGGCCGACGGACGCCAGGTCAGGCCGGTCACGAGCGCGCCCAGGCCGGCCTTGAGCACCCAGCGGCGCCCCACCGGAGTCGACCATAGATCCTCTAACACCGATTCGGTCTGCTGATCAAACTGTTCCATTGCTACCACCCTTTTAACTTTCCGACCTGCCGCCACCGATCAGGATTGATGTTCGAGTTACTGTCATGCGCCGTGTGTCGCGGCGACGCAGGGTCAGCGTGTAGCGTCCGGGCGTCAGGCGCTGGAGCTCGAGCAGAACCAGCTGCTCGGTGTCCCCCACGCGTGTGGCCGTGTAGCCAGTCGCGTAGAGGGCTTTCCGGCGTGTGATGGTCGCCAGGACGAGGCCGCCGGACCTATGCGCACGCCCGCGCGAATAGGGACGGCTGCGGCAGATGATCGGGTCGGCCTGGCGTGCGCTGGTGTCGATCGTGCAGGTGATCGAGGCGGGATGCACCTGGAGATCTCCAACACCGTCCTCGTCGAACGGGCTGATTCCGAATCGGCGCACGCGGTGGTTGTCGGTGTCGGCAACGACGTAGAGGTTTCCGCCGGTGACCGTCACCGAGGCTGGGTGGTTGAGCTTGGTCTGATCGGCCCACAGGCCGTCACCGTTGAAGCCCGCCTGTGGCTTGCCGGCGGACACGAGCCCGCCGAGCGCGTCGATCACGCGCCCGGTGGTGGGTACGTAGGCTCGGATCAAGTTGTTGCCGGCGTCGGCGAAGATCACATCGCCGTCCGGTCCAATCGACAGCCCGCCGGGACGGTTGATCTGGACCTGGGTGCCTGGCGCCAGCTGGCCCGATCGGGTGGTGTTGCCGTTGTAGCCGCTCGTCCCGGTTCCGACGACCGTGATCATCTGCCCGGCCGGGGAGAGCTTGATCAGATAGTCCGGGGCGTTGGTGGTGGCGTAGAGGTCGCCATTTGGATCACCAACCACGCTGCGGACGTCAAGCCCGCGAGTATCGATCGATTTGATCGTTCCTGAGCGGCGGCTCACCACGCGGATCCCCTGCGTTCCGTCGGCGATGTACACGTTTCCGTAGGGGTCGACCCACACGCCGTACGGGCCTGCGAGCTGCGCGTCCTCGGGCGGTCCGCCGTCGCCACAGTCTCCAGGGACCGCGCATGCGGTCCCGTTGCCGGCGACCGTCGAGATCTGTCCGCTGGGATCGATCCGCCGGACCCGGTGAAGAGCTGGGTCGGCGATATACAGCGACCCGTCGAGCCCGACCGCCATCCCCGCCGGCGTCCCCAGCAGAGCGCGCGTGGCCGGCCCGCCGTCCCCACACGCCGACGTCGAATTGGTGCACCTCTTCCCGGCCTGCCCGGCGACGATCTTCGTCGGGGCGTTACCGATCAGACGGATCGTGCCGTCGCTGAACGCCGCGTAGTAGCCCTGGTTACTCGCTGCGCTGGCCCATCCGGGTGGGCTGGCCATGGCCACCGCGAGCGGCGAGGCTGAGCCGGCGTCATGCAGGGTCGAGGTCGGGGTTGGGCAGGTGTCGGGCCCGGCGGCTGCGCAGGGGGCGGGGAGTACCGGGGCGTGCGCGAAGTTCGGGAGCAGATGCCCGTCGCACCCGCTTGAGCGGTCCGGGGGCCGGCCGTCCGGGCATGCGGTTATCTCGTCCAGCGAGGTGCCGGTGAGGTTGGTGTTCACGAAGGCGACGGGGCCGTAGCTCTCCCCGGACCCCAGCGAGAGCGGCCAGTACCAGCGACCTTGTTTCCCTGCCACTGCCGGGCACGAGCTGTTCGTGAGCGTGCCGCAGTAGAGCCACGCGTCGGTGAAGTTCGCTCCCTTGAGCGTGATCACGCCGGAGAACACCGCGCCGGGCAGATACGCGGCATCGAAGTGAACCTGGCCGAGCTTGGAGCCGGTGAAGTTGCAGCTCACGCAATCGGCGCCGTCGAACTTCGCGCCGGTTAGGTCCGTCTTGGTCAGGCCAAACCCGCCCCCGTTGCTGACGCTGCCGGCCAGCACCGCGCCCGTGAAATCGGCGCCCTGGAGGTTGGTGGCGTTCGTGAACGCCTGCGCGTTGCCGTAAATGTGCGCCCGGTTGAAGTCGACGTTTGAGGCCCGGACACCGTCGAAGTACGTGTCGACCGCGAGTGCGCGCGTGAACGCCGCATCGGTCAAGTTCGCGCCCGTGAAGGTCGCCTCGCTGACATCCGCGCCCACGAAGCTCGCGCCCTGCAGGTTCGCTCCGGCGAGATTCGCTCCGCGGAGCCCACCCGAGGCCTCCAGATGAGCGCCCCGGAACGAAGCGCGAGCAGCGTTCACCCTCACGAAGCTGGCGCCGGCGAGATCGGCCAGCTCGAGGCTCGCGTGCTCCAGCGACGCCCCGTCCAGCTTCGCCCCGGCCAGCACGACCGGAAAGCCCGTGAACCTGACGCCGTCGAGGTTCACGCCGCTGAGGTCGATGCCCCTGAGCGCCGACCGATTGTCAAAGCCGGACACGACCGTGGTGCCAGACACGTTGACAGCCCCCCGGAAGTCCTTCAGGAGGGCCGCGAACACGCTTGTCGATACCGCGCCTCCCGCGAACAATGGGGTCTGACGGCAATCACCGACAACCTTCGCGAAGCTGAGGACCGCGCCGGCGAGATCGCTGTCCCGGAACTGGGTACAGGTACGCGTGAAGTTCTGCCAGCCGATCGTCACCCCGGCGAAGCTCGGCGCCCGCTTATATCGCAGCGAAGTCAGGTCCGCGCCCAGCAGGTCGGCACCATCGAAATTCGTTCCGGTGATGGTGGCGTTCTTGAAGTCGGCCAGCTCGAACGCGCCCTTGGACAGGTTCGCTCCGCTCAAGTCCGCGCCGGCGAAGTTCCAGCTGTTTCCCTCGACGGCGTTGCAGCACGTCGCCGGCCTAGTGACCCCCGACAGGTTCGCCCCCTTGAGGTCTGCGCCGCTCAGGTTGCCGAGGTAGACGTCCGGGCCGAGGAACTGCGGTTGTTTCAGGTTGATGCGAACGCCCACCAGTGAGCAGTCCCGGCAGGTGCCGTACTTGTCGAGCAGGAACTCGGGCTTGACCGCCTGCGCCTGTGTGGGCCGGAAGTCGGCGTTGCCCGGGAACAGATCCGGCGGCGGATCCGCCGCGTCAACATCGACCGCGCCCCACGCCGAGTACGCAGGACGGTTAGGTTGTGACAACAGGACCGCGCCACCGTCTCCCACCTGAATCGTTCTGGGGTGGGTTATGACCTGCGCCACCGCCGGCTGATCGGCCCCCGGACAAGAGCTCGCAGTCCAGGTCGCGTCGGCGTCGATCGCCACGACGTTCGGGCCCGAGGCGCTCTCACCAACCGGCCGGGCGAACACAGCCCCGCCGGGAGGCGGATCGGGGACGGTCGCCTCGCGCCGGCAGGCGACACCGATCATTACGGTCACAGCGTTGGAGACGTTCGGCGCCCACTTTTCTCCCTCGCCTGCGTAGGAAGCGTGGATCGCGTTGGATCCATCGCGGAGCGTTCTCGCCGCGGGCTGGAGCGTGGCGACTCCGTCGTGCAGGTCGGCGGTGCCGATCTCCTGGTCCGGCCCCGGAAGCTGATCGTCAAAGAACCCGACGTACCCAGTGTTGATATCCCGGGGCATCCTCACCGTGAAGGCCGGGTTGCTCTCCCGCAACGCGCTCGTGGCGCTGACCGTCAGCTCCATTGACGGAATCGGGCGCCCGGACCGTACGTGCGGCGCCGCTGCGGTCACAGGGCAAGCGACTGCCTGCGATAGTCCCACGGTCGCGATCGCGGCCAGCGCTCCGGCAAATCTGCACCGTGAGCGGCCGTCGACGACCCAACTTGCGAGCGAGCATGGCATGACGTCTTCCGTTCGTCGGGTCCGATGGGTCGTGTGTCCCCCGCGGACCGTGGATTGATGCTGTGTCAGTAGCCTGCCGCAGCTCGCGACGACTGTCTTCAGTATCGGTTACTTAACCGTTCGCTGTGTCAGTACTCAGAGACAGCAATCCCGCAGTGACCTCGGCGGTGGCGGCAGCTTGACTGGGCTGGGCGCGCCGCATTCGCAGGCCGAGGAGGGGGAAGATCAGGGTGGAGAGCAGCGCGGCCCCGACGAGGTCGGCGGCGATGGACGGGTTCATGCGCCCCGCGGCCGTCGCGAGCGCGGTGATCGCGAGCACGAGTGGAAGCTGTGTGGAGCTCAGGAGGGCGAGCGCGCGGCGGCTGCGGGCGTCGAGCAGTTGGCGGTACAGGACCAGCGCGGGGGTGCCGCGGACAACCAACATCAGCGCGCAGAACATCAAGGTCCGCAGGATGCCGCCGGCGCTGGCGAAGGCGGTGATGTCGAGGCCCATACCGCTGACGGTGAAGAAAAACGGTACGAACAGCCCGAAGGCGATCGCCGACAGCTTGGAGTCGAGGCCCGAGATCTCACGCCCGCGCAAAAGTTCCCGCACGATCAGACCGGCGGCGAACCCACCGAGGAGCAAGTCGAGCCCGAGGCGGTATGCGAGCAGGGCGAGGCCGAACAGAAGCACCAGCATCCACCGCACCGCGAGCTGAGAGCTGGCCTCGATCGTGCGCTCGAACCAGCCCAGAGTCGGCCGGCGGGCCTTGATCGTCAGGATGCCGACGATCAGGGCCACGGTCACGAACGCGAGCAGGATCACCGCGTTGTGGACGGAGTTCTGCGTGGAGAGGATCATCGTCAGCAGCAGGATCGGCCCGAACTCGCCGACCGCTCCGGCAGCCAAGAGGTAGGTCCCGAACGGAGTCGCGAGCTCACCGCTGTCAGACAGGACCGGGATCAACGTGCCGATCGCGGTGGTCGCGATCGCCGACCCGGGGTACAGGATCGTCATGGTGATCCCGGCCCAGTGCAGCAGCCCGACGGCCGTGTAGGCGAGTATCAGCGACATCCCCCATCCGAGCACCCCGACCCGTAGTGGCCGGCCGGCGATCCGTCTGACGTCCAGCTCGTAGCCGGCGAAGAAGAACAGCAACCCAAGCCCTAGGTCCTTAAAGAACAGCACCGTCGCGGTCACCTGCAGGCCGAGCACGTGCGGGCCGAGCACGATCCCCGCGAGCAACTCGAGCACCACGACCGGCAGCGCGACTCCCGCGCGGCCGGCGACCGCGGCGATCGTGCCGGCGACCGCCACCGCGGCCATGATGACCAGGAACTCCTCGGGCGAGATCGTGTTGACGGCAGCGTGCATCGATCAGTACCTGGCACCGATCACACGCGAGGCGGGGCGTCCGCCAATGCCGAGCCGGTCCGGAGTGCCCGCGAAGGCACGCTCGACCTCGTCCGCGTAGACGGACGCGAGATGCTCGCACAGCAACATTCGGTGACGGGTGATCGCGGCGCGACGGACGGGTGAAACGCTCGACTCGAGCCCGTCAAGCAGCGCGGCGAGTCGGCGGGTGACCTGCGGAGTTCCGGCTCCGTACCAGCGGATCTCAGTCAGAGCGAGATCGAGCAGCTCGTCCCAGTCCGGGGTCGGCACGACGAGCCGAACGGCGCCGTCGTCGTCGAGGATCGCGGCCGAGTGGAGCGGACGTCGGCCGAGCGGCCGCAGAACCCCCTCCAGCACGTCCAGCCCTTCGACCGCGCTGGTCGGGTCGTTGATCGCGGTGGATAGCGCGCGGACGACCACGTCGACGATGCACCGAATCGCGAACGACGGATCCTGGAGCAGGCTGCGGCCGTCGGCGAACAGCAGCGAGCGGCGAGCGTCGCGCTCATCGATCCCGTTTCCCCCTCGAACGATCAGGATTGGCTCGTCCTCGGCCACGTAGGAACCGATCTGCGCGACCACCTCGATCACCGCGTCAGCGCGCTGCGCGATCCGCACCAGGCGGTCTCGATCGACCGCCGCGAGCACCTCGCCGTGGCGCGGGTGGGTCACGACCATGCTGGTCGGCGTGTCGGTGAACGGTCGGCGCTCGAGCTCCCGGGAGCTCGCGGACGGGTACACGGACTTCAACGCCGGCGGGACCTGAGCCGCCAGGCGCGCGTAGAGCTGGCGGGGACGCATCAGATCGAGAAGGCGTCCGATGAAGCGAAACAACGCCGCCAGCGCGATCACCATCAGCACCAGCGCGACCGCAACGGTGAGCGTCTCCGGGCCATCCCGGGTGGTGCCACCGACGTCGGCGGCCGCGACCAGTGCATACACGCCCGGAGCGACGAACAGGCCAATCGCATTCTTGATCACCGGATCACGACGGAACACGTGCACGAGCCGCGGTGAGTACTGACCGGCGCCGAACTGGACCACGAGCACGGCGACCGAGACCACGAGTCCGGCGAACGCGATCATCCCGGCGGCCACCGCCTGGAGGATCGACTGCGCCTCGGCGCCGTTGATCCCGAGCAGCTCGCCGCCGTGGCCGCGATCGAACGCGGGCAACAGAACGCCCAGTACGATCGCTCCGGCCAGATACAGGCTCGGGATCAGAACGAAACTGCGCGAGAAGCGCTCCCCGAGCAGGACCCGGGCGCGCCACCACGGCGCCCGCTCGCCCGCCGACAGTCGCCGCGCGGCGAGCATGCTTAGGCATGCGGACCGCGTGTCCTCCTCGTCATCCTCGGTGCACGGCCTGAGCTGGCCCATCGACATCATTCGTGGCTGCTCCTCGGTCCAGATTGGCGGCGGGCTTGCACCGCGGTCGGACGATCGCGCAAGCGGAGGGATCGGTCCTCCGTAGGCGAGTACGGAACGTTCCGTCGCCTATTACTTAAGAAGCTCGGGCCTCGGAGTGCAGTAGCGAGTCACTGAGGACGTGAGCCTCTGGACGCGCGAGGCTCGGGACACCCACGAGACCGACTGCGAAGGAGCCGAACAGCATGAGCACGACCACCCTCGAAACTCTCCCGGACCCAGCCTCAGGTGAGGCGGTCGCATCAGGTCAGGGCCCCTCGTTGCAGGTTCTCGTAGTCGACGATGACGATTGGCTACGCAACCGCGTCTGCCACCTGGTCGAGATCGAGTCCGGATTTCGCCTGGCAGGAGTGGTGGACAGTGCGGAAAGGGCGTTGTGGGTCGCGGAGCACGAGCCGGTCGACATGGCGGTCATCGCCCATAGCGCGCGGTCGCGCAGCGGTGTGTGGCTCTGTCGCGAACTCAAACGAAGTCCCACGCCGCCGGCGGTGGTGATCTGCTCGGCGTATCCGGACGCGGTGCTCACGGCGTGTTGTGTGGTCGCCGAGGCCGACGCACTGGTGAGCATCTACGACTGCGACGATGAGCTGGCCGGCGTGCTCGACCGGGTTGCACGCGGCGTGCGAGTGTTGCCGGCTGTGTCGCCCCGCGTGGGGGCGATGCTCCACGAACGTCTCGATCCAGCCGAGCACGCGATCTTCAGCATGCTGCTCGCCGGCCTCCCGGCGCCCGACGTAGCGCGGGGGTTGAGAATGTCCCGCGCCGAGCTCGAATCGCGCCGCTCCGTCCTGCTGGGCAAGCTCGAGACGCTTCCTCCGGCCAGCGGGATGCGGTACTGACCGTCCCGGCCGTCGTGACCGCCCGGCCTTCTGCATTGAGGAGGGGAGCGCTAATGTGTTGACATGACGGTCACGGGGGCCCGGACCGGTTCGGGGGCCGCACACAGCTGGCCGCTAATCGGGCGCGACGAGGAGCTTGAGCAAATCGCCGCTGTCCGAGAGCACGAGACGTCCCCCGCCGTGGCGGTGATCGCTCCCGCCGGGGTGGGGAAATCGCGTCTGGCTCGAGAGGCGGTCGCAGCCGCCGCCGAGGCCGGCGCCATGGTCTGTTGGGTCCAGGGCACGCGAAGTGCCGCCGCGGTGCCGCTGGCAGCCTGCGCAGAGCTCCTCCCACCCGAGGCCCGGGCCGATGACCCCCTATTGCAGCTGCAGCGCACCTCCAAGACGCTCCGCGAACAGGCCGCAGGTCGGCCGATCGTGATCGGTGTGGACGACGCCCAGCGGCTCGACCCGGCGTCGGCCGCCCTGATTCTCCAACTCACGATCACCGGCACCGCCTTCATCCTGGCCACGGTCCGGTCCTCGGAACCCTGTCCGGACGCTGTGCAATCACTGTGGAAGGATGCCGGCGCGGAACGCGTAGAGCTGCGGCCCCTGTCCGAGGCGCACACCGCGGAGCTGGTCGAAACGGTGCTCGGTGGTCCGGTCGAGCAACGCGCTCGCCAATGGATCTCCGACAGCTCACAGGGGAACGTCCTCTACGTACACGAGTTGCTGCGCTCTGCGCTCGCGGTCGACGCCTTCGTCAGCGTCGACGGATACTGGCGGCTCACGCAGCGTCCCGGCCCGAGCGCCTCCCTGTCGGAGCTGATCGGCGGCCGCTTGTCGGAGCTCGATGACGCCGAGCGCCGAGTGATCGAGCTGCTGGCCCTCGGCGAACCGCTGCGACTCCACGAGCTCGTCTCGCTGGCCAGCCTTGACGCGATCTCGGCGGTCGAGGCACAGGAAATCATCCGGGTCGTCGGCGCGGGCGCCGACGGCACGGTTCGGCTGGCACACCCGCTGTACGGCGACGTGGTGCGAACGTCGATGCCGCTTATCAAAGCGGCCCAGGTGCGGCGCGATCTGGCCCGAACGGTGCAGGAAAGGGCGGCGCGGTCGCGCGAGGACGCGCTGCTGATCGCGCGGTGGCTGCTCGACGCCGGCGACCCAGTTCCCGTCGAGTTGGCGGTGGAGGGCGCCGCGGCGGCGATCGCGGCTGGCGATCCGGAACTCGGGGAGCGGCTGGGCCGGTTGGCGCTCGGCGCCGGCGCCGGCGCTGGCGCCGCACTGCTGGTCGCCCGGGCGTGCGCGGTGCGCCAACGGTACGAGGATGCCGAGGAGCTCCTGGCGACGTTAGAGGGAACGTTCGGGTCGCAGGACGCCGCAATCGCTTACGTGCAGCAGCGGACGATCGGGCTGGGGTGGGGCCTGCATCGACCGCGTGACGCGTTGGCCTTCGTGACCCGCGCCCTGGATTGGTGGGAAGACGCCGGCTGGCACCGCAGGTTGGCGCCTATCCAGCTGCGGGCGCTCTCGATGAACACGGACTTCCGCAACGCGGCCGAACTCTCAAGGAAGGCGCTCTCAGATGAAGCGCTCGAGCCTTCCGAGCGGCGCCAGATAGAGGTCATCCATGCCGCCCACCTGTTCCATAGCGGCCGTGTGCAACAAGCCTGCGAGTGGGTTGCCCGGCTGCGCCCACCCATACCGCTGCGCGACGAGGCCGACGAGCTGGCGATGATGATGTCCTCACTTGCGAGCATCGCGTCCGGCCGGGTGATGCAGGAGACCGAGCAGTGGATGAGCCAGGCACTGAGGGACGCGATTCGCACCTACGACGAAGCCGCAGCGGGGATCAGCGCCTGCACGCTGGGCTCTCTGGCCCTGTTGCGCGGGCGGTATGTCGACGCCGACCGATGGCTGCGGGAGGCTGCGGTGCATCTGGAGTACCACGATCCGTTCTGGACGCTGAAGACCGTCCATGCGCTGCGTGCGGGAGTCGCCTATTACGCGGGTGACCGCGAGGGAGTAGGGGCGGCGATGGAGCGTTGCCGGGAGGCGGCGACGACCGGCGAGATGGTGGTGAGGACCGAGCGGGTGTCCGTGATCCGGGGTGAGGCTTGGTTAGCGCTGGCGGAGGACGATCCCTCCCGCGCTCAGCGATTGCTCTTGGAGTGTGCAGATCGCGTCGGCAAGATTCCCGTGTACGCCGCACTCTTGTATCACGAGGCGATGCGGGCCGGCGCACCGCCGCGACGGGTCCACCCAGCGCTCGCCGCACTGCGCGAGGAGTGCGACGCCGAGCTGGTCCTGGCGTACGCGAATGACGCAGCCGCGCGAGTCGCGCAGGACGCGCCGGCCGTGCTGGCCTGCGCTGAGGAGTTCGAAGCCATCGGGGCCCTCCGCCACGCGTCCGAGTGCGCCGCCGCGGCAGCGGACATCTTCGCCCAAGGAGGGCGTCAGGACTCCGCGCGGCGGGCCGCCGCGCGGAGTCGCGAGCTGCACGGGCAGTGTCAGGGAGGATTCGCACCGCCGGTGCACGGGATCGAGCCCGATGAGTTCAGCCTGACCGACAGGGAGAGGCAGTTCGCCGAATTGGCGGCACAGGGGCTGTCGAACGCCGAGATCGCCGACCGGTTCGTGCTCTCCGTCCGTACGGTCGAATCCCACCTGTACCGCGCCATGCAGAAACTCGGAGTCAAGGACCGCCGCGAGCTGAAGGCCAGATCAGGACCTCACTTGTAGGTCAGCTTGTAGCCGAGCATCTGCGTAACCGTCACGAACTTGTAGCCGCGAGCCTTCAGCGTGCTGATCTCGGTGGGCAGAGCGTTCAGCGTCTGGTAGCGGGGACCGCCGGCGAAGTGCTGGAGCACGATCGATCCGGGGCCCACGCCTGACAGCACCCGGCTGATGATCGTGCTGGTTCCGGGGAGTGACCAGTCACGCGGGTCGACGTCCCACTGAACGGTGGCGAACCCGAGTGAGCTCGCAACGTTGATCAGTGACGAGTTCACCGACCCGTAGGGTGCGCGGAACAAACACGGCTGAAAGCCGGTGGACTTCTTGATCGCGGCGGCCGTCATCGCGATCTGGGATCGCTGCGCGGACGCGGACAGCTTGGCCAGATCGGCATGGCTCCAGCTGTGATCGGCGATCATGTCGCCGTTGGCCAGCATCGCTCGCTGAACCTTGCCGGTCGGGTCGTACTGGCTGATCTGATTGCCGACCTCGAAGAACGTCGACGGTACGCCGTAGCGGGCGAGGAGGTTCACGAAGTCCATCGTGGGCGGCGAGCCTCCGGGACCGTCGTCGAACGTCAACGCGACCTGCCGGAGGTTACTCGGCCCTCGGGATACGAAGCCGCGCTTGGCGACACAGCCGACGAGCCGTGGCGTGCGGAGGTTCACGACCGCGGGCCGGGCGGGAAACAGGGTCTGGCAGCTGCCGGCCGGAGGAAACCCGGTGGCTGGAGCGCTGCAGGCAGGCGCACCCAGGGTGCTGATGACTTGCCAGTTCAACGGCCTGTAGGCGGCGGCGATGGCCGACGGCAGGAAGCTCGCGGTCAGATCCTGATTGCTGCCGCGAGTGACGGTGGCCGGGATCGCGGTAGCCCGTCCGCTCGCGCCTTTGCTTACTGGGGCGTAGGTGACCTGCGGCGCACTCTGGCCGCGGCCGGGCCCGGCCACGCAAAGCTGTCCGGTGACAGCGCGGCCGGCGCCGCTACTGACCAGGAGACACAGTGTGCGCCGGTCGCGCGCGAGTGCGCCCGGAGAGAATGGCTGGCTCATCTTCAGCTGCCAGACGAGCTGCTGGCCGTTCTGGGTCAACGACGTGCTCTGCACCGCCAGCGGCTGGCTCTGCGCCCCCGCTGGTTGACCCGTGACGTCGGTGGCGCCTGCAATGTGTGCGACAAGCAACACCAACGCGGCGATCATGGTTACGACACACACGACGAGCGACGCGACAAACTGCCCTGAAGCACCGCGCCGGCGAGGTTCACGTCCCGGATCAAGCATTACTCATCCCCATTTCATCTTTGGTAGCGCCGGTGTCACCGGCTTCAACACTTCGTCACGGTAAACGTCGAGTGACGGTGTGTCCTCAGTAGGTGACTACTGCGCCAGCCCCAAGTTGGTACTGATGCCCCCGGGGGGGGGCGCCGGGTCACCCGGTTGCGGTCAGCGGGGGAGTGCCGCGATCGACGCCAGGAGCGCCGCCGCCGCCGGATCCTTGCGCGCGTCCCAGTCCATGTCGCCGGAGGCCGGATCCCGCGCCTCCTGCTGACTCGGCGCCTGACTCCAGATGAACCCCTGGTTGAAAAGCAGGTCCGATAACCCATCGTGGAGTTGAGTCAGCCAGGGGATACTCAGTCCGTACGCCACGTTCGCCTCGGTGATCATCGTCGGCAGTTCGAACAGCTCGTGGGCGAGCGCCAGCTGAGCCAGGTAGAACGAAACCGAGTTACCCTGCGCGAAGCGGAGCAGGCTCATCCCGAGCACGTCGACGTACCGGCGCCCGGGCCAATACTGCTCGATCTTCTGCTCCCACGGCTCCGGCCGGGCGTTCGAGTTGACCTGAAAGGACCACACCCAGGTGACGTTGTCGGCACCGACGGCATGGAAGAGATTCCACATATGCCGCCAGGCGCGTGCGAACTCGTGAGGGTCGTGACTCCAGGGGTACCAGAAGCCGTTGAACTCGGCCATCGGCCGCAGGACGACAGGACGCTGGTAGGCCTTGATGGCGAGCGCCCAGCGCCGCAGATACACGTCCCATCTCCCGTCGGCGATCGCCGTGTTCGAGTACGCCCGTTGTGGCTCACCCTGCCGGCCGATGGGGGTGCCGAGGCGCGGCGGGCGCCACGGCTCCCAGGAGATCACCGGAATGCCGGGGCCATCGAGAACGCGGGCGGGGTCGACGCCGAAGGACCAGGCCTGAAACACCATGCGCAGGCGCAGATCCTCATCGAAGGCGCGGTTCCAGCTGGGAAACTGCGCCGCCGAGGTGACAGCGCCGGCGAGCAGCGTGCGGGACGGGGGCAGCGGCCGGGCCGCGGCGACGCCGGCGCCGAGCAGCGGGCCGCTACACGCCGCGCTCAGCGCCATCCACCGCAAGCCTCCCAGCCGCCGGCGCCGCGTGGCCGCCCGGTTGCCGGACGCGACCCATCTCATGGCGCACCCTCGTTTCGTTGTTTTCGAGCGGCGACGAGGACGTCGTCGGCGCCGGCGGAACGACCAACCGCACGTTCGTGGCGAGATACAGGACGGCCAGCGCCACCATCGGCGCGAACTGAACCGAGGAATGGCCGCGGCGGAGAACCTGCCACAAACACGCTCCAAGCAGCACGGTGCCGGTTCCGATTCCCCACACCGCCGCGAGCAGACGAAACCAGAAGACGCGGCGCTCCCGTCCCCGCTCGCCGGTCGCCTTCCACGCCATCGGCCGCCCGCGGATCAGATCGAGGATCGCGAACGCGTGCGCCCAGCCGTAGGTGAGCTTGACCGACAGCGTCTCCCAGCGAAACCGGGAGCGATGCCAGAGCGGCAGCGCCACGTAGAGCCACAGCAGCGCCGGCAGTAGGATCACGTAATTGAGCACCCGTATCCGGTCGGGGAAGAAGACGCTCAGGATCAGCGGGATCAGCGGAGCGGTGATCACCGCGAGCGCGGTGAGGATGTAGTAGGCGAAGCCGGCCAGGTAGCACATGCGGGTGCGCGCCGCCAGGCGCGTACGCCAGAACTTCCGGGAGGTGCACAGCCCGAGTGAACCCAGGCACCATCGGTATTGCTGGCGGAAGAACGCGGCGAGGTTATCCGGACATAGCCCGGCGGCGAGATTGACCGGGATGTAGCGCAGGCGCCAGCCGTGGCGGCGCAGGTCAAACCCGGTGTGAATGTCCTCGGAGTGCTCGATCAACGTGGTGCCGCCGTTGGCATCGAGCGCGGCTCGCCGGTACACCGCGCACGTGCCGACGCAGATCGCGGCATCCCGTTCGCCGCGGGAAACCTGGACGACGCGGTAGAACAGCTCCTGCACCGCTCCGGCACCACGCTCGAGCCAGTTCTGCCGCCGCGAAGTGGCGAAGAATTGCGGGGTCTGGACGATCCCCAGGTCGGGCTCGGCGGCGAAGTAGGGCAGCGTCTCGCGCAGGAAGTCGGGGCGCGGCGCGAAGTCGGCATCCAGGATCAGGATGAACTCCCCGCATGAGCTCTCGTAGGCGAACTGGAGGTTGCCCGCCTTCTTGAACCAGCCTCGGTTCTCGCGCCGCAGATACCGGAAACCGAGCTCCTCGGCGACCGATCGCATGGCCTCGTCGCCCCCGTCGTCGAGGCAGTAGACGGTCAGGCGCGGATAGTCCAGGGCGAGCACGTGGCGCCACGTGTTCAGCAGCACGCTTCGGTCCTCGCCGCAGATCGGGAGGAACACGTCGACGCTCGGAAAAACGCGGGACGCGCGCCACCAGGCCGCCACGCGCCGCCGGTGTTCCTCGTCGTCGAAGTCCCGGCTGAACAGGTCGGCCTGGCTCGACAGTAGGAATCCGGCCGCGGACAGGCCGAGGAGCGCGAAGAACGGCCACAGGGCATCGTCGAGCGCCGAGAACAAGATCGTGCTGTAAGCCACCGCCGCGAAGCTGCTCACGGAAAAGAGATTGAGCAGCCACACGTGGCGCTTGACGTAGCTGAACTTCTGCTCGTCGCTCGGGGGGCGGGGGAGGACCGCGTCAGAGGACTGCATGGGCTCAAAGATCGATGAGCGCCTCGGCCGCGTCGTCAGTAAGGCGCTACGGAAGCGCCCCGGCCGGGCTACTGAGGTCGGAGACCCCGGGGTCAGGAAAGCCCGGTGCTCAGCTTTTGGCAGCGATTACTTAAGCGCCCCCGACGCCCAAGTGCAGTAGCGCAGCACTGAGGATGCGGCGTCCGGCCTGCGCCACGCTCTGGCCATCACGCAGACCCACCGCGACAGGAGCCATGCAGCCATGAGCACAAGCACTAGCCCAGACCCGATCTCAGCGCCGTCTCACCGCGCGGCTCGCGCCGTGTTGGTAGTGGAAAGCGACGGGTGGTTGGGCTCCCGACTCTGCGACGTCGTGGAGACGGAGCCGGGCTTTCGTCTGACCGCGGTGGCCATGGATGCCGACCAAGCCGTGTCGATAGTCGAATCCGAGCGGTGCGACGTAGCAGTGGTTGGACATCATCCGCCATCCGAGAGCGGCTTTAAGGCGTGCCGTGAACTCAAGCTGACGCCCACCCCGCCCGGGGTCGTGCTCTGCTGCGACGACCGAGACGGGCTTCTGGCGGCGTGCGCCGCCGTGGCCGATGCGGATGCGCTGATCAGCACGTACCACGCCGGGGCGGAGTTGCCCGGCGTACTCGATCGAGTTGCCCGCGGCGTACGCTACTTGCCGTCGGTCCCGCCGGCTGTCGGAGCGATGATCCGCGACCGCCTCGATGCTTCGCACTACGCCGTGTTCTGCATGCTCCTGGCCGGTCTGCCAGCGGCCGAGGTCGCATCGGCGCTGAGGATGTCCGAGACGGACCTCGAGTCGCGGCGACTCGCGTTGCTCGATGAACTCGAGGCGCTGTCCGCTGCGAGGGGCACGGGTTACTGATCGCTGCGGGCGCGTCGGTAACGGAGGACCGAGATGATTGCTTTTGAAGACAGAGAGTTCCAGTTCGCGTTCGAGCGGGCGCTCGGCGCCACCTACCGTCAGGGCGCGGACATCGGCGAGGTGCTGGCCACCGCCCGGCGCGTCATCGACGCCGACGCCGACTCGTGGTTGAACGAATGGACGGCGACGGCCGGCGCAGCCTGGGCCTCGGCGGTACGAGCTCGCCGAAGCGGTCGGCGGGTCAGCGCGCTGGCTCATTTCAGACGCGCGGCCACCTACTACGCCACCGCGCTCTACCAGATCTCGCATTCCAGCGAGCCGGATCGCCGGCTAGACATGTGGCGACGTCAGCGTGCCTGCTGGGATCAGATCCTCGACCTGAGCCCCGTCCCCGCCGAGCGGGTTGCGATCGCCTACGAGGACCGCACCCTGCCCGCGTTCTTCTTCCCCGCCACCGGGGCGCCGAACAAGCGGCGGCCGCTCGTTGTCGTCAACAACGGCTCTTACCAGGCCACGTCGGAGATGTGGGCACAAGCAGGCGCCGCCGCCGCCGAGCGCGGGTATCACTGGCTGACGTTCGACGGTCCCGGGCAGCAGGCGACGCTATTCGATCACGGGATCCCGTTTCGTCCGGACTGGGAGGCCGTCCTGACCCCCGTACTCGACGGGATGCTGGCCCGGAGCGATGTCGACTCCGACCGAGTCGCGGTGATCGGCATCGGACAGGGTGGCTACTGGGTCGCCCGTGCGCTGGCCTTCGAGCATCGGTTCGCCGCGGGCGTCCTGGACCCGGGGATCGTCGATGTCTCCACGGCCTGGACCGATCGGCTGCCGAGCGAGATGCGCCAACAACTGAACGAACGGCGCCAGTCGGCATTCGATCGCGAGATGCATCTGGCCGAGTTGTTCGCGCCGAACACCACCGCGACGGTCCGGTTTCACGGAGAGCCGTACGGCCACAACGGCGGCTCGACGTTCCAGCTCTTCCTGACCATCGCCGCCTACCAGCTCGGCGACGAGGTGCAGCAGATCAATACGCCGATCCTGATCACTGAGTCCGAAGGCGAGCAGCTCTGGCCGGGACAGTCCCGGCAGCTGTACAACCGCCTCCCGGGCCCCAGGGCGATCGCCACCTTTACCGCGGACGAGGGGGCCGGCGGACACTGCGAGCCGCTCGCCCAAGCGTTGCGCGAAGCCCGGATCTTCGACTGGCTCGAGGAGCACCTCAACTAACCACACCAACACAACGCAGAGGCACCAATGACACCACCAACTCCAATCACCCCTGTCCCCACACCCGGCATGACCAAGACTCGCGCAACCGACGTCTACACCATCGCGCCCGGCTACCACGTGTCCTTCCTCGCCGGCGCCGCAGATCCGCCAGCGCCGTTCGACTTGATCGAGGTCGTCGCAGCGCATCGCGGCGGTCCGGCGGCGCAACGCCACGCCGGTACCACCTGGTTCCACGTGCTCGAAGGCCACCTACAGATCCTCGAGGCTCAGGGACCTCGGCTGCAGGCGTCGGCGCGCCTGACGGCCGGCCAGACTTATGCCGTCCCCGGAGGCCGGGCGCACGCAGCTCACAACGCGGACGAGCGCCCAGCCAGGTTCCTGATCGGCGGCCAGCCCGGGACGATCGCCAGCTACCTTGACCAGTTCAATGAGATGTGCTCGCTTCCGCGCGCTTATGGACAAGTCGCATAGCGGTTACTTAAGCGCCTCCGACCGAGCGATTCAGTAGTCACCCACTGACGACGCGAGCGGCCGCTTGCGCGAGCCTTACTGTCACGGACGAGGGCGATCTGCAAAGCGACGATGGAGACGAGGTGAGCATCCCAGCCCGCTATCACGCAGACGCAAGGGATCAAGTAGGTCAAGGCAAAACCAACTGACAAAGGAGAAACTCATGTTGTCCGGCTTCGAAAACCCATTCCACATCCTGATCATCGCCATGGTGATCCTCCTGCTGTTCGGCGCCAAGCGCATGCCCGAGATGGGACGCTCGCTCGGCAGCGGCATGCGCGAGTTCCGCGACGGCATCCTCGGCCGCGAGTCGACCGCGCCCACCCAGGGCGCCCTTGAGTCAGCGGCGCGACCCGTCGAGACCACCCGGCATGACAACCCGGTGGGCTGAGGCCGCGCGATCGACCGGTCCCTTCCTGATCGCCCGAGCGGGGAGTACCCTGACCCCATGACCGTCACCGGGGCGCTGACGAGCTCGGGCGTGGCGCGCGTCTGGCCGCTAATCGGGCGTGACGAGGAGCTCGAGCGGATCGCCAGCCTCTGGTCGAGCGGCAGCTCCCCTGCCGCTGCGGTGATCGCTGCTGCGGGCGTGGGGAAGTCACGGCTGGCCCGGGAGGCCGTGGCGGCCGCCGACCGCGCGGGGGCGATGGTCTGCTGGGTCCAAGGCACCCGCAGCGCGGCGACCGTCCCCCTTGCGGCCTGCGCGGAGCTTCTGCCGCCTGACGCTCGAGCGGACGATCCCCTATTGCAGCTGCAGCGAACCGCGCGCTCGCTCCGCGAGCATGCCGCGGGTCGACCGATCGTGATCGCGGTTGACGACGCCCAACGACTCGATCCGGCTTCAGGGGCCCTGATCCTTCAGCTCGCCAACACCGGCACCGCCTTCATCCTGGCGACGGTCCGCTCCTCGGAGCCGTGTCCGGACGCAGTGCAATCACTTTGGAAGGACGCCGGCGCAGAGCGCATGGAGCTGCAGCCGCTCTCCGAAGCGCGCACCTCGGAGCTGATCGAAGCGGTTCTCGGCGGACCGACCGAGCAGCGCGCTCGCCAATGGATCTATGACAGCTCGCAAGGCAACGTCCTCTACACGCGCGAGCTGGTCCTAGCGGCGTTGAGCAGCGGCGCGTTCGTCAGCGTCGACGGATACTGGCGGCTTATCCAGCGGCCGGCGCCCAGCGCTTCGTTGACCGAGCTAATCGGTGGGCGCCTGTCGGAGCTCGACGACGACCAACGTCGCACGATGGAGCTGTTGGCGCTCGGGGAGCCGCTTCGCTTGGCGGAGGTCGTGTCGCTGGCCGGCCTTGAGGTGGTTACGTCAATGGAAGCCCAGGGGATGGTGTCCGTGGACGGAGTGGGCCAGGCGACCACCATCCGTCTGGCACATCCGCTGTACGGGGACGTGGTCCGGGCCTCGATGCCGACTATCAGAGCGGCGCAGACACGTCGCGCGCTGGCCGACCTCGTGCAGGCGCGGCCCGACCGCTCCCGCGAGGACGCACTGCTGATCGCCCGCTGGCTGCTCGACGCCGGCGATCCTGTTCCGAGGGACTTGACCATGGAGGCGGGCGCAGCCGCTGTCGCGGCCGGCGATCCTGAGCTGGGCGAGCGCCTCGGGCGCATGGCGCTCGATGACGGCAGCGGTAGCCAGGCCGCGCTCCTGGTAGCGCGCGCCTGCGCCATTCGCCAGCGCTATGAGGAAGCTGAAGCCGTCCTGGCCCCGCTGGAAGGAACCTTCGAGGCGCAACAGCCCGCGCTCGCCTATCTGCAGCAGCGCGTCGCGGGGCTGCTGTGGGGTCTGCGCCGCCCTGGAGAGGGCATGGCCCTGGTCACACGCGCCCTGGGGTGGTGGGACGAGCCGGGTTGGCGACGCCGGCTCACAGCGCTGCGCGTGCGGGGCCTCGCGCTGACCACCGACGCCCGCACTGCCGCGGACGTGTCCGGGGAGGCGCTTGACGACGAATCGCTCGAGCCCGAGGTTCGGCGGCAGGTCGAGGTGGTCCACGCCGCGCACGCCTTCGGTGCCGGTCAAGCTCGCCGGGCGTGCGACCTGATCGCCCGCCTGCGGCCGCCGATACCCCTGCGCGACGAGTTCGACGAGCTGGCGATGATCGCGGCATGCATCGCCGGGATCGAATCCGGCTGGGCGATCGACGAGGTCGAGGCCTGGATGGGCCGAGCCCTCAGACAGGCGATCCGCACCTACGACGAGACCGCCGCAGGCATCAGCGCGATGACGCTGGGTGGCCTCTGCCTGTTGCGGGGCCGCTACGTGGACGCAGCCCGCTGGCTCAGCGAAGCGGTTCGGCACCTGGAGTACCACGACCCGTTTTCCACTCTCAAGTGCTGCCATGCGCTCCTCGCCGGCGTTGCGTACCACCTCGGCGATCGCGAGGGTGTGGCCGCGGCGATGGAGCGCTGCCGAGCAACGATCACCAGCGAGTTGATCGATACAGAGCGGGCGTACGTGGTGCGAGGGGAGGCGTGGCACGCGCTGGCGCACGGTGATTCGGCTCGGGCGCAGCGGTTGCTGCTCGAGGCCGCCGAGGGCTACAACGCGACGCCGCTGTACGCCGCGCAGCTCTACCACGAGGCGATGCGCGCGGGCGCGTCGCCGCGCCGAGTCAACCCGCCGCTCGCCGTCCTGCGTGGCGAGTGTGACGCGCGCCTCGCTGCGGCGTACATCGACGACGCAGCCGCCCGGGCAGCGCGAGACCCGGCCGCCGTACTGGCCTGTGCAGACGAGTTCGAAGCCATCGGCGCGCTCCGCCATGCCTCGGAGTGCGCCGCGACGGCTGCCGAGATCTTCGCCGACTCCGGCCGCCAGGACTCCGCGCGGCGCGCGTCCGCCCGCTCCCGCGAGCTCCACGGCCGGTGCCAGGGCAGTTCCGCACCCGAGGTGCGCGGGCTCACCCCCGATGGCTTGAGCCTCACCGAGCGGGAGAGGCAGTTGGTGGACCTGGCGGCGCAGGGCCTGTCCAACGCGGAGATCGCCGATCGGTTCGTGCTCTCCGTCCGGACGGTCGAGTCACACCTGTATCGGGCGATGCAGAAGCTCGGAGTCAAGGATCGCCGAGATCTCCGAGCCGGGGTGGGCTAACCGCCGGAACCTCGTTCACTGGGGCTTGCTCGACAGGGTGAGTGTGACTTCGTGAGGGCGTCGACCTCGCACGAGCTCGGCGCGAATCTCCTGACCGAGAGGGTACCGGCGAAGCTTCGGGCCAGAGGTGTTCGACGGTCTCCAGTTGCCGGCGACCGAGCCGGGTGAGGTGAGCACCTCCCCAGGCTCAATCCCGGCCCACGCACCGCTGGGCCGTCTTGGGTTACGGCAAAGACGAGCGCCAGTCGACTCGCCGAAGCCGAAATCGCGGACGACCGAGCGTGACCGCGTTGGCGAATCCGAGGGGGCTGCCAAGCACGACGTCGAGGGCACCGACCTGCGGCAGATTGGTCTGGGAGGTAGCGGTCGAGAGGTCCTTGCGGTGCATGCGGACGACCGTCAGTTCGGTGTTGGCATCCTCGGCGATCACCGCTCTCGGATCGTGCGTGCCGTCGGCGAAGGCGATCTGCGCGATCGATAGGTCCTATGCGTCCTGGAAGCGCCTAACCAAGGCGATGGCACGGCGCGGTTCGAGGACGCGGTCACGTACCGGCGAGGGTCGACCGTTGGGCCCGACTCCGGGTATTTCGAGACGGAGCCGTCCGCCGGACAACGTCGTCACATCCCGCTGTCCAGAGTCGACGAGTCGTTGCGCACATTGGACATGACCCGGTGCGGCACGCTGGGCTCGGCGGAAAAGTCGTCTCCGCGCAGGCTATGGTGACAGACCGTAGCTGCCTGGAGTGAGGGGATCCGCGGACCGCGGTCTTGCCCGCGGTCCGCGATTCCCGTCCTGGAAGGTTCGGGGTGATGGCAGTCGGAGGAGAACAGATCAGCGTGTCTTCGCCACGCTGAAGCTCAGCCCGCTGTTGCGCTGGGTGAAGGTCGCGCGGCCGGCCGCAGGCGATGTCGAGTTCCAGCCGGCGATGGACTTTCCGGCGCCGGCGAGGAAGTTGGTGAAGTCGGCTGATGCCGTACCGCAGTCCATGTTGCCGCTGGACACCGTGTAGGCGCCAGCCGGTAGATAGGCGGTGCCGGCGCGGTCATTGTGCAGGACGGTGAAGCCGATTCCGGCACACCGCTTAAGCTTGGTCGACCCGCCGGCAGACGAGCCGGGCGCGACCACGCGCAGGTTGCTGACCGAGGCGACTTGGCGGTTGTCGACGCGCAGGTAGACCGAATAGACGCCTGGCTCGGTGGCGGGTGGAACGCGGACCGTCGTGTGGTAAATGCCCTCGACAAGTGCCGGGGTCTGAACCGCCGGTATGCCGTTCACGTCGCGCGCCGACGAGATCGCGTTGGACAGGACGGTGAGAGTTGTCCCCGCCCTGGCGTACGCCAGCCCGGAGATGTCCAGCCTCGCGCCCGGTTGCACGGTCGTCGCGCTCAGGCCGATCGTGAACGGTGAGCTCTGCGCCGCGTGTGCGGTGTCCGACGGCACGGGCGCGCCTCCGGACGTCGCTGCGAGGGCGGTCGGTGCAACCGCCAGAGCGGTGGCGGCGATGGCACCGATACCGGCAACCTTGAAAGAAGAGATGCGAGTACGGGAGTAAGGGATCATCGGGGTCTCCATTGATAGACGGGCGCCCGCGAGGCACGCCCGTTTTGCAGTGGCCTCCACCTTCTCAGCGCCGGGGGCTCCTGCCGTCCGTACAGAGGTACTGCACTCCGCGCCAGCCACTACTGAGGCAGATGCTCGCCCACCGGAAGGCCCGGTGGTGCGGCCCCGCCGTTCGCCTCCTGTTGGTCGTCGTCACGGGCCGTAATGCGAGAGCGCCTGCGGCTCCTCGCCCTCTGCTCGTCGTGAGCGCGATGGGCCGGCCGGCGAGGTGACGGCATGCGATAGCCACGCGAGCTCAGGCGGCTGGGCTGTCGATGCCGGAGATCGCCGGGATTCCTGCGCTCTCAGTGCGGTCTGGTCGGTCGCACCTGAACCGACCTAGGCAGAAGATGGGGTGAGCGACGATCCGAGCGGTGACAACGATAGTGAGTACTCGAGGTTGGCGAGTGCAGTAGTCGGCTACTGACGTCGCCGGGGTCGGGATCAAGCATGCTGCAAGGTGCGCGCACCCCAACCGACCAAACCTGAACCTCCCATGCACCCGACCCCCATCCACCCTCGTCAGCGACCCCCGCAGCTCATGGCGCACGGCCCGGCATACCCTGGGCGTCGCCGCAGCCGACCGGAGGCGAGCGTCGCCCTTCCCGGCCGACTTCTCAAGCGCCTGCTAATCGGGTTCTGGGCGGTATATCTCTCGCTCGTCGCCCTGACCAACCTCGTCAACCTGCTCGACGCGTTCGGCGTGGTCCACTGGACGCTCCTGAACTCCGGGAACTTCGCCTATCTCCGCTCCGTCGTCCGCGTCTACGAGATCGGCCCATTCCTCACCAAGGCCTTACTGAGTGGCGCTGTCCTGGTCGAAACTGCCGGGGCGGCGCTGGCCTGGCGCGCAGTTCGTAGCGGTGATGGCAACCACGCGATGGAGGCCCTGTGCGGGGTTGCCGCAATCTGGCTCGCCTTCATCTTCATGACCGAGGTCTTCGTCGCATATTCCTCCGAGCCCGTGTTCCGTGAACTGCTCCTCCTCACGATGACAACGGCTATCTGCATCGGCGTGTGCCCGGACAGAGTCACGTGGGAGAGGAGCGCACAATGACGACACGCGAGCGACCGTGCGGCAGCGCGGCCATCGCCCTACTGTGCCCCTCGCTCGCCGCGTGTCATCGCGATGGCGACTATTCGCAAACCCTGTGACGGTCCGGCGCTAGCCGCCGGCGAGCTGGCAAACGGGCGCTTCCGGCTCCTGCGTTTCTGAGCGACCCGGCCCGACACCCACCCCAGAGGCGCTGGCGAGCGTTGCGCGTGTTATGTCATCGATTCCGTGAACGGTCAAACTCGATCTTCGTTCCCATGGAGCGGGTCACCCCCCGTCCTCAGTATGGGCTTCACCCAGATTAAGTGAGCCTTACTCAAGACATTCGCTCTGAGTGACGGGAGGCTCCTGGTCTCACAACAGCCCTCGCTCCGGGGTCGCGGCAGGACCATCGGAGCCGACTGAAGGAGCCGTCATGCCACCAGCCATACCCATTGAGCGATCGGGGCGGGCGCGCCAGCGCATCTGGCGACTTGCCTGGCCGACTGCGGCCGGGGCGACACTGCTCGCCGGAGCTGTGCTGGCCACGGCCAGACCCGCGAGCGCCGCCTCGATCATCAACCCCAGCTCGACTACCGCCATCTACACTCTGCAGAACCAGGCCACCGGACAGGTTGCCGATGATCTCAACGCCAACACCGGCGCCGGTAACACCATCGGCCAATGGCCCAGCAAGGGCGCCATCAACCAACAATGGACGATCGTCAGCTCGACCGGCTCGGATGCAGGCTACTACACAATCCAAAACAACAATGATGGGATGTGCCTCGACGTCTCCGGTCAGTCTACGGCGGACGGCGCGCCGGTCATCCAATGGCCCTGCAACGGCCAGGACAACCAGGAATGGCAGATCGAATACACGGGCAACTGGGACGGTGCGGCGGCGATCGCCTGGATTGTCAACAAGAACTCCGGAAAGGCCCTCAACGTCCAGAACGACGCAGATGCCACGGGCCTGGTCCAAGGCTCATACTCGTGGAACACAGTGGACAACGGGACCACTGGCTGGAGCAACCAGTGGAGCATCACGCGTTCCACCGGGGGCATCCCGATCGTGCTGTCCGCCCTCCAGGCTAGCTATCAGGAGGAGCTCACCCCTGCGGCCAACGAGGTTCTCGAGGATCCCAATTCGGCGACTACCTGGGGCACACCGGTCGATTTGCACACGCCGAGCGGTGACCAAAACCAGGTGTGGTATCTGCAGGCCGCTGGCCACGTATCGTGGGGATGGCTCGGCATGGCGACCGAATACCGGATCATCAACGGGTCCTCAAACGAGTGCCTGGAAGCCCGGGGTAGTAACCCTGGGGATGGGGCTGTCATCGACCAGTATGGCTGTGACCCCAACTCGGTCAACCAGCCCAATCAGCTTTGGGTTGTCTACAACATAGCGGGGGTTGAGGACGACGACCCGTTCCTCACCACCTCAACGACGGGTGACGTCGAGACGTATCCCGCCGTGAGCCTGTTCAACATGTCGCAATACGTTGCCCCCACCGACGCCCGTCCAGAGCCCCAAGTTAACCCAACGGTTACCGAGTCGTCCACCGCCTCTCCGGCGGACGGATCGACGATGACGCTGCAGAATTATGGCGATCTCGCCGATATAGGCCTCCCGTTCACGAGCCAGATCTGGGCTCTCACCGAGATCTCGACCACCGGTAAGCCGAGCGGCTCGAGCGGCACGGCTTGCAACGCGTACGACTGCCTTGTCAATCTCAGCCCGGCGTTCACAGGTACGTGATGTTAGTGAGACCACTAGCGATGCAGTAGGCCTCAGCCTGCGGGGTTCGCAAATCGAGGTAAGCCCTCCTGGCGAGTACTCCGGGGCTCGAACCCACTCTCGACAGCCCCGAACAACTTGTTCGGGGCTGTCGTCGTGCCGCGAATCTGACCAACAGCACTCAAATCGATTCCCGCTACAGGCTGCCCGCACTGCGACACCCAACCTCACCAAGGCCTGCCGCGACGAGATCGTGACATGCCCTTCCGTCCCAGCCGCCAGCGGCGGTAATACGGCCGGTGGCGTGACAGTCTTCAGACGGGGCCTGGCGCGCGTGTCGCGAGCGTGGCCCCTCCGGGGTCGCGGTTTGCGCCCCCGATGGTACGGCGCAGGCGCCGTGGGTC
>Ga0335073_10000300_pt1 | contig 64245 bp, 58 predicted proteins | sample Lox_Sample_22_FD_207093 | JGI IMG/M metagenome (GOLD analysis project Ga0335073, IMG submission 207093) | Soil microbial communities from Loxahatchee National Wildlife Refuge, Florida, United States - Lox_Sample_2.2 | ecosystem: Environmental > Terrestrial > Soil > Wetlands | place: USA... | reverse complement strand
AGGACGTGAACTCCGATCAGCAAAACGGCGGATTGGACGAGGTGCTGGACTATGATCGCATTACCGCGGCGCGTCTGGGAATTACGCCGCAAACATTGAACTCGACACTGTACTCGGCGTTTGGGCAATCCGAAGTCTCGGTAATCTACACGCAGTTGAACCAGTATTACGTGGTGCTGGAGGTCGCTCCGCAGTATTTTCAGAGTCCCAACGGATTGAAAGACATCTATCTGCACAGCGGCAACGCCGGCAATGTGCCCCTCGCGGCGGTGGCCACAAGCAAGCCCAGCACGACGGCGCTCGCAGTAAATCACTCCGGGCTTTTTCCCTCCGTAACAGTTTCCTTTAACCTCGCGCCCGACGTCTCGCTGAGCCAGGCCACTGCCGAGATCGGGCAGATGAAGGCGCGGCTCAATGCACCAGCCAGCGTGCGCGGCTTTTTTTCGGGAACGGCACAGGCGTATCAGGACTCACTCAGCACGCAGAAGATTCTGATCACCACGGCGCTCCTGGCGGTATACATCGTGCTGGGAATTCTGTACGAGAGCCTGGTGCATCCGATCACGATTATTTCGACGCTGCCGTCCGCTAGCGTAGGGGCGATTCTGGCCCTGTTACTTTTCAAGATCGACCTGAATGTGATCTCTATCATCGGCATCATCCTGCTGATCGGAATCGTGAAAAAAAACGCGATCATGATGATTGACTTCGCGCTGCAGGCGGAACGCGAACAGCAAAAATCGACACGCGACTCGATTTTTGAGGCCTGTATGTTGCGTTTTCGGCCAATTCTAATGACGACGATGGCGGCGCTGTTTGGAGCGCTACCGCTGGCTTTTGGTACCGGCACGGGTTCGGAACTTCGGCGACCGCTGGGAATTACGATCGTGGGCGGACTCATCGTCAGCCAGATGCTGACACTGTATACGACTCCCGTGGTTTACCTTTTTATGGACCGCATGAGGCTGCGATTGTCGGGGAAAACTCATGACACGCTGCCCGGCGTACGGCAGCACGCAGTTTGAAGCAAATCGAGACGGCACGATGGAGCACCATTGAAAAGGCGAGCACATCCAGGAGTACCAAGGGCCCTACGCAACTGTCGCCGGCTCCGTCGCGTTTTTGTCTCGGCAGTGCTGCTTTTGAACGGATGCACGGTCGGGCCGAAATATCAGAAGCCGAGCGCGCCGATCTCCGCTACGTACAAAGAGAGTCCGGCCAATTATCCCGAGCAGCAAGTATGGAAAGTAGCTGATCCGCAGGAAGCGATGCTGCGCGGCAAATGGTGGGAGATTTTCAATGACCCGGAGTTGAACGGCCTGGAGGATCAGCTCGACGGCAGCAACCAGACCATCGCGCAGGCTTACCAAGATTACCTCGCGGCGCGGGCCCTGGTGCAACAGGCCCGTTCGCAATTCTTTCCGACGATCAGCACCACGCCGGCCATTACCCGGTCTAGGTCCGCAACGGGGAGCCTAACTTCGGGAGCTGGATCGGGGGGAGCTGGCGCAACAACCACGGGCGGCGCGGTGAATCTCTTTTCTTTGCCCGGTGAGATTTCTTGGGAGCCAGACCTGTGGGGCAAAGTGCGCAATACCGTGAATCAGCAGCGGTACAACGCGCAGGTTAGTGCAGCTGATCTGGCGAACGTCCGTCTCTCGGAGCAATCTACTCTCGCCCAATTATTTTTCCAGTTGCGTGGCCAGGACGCCTTGCAAAAGCTATTCGACGATACCGTGGCGGCGGACCGCAAAACCGTGGATTACGCGCAGGCGCAGTACGACACGGGAGTCGGCGACAAAATTTCACTGGTCGAAGCAGAGACGGCCCTGCAGAGCGCCGAAGCCGCAGCAATCAACGTCGGTTTGAGCCGGGCTCAGTTTGAACATGCCATTGCCGTGCTGATTGGAAAGACGCCGGCAGAGTTCGCGCTCGGAGCAAAAATGCCTACAGGGGTACCACCGCCGGTGCCGATCGGCGTGCCTTCGCACTTGCTGGAGCGGCGCCCGGATGTGGCCGCCGCGGAGCGCACCATGGCCGCGGCGAACGCACAAATTGGGATTGCTTACGCGGCGTACTATCCGAACGTAACGCTCTCCGCCAGCGGCGGGTTCGAATCTACCTCCTTCACCAGTTGGCTGACCTGGCCCAGCCGGTTCTGGTCGATCGGCGCATCACTTTCAGAGACGATCTTTGATGCGGGCTTGCGGCGCGCGACGGTGCGGCAGTTCGTCGCCGTCTATAATTCGGACGTCGCGGCGTATCGCCAGACGGTGCTCACCGCTTTTCAACAGGTGGAGGACTTCCTCGCCGCCGAGCGGATTCTTTCCGCACAGACAGACAAACAGAAAGAAGCGGTGGCGTCGGCCCAACAATTCTTCGATTTGGAGTATGACCGCTACCAGACCGGCATCGATCCGTACATCGATGTACTGACCGCACAGAACACGTTGCTAGGCGATCAGCAATCCCTCGTGAACCTGCAGACCCAGCGGATGACTTCGGAAGTCCAACTGATCGTGGCGCTGGGCGGAGGCTGGGACCAGTCAGAATTGCCTACGCCGACGCAGGTCTCGGAAAAAGCACCAGTCAGTCAAAACGGCATCGTGCATTGATTATTCAGCACTCTACAACCGCAAGCGGTAGCGCACGTTCAGGGTCGCTCTGGCTGACTAACGCGAGCAACTGCAATCCGGCTTTGCGCCGCGATTGCTACGCAGTAAAGCTGTGTCGCATCTGACATCGTTCTGAAACCGCGAAATCACGCATCTGCAACACTTCCGTAACTTCCCCTGTTGAAAACTCGCAGTATGCCCACGACGGCAGTCTTGGAGCACGGCTGCGAAAACCCTCTCGCTTCCACACCTCAGTTTCAGGTGGGCCTCGCCGAATCGCTGCAGGATCTCCTCGACTGCCAGCGACTCCGCTATCTGGTCTTCAACTGCGAACTGGGCGAAGGTCTCGACAGTTCGAAAGCGCTGGGACTGGACCGCGATCGCTTTGACTTTATCTGCGACCATCTGATGGTCCGCGACTGCAGCTCCGGAAGACTGGTCGGAACCTACCGCATGCAGAGCGGCTATCGGGCGAAAGGCAATCTCGGGTTTTACAGCGAACAATTCTTCGATTTCTCGCCCTTTGAGCCGTTGCGAGCGGAGGTGCTGGAGTTGGGGCGGGCCTGCGTACATACGGAACACCGCAACACTCTCGTTTTGCACATGCTCTGGAAAGGGATCGCGCGGTATGCGATGAGTTGCCGCGCCCGGTATCTACTGGGCTGCAGCTCGATTAACTCCCAGGATGAAGCGGAAGGCCTGGCGCTTTACGAACAACTACGAGAGAAATACCTGGCTAGGCCGGAATTGCGGACAGCACCGCGGCCGGATTTTTCTTGTCGGCCGGAATGCGACCGCGGAGTGCCGGCCGAAGCAGGCAAGTTGCCACGGTTGTTTCGGGCCTATCTTGATGTCTCCGCACGCCTTTGCGGTCCACCTTCCATCGACCGGGAATTCAAGACCATCGATTTTCTTACGGTCATTGACCTGAAGAATATCCCAGATCGCGTGCGCGTGAGATTTTTCTGAGGATACGGATTAGCCGCATGTTCTTCGACGCGTTCGTTTCGTTCCTCCACGTGCGGTGCCCAGCCAGGATCAAGTCTCACGGGAAACGGCGACTCGTCTCTTCGGGGCCGCGAACGCTAACTCGCGGCTTTCGCGCCGTGAAGAGCGTCGGTCGCGGCTCGCAGAGCTTGTTCGGCCTTCGCTTCATCGTCAAGACGGCCGCGGGCAAAGTCGCGCGTGCCTCCGCCCTTGCCGCCCCCATTCGCCAACACTTGCTTCAGCAGGCCAGCCATATCTTTTCCAGCGGTGGGATGCTGCGCGAAAATGATATGCCCGCAACCGCGGCGTGCCAGTAGTGCAACGGAATGCTCATGTTTGGCAATCTCGGTGGCGAAATAGCTAAGAAACTCGGCCCCGACATCCTGAAAAACACGGGAGACGATACGCAAACCACCTTCGCTAGGCAGAATCTGCGCTAGGGCTTCGGCGGCTTCCCTTTGCGCGAGCTGCTCAAGCAGGACGCGGTTGCGCTTGAAGAGGCTGTCGCGTTCGGATAGCGCGCGTTCGGCGGCCGCCGCGACTTCTTCCGGCGCACCGCCTAATTTTCCCGCCGCGGTGCGCAGAGCGTGAAAGTCCTGACGCGCCAGGCGGGCCGCCCGAGCGCCGCAGACAAATTCGATGCGCCAGTCTTGGCGGATCTTTGTAGAACGGCGCACCAGCAAGGTGCCAATCTGGCCAGTGCTGCGGACGTGCGTGCCTCCGCATGGCTGTAAGTCCGCGCCTTCGATTTCGATGGCGCGCAGAATTCCGCGGCGATCCACTTCTTTGCGCACCCCCAGTTGCGCCAAGTCCTCGGCGGTTCCGTAACGCACCGTGACTGGGCGATCTTCGAAAATGATTTTGTTCGCGGCGCGTTCGACCCCTTCGAGAATCTCCTCGGAAGGTTGCGGGCCACGCAAATCGATCGTGCTGAGTTCCGCGCCAAGATGGAAGGAAACAGTCTGCAAACCGAAGCGCTCCAGGAACATCGCGGAAAGCAGATGCTGGCCGGTGTGCTGCTGCATGTGATCGAAGCGGCGCGGCCAGTCAATGCAGCAATCCACCTGGCGCTTTTCCATGCAGCGGTCGACGATATGGGCGATTTCGTCGCCTTCGTCGCGCACATCCAAGACGTTGCCGCCGGCAATTTTGCCCAGGTCATGCGGCTGGCCGCCGGACGCGGGATAGAACGCGGTTTGGTTGAGAATGACGCACCATGCCGGATTGCCGGCGTATACTTCTGATTCACAGCTGAGAATGTCGGCGGTGAATTCCTTCACGAAGGCGTCGTCGTAATAGATGCGGCGCGTAGCCATTTCTGTTAAGCCTGCAAAGCGCGTTGCCATGCTTCGGAATATTTATAACCAGTCCCAGTGTTGAATAGCACGACTGATTCGTGCGGCTTGACCCAACCAGACGTCGCCAGCTTGCGCGCAGCACTGACCGTGGCCGCGCCTTCGGGTGCTGCAAAGATTCCTTCCTGGGAAGCCAATTTCCTGCCAGCCTGAAGCATCTCTTCGTCGCCGACGGCCAACGCCGTTCCGTTGGTTTGCTGAAGCATCCGCAGAATGATGAAGTCGCCGAGCGGGCCGGGCACTCGCAAGCCGGAGGCGATCGTTGCGGCATTCTGAAAGAATTGCGATGCGGCTTGGTGCGCCTCCCATGCCTTCACGATGGGCGCGCATCCGGTGGCTTGCACGGCGACCATGCGCGGACGTTCCGCGCCGATCCAGCCCATCTCCTGCATTTCGTCGAAGGCTTTGCACATCCCGATCAAGCCAACGCCGCCGCCGGTGGGATAGAGAATCACATCCGGCAACCGGCCGTCGAACTGTTCCCAAAGTTCGTAGCCCATCGTCTTCTTGCCTTCCACGCGGTACGGCTCTTTCAGAGTCGAAACGTCGTACCACCCTTCCTTGTCCTTCCGTTCAGCCACATATTTCCCGCAATCGGAGATGAGACCGTTCAGCTTGACGACTTGCGCGCCGAACGCCTGGCACTCCATTACGTTCGCCGAAGGCGTGTCCGCAGGCATCACAATGACCGCGGGGAGACCTGCCGCCGCCGCATACGCGGCGAGCGCACCGCCGGCGTTTCCAGCAGTCGGGGCAGCTAGGGCCTTGGCGCCCAGTTGTTTGGCGCGGGTGACAGCAGCGGTCATGCCGCGCGCTTTGAAAGAGCCGGTGGGATTAAGGCCTTCGTCTTTGACGTAGAGCTGGTCGAGGCCCATGCTCGCACCGAGCCGATGCGCGTGGATCAGGGCGGTCATGCCCTCACCCAGGCTGACGGGCGGGTCGTCGGGGAGAACTTCGGCGTATCGCCAAAGAGTACGCGGCCGCGATTGGAGTGCTTTGAGGTTCAGGGTGGCGGCGGCCCGCTTAAGGTCATACTTGGCGAGCAGCGGTTTGCCGCAGGTGCAGAGGTGCTGTTCCTGAGAAGGATCGTAAAGCTTTCCGCAGGCGGAGCATTCGAGTTGCAGAACATTAGTGGTGCTGTTTTGCGCAGGCATCGACAAAAAGTTTAGCACAGGCCTTTTCGGAGGCACTGCTGCAACGCGGAGGCCTGGCCGTTCCTCGCCGCGCTTTTCAGTCTCTGAACTCTGCGGTAGGGCAGTTCCTTCGGCGGTCCAGGGAGTCCACGAAAATCGGACGAATCTGCTCTGGGGCGGCGGAACGTGGGCGACGGCGGCACCACGTGAGGAGCAGAATACGCGACATGGCTACGAGCTTGGCAGCAACAGCTGGATCAACAGGTTCGACGATGCGCGCGGCGCAGGCGATCGTGGCAGCGGGATTGGTGTGTGGGACGCTGGACGCGATCAGTGCGCGGATTGTCTCGGGTGCTCCGTGGATGCGGATATCCCAGTTTATCGCCGGCGGAGTGCTCGGCCCGGACTCGTTCAAGGGCGGTATGTCCACGGCGGTGCTCGGGACCATCCTGCACTACACGATTGCGTTTGGGGCGACGATCGTGTTTTTCGCCGCCAGCCGGTTCATGCCGGCGTTGCTGGACCGCGCTTTGCTATTCGGGCCACTCTATGGCCTATGTGTGCATTTGTTTATGCAGTTTGTTGTACTGCCAATGTCGGCGATTGGGCGCAGGCCGGTCACAGCGCGAGGATTCCTGACTCAGCTTGCGGTGCACATGATCGTCGTGGGTCCTTCGATTGCCCTCACGCTGCGCGGTGTTTTGCGGCGATCGTAAGACTACAAACAACTATCTTTCCGCAGAGCGTCCGCACTGTAGCTGCGGTATTGAGAACCAGGGCCCTGCAAAGACGGTCTCAGCCAACCTGCCCTAAGGAACAGGTGGGTTAGCAAAGCCCTGGCGGAACCTCTGAGGCCGCGCAAGCGCGCGACATTCCACGATACAATTGAAGGATGGGGATTCGGTTGATTGCCCTGGACATTGACGGGACGCTCCTGGATAGCCGTTTTCAGGTGCCGCCGGCGAATCGAGAGGCCATCGCGGCAGCCGCCGCTCGGGGCATCGAAGTAGCGCTGGTTACCGGCCGCCGGTATGATTTTGCGCTGCCCGTGGCAAAGCAGATCGCAGCACCCCTGACGATGATTGTAAGCAATGGCGCGCTAATCCGGACCAGCGACGGCGTGACCCGCCTGCGGCACGTGTTGCCACGCGAAACGGCTAAGCGGGTGCTAAGCGAAACGCGGGACTGGCGCGACGCCGCCGCGGTGATCTTTGACCGCGCGGGCCGCGACCAGGTGATGGTGGAAACGATCGAGTCGAACGATCCTATTCGAACGGCGTACTACACACGAAACCAGGAATTCATTGGTATCGCCCGTCCTATCGAAAGCTGCCTGACGGAAGATCCCATTCAAGTGATGTACAGCGGAACAGTAGAAGGAATCCGGGCCGCGGAGCAAGCACTGCGGCAGGCAACGTTCGTCGCGGAGTTTGCGTTGGCAGTGACCATATACGCGGCGCGCAATTTTGCCATGCTCGATGTCGTGCATCCCAGTTGCTCCAAAGGCGCGTCTTTAGCAGAGTGGGCCGGGCTGCGCGGAATCGCGCGCCAGGAGATTCTGGCGATTGGCGACAACCACAATGATCTGGAGATGCTGACGTTTGCGGGAGTGCCGGTAGTGATGCGCAACGGAGTGCCCGAATTGAAGAGTTTCGGCTGGCATGAGACCACCAGCAACGACGAAGGCGGCGTGGCCGCAGCCATCGAGCGGTTTGCCTTGCGGGAGGCTTCGCCGTGCGCGTGAGAGCACTCCCGCTAGCTGCGGGCGTAGCGCTGGTGTGCGTCTTCGGCGCCGCTACTGCCCGGGCCGAATACGTCAACCTGAAAAACGGGCAGCAGTTTCACGTGACGAGTTATCAGCTCTTGGGCGAGAAGTACCGCTTGCAACTGACAGGCGGATTTGTGGACGTGGCCGTAGAAGACGTGGCCAGCATCGAGCCAGAAGATCGTTTTGCGGCGATTCCCTTGCCCCCAGCACCCGCCGCACAAGTGGCGCCGTACCGCGAATTTGTGAAAGCGGCGTCTACGCGTTACGCCGTGGACGAGGAACTAATCAACAGCGTGATCGCTGCGGAATCGAACTTCGATCCGAAAGCAATTTCTAGAAAAAATGCCCGCGGATTGATGCAACTGCTGCCCGAAACGGCGGCGCGTTACGGGGTGCACGATATTTTCGATCCGCGGGAAAATATTGATGCGGGCACCCATTTTCTGAGCGAACTGCTGAAGCAATACAACAACGATTTGGCCCTGGCGCTGGCGGCGTATAACGCGGGGCCCCAGCGAGTGACGCAGCTCGGGCGCGTGCCGCCATATCACGAAACGGTTTCGTATGTGCGGCGCGTGAAGGCGTCGTATCAAAGAGGGAAAGCGGGTCAGCCGGCGATGCCCGTCGTGAAGGGTGTCGCGAAACCGAAAACGATGAACGGGAGCGCCAGCTTCGAGAAAACAGCTACTTCTGTGGGATTGCAGACCGGCGTCCCGAATTAAACGCAAAATCCGTCGGCGAGATTGTTTCGCTTACTTGGTCCGGCTTCCTTCCTGCATTAGAACTGCGGATTTGGGTTGGGGTTGGGATTCTGATTCGGATTGGGGTTTTGGTCGGAAGTCGGCGGTTGCTGTGGGTTGGGGAAGCCAGGCTGGTTTTGACCGGGTGCACCAGGTTGCCCCTGACCGGGTTGGGATTGACCAGGCTGTCCGGGAGCTGAAGGCTGGCCGTTCAAGCCTTGGGCCGGAGCGCCAGCGCCGGGCATGCTGCCCACGCCGAGGTCCTTCGCAGGATTCCAGATAAATTCAAAAAGCCGGTAATTGTCGGCTTGTTCGTAGACGATGATCGAAGCCTTGTTGATCTTGCTCCCGACGCCGATGATGTTGCCGCCCACGATGGTGGGCGTGTCGCCGGAAAGAATGGATGGGGAGTCGGTGCTCGTGGCGCCGGATCCCGCGCCAGCGGGGGGTGTGGCGGATGCTCCAGAAGTGCCCATTCCTGCGGCGCCGGACGGCGCGCCTGAATTTTGATTGGTGGTGCCGAAGCCAAATCCACTAGAAGACGAACCGGGAGTCGTCGATGGAGCGAGGCCACTCGATGAGTTGCCGGGCGCGCCGGTGGTTTGACCGAACATTCCGGGAGCTCCACCGAGATTCTGGTTTTGCGGCTTGAGGCTACCGATGAGTTGACCAGCGGGACCGACGTAAATAAAGCGCCAAGACCCGTCGTCCTTATTCATGGGATCCGTGTACTGCTGGCGCATGAAGCGCAGATTGCCAATTTTGGGTTTGACCAGATCATCCATCGAATTCGGGAAGCGGCCGAGCTTGCGGTAGTACATCTTGATGCCGCGCGTGTATTGTTTGCCCCGCCAGATCATTTCCTGCTCTTTCTCGCGGCGGCCTTCGGTAAGCGTGCGCAGGCCGATCGACATCGTGCCGATCAACAGTATCGAGGCGAAAAAAACAACCAGAAGAAGCGCGTAGCCTTCTTGGTGGCTCGCAGAGCGTGCTCGCACGCGTTGGCGCTGGAAAATCATTGCAATCCGTTGGAAGCCGATGTCGGGGCCGCGGCTTCTTCCAGGGGAGCCGTGCCGCGCTGGCCGGTGGAGATTTCCTGAAATTCGATGTTGGTGTTTCCGACTTTGAGGATGCGGAAGCGGCCGAGAAGCACGTCACCTTCCGGGACTATGTAGACGTCGTCGCCGTCGGTGAAGAAGGCCCGGCGCGGGCTGCCCGCAGGCACCGTGCCGTAACCGAAGAACTTTAAGTTGGCGGGGAGTTGCGCCGGCGGGGGCGGTGGCGTAGGAGGCAGCGGTCTGGGGCCCACGAACGGTTTCGGCGCCGCAGCGGTAACTATGGCTTGCTGGCTTTTCATTTCCTGCTGAGTCGGCGGCTTGATCATACTGAACGGATTGCGCCCGTTGGTCTTGTATTCGGTTGCCTGAGCGCGGGTTAGCTCATCCCAACGAATCTGCGGATTTTCGACAGCCAGGAGCTTCCCGTCCAGCGCAAAAACCTGCTGGGAATCATTGGACTGTTTGTTCCAGACAAACATCCAGACAACTCCGGCGATGGCCAGCAGCACGACCAGCACGATGACTTTTCGCTTCTCGCTCATGCCGCTTCCCGGAAATACGTGCGGAGGTGCAGAGCCACGCTGAGGGCCCCGTTGGCGTTCTTACCTTGCGATTCCGTCAACGTAAGGTCGTCCACGATGTAAAACTTGTCGGAGCGCTGCAAACCGTTGACGAAGCGAGCGACGCTGGCGTAATCACCGCTCACGATTACATCGACATGGACCTCGGTGATGGGCCAGCCGGAGAGTCCCTTTTGCTTGGAGGTGAACGTTAGGTTCTGGAGCCCCGCTTTTTTGGCGATGTTATCAAGGTCGGCAGTCATGGTGGACGAACCGATACTTTCGGGGGGAAGAGACTGCTCGAACTTGTCGCAGTCGGCGCGCGTGACCGGCATATTGTCTTTGATGTCTTGCGCGGATTTGATGTCGCCGCGGAGCACTTTCAGCTTGAGGCTCTGGCTATCGAACTGTTTTTGCGGCGTGTAGGGTGCCGAAGCCAGTAAGTAGCTATAAACAGCGAGAGCGATGTCCGCCGCGACCAGCACGGAAAGCACGGTGAGAATAGCGCGTTTTTTCACGGTAAAGTCGCGCATCAGCTCCTCGCGTACTCCGCGGTAAGTTCTAGTAGGATGGGGTCGGTGTTGGCCTGCGTGCTCGCCCGCACCGCGAGCACTTCGACGTCTGTGAACGTCTTCGAATTTTCCAAGGCTTTCAGAAACTTGAGCTTGGCCTCGTCGCTGGTGGCGCCGACCGTGAACTTGACTTCGACGCGGCCTTTGTCCTGTTTGGGAGTGATGTTGACGACGCGCACACCGGCGGGAAGCGTATCTTCGAGATCCATGAACATGTGCGTCCAGTTGAAGCTCCGCGCGTCGATGAGCCCGTTAATGAAGGCGGCGCGGTCGTGCAGCTTGGCATTTTCTGGAAGGTTGAAGAATCGTTGCAGAACGTCGCGCTGATCCTGTAGCTGCTCCATCTGCACGGAGAGGGCAGCTATCCTGGCGCGCATTTCGGCGTTGGCCTTACGAGCCCGATAGACGTGCAGCCCTAAACTGAGAAAAGCAATCAGCGCCACGGCGCCGAGTGCGCCGGAGCCAGCCAAAAAGCGACGCTGCGTTAGCAGCGGCTTAGTGGCGAGATTGAGACGAACTTTCATGTTGCGGTTGTAAGCGTCCCGGACGGACTGGGCGGGACGATCCTCTCCTAATTTCGATGCATCATCCAGCCGACGAGGCCATCCAAGTCGCGATCAGCCAAAGGTTTGGCTTCGGCCGGGACGCGACCGTCGGAGACGGCGTTCTGCAACAGCGCGCGAACATCGCAGCGGAACTCTTCCTCGAGCGGGCCGACGAACTCCGGCAAGCGCGATCCGAGGCCGGCCACGCGAACCGCCTGGATGCCCTCCTGCCAGGTGTCCTGATAATAGGCCGCCACCGGGAAAATATCTTCGAGGAGCATTTGCGGAGTGAGTTCCGCGCCGCGTGCGGGCAACTCGGTGCAGCGGTAGCCGCACAGGACTCCTTCTCGAACGATGGCGGTAGTCAAGGCGGTACCGGAAATGCGAGCGAGCAGCGTCGGCTTGCCACCCTCCAACAGCGCGACCGCGGCTAGCGAGGAACTCAACACCACACCGGGATGCAAGCCACAGCCTTCCATCAGACCCTCGTATTCGCGCATGATGCGCAAACGAGCCAGCGCGGTAACCACATCCACGCCAGACTCGCGCGGAGCCTGCCGCATATAAGAAATGAGCGTCTCGTCCACTTCAAAAGGAACGCTCTTCTTCAGCTTCCAGCGCAGCATCGGTACAGCTTCCGCCGCGGAACGGGGAAAATCCTCGAAGTGCTGAACGAAAACACGGATGACCGGGTCGGGGAGAATCAGCGCGATCGGCTCATCTTTGCCGTGGAGCTGCCTGCACACCGAGCTTACGGCATTCTTTAAGCTGACCGCGTCGACAATGTTCGTCTCCACCGCGGAAGGCACCAAAGCGCCGGTAGCCAGCGCCTCGACGGCATACGTTTCTAATCCCCCCGTGCGGCTCCAGCGGGCGCCGGAGACTTTTTCCGGGCTGATTTCAAAAGCCAGCGGGGGATGCGGAATGGCATCCATCCACCGCACGATCCGGCGCACGAGATCGCTTTTGTAAATCCCTTGGCGAAATGTGACGTTGCTACTCAACGAAGGTTACCTTGTTGATTTCCTTGACGCTCGTGATGCCGGCTCGAATCTTGGCCAGTCCGCTTTCGCGCAACGTGATCATACCTTCCTCGCGGGCCACCCGCTTGATTTCCGAGGTCGGCCGGCGATCGACAATCATTTCGCGAATGCGATCCGTAAGGTCCAGCAGTTCGCAGATAGCCGTACGCCCGTGGTAGCCGGTGCCGGAACATTCCAGGCAGCCGGAGCCTTCGCAGAGTTGGACAGAGCGCCACTCGTCAGGAGGCAGCCCTGCTTCTTTTAATTCCTCGTCCGTGAACTTCTTCGGCTTCTTGCAGTTGGGGCAAATAACGCGGACCAGACGCTGGGCCATGATGCAGTTCAGTGCAGACACGAAGTTGTATGGCTCGACACCCATGTTAATGAAGCGGCCGATAACGTCGGTCACGTTGTTGGCGTGGACGGTGGTGAAAACGAGGTGGCCGGTAAGCGCGGACTGAATCGCGATCTGCGCCGTTTCCTGGTCGCGGATTTCGCCGACCATGATCTTGTCGGGGTCGTGCCGAAGGATGGAGCGCAAGCCCCGGGCAAACGTTAGGCCTTTCTTTTCGTTAACAGGAATTTGCGTGATACCGCGGACCTGGTATTCGACAGGATCTTCGATGGTGACGATTTTGTCTTCGTCAGTTTTGATTTCGTTGATAGCAGCGTAAAGCGTCGTGGTTTTGCCGGAACCGGTGGGGCCGGTGACCAGCACCATACCGTACGGTTCGCGAATATAGCGGCGGAAACGGCGGACTTCCACGTCGGAAAAGCCGACGACGTCGAGGCTGAGCGAGGCGAATTTTTCCGACAGCGTTTCTTTGTCGAGGACGCGAAGTACGGCGTCTTCCCCGTGGCTGGCGGGCATGATGGAGACGCGCAAGTCGATGAACCGGCCCTTGTACTTGACGCGGAAGCGGCCGTCTTGCGGGATGCGGCGTTCGGCGATGTCGAGATCGCTCAGCACTTTGATGCGCGAGAGAACGGTCTGATGCCATTCTTTGGCGATGGGCTGCATGGCGTGTTGCAGAACGCCGTCGATGCGGTACTTGACGGCTACTTCAGCATCGCGGGCTTCGATGTGAATGTCACTGGCACGGCGCTCGAGAGCGGTAAAGATGATGGTTTCAACAAGTCGAACGACGGGATTGACCGCCGTATCGCGGGTCAGGCGATCGCCGGAAATCGTTTCTTCGCTCTCTTCTTCTTCCTTGGAGACTTGCAGGGTGAAGGCTTCGGTAGCCTGCTCGAGGACGCGCTGCGACTGCTCGGTACGTTTCAGCAAGTCGCTGATCTGCTTGGCGGTCGCTACTTTGATGGCCAACTTCTTGCCAAGCAACAGCGGAAGTTCATCGCTCAACAAGACCTGACTGGGATCAGCGACGGCGATCGAAAGCAAGTTGTTTTGCGACTCCAGCGGAACGAAGTTGTACCGGAACATCAGATCAGCGGGGATGGCGCGAAAGAGCTCCGGGTCAATGTGTTGCTCGCTTAAGTCAATGAACGCGCAGCGGTAACGATGCGCCAGCTTGCGAGCAACTTCATGCTCGGGCTGCAGGTCGGGATTCCCGCCGGGATTCCAGTTGTGATCTTGAGTGGCCACAGGGACTTAACCTTTGACAGCTCCGCCAGAAATCGAGAAAGAGAAAATCGGCAGATAGAGCGAAATCAAAATAAAAGCTACCAGCAGGCCCATGAATACAAGAATAACGGGTTCGATGATGGCCACCAGGGCGGAAAGCCGCACGCCCACTTCCTCTTCGTAAAATTCGGCCACACTCGTGAGCATGGGCGCCAAGGCACCGCTGGACTCGCCGACTTCGATCATATCCAGAGCTAATTCGGGCATGACTCCCTTGGAAGCGAGGGCGCCGTGTAAGGTCTCGCCTTCGCGAACCATCTGGGTGGCCTGAGTGACGGTGGACCGCAGCAGTTTGCTGCTGATGGCATCGGAAGCGGTCTGCAAACCCGCGACCAGCGGGGTGCCGCCGGTAAGCAGCGTCGCGAGAGTGCGGGAAAACTGGGCCGTCTGAAATTTGAGTAAGGTGTCGCCGACGACCGGAATGCGAAACTTCAAGCGGTCAAACGCTTCCCCGCCCTCGTCGGTGCGCGACCAGAGGTAGGCGCCAAACGCCGCGGCGAAGAGCAAAGCGATCAAGCCAAGAATGACCCAGCGATAGTCCACGGTGACGGCAATAAGGAATTGCGTGGGCGCGGGGAGGTCGACTCCCAAATCGTTATAGAGTTTGGCGAATTTCGGGACAACAAAAGTCACTAGATAGGTGACGATGATGGTAGCGACCGTGATCAAGAGGATCGGATAAACCAGAGTCGCGAGAATTTTCTTTTTGACGCCGGTGCTGACGCGCTGATATGCGATGTAATAGTCCAGAACACCGGCAAGGTTGCCGCTTTTTTCGCCGGCCAGCAGCGCGGTGGTATAGACCTTGGAAAAAACGCCGGCTTCGTCCACTGCCTCCGAGAGGGACTTGCCTTCGCGGACGCGGTCGCGGACTTGCGTCAGGATGGGACGAAGTTTGGGAGACGTGGCGCGTGTGGCGAGCAAGTCCAGCGCACGCAAGATGGGCAAGCCAGCCTTGATCAGCGTGTTGAATTGCTGGTTGAGGATCAGGAAATCAGACCCGCCAATCTGGCGGGTGCGGCGGCGATTGGTGAGGGCCGATCGCAGGCTGCTGCGGGTTTCCACCGAGTAGACGTACAGACCCCGGTCAGCCAGCTTCTGACGCGCCTCGTCCAGCGATCCCGCAGGCTCGACGTGCGAGAAGACACGACCGTTAGCGTCCGCAACGCGGCAGAGAAACTCCCCCATAGGTTCTCAGTTTACCTCATCTACGTAAGTTGCGGGGTAGCGACAGGGGGTTGGCTGTGCGTGATACGAAAATGCCGTAAAGGGTAAGTCCTGCAGTGAGTTGTAGCTGCCGCAAAGAAAGCCCAGAGCGGGTGCCTCGCATGTTACAGAAACCTCAGCGCTCGGGCGAAGCAACCTCGGCGAGTTACTCAGGGCTTCATTTCGCCGGGGTTTTCACCATCCACGATCGCCACGCCTTGGGGCACATCAAAGTGAAAGAACCCAGCAGGCAGCGGTGGGTCGAAGCGCCAGCCGCCGAACCGGAAGTCCACGGAAACGGCGCCTTTTTGCCGCACCAGCACGCGCGCCAAGTCGCCGGTCGCAGGAACAACTTCGAAATAAACGGCCTGTTCGGCGCCTGTGTCTTGCAAACTGTCCATGTCCGGTGTAGCTGTGCCCGGCTTTCTGCGGTCGCCGGAATTGCCGCGAACGTGGCAGTCAAGAACGACATCGCCCGGAGTCTCTGGGCTTTCGCCGACCGCGAAATCGATGCGCGCACAAACTCGCGAGAGCTTCATCTCGCCGGCAAGCAGGGCCAAGGGCGTACGCCAATCGGTGCTCTCCCTTGCGGGCGCGCGCGTCACCGTGTGATCCGAGGGCACGTAGAACCAGGCCGTTTTTCCGTCCACCAGGAAAAGATTTTTTTCGGGAGATTCGTATTCCCAGCGCATCTTCCCAGGTCGCTGGAAATAGACGATGCCTGCTTCGCTGCGGAGAAGTTGGCCATTTTCGGAATAACGCTCGAGAAAGGTGGCCTGCAGGGTGCGCGCGGAGCGGTAACGAGCTTCCACTTTGGTCGCGAGGAGCTTTACGTCGGGGTTCACGGGAGCCAAAAGCAGCAGGGCCACAACTGAGCGCAGAAAGAGTGCCCACATGTCGCTAGTGTAACAGCCCGGGCCGAAAACAATATCCTCGCGAGAAGTTCGCTACTCCAAGTTTGGAAAACTTTCGCTGCAAAAGACGAGGAGCACGGAAGTCTTCCCGTGCTCCACAGAAATTTCGTCCCTGTTCGTCGGTCTACTGAATCGGATTGCTGGCGCCGGTGCAGCCCGCGCCGCTGGGGTCGTAGCGAATCACGCTGGACTGGTCCGAACAGAACATCTTCTGACCCGTCATACCCACGTTGACCGGGGTCCCGCTGACGCTATAGCCGACCGAAGGCGTGTTCCCGTCGTTGACGTAGAGAAAAGTATAGCCGGCCTTGGTTCCCGCTCCGAGAACCGAATCCAGAAGGCAGGCGCTTGTGGAGGATGCGGTACACGGGTCGGGGCCGCCCATGCTGACCAGAGACGGGGGAAATCCAACGCTCTGGTATACAGTCGAATAGGTTACCGCCGCCGTGTTGATGGTGCGGACAGACTCGACGGCAGAGGACTCATTGGCCACCAGACGCGACCGCAAGTAGTTCGGAATGGCGATGGCCATCATGATCAGGATGATCGCGACCACGATTAGGAGCTCGATAAGTGAAAAGCCATTTTGTTTTGGTCTCATAAGAGTGCTCAATTTCCGAACGACGGTCAGGCCAACACGCCGGTCGAGGAGTCGCCAGGAGTAGAAGCATTCCAAGCGCCAATCAGCGCTCGCAGGGCAGATTGCAAAGCTTTAATTTTCAGCAACTTACAGAGGCGTTAGAGCAGCACACTAGGATAGTACTGGAACCATGACATTAATGGTCGGTCGGAGGTTGCCAATTTGACGAAAAAGGGCCAAGCGGCGTGAGGGCGTCCTTTCAAGCCCAAAGTTCAGGTCCAAGGTTACCGAATCCGTTCAGTTGAAGGGGAAACAACCCAAGAGGCAGTCCCACGGCGCTTCCAAATGGGCCATCTGGGCATAGCAGCGCGCAAATACGACTGCAGCCACGAGGGCCACTATGACGCTGGAACGTATTCCAAGAATTCTCTGCCCAAATCTGAGGGCTACGGCAATGGCCACACCCAAGAACATGACACAGGGATAATAGTAATAGTAGTAGAGGCCTTTTTGTGGCGTAACGACCCACTGCAGGAAGTTGAGGCTGAACAGAAGAAACACCAATCCCTCCGGGACCGCCAGGCGACGGCAGAAGCGCCAGCCACAAACCAAAAGTGCGACCAATCCACCCCAAGTGACGACAGGATTGCCGACCAGATACGAGAGAGTGCGCTGGGGCTTGAGATTCAAGGGCCACGCGTACCAGGGCATGATGATGAAAGGATTCACCGGAGTAGTCTTATTGAATTGCCACATGAAGCGGTTGATGGCGACGACCTCGCCAGGGGTGAACGGCAAATGGAGTAGCCGGCACATCGGCCAGAACGCTAGGCCGTAGCAGACAATCGGAGCGACGACCAAGCCGATAATGAGGCAGAAGGGGCCAATCTGCCTGAGGCGGCGAGCGTAGAGAAACATCGCCCCGGCGGGATTCCCCGGCACGCGCCGCGAGAGATAGAGCAATACAATGCAAACCACATAAAACGCCCCGAGGGTGTCAATGGCGTTCCATTTTACCGCGCCAGCGAACCCCACCAGCACACCGGACGCGCAGAAAAGCGCGCGGCGGGCGGGGCCGCTTATCTCGAGAGCCAGCGAAGCAGTAAACGCCACGAGACTCCACAGGAGAAAAAAGAGCAAGAAGACGTCCACCGTGGCAATGCGGGACATGACGAAAAGAAAATTATTGAAGAGGGCTAGAGCCGCAGCCAAAGAGGCGAGGCCAACATCCTCGAGCAGCAGAGAGGCCCAGAGATAAACCGCCGGCACGGTCAAGGCGCCGCAAATAGCGCCGGCGAACCGCCAGCCAAACGAGTTATCTCCTGCTATTTTCATGCCGACTGCCATGATGATCTTCCCTAACGGAGGCTTGGCCAGCGAAGAAACGTAGGGCGTGGGGTTGGGGGTGCCTTGCAACAAAGCGCGCGCCTCAGGTACGAAATACAACTCGTCGAAGAAGGTCGTTTTGGGACGGCCGAGCCCCGGAAGGAGCAGTGCCAGCGCGGCCACCCCAAAGAACAAGGCGAGCAAAAAGGAGTGCCGCGTGAGCCATGGCGCGTTTGCTTCTAAGACAATTGCAGATCGCGAGGCGCTGGCGTGCGGAGCGGCGAAAGGCTCAGGCATGTGCAGAGTTCCAGTCTAAGAAAAAACAAGAAGGCCTCGTGAAACCGGAGAACGCAATGTGTGCAATGAAACACGCTCGGCGAGTGAATCCCGAAGAGACTCAGAGATATCGCAGCCACCACCAATTGGCGTGCTCTTTTTTAATCCGCATGAACCACTTACAAGGGAAATACAGCGCCGCCACAGCCAGGAGCCACATGGCGTAAATAAAGGGCAATCCGTACCCGTAGGCAGGGGGCGGCAAAATCAGACGCGGACCGCCGTACTGCAACCAAGACGCATCCTGGTGCCGCATCCAGGACACCCAAATAGCCATAGTGCGAAGCAGCAGCGGATGAAGGATGTAAAAGAAAAGAGGAACGCGGCCGTAGACCAGAAGAACGCGAGCCCACGACCGCTGCAGGCTGGCCTGATCAAACCACGCCAGGAGCATCAGCATAGGGCCGAGAGTCATGAGCAGAAACTGAAACGAGGCGGGATACTTGACGGTGTTGAAAAAGGAGACCACCGTCATGGCGAACGAAGGCTGAACCGTCCATGGACCCAGCGACGAGGGACGATACGGATTGGCCAGCGAGCCGTTGCCGTAAAGATGGAAGCCGCGAAGGACTAAGAAAGCCAGAGTAAGGAAAGCTCCCGACCAGAAGAGCACCTTGCGACGATCGACCCGCAGCAGGACGGGACCATACGCGTAACCCGCCGCCATAACCCCTACCCAGGGAATCAGCGTGAACAGGGCAAAGAATTCATACCCGAAGCCTACGGGATAGACGCCGGGGCTGTGGACGATGGACCACAACGCGGCGAAGCTGCCGAAGCGGCTCGCGGCGATAGGATCGAGCAGATGGTGGCCAACGATGAGTGCCAGGCTAAAAGCGGCTACCGCTGCCCGGGGAAGCCGAATCAGGGGAGCCATAACCAGCATGGACAACCCCAGGCACCAGATCACGCCTCCGTACGGCGCGAAGAAGAGCCCACTGCTGGCATAGTCGATGAGGGTGAAGTTCAGGAAGATAAGCCAGAAACCTCGCGTCCAAAAAAAGCGCGAGATTTCCTGGCGAGAATGCCCTCCTACAGGGCCGGATAAGAAAGCCGAAGCCCCAGCGAGGAAGAAGAACGTGGGCGCACAGAAGTGGGTGATCCAGCGCGTAAAGAATAGAGCGGGAGAAGAGTTGGGCAAGTATTCGGGACTGGCGGCAGGCGAGGCAAAGTAGAAGCGGGCATGGTCCAAAGCCATGAGGAGCATGACGGCCCCGCGGAGGACGTCAATGGAAAGCAGTCGCGTGACCACGGGCGCCGCAGGCGCGGCGCGCTCGACAGGAACGGGAAGAACTTCAGGATCGAGAACAGTGTCGAGTGCAGGCACAGAGAATTCCCAAGTTAGCTGCCCCTCGCCAGTGTGTAATGCAGGTCGGCAGGAAGCAATGGACCGAAAGAGGAATTGTGTCCAAAACGGGATTGCTCAGTTCAGGCGCTCCTGGACGCGAAGCGCTGAATGTCAGCGGCGACTCTTTGCAAAAAACACGAAGCACGGGACGTGAGTCCCGTGCTTCGCAATCTCGTCTGGGAAATCCCAGTCGAGGAGACCGCTTACTGCAGTGCCGGGCTCGTCGCCGTGGCTGCGCCGCCGGGGTTGCCGCGGATCACGCCAGATTGATCGGAGAAGTAGCCAACGCCGCCGGTGGTGCCCATCGTGACCGGGTTACCCGTGATCGAGTAGCCAACGGAAGGCGTTGCGCCGTCGCTGGCCCACACGAACGTGTAGCCGCTCTTGGTGCCAGCCGCCAGAACCGCGTCAAGCAGGCAAGCAGCCGTCGAGGCCGCCGTGCAAGGATCCGGGCCGCCCATTGCTGCCAAGCTGGCCGGGAAACCAACTGCCTGATACGTGCTGGAGTACGTGACCGCCGAGGTGTTGATGGTACGGATGGAACCGACCGCCGAAGCCTGGTTCGCCGCCATACGCGACCGGAGCAGGTTCGGAATTGCAATCGCCGCGATGATCAGAATGATCGCCACGACGATCAGCAGTTCGATAAGAGAGAAACCCTTCTGCTTCTTCATGCTATCTCCTTGAGAGTGTGAGTGTGTCAGGTGCCAGAGCACGGCTAAGAGTAGGGCAAGGGAGATGCCAGACTCGGAGTCATCAGGCAATCGCTTTCATTTATCCTAAGTATCTTGTTTTGTTTGTGATAGCAATTGCAGGATAGTACTAGAAGCTGTCTGGAAGCCCTCGATGGCGTCTTAATTGACGCTTTAGGTCGTTCGACGACTGACAAAAAACGGCAGCTCGGACTCCGCCGGCGCCTCGCCAAGCTCCTCACAAGTTGTGCTTCTTGGCGTAATGCCGGAAGGAGCGGTAGCTGATATGGAGGAGGTCGGCAGCCTTGGTTCGCACTCCATCGGCCTTCTCCAGAGCCCCCTGCACGTAGTGACGTTCCGCCTCCGCGATCTCTTTCTCAAAATCCAGCCCCTCGGCCGGAAAGGCGGCTTGGCCAGACGGGAACGCCACAGGGCCGCCGGATCCAGAATAGCCGGCGACACGATCCGGCAGCACTCCAACGGAAATCTCCGAACCGGATTCCAGCGCCACGGCGCGTTCCATGGTGTTCTCGAGTTCGCGAACGTTGCCGGGCCAGTCGTACGCTTCGAGCCGGCGAACGGCTTCCGGGGAGATACCCTCAATCGATTTGTTCATGGACTTGCGAAAGCGATCGAGAAAGTGGCGCGCCAATAGCGGAATGTCCTCTCGGCGTTCGCGCAACGGCGGCAACTGAATGGGAATGACGCTCAGGCGGTAATAAAGGTCTTCGCGGAAACGGCCCTCGGCGATTTCCTTCTCAAATTCCTTATTCGTGGCGGCGATGATCCGCACGTCAACATCTGTTTCTTCGGTGCTGCCGATCGGCCGGACTTTGCCTTCCTGCAGGACGCGGTACAGCTTGACCTGCATGGTCAAGCTCATGTTACCGATTTCGTCCATAAACAAAGTTCCGCCGTGGGCCGCCTGAAAAAGACCTTGGCGATTTTCGTTCGCGCCGGTGAAGGAGCCTTTTACGTAACCGAACAGCTCGGACTCGAGAAGCGTTTCCGGAAAGGCGCCGCAGTTGATGGTGATGAAGGGCGCCTGCGAGCGAAGGCTGTTTTCGTGAATCGCGCGGGCAACTAATTCCTTACCCGTCCCGCTTTCACCGGTGATCAGCACGCGGCTGGACTGTGGCGCGATGGTTTGAATCAGGTCGAAAATCGCGCGCATCTTCGGACTCTGTCCGATGATGTTGTCCAGACCCGTCAAGCGGCGCAACTCGCGGCGAAGATAGCCAGCTTCCCTCTTCCATTTTAGGCTTTCCGCGACTTCCTTGACCGCCCGCCGGAGTTGGTCCACCAGATCGTGGTCCTTGATCACGTAGCGGTCGGCGCCCGAGTTGATGGCCGCGATCGCGGTTTCCACGGTGGGCACGCCGGTAATCAACAGAAAAAAAGAGTTCGGCGAGATTTCTTTGGTGAACTTGAGTAAATCCATGCCGGTCGCGCCGGGCATGCGCACGTCGGAAATCACGATGTCAAAAATCTGCGACTCCAGCTTTCGCCTGGCAGCTTCCACGTTATTGGCTACTTCAACTTTGTGGCCTTCCTTGCGAAAGGTGATTTCCAGCAGCTCACAAATCGAGCGCTCGTCGTCCACGACCAGGATGTGGACGGCCTCCTGGTGTATCTCTTTAGCGACGGCTTTCGTTCCCTGCATACGTCCTCAGGCGGTCCGCGGCAGTTCGACGATGAACTCCGCACCGCGGTCTTTCTCGGAAATTACGCTGATCTTGCCACTGTGCGCTTGCACAATCTGGTACACGATCGACAGGCCCAGGCCCGTGCCGCCTTCGAAGCCCGATTGCAGCGGCTCGAAAATCTTGGCCCGTTGCTTCGGGTCCAGCCCCACTCCCGTGTCCCGGAACGCAATGCGCAACCAGAACGGCCGGCTGTCGATGCCGACCGTCAGCGTGCCTCCACTGGGCATGGCCCGGAGCGCGTTGTCGCAAAGATTCCAGAACACTTGCTTGATTTTGTTCCGGTCGACGCGTGCGCGCAACTCCGCACCGTTGTAGGCGCGTACGATGTAATAACGGCTTTCCACTTCCGGCTTCCTCTCCAGAAGGGTGAGGGTTTCATCCAACAGGCCGCGGACATCGGCTTCCTGAAAGTCGTAGGTCTTCTCCCGCGAGTAGTTCAGGAAGTCGGTGATGATGTGGTTGAGACGCTCGGATTCCCGGCTGACGATATTCACGAGATGCTTTTCGTCCTCTTCGAGAGGCACGAGACGAGCCAGTTCTTTTACCGCGCCAGCCATCGCGGTAAGCGGCTGACGAATTTCATGCGCAATGGCCGCGGAAAGACGTCCCAACGCAGCCATGCGTTCCTTGGTCGCGACTTCCTGTTCCAGCCGTCGGAGCTCCGTAAGGTCCTGAAAATTGAAAACATAGCCGCTCCGCGAAGTATTTCTGGAACGCAGCGGCGAAACGGAAATCCCCAGATAGCGCTGCTGCCCATCGGGTGCGCGGAAATCAATTTCGCGGCGAACGATCGGGCGATCGTTGGGGCTCTTCAGGCCGGGCAGCCAGAAGTGCTCGTCAATGTCCGGAAGTTTGCGGCCGCGGAGGTCCGCAAAGCGACAACCCAGAATTTCCTCTCCGGTTCGATTGAGCAGCACGATCCGCCCATCCAGATCGGTGGTGAGCAGGCCGCCGCGCATCGAATGAATAATGTCCTCGGTGAAGTCCTGTAGTTCCAGCAACTCTTCGCGCTTTTCCTCCAGCTCGATGCCCTTCCGGCGGAGGGACTGCGCCAACAGACTCGCGAGATACGCCACGGCCAGAAAGCCGAACAGGTTGAAGAAATACCAGGCGCGTAAGCCTTCCGGGGTGGGCTGGGCGGAATAGGTGGCTGGAATTCGCCCGGCGAAGGCCAGCGTGGTCATGGCGCCGAGAATGGCGAGGCACACTAACGCCGTGACGAATGCTACCCGACGGGAGAACAAAATGCTGGCCACAATGATGACCAGGAGGTAGAGCGAGATGAAATAGCTTTCCTGGAGACCCGTGGCATAAACGACCGCCGAAATGATCACCACGTCGCTGGCGACTTGCAGCGCCCCTTGCCAGGCCAGCTCGCGCACCCAGCGGACCAGTGCCAGATGCAAGAGCGCAATCGCTACCCAGACGAAGAGCAACGGTAGAAACGCGGGCTTCGTGCCGGCGGCGGGAACGTACTGCGGCCAGACCAGCCGCACCCCGAGAATGAGCAGAACGGTGAGCAGGCGCACACGCGTCAGCCAGCCCAGCCACTCCCGAGTTGTCGCGCTCTGGTCCATGACCGCAGGCCTTGAGTTGGCCCCTCAGACAAATTCTAGTTTAAACAGAAACGGCGAACGCTGGGAGTTTGTCCCGCCGTTCGCCATTCCGCAACTCCGTAAGTAGCCGCGCGGCTTAGTGCATCGAGCTCAATTTGCCGATCAAGGAGAACAGCGGCAAGTACATGGAGATAACCACGCCGCCGACCACCAAACCAAGGAACACGATCATGATCGGTTCCAACGCCGTCAAAAGGTCTTTCACCGCGGCGTCCACTTCTTCTTCGTAGAAATCCGCGATCTTCTGCAGCATGGCGTCCATGGCGCCGGTTTGTTCGCCAACGCTGATCATCTGCGTGACCATGCCGGGAAACACTTCGGAGTCTTTGAGTGGCTCGGTCAGCGATTTGCCTTCTTCGAGAGACTTACGAACTTGCTGCAAAGCCTTCTCGACGACCGCATTGCCGGAAGTCTTGGCGGTAATGTCGAGACCTTCGAGGATCGGCACACCGCTAGCGATCAGGGTTCCGAGGGTGCGGGTAAAGCGCGCGACAGCGATTTTGCGCATCAAGATGCCGACAATGGGCACCTTCAAGATGAGGGCGTCCAGAGCAAAGCGGCCTTGCGGGGTTCCGTACCACACTTTCAAACCAAAGATAGCGGCGCCGATAGCCACCAATATCAGGAAACCAAAAATGCTGCCGACGATGTTGCTGAGGTTGATCACGATCTTGGTAGGCAGCGGCAAATCGACGCCGAGGCCCGCGAATAAGGTGGCGAAAATCGGGACGACTTTCCACAGCAGCAAAATGATAACGCCGGCGGCTACCGTCAAAACGCCCACCGGGTAGACCAGCGCCGATTTCACGGCGCGCTGCAATTTGACGTTCTTTTCAATGTACGAAGAAAGCCGCTGAAGAATGGTGTCCAAAATACCGCCCGTTTCACCGGCTTCCACCATATTGACGTACAGGGCGTCGAAAACCTTGGGGTACTGGCGCATCGCCGCAGACAGCGTGGCGCCGCCTTCCACCGAGGCGCGCGTACCGGCCAGAACCTTTTGAAAAGTCTTGTTCTCCTGCTGGCTCGCCAGGATTTCGAGGCACTGCACGAGCGGCAACCCCGAATCGATCATGACCGAGAACTGGCGCGTAAAGATGGCCAGCTCTTTGGCGTTGACACCGGAGCCGAAACTGGGCAGGTTGAACTCCTTGCCCTTCTCGGACATCTTGGTGGGCGTGATCTGCTGGCGGCGCAGAATGTTCTGAAGCTCGGCCTTGCTGGTCGCGGTAAGCTCACCGCTGACGCTGCCGCCGGAGCGATTGGTCCCCTTGTACGTGAAAACCGGCATAACTTCCTCCTAATCCTTCTCAAACCGAACGGAGCTGGCTGTTTCGAAACTCATCGTTTGTGTCCTGCGGGAGTCTTGGTGCTAATGCCGCCAGCCGAAGGCGTCGACGAGACCCCGCGATTAATCATGTCTTGCAACTCGTCGGCATTCGACGAGCGCGTCAAAGCCATGTCCAGGGTAATGGTCTTGGCAAAGTAGGCGTTCGCCAGGCCCTGGTTAAACGTCTGCATACCAGTCTGTCCGGTACCCGTCTGCATGGCCGAATAAATCTGGTGAATTTTGTCTTCGCGAATCAGGTTGCGAATCGCCGCCGTCGGAATCAGCACTTCCATAATCATAGCGCGGCCGCGGTTATCCGAACGCGGCAGAAGCGATTGGCACAGGATGCCCTCCAACACCATGGAAAGCTGTGCACGAATCTGCGGCTGCTGGTGCGAAGGGAACACATCAATAATGCGGTTGATGGTGGAAGCCGCCGAATTGGTGTGCAGCGTAGCGAACGTCAAGTGGCCGGTTTCCGCAATGCGCAGGGCGGACTCGATAGTTTCCAGGTCGCGCATCTCGCCGATGAGCACCACGTCAGGGTCTTCGCGAAGGGCGGCGCGCAGCGAGTTGGCGAACGAATGTGTATCGGCGTGCACTTCCCGCTGATTCACCAAGCACTTCTTATGATTGTGCAGGAACTCGATGGGGTCCTCGATGGTGATCATGTGCTCTTCGCGTTCGCTGTTGATCTTGTCCAGCATGGCGGCGAGCGTCGTGGACTTGCCCGAGCCCGTCGGGCCGGTCACGAGAACCAGGCCGCGGGGTTTATCGCACAGGCCCCTCACAACCGGCGGTAGGCCCAGCGCGTCGAATCCTTTAATCTCCCAGGGAATGGTCCGAAACACAGCGCCCACCGCACCGCGCTGGTTAAAAACGTTGCCGCGAAAACGCGCCAGATTCTTCAAACCAAACGAAAAGTCCAGCTCCAGGTTCTCTTCGAAACGATGCTTCTGCGCGTCCGTCAGAACGCTGTAAGCCAGCGACTTGGTGTCCGCTGCGGTGAGCGGAGGCATATCCAACGCCCGCAACCGGCCATGCACCCGTACCCGTGGCGCGCTGTTCGTGGTGATGTGGAGGTCGCTGCCTCCCATTTCGATCATCTTTTTAAGCAACTCGCTCAGCGTAATGCCGGCCATCGCTTCACCTTTTCGCTACAGAACCGTCTCGCGCAAGACTTCTTCCAGCGTTGTTTGGCCCAGCGCGCACTTGATCAAACCGCTGCGTCGCAGGGTAATCATGCCTTGCTCAATAGCTTTCTTCTTTAATTCGAGAGCCGATGCACCCACGAGAATCAGCTCGCGCAGGTCGTCATTAATCTCCATCACTTCGTACAGACCCGTGCGGCCCTTGTAACCGCCTTTGTTGCAGGTGCTGCATCCCTTGCCGTGGTAGATTTTCGTCGTCTTCACTTCTTCCGGGGTATAGCCCGCGTCAATCAAGGCCTGCTCCGGCAGTTCCAACTCTTCTTTGCAATTCGAGCAGATGCGCCGTACCAGGCGCTGCGCGCAGATCAGGTTCACCGAAGTCGCCACCAGGAACGGCTCGATACCCATGTTCATCAGGCGGCTGATGGTTGACGGCGCGTCGTTGGTGTGCAGCGTGGAAAGAACCAAGTGGCCGGTCAACGCCGCCTTCACCGCAATTTCCGCCGTTTCAAAGTCGCGAATTTCGCCGACCAGAATGATGTTCGGGTCTTGGCGAAGGAAGGCGCGCAGCGCCGCGGCGAAGTTCAAGCCGATCTGCTCTTTCATCTGGACCTGGTTGATCCCCGCCAACTGGAACTCCACCGGATCCTCAGCCGTCATGATATTGGTGTCCACGGTGTTCAGACGCGCGACCGACGAATACAACGTGTTGGTCTTGCCGGAACCCGTGGGGCCCGTAACCAGCACCATGCCGTACGGCTTCAAAATGTTGCGCTCGAACTTCTTGAGCGACTCCTGCTCGAAACCCAGCTTGGTCATGTCCAAGCGCAGGTTTTCCTTGTCCAGCAACCGCAGCACAATCTTTTCGCCGTACAGCGTCGGCACCGTCGAAACGCGAAAGTCCAATTCCTTCTTTTTCCCGTCGGCCTTGTACTTGATCATGATGCGGCCGTCTTGCGGTAGGCGCTTTTCGGCGATGTCCAGCTTGGCCATAATCTTCATGCGGCTGGTGATGGCATCCTTCAGCCGCAGCGGCGGTGTCATGACCGTCTGTAGCTGGCCGTCAATTCGAAACCGCACCCGCATTTCCAGTTCATATGGTTCTACGTGAATGTCGCTGGCCCCGCGTTTCACAGAATCCGTCAAAATCAAGTTCACCAGCTTAATGATCGGCGCTTCTTCGGCAGCCTTTTCGAGCGATGCCGTATCCAACTCGGTTTCTTCCGCCGCCAGTTCCAGTTCCTGGTCCTCTTCGACCAGGTCTTTCATCATCTTGCTGATCTCTTCCGAGTTCGAGGTATCCGACCCGCCATAGAATCGCGAAATGGCTTCGCCGATCGCCGACTCCGACGCCACCACCGGCTCAACATTAAAGCCGGTCATAAACTTAATATCGTCCATCGCGAAGACGTTGGTTGGGTCGGTCATCGCAATCGTCAGCACCGAGCCCACCCGCGATAGCGGGATGACTTGATAGCGCAGCGCGGTGTCCTGCGGAATCAGCTTAATGACGTTGGGGTCGATCTCGTAATATTTCAGATTAATGGACGGCACACCATACTGCCGGGAGAGCACACCGGTAATGTCATCGTCGGTGATGAACCCCATCTTCGTCAGGCAGCTCCCCAGCTTGCCGCCATTCGCGCGCTGGAACTCCAGCGCCTTCTGGAGCTGATCCTGAGTTATCAGGCTTTCTTTTATTAATATCTCGCCCAACCGGACGGACATCCGCAGTACTCCCAGACGACATGCACCCAGGTGTCAACATAACAAAAGCGGACTCCCTCGGTGCGCCGAAATTAGAAAGAAGTTTTGAAATGGCTACTCCCTGTACGCCGGGGCAGGTTCGCCGAACCAAGGACAGGTGCCATTCTTGACTTGCCTGCTTGCCGTCGCTATCGTGCAAATGGAACTCTTTTTCCCGTGCCAACGATACGCTGCATTGCTATGCTCCAGGATTCCAGAGCGAGGCTTACGCCATGAGCCGGCTGGACTCCAAACAGCGTTGGAGCGTGGCCGTCGGCGGCATCCTGCTGACCCTGCTGCTCGCTGCGGTGTTTACCTTCGGTTCCCTCGACGTTCCCTTTGAGCCCAAGAGCTGGCGCACTCTCATGCCGCTCTATGCGGTTTCGAGCTTCGTCACCGCTGCACTGCTGGTATTTGGGCTAATCCTCGGGCGAACGGTCCTCCGGCTCTGGGCGGAGACCAGCCGGGACCAGCTGGGCGCCCGCTTTAAGACGAAAATGGTCGTCGGCGCGATGGCCATCTCGCTCCTGCCGATCATTTTCATGTTCATCGTCAGCTACTCGCTGATCAACCGCACCCTCCTGAAGTGGTTCCCCCGCCCACTCGAAATCGCCTCGGAGAAGACTCAGGAACTCATGAGCGACTTTGGCCGCTCTCAACTCCCTCGTCTGCGCCGCATGGCCCTAGAGGCTCAGGATCATTCCTCCCAGACCATCGACGAACAACTGCAACGCGCCTTCACCAACGGCCTAGACGCGATTTGGCTGCTCGATAAAAATGGCCGGCCAATCGCCGGTGGCGTGGTCTGCGAGAACCAACCCGACGACCGTCGCGCTCCTCTTTGCACCCAGGCAGGTGTTCTGGGCCAGCCCGTGCAAACCCTTCCCAGTGGCGTCGAAGTCTGGCAGGCCGCCGGTAAAGATTACTTCGCCGTCCGCATGCCTATCGTCCAGGGTGGACAGACCGTCGGCTATACGGTTGCGGCTCACCGCACCAGTCCAAATTTCCTCAGCCGCATCAACGACATTCAAACCAAGACCCAGGAGTACAACCAGGAAAAGCAGGGTCTGCGCGCCCTCAAGCGCCAAATGCTCCTGATCCTGCTGTTTTTTACCGTGTTGCTCTTGTCGGCGGTTATGTGGATCGCCCTTTTCCTCGCCAAGCAGGTCACCGTGCCCATTCAGGCCCTCGCCGAGGGTACTCGCGAAATCTCCGCCGGAAATTTTGATCACCAGGTGCCGGAGCAAGCGCAGGACGAACTGGGCGTCCTGGTGCGTTCCTTCAACACCATGACCACCCAGCTGCGCGATAATCGTTCGCAGATCGATCAGTTCACGCGCAACCTCCAGCAGGCGGTCCAGGAACTCGAGCGCCGCCGCCAGTTGATGGAAACTGTTCTAGAGAACATTCCTACCGGCGTGGTTTCGCTCGATGCCGCGGGCGCCATCCTGCGCACCAACAGCGCCGTCGCCCGCATGTTCGGCGGGAACTCCCGCAACGCGCAATCGGTCGAACAGCTCATCGGAGCTGAGGCGTTGCGCACCGTGCAATTGCTGATGCGCCGTTCTCTTCGGATGGGCGTGGTTTCCCGTGAAATCGAGACCGTCGCCAGCGGGCGCGTTCTGCATCTGGCCGTCACCGTCAGCTCGCTCGGGCCGCGCCGCGCCAACTCCGGCTTTGTCCTCGTGCTGGACGACCTCACCGAAGTGCTCCGCGCTCAGAAGTCCGCCGCCTGGCAGGAAGTGGCCCGCCGCATTGCCCACGAGATCAAGAACCCGCTCACGCCCATTCAACTTTCTTCGCAGCGCCTCTCGCGCTTTCTGGAGCGCCGTGATTCGCGCGAAGCCGCCACGCTCCGCGACCCTGAGCTAACTACTCTGGCCCAGGAGTGTTCCCGCCTGATTGAGCGCGAAGTCTCCACGCTCGCCGCCTTAGTCAACGAGTTCTCCCAGTTTGTCCGCTTTCCGCTGGCCAAGCTGGCCGCTGCCAACGCCAATACCATCGTCCAGGAGGCTCTCGAGGTCTTCTCCGGGCGGCTCGACGGTATCACCCTCAAGACCACTCTGGCGGATAACCTTCCCGCGATTCGCGCCGATGGCCCTCTGCTGCGTAGCGTCATCGTCAACTTGATCGACAACGCTGCCGAGGCCCTGGAAAGCTCCACGTTCCGCGAAATTGTCGTCTCCACCAGCACTCACCCCGAAGCCGAGACCATCGAGATTAGCGTCTCGGACACCGGACAAGGCATCTCGCCGCACGACAAAGATCGCTTGTTTCTGCCGCACTTCTCCACTAAGGACCGCGGCACCGGCCTCGGCCTCGCCATCGCCGCCCGCATTATTGCTGAACACGGCGGCACCATTCATGTCGAGGACAACTCGCCCATCGGCTCCCGCTTCCTGGTCGAGCTTCCCGCTGCCGAGCTGGCTGCCGCCGGCGTGACCGAACACAACGGGACGGAATCCGCGCGATGAACGCGAAGCCCCATTTGCTCGTCGTCGATGATGAAGCCGGTATTCGCGAGTCCCTCTCGCTCATTCTGCGGGATGAAGGCTACCACGTCGACGCGGTCGGCTCCGCTGAGGAGGCGCTCGAACGCGCGGCCTCTGGCCAACTGGAAGTTATCCTGCTCGATGTGTGGTTGCCGGGCATCGATGGTCTCGAAGCCCTCAGCCGCCTGCAGGCCATGCCCCGCCCGCCCGCCGTCATCATGATCTCTGGCCACGGCACCATCGAGACCGCCGTCCGCGCCACCAAGCTGGGCGCCTTCGACTTCATCGAAAAGCCGCTCTCGCTCGAAAAAATCATCGTGCTCGTGCGCAACGCGCTTCAGCAGCGTCGCCTTCAGGAAGAAAACCAACTGCTGCGCACCGAGCTGGGCCATCGCTATCAGGTCATTGGCGAAAGCGTCCCCATGAAGGCGCTGCGCCAGCAAATCGCCGTCACCGCTCCCACCAATGGCCGCGTCTTAATTTATGGCGAAAGTGGCACCGGCAAAGAGCTCGTCGCCCACGCCTTGCATGCCGCCAGCCTGCGCAGCAAAGGTCTCTTCGTCGAAGTCAACTGCGCCGCCATTCCCGAGGACCTCATCGAGTCCGAGTTGTTTGGGCATATCAAAGGCAGCTTTGCCGGCGCCAGCGAAGACAAAGTCGGCAAGTTCCAAAAAGCCGACGGCGGCACCCTCTTTCTCGACGAAGTCGGCGATATGAGCCTCCGCACTCAGTCGAAAGTCCTTCGCGTTCTCGAAGAGCAGCGCTTCGAACCCGTCGGCTCCAGCCAGATCATCCACGTGGACGCGCGCGTCATTGCCGCCACCAACAAAAATCTCGAACAGGAAATCTCGCGCGGCGCCTTCCGCCAGGATCTCTTCTATCGCCTGAACGTAATTCCCTTTTTCGTCCCGCCCCTGCGCGACCGTCGCGAAGACATTCCCACGCTCACGCGCTACTTCCTCGATGAGTTTTGCTCCGAATACGGCAAGAAAACCCGCGAAGTCAGCGACACCGCGATGGAAATCCTGCTCCGCTATCCCTGGCCCGGCAATGTCCGCGAACTGCGCAATCTCGTCGAACGCCTGGTCATCGTCTGCCCCCAGGCCCGCATCGAATCGCATCATCTCCCCCCGGAACTTTTCCGGGGCGTCGCGCAAAGCCCACAACAACCCTACTCAACTTTGCACGAAGCTCGCAGTGCCTACGAACGCGAATTCATCCTCCGCAAGCTCCAGGAACACCGCTGGAACATGACCCAAACCGCCTCCGCCCTCGGCCTCGAACGCTCCCACCTCTACCGCAAAATGAAATCCCTCGGCATCGCCGCCCCGGATTAATTGTCCCGCCGCCACCCCGTCATCCCTCCGCGAATCGCACCACAATCTGTCATCCCGACACGCAAGGTGCGCTCTCGCGCAGCTTGCGGCGGAGGGATTTGCTTTTTTGGTTTTGCCCTCATCGCAGTTGTCATCCCGAATCCAGTCCCGCGCCTTTTGCGGGAACGGGGGTGAGGGATCTGCTTTTGGTTTACTCTTGGGGTCTGCGCGGGTGCCCCAGGTTTCGGTTTTGGAAACCTGGGTCTTGGGTTGGGTTTTTCCAGGGTTCGTTTTCTGTAACCTCGCTGAACACCCTGGCCTTAGTCCTCACTTGAGCCTACTTCTTCGTCTCCCGCTTGCATTCCTTCCATCGCTTCCAGCTGCGCGTGCCAATCCAACTCCCGCACCCGCTGCGGATTCTCCCGCCAGTCCGGCACGACTTTCACAAACAATCCCAAAAACACCTTCGTCCCCAGCAACTCCTCTAATTCTTTCCGCGCCTCCGTCCCAATCTTCTTGAGCATCGACCCCTTCTGCCCAATCAAAATCTTTTTCTGCGTGTCCCGCTCCACATTCACCACCGCTTCGATCCGCGTCAGCTTACCCAACTCCTCATACTTCTCCACCTGCACCGCCACCGCATACGGCAACTCGTGATACATCGCCTGAATCGCCTTTTCCCGCACAATCTCCGCTGCTAAAAATCTCTCCGGCTGATCCGTCACCTGACCTTCGGGAAAGTACGGCTCACCCTCGGGCAACAGGCCCAACAGCGTCTTCAACAAATCCCCCGTTCCGCTGCCTTTCAATGCCGAAATCGGAACAATGCTCGCGAAGCCGAACTCTCTTTGAAACGCCTCGATCAACGGCAACAACTTGGGTTTGTCGATGCGATCGACTTTGTTGAGCGCCAGTACTGTCTTGCCGCTAAACCGCCGCGCCTTCTCAAACAGCAGCTCATCCTTCTCCGGCATTCCCCGGCTCGCATCCGCCATCAACAGCAGTACATCGATTCCCTCCGTCGCCGCCGTAACCTCCCGCATCATCTGCCGCCCCAACGCAGACTCCGGCGTGTGCAGTCCCGGCGTATCAATGAACACAATCTGCCCGTCCGGCCGCGTCACAATTCCCTGAATGCGATTCCGCGTAGTCTGCGGTTTGGACGTAACGATCGCGATCTTCTGCCCCACCAGCCGGTTCACCAGCGTCGACTTCCCCGCATTCGGCCGCCCCACAATCGCCACAAATCCCGACCGAAACGCCGTCTTCTCTTTGTCCTGCTTCTTCTTCCCCACTTTTCTCCGCGTCCTCCGCGCCTCTGCGCTCAGCTCTCTTAAGTCTTCGTTCTTCCTCACCTACTTACCACCGGCACCCGCCCACGTCCGTAAGCCTGTCGAAGTCTGTTCTCAAATTCACCACACTTCATATTCGGCGGCGGATAAATCTTGAATCGCGAGCAAACCTCAACGGATTGTACGGATTCATGTGCGGCGTGCCTCGAATAGAGTTTTCACCGGGGCCGTAGAGTTCAAACGTTTCGTCCCTTCCGTCGGATGCGATCCGTATGAACCAGTGTTGAGCTTGGAGCAGTGTTATGGCCAGGTCTCCAAATAAAGTCCCTCCACGAGTGCTCGGCATTAGCTCACAATACAACTTCAGCCAACAGTCCGGTCGAGTCGGTCAAAATTGCCGGTCCGTTACCAACGTATACATACCTGTCGGTGCCGTCCGTAAAGCCTAGGGGGTCCTCGCTGAGGAACGGCGGCTACTAATGATCTCTTCCAGATCAGCGGCAAAGTCGGGATCCAACGCCGGTTCGTGCCCAGACTCTTTCGCGTGAGCTTCTGCGAGTGCAATCGATTCGGAAAGCAGACGGCCTGGGCCTGGGGTCGGCTCGATAGAGCGAAGCACGGCAACGGCCCCTTCCCCATTTTCGATGATCACTTCGCTGCCGGAACGCACGTGGACCAAGAGCTTTTTGACCGTAGTCGTGGAAGCTTCGCTTTCCGAGATGTGGATGACCTGCTTGGCCATAGCTAGATTATATACCGGCAGTGGACTCGCGGTTCATGTTGCGCCGCGTCTGCGGTTAATTTGTAAGCGTGGCTGGTCGATGGTGTGCCACCGGCTTAAGTTTTTGTTGGGGTTCGTCCCGTCCGTCCCGCATTTCCCCGCATTTCCTGGAGCTAGCACTCGTTAGGCGCACCGTGACCGCGCAAGCCCCGCTCACCAACTCCCGCGCTTGGGAATGAACTCCCCACGACGTTTTTTAGGATTTCGATTTCCAGTTACTTCCGCCCCTGAGCTCGTTCCAGTTGCCGGATGCGGCGGTCCTTCTCGGTCTCCGCCGCGGCAGCGCTTTTATCCCTAAGCGCTGCCTTTGCTCCTTGCTCTGCTTTATCCTTCCACCGATAAAACAGATTCGGAGCAATGCCGTGCCGACGCCACGTCTCCGACACGTTGCCGCTCTTGATGCCCTCCTGGATGATTTGCCACTTCTCTTCGGGGGATCGATCTACGCGTGGTTTCCTGCTCCTGCTGCCTCCTGTGTGGAGGCCCTGAATCATACTGAATTCGCTAGTCTAGTTTGAGCGGGTAGCACTGGACAATGCGTTACTTCTTCCAGCGCTCATAGCCCATATGCGCATAGTAAGCGTCGTAGCCTGTGCGGATCGCCGCCTTCTCTTTGTCAGTCATCGGCAGTCCTCTTCCGCCAGGACGACGTGACGCGCCATGCCTGCTACCACTCCAGACACCGTTGAGCGGCACACACCGAACTTCTCACCAACCTGTTGTAGTCTGAGGCCGGGTTTAGCCAGCGCGTACTCGGCCATCTCTTTCCGCGCCGTACTTTTCACCTAACGTAGGTGGTGGATTGCGTTCCTCTGCCACGCGCACAACCGAACTCAATCATCGCTTGCGACACGCGACATTGATTCACGCCTAGCTTTTCGCCAATCTGCTTTGTCGTCAGTTCTGGATGCTGCCAGCGAATGCAGCGATCTTACGACGAAATTCCTTCCGTTCCTTTTGGGTCATGACGCTTACCTCTACAGTAGGCGTCGGTAGTCGGTCGGTCTTCGCGGAGCGGCTATTTCCCCGGGCTAGAAAATCGGAGACGTGGGCTGTGAACTCGGGCAAGCAAGCCAAAACGGGCGCATTCAAATGGGAGCAGCCTACTGCACAATGAGCATCATGAGGACTATAGCACTAGGAGCACAGAGCGAAGCCATAACTAGCTTATTTTTCAATGGTCTTCTCGCCAGAAAACGCTGTCTTTTGGCCCACAGGAGACGCAAAGAGGCGTCCGCCCGCCTCTCGAATTCGCAAACACGCCGTCGTCTACTAACCTTCTGGCGGAATAAAATACTTGAAATCATAGACTTCCTATGATACACTATTCTTGGATTTTAGCAACCCCGCAATTTTCTAGGCAGAGTGACCGCCGCCGAGAAAGATGCATCTAAGGCGGTAAAAGGCAAGAAGCAAGATGGAAACCGCAACCGAAAACCCCAGCACGCAGGCAGGCGCGGAACTCGCGCCGCCGCCGAAGCGACCGCCGAATAAGGCCGTAATCCGGCGTCAGGCGTTGCGCGAGCAGCTATGGAAGGATGTTGGACCCCTTCTGTGGCACCGGAAGACTGAGGATGGCTATTCCACGATTCCGCGCACGCTGCCGTTGATCATGACTTTGATTGACGAGCTGAAGGGCAAGGGAAAAGATATTTCACGGGTGTACTTCGACCTGTGGTGCCGGCAAATGGATGACAGTTTTGTGGAGGTTGTTGACGAAGAGGCATTCGCTTATTCGTCCGGGTACGCCAGCCAAGGGCGCAACGTGCGATCGTGGCGCGAGCGCATTGACATCCTGCAAGAGCTTGGTTTCATCATCGTAGAGCCGAACGGCACGCGGCGGCACGGCTACATCCTGCTGCTGCATCCGCACCGCGTGGTGATGGATTTGAAAGCGGCGGGCAAAGTAAGCCCGGAGTGGTGGGGAGCTTTTTCTAAGCGCATTACCGAAGTGGGCGCGAAACTGCCGGAGTGGTGATCCTATGAAATTAGGTATGTAGCCCTTGTTGCTCGCTGCCGTGTCTTCCGGCTTCTGGGGGCCATAACACCAAGACCCACCCTGAATTTACCCTGACAGGCTTTCAAGGTGGGCCGTGGAAGTGAATACCGGGAAAGGGGCGTCAATGGAAGGCTCCCCTTTTCCTAGGCATTTGTATTGTAGCACCTGCTTAGTTGCTCGGGAACGTCTGGTCAATCTTCCTGAGAATCATCTCCGCCTTGCTGAACGCATCGCGGATTACGATCTCCCGCGCCGGACACGGCCTGTCGGCTAGGTCCCCGGGTTCAGCGAGCCGCCGCGCCGCGAGGATCGCCGCAGCAAACAGGATGGCGAACTTGCGTTCCTCGGACACAGGTGCACTCTATCATATTCGCCTTTTATTCGCCATACTAAGAACTGCTGTCTCTGTCTGTCGCTAAGCGGGTGATTTCCTGCTGCTATGCCCTGTGCATAGTTGTGGAAATTGTCGAAAACTTGTTAGCAGCACGGGGCAAGTATGCAAAATACCCAGTGTTTATGCGGGCTCGGAAGCTGGTCGGCAAATGGGGCACTACATATAGACACAACATGAAAATGTGAACGACATTTTGCGTTTTCAGCTTGACTGCCTTCGGTGGTGAAGCCGATACTGCGGTCCAGAAATAAGCAGCCGGACTCAAGGTGGCTTACAGGAGCCAACTCAAGTCCGGCAGAAAGGAGACGACGGAGATGAAGCACACACCAGTGCACATCTATCGCGATTCCCGCACTGGCAGGATTATTTCGCAGCAACAAGCCGAGCGGAAAAACCCCGCCACGTGGGAACGTGAAACCGTCTACAAGCCGAGTCCGAAAAAGGAACGGTAAGTAGACGAACCCCCGGCCAGGACGTCAGGTTTTGCTACTGACGTCCAAAACCGGACGCATCGTACAAGAAGACGCGCGACGTTCTCAAGAAGTTTCTCACGACCTGTGAATTATCACCAACGCTCCACCCGTTTTTCAGGCACCCGCCTTGACGTCGTCGCTCAATGTCGGTACCCCCGCGTCGCGCATCGCCTCCATGAACGGATCGGGAGTCAAAGTCTTACAAGCCGGAAACCTAGGGACAGACGGAACGTTCCCCATCGTTATTTTGCGGACGATGCGAAGCACAAGTTTGTTTTCACTTCTGTTGGTCGTACGAAGTCGTCAATCGCGCAGCAAAAATACCAGGAAAACGTCCCGTGCGTCCCCAAGCTTTCCCACTCTTCTCTGCGTCCTCTGCGCCTCTGCGCCTCTGCGTTTAGCTCTCTTTGCTTTTCTCCCCGTCTACTTTACCACCGGCACTTCCAGCGCACTCGGATGCTCCGCATCGTGCAGCAACGCAATGTGCGCCGTCTTCGCATCCTTCCCCGTCTCCGCTGCCACCACTCCGCCGCTGTTGTAGTTCTTCTCCGTCCCCGGCGAATTCGGGCAATGCACAAATAATCGCAGCCGGCTCCCCTTCTGCACTCGTCGCGAAAAGAACGTGAAGTTGTCGAACACATACTTCTCCGCCTTCCCCGGCGTTACCAATTTCTCCTGCCGCAACGACTCCCGATACCGCGCCCGCATCGTCGCTCCCGTCAGAAATACCGACCCGCCTCCCGGCAAAATCTCATATACATCCACATCCAGGTCCGTATCCGGAACGTCCATCGCCAGCCACGCCGTGAACCTCAGAAATCCCGTGACCTCCGTCGCCTCGGAAAACGGCTGGGTATGATAAATCACCCCATTTCCATACGTGTTCAACACCGCCGCTTGCGACGTCAACCCGCCCCCACCATCTCCCTCACCATCGCCCGGCCGCGTATCCATCGGGTCATACTCCCACTTGTCCGCGCCTCCCGCCGCTCCGCCTTCCTTTAACGTGCCCGACGCAAACACCGTGTCCGCGCTGCCGTTCGAACCCAAATAGAACGTCCGCGTCTGGTTCGCAATAGTTTCCAGGCTGTCCGCATACTTCCAGTTCTCCGCGCCTTCGCCGACCACGTAGTAAGCGACGCGCTTTTTCAAAAACTCCGGCTTCGTTCCATTCTTCATCACCCAGTCGTACCACTCGGTGTGCAGCTTGTTCAGGTCCAGCACGCTGGCTTCCCCGAACTTCAGCCCGCCCACTTCCCTCTGCGGCGTGCGTGTGCCCGCATGGTCCCACGGGCCTATAATTAGAAAGTGGTTCGCCTTCGCTTCCGCCGTCCCGTACTCCATGTGCCGCTTGTAATACGTGAACGCGCCCGCTTGATCGCCGTCGTAGTCTCCCGTGATCGTCAGAATCGGAACCTTGATCCGCTTATAGTCCTCCGGAGTCGGCACCATCGCGTCGTAATACGCGTCCGGCGTGGGATGCTGCAGCCATTTCTGAAAAATCGCCGACGGGTTCCCTGCTAGCCGGTCAAAATCCTGGAACGCCAAATGCCCGTCGTAATATTCCTTCGCCTTGGCTTCCCAAAACGCTTCGTCCCCAAACAGCTTTGCGTTGCTCGTCGCGCCGCTCGTGAACGTTAGCCATTGTTCGTCGTACGGCGCAAAAATACTGAACGTAAAGGGAAAGTCCGTGCCCGGATGCGCAGCCGCAGCCGGCACGATCGTCGCTAGATGCGGCGGAAAAGTTTTCAGCGTCGTCCACTGATCATATCCGGCATACGACCCGCCCCACATCGTCACTTTGCCGTTGCAAAACGGCTGCTTCGCAAACCATTCCACCAGGTCGTAGCCGTCCTTCGAATCGTTCGCGAATGGCTCGAACGTTCCCCCAGAATTACCGCGACCGCGCACATCCACCAGCGCATAAACGTATCCATGCTGTGCGAAATACATCGCCCGGTCCGTATAACTGTCCCCGATGTAAGGCGTTAGCGTGAAAATCACCGGCACGGGATCCTGCTGCCCATGCGGCAAAAACAGCGTCGCGTTCAACGACACGCCATCGCGCATCGGAATCTTCACCGCCCAGCGCATGTCCGGAATCGCCGCCTCTTTCCCACCGCCTTCTTGGCCAAAACTCGCCAGCGCGCCTATCGCGCAAAGCATTGCTGCCAGCATCCCTCGCCCCGCCATCCGCATCCCCGTCATTCCCGCCTCCGCAATTTGCTTAGCCCAAACACGCCCAAACACACGCATACTACTCCGCTTTTCCCTCGCGCAACAAATGTTTCAGAATCCCCGGCCAGCGGTACACCTGATGCGTGCCATCCGTGCTTGCATTTACGAAGTCGCTTTCGCTGAAGTTCCCACCGGCTTGCGAATTCTCAACCGCAGTACTTTTCGCTGATTCGCTTCCAGCACTTCGAACCGGTACCCGCCCAAATCAATCTTGTCTCCCGGTGCTGGCACTTTTCCCGACACATGGTGCGCTTCCAGCACTTCGAACCGGTATCCGCCCAAATCAATCTTGTCTCCCGGTGCTGGCACTTTTCCCGACACATGGTGCGCTTACGAAGTCGCTTTCGCTGGCGTTCCCACCCGTTTTCGAATCCTCAGCCGCAGCACCTTCCGCTGGTTCGCTTCCAGCACTTCGAACCGGTAGCCGCCCAAATCAATCTTGTCCCCGGGCGCCGGCACTTTTCCCGACACATGGCTAAGCAGCCCCGCCACCGTGGTTACCGTCTCCGCCGCATCCTCGCCGAAATTGACTCCCAGCAACTCTTCCACCTCGCGAATTTCCATGCTCCCGCGCATTACTAGTCCGCCATCTACCTCGCGTACCACATCCGGCGTCGGCGGCTTGCCACCCGTCCACTGCTCGCCGACAATCTCTTCCACCAGGTCTTCAACAGTGGCGATGCCGGCGACGAGGCCGTGCTCGTCGATAATCACCGCTAATCCCTGGCCCTTTTGCCGCATTTCCCGCAACAACTCTGAGCCCACTTTGGTTTCCGGCACGAAGAGCACTGGGCGCATCAACTCGCGCACTTTGCGTTTCGGCAAATCCTGATCCGCGATATGCAACAAGTCCTGCGCGTGCGTCACGCCGATAATGTCGTCCAAGGATCGCTCGTACACCGGGATCTTCGAGAATTTTGTGTCAACGACTTTGGCGTGCAACTCTTCGAGTGACGCTTCGGCGGCAATGGCCACAATGTCCGGGCGCGGCGTCATCACTTCGCGCACGCGTTTGTCGCTGAACTCCACGACCTGTTCGATCAAATCCGCCTGGTCGGCGGCGATGATGCCTTCTTCCTCAGCTTGCTCCACAAATGCTTCGATCCGTTCTTCGGTGCGCTGCTCCTGGGTTTTTTCCGGCTCCTGCTCCGAAATGCGCGCCAACGATTCCGCGCCTTCCAGAAAAACGCGCACGGGCCACACCAGCCACATCGCCGCGCGAATAAACGGCAACAACGGCAGCAGCCACCTTCCGGTCGTGCGATACAGCAACATGTCCGGGATGAAGTGCATGGCGATAACGACTTCCAATGTCAGGAAAACGCAAAACTCCACTACCGATTCCCACGTTCCCGGGACGAAATAGACCACGCCGCGCGTGGTCTCCAGCACCAGGAACGCCAGCCAGAAGTGGCCCAGAATGCGGAAGGTGCGTCCACCGCTCTTTCGCTTTATTTTTAGCTTGGGCTCGACCTCCGCCTCGAAAATCTCGAGGTGCTCGTGAATGCGCCCGGTATTCATGCGCCCGAGTTCGCGGTAGATCAACGTCAGGTAGGAAAAGATCGGCAGTCCGAAGGCCAGCAGCACTACACCCAGCGCGTACACCCCGCGATACGATTCCAGCGGGTTCATCCCCAATGATTCGAACGGATTCATGCCAACCCGAATTTTCGTCTCATCTTGTGTTCTATCTGGTCCATTTCACCGGTGTCGGCCTCGTGGTCATACCCCAACAAATGCAACACCCCATGCAAAATCAAAACGCGCAACTCGCTATCCAGCGTTCGGCCATTTTTCTTCGCGTATCGCCGGGCCACTCCCGGCGCAATGGCAATGTCGCCCAGATACGCTTTTCCCCGCTCGGCAATTCGTGTTCGCGGAAAGTATCGCGATGAAGAGCGGGTTGATTTTAACGCAGAGGTCGCAGAGGACACAGAGAAGAGCGGGGACGCAGAGGCAGGAAAGGACAGCACGTCCGTCGGGCCGTGTTTCTTTCTAAACCTCTGATTCATTCGCGCCATTTCCGCGTTGTCGACAAAACAAACCGTAACCGCACTGCGGCCCACGCCCAATTCTTTTTTCACTCGCCTCAGGAACTTTTCCAGTGCGCTCGAGGCCACGCGCACTTTCTTCTGCCGGTTCCCAATCATCCTTGCGAAATTTCTCGACTCTCTTCTTTCCCGGTTTCGTGGCCCGCAGTTCCATTCGGCGCTTCCGCGGCGCCCGGATTTGCTGCTACAGCCGCATTCGACGGCGCGCCAGCATTCCCTTTCGCGACGCTGGCATTTCCGCCGCGCTGCGGATGGGCCATATCGTAGTCCTCATATGCGCGGATAATCTGCTGCACCAGGTTGTGGCGCACCACATCTTTTTCGCCGAACTGCACCACGCCAATTCCTTCGATCTTCCCGCAAACTTCCAGCGCTTCGATCAGCCCCGATTTCTTTCCCGGTGGCAAATCAATCTGCGTGGTATCGCCGGTAATCACGGCTTTCGAATTGAAGCCGAGGCGAGTCAAAAACATCTTCATCTGCTCGCTGGTGGTGTTTTGCGCCTCGTCCAGAATCACGAACGAGTCATTCAGCGTGCGACCGCGCATAAACGCCAGTGGCGCAACCTCAATGATTCCCTTCTCCAAAAAACGTTCCAGTTTGTCCGCGTCGAGCATGTCGTAGAGCGCGTCGTACAGCGGCCGCATATAAGGATCAATCTTCTGCTGCAACGTCCCCGGCAGAAATCCCAGACGTTCGCCGGCTTCGACCGCCGGCCGCGCCAAAATGATACGGTTCACCTGTTTGGTCAGTAGCGCGCTCACCGCCATCGCCACCGCGATATAGGTTTTCCCGGTGCCGCCCGGCCCGATGCCAAACATCATGTCCTTCTTTTCAATCTCTTCCATGTACCGGCGCTGGCTAGCGTTCTTCGGCGTCACTTGCTTCTTGCCGAACGCCCGCGCCCGCTCCGGCTCAAACATTCCCCGCGGCGATTCGTGCGGCTCATCCGTCGCCACGCGCATCAACGATTTCACTTCCGCGCTCGACATCGTGCGCCCCTGCCGCGTCAAGTGGTTGTACTCCTCGACGATTTTCACGGCTTGCTCGACATGGTCGTGCTCGCCCTCAATCGTGAACTTCGTGCCGTCATGCAAGTGCGTGCGCACGTGCAGCCAGTCTTCGAGCAAGCGCACGTTCTCGTCCAGCGTGCCAAAGAACGGTTCAATTTTTCCGGTGATGTGAACGGTACGTCGCATCCAAGTGGAAGGTCTGCCTGCTACCGAAGCCGGGTGGCCGATGGGTTCCTCCACGCAAAAACGTCGCCGCTCCTGTCGCGGCTTGCTCAGGAAGAAACTTCTTCCACCCTAACGCACGCTCGGCCAAGGGTCAAGTTACGGCGAGGTTAAAGCTCTTCTTCACGCCATCAAAATTTCCGGCCGCGAACCTAGCCTGCTTGCCTTTATGTACATTATAAGGTACAGTGCACAATCTAAGGTGCAGGATGGTTGATCCTTCGCCGCCCAAACGAATCCCGCTCGTTTCTATGCTCTTCGCTCGGGCGTCGAGGCGGTGCGCGGGAGGTGCGCACCGATTTGCCGACGAGCCGCACCGCCCGCGTTTTGCTATGTGTCCATAACCAGCAACTGGTAGCGCTTCACGGTTTCATCAAGAAAACGCGCACGACGCCGGTCGACGATTTGGCCGTGGCCCGCAAACGACAGAAGGAGTTGTAGGAATGAGCAAAAAACAAAAGGCTCAAAACAAACATACCGGATCGAGTCTCGACGATTTTCTGAAGGAAGAGGGCATCTTTGAGGACGCGCAGGCTCAGGCGATCAAAGAAGTGGTGGCCTGGCAACTCGATGAAGCCATGAAGAAGCGGAAAATCTCGAAAAACAAAATGGCCTCACTCTTGAAAACGAGTCGGACTCAGGTGGACCGGCTGCTCAATCCCAAGAGCGACATTACGCTGGGCAGCCTGCAACGCGCCGCGGCGGTCGTGGGCCGCCGCGTGTCCATTGAGCTGGTTTGAACCCGCACCCGAAATTCTCTAGCAAAGGGAGATCCCGCCATGGCTGAGCATCCGCGACAGGGCCACGAACCGCCAGCAGCGACCGCTAAGCATGGCTGGCGCTATCATCACATCGGCATTCCCACGCAGGTCGCGCGTCCTGACGAAATTCACATACCGCGCCTGCACATTCATGTGGCGGGATTTGAGACCAGTCCCTGCGGCGTGCAGTGGATGCGCTTTGATCCCGATGCGCCGTATCCCGAAGCGGTCAAGACCATTCCGCACGTAGCCTTCGAGGTAGACGATCTGGCCAGCGCGCTCGTGGGCCAGGAGATTCTGATTCCACCCAACAGTCCGAGCGCCGGGCTCACCGTGGCCATGATCCTCGATCACGGCGCGCCCATTGAACTGATGCAGTTTTCCCCAAAGTAGGAAGCAGAAAGCCAAGCGGATCAAGTCCCTCCGCCAAAGGACACCTGGTGGAGGCGGTTCGACGGCGGTTTGCGGCGTTCGGCGGAATCGAGCTTTGCTTGCCGCAGTGCGGCGCGCTGCGCGAGGCTCCAAGAATCGGTCAAGGCAGGAGGAAGTGAGGTCAGGCCGCGGGTTGGAAGCTAATTTCGGCGGTGTGGCGAGGGCGTAGAGGAAGCGGAGCAGAAGATCGGTGGAGATGTCTTCGGTGTGGCGGTTCATGATGGCGGTGACGCGAGTACGGGAGGTACGCGCGAGGCGCGCCACCTGAGCGTGGGTGAGGCGTTTGCGGCGGGCAATCGTGTGAGCATCGGAGGTGCGGCAGCCAGGAGAAATTGGGATCGCATTCCGGGGAGAGGTGCCGCGCCTACGGCGCTCGAGGAAACGCAGATGTTTCCTTCCTCATCCCAGCGCTTACGCGCTGGGCTAAAGTATGGCGCACCTACGGTACTTAAAAGCGCCGGAGGGGCCGCATCTCCCTCAGCGAGCCCACCGCCGAGGCGTCTAACCGAAAACATGTTTCGGGTCGAATTCGATTCCGTGTTTTTTCAACAAGGCGACAAATTCGGCGTCGAAATCCATTTTCTTGTGATGCTCTTCCTGATTCCGAATGTAACGAATCGCCACGGGAATCACCGAGGCGCTTACGCTGAATGCTCCATAACCTTCTTGCCACGCAAACTTGTGGCCTTGTTCAGAAGCCCATCGCGAGGAATTTGATTGATGGTGGCAACCACCTTGGACAACGTCAACACCGGGGGAATTTGAATCAGAAGATGAAGGTGATCCGACATTCCACCGACAGCATGAAGGTAGATGTCGAGCTTTCTGCAAATGCCCGTGATGTATGCCCATAGTTTTGGATGAAAGGTGTGGTCGATTGCCTTGTGACGGACTTTGGTGCTGAAGACGACGTGGACCACGTTTTGCGCGTAGGTATGGGACACGCGCCGCACCTCCGGTGCTCGGCGTTTTATATATCACGCCCCCAGCGCTTACGCGCTGGGCTAAAAAGTATCGCGCCGCCGGCGCTGGTAAAGAAAAGAAAAAGTACGGGGCAAAGGAAGCTAGCGAAGACTACCGGCACCCTTGCATAAAGCGAAATCGCAAGGATGGATCACACGGCCCCGCCGCACGGTCAAGTTACGCCCCGCTAAAGCGCTTCCACACGCCATCACAAATTTGTCGCGGCGGTGATTCGTTGCAGAACGGGGTGTCTGCGGCGGCGATATTCTAGAGGCCGGACGTTAGTGCGGCTGTTGAGCCCCTCCTAAAAACAGGCCGGGCTGAATCCCGGCCTCTACAAACCGTGGTTGGAGATGGCGACCGGAGCTACGAGGTGTGCCGACGACGTAAAGACGCTGCTAGATGGGAGGGCGGAGTTTGCCGGCGGCTAGGTGTTTTAGGGAGTGGAGGGTGCGTTGGAGCTCGGCGCCGGTTAAGCGGCCTTCGCGGTAGAGGAGGCGCAGGAAGTCGGGGGCGGAGCGCTCGCCTTTGCGGCCGTTGCAATCGAGGCAGCAGGAGACGAGGTTGCGGTAGGAGCTGGAGCCGTGGCGGGAGCGGGGCACGACATGATCCAGGCACTTCATCTCGGGAGCCATGCGGCGAAGACAATAGAAGCAAATGCCGCCTTCGCGAGCGTGGATGGCGCGGCGCAGGGCGGGAGAACTCACGAAGTCGAGATTTTCGAGGTTGGCGGAGTTGGTGGAAGAGGGAGCGGCCAGTGTGGAGTCGGTGCGCGGGCAGGACATGGGAACGTCGCCCGGAAGACGGACGTCGACGACATGGCCGGCTCTGCTGCGATAAACGAGACGGATAGCACCATTCGCGACGAGGCGGCGCAACGAGATACGAATGGTCTCTTCGCTGAGCGTCAGATTGCGAGCGAGCCAGCTTTTGGAGAAGTGCAGGCGCGACTTGCCTTCGAGGCGGCTGTGGCGGAGCAGGTGATAGTAGACGGCGCGGTCGGTGACACAGAGGCGCAGGCGAGGGGCGAGATCGTCCTCGAACTGCTTGTAAATGAGTTCGGCGTTGGGCTTTTTGGTTTTCATGATGGGAGTCCGTGAGATGGAATGAAGTGCGAAATGGGAAGCGGAAAAATCAGAGAAGAAGCAGAGACTTAAACACAGAGACCACAGAGGGCAGAACATAGAGAACGCAAGCAACCACGGGGAAAAACAAGCAGGCCGGCGAGACGCCGGCGCTACGAAATTGGGAACGGCTTAGATTGGGAACGGCTAAAACATGGCCAAAAACAAAAACGCCCCGACGGAGTCGGGGCGCACTTTTCTATGGCAAACAGTATACCAAACCCGCATTTAGTTTGTCAAGCAAAAAATGAGCGCCCTCAGACGGCAAAACTCGCATTGAAAACGCTGGACTTACCCGATAGCCAAATTCCGTCTACATGAAAATATACTTTTTCTACCTCGGAAACCGCCCTGGCGCCGCTTCCCGATTGTCGTGGCCATCGAGGACCGTTGGGGAACGGTGCCCGAGGTTCCCCGAGTGGGCGAGACGGCGGAACGGGCGGCCAGGACGCTACGGCGACTTGCAGGCTCAGCGAAGAAAACCCGGTGATTGTGCGATACCATCTGAGACGGCCATGCCAACCGGCGCGCTCCATCTTCTCGGTCTTGTCTTTATGCGCATTCGCCAGGTTGCTTTTCACCATCCACTTCCGCCGGACTACGGACATGGGTCGAAAAACTGGTTGCTTTGATGCACCTTTCGCGCAGCGCCGGAAAGAGAGTCGCTTCCATGACAGAGCAAGAAGTTGATCTGAGCAAAAAATATGACGCGGTAATTATCGGATCGGGTGCGGCGGGAGGAATGGCGGCGCACGTCTTGACGAGCCATGGCCTGCAGGTGCTGCTGCTCGAAGCGGGAAAAAAGTTGAACATCGAGCAAGAGCTGCGCTCGATGGAGTGGCCGTACGATAACGCGAATCGGGGAGGATTGCCGCCGGGTTCGCACTCGATGAATCTAAATGAATACACGATTCGCAGGCCTCCTTTTGGGCCGGGATTTGAAAAGTTTGAGAAGCTTTATAGCTACGTGGGGAGCAGCGACTACGTAAAAAACATCGTCGTGGATGAGCGCGAGAATCCTTATACCGGGACGAACTACGCGTGGGTGCGGGCGCGCTGCCTGGGAGGAAAGACGAATATTTGGGGCCGGCTGGCGTTGCGACTCTCCGACTACGATTTCAAGGCAAAGGATCGCGATGGTTACGGCGAAAACTGGCCGATCAGCTACAGCGATATCGCGCCGTACTACGACAAAGTGGACTTATATCTGGGCATCACCGGAGTAAAAGAAAATCTGCCGCATCTTCCGGACAGTATCTTCCAGCGACCGACAAAATTAGCGTGCGCCGAAGTCACCCTGCGCGACAGCCTCAAGAAGATGGGGCGAACGCTGACGCAGTACCGCGCTGGAGTCACCACGGACGGGTTGAAACACAATAAGTACCGCAGCCGATGCTATGGACGGGGCGCGTGCGAACGCAAGGGCGGTTGCGACATTCACGCGGCGTTCGATTCGCCCACCGGGCTCATTTATCCGGCGATGGATACAGGCTATTTGACGCTGCGGACCAACGCGATTGCGCGCGAAGTCACGGTCGATCCACAGACTGGGAAAGCGTCCGGAGTTAGCTTTATCGATTCGCAGACGAAGCAGGAATACAGCGTGCGAGCAAAAGTGGTGGTGGTGGCGGCTTCGACGCTGGAATCGGCGCGGCTGCTGCTGCTTTCCAAATCGCGGCAATATCCGAATGGGTTAGCGAACTCCAGCAGCCAGGTGGGACACAACTTCTGCGAGCACGTCATGGGCCCGTACATTGTCGGGCGCGCCCGGAACCTCGCCGGAAAGCCGGCCACGCTCGACGATGGGCGTCCCGGAGACTTTTATATCGCGCGATTTCGGAATCTGGCGGAGAAGCAACCGAAGTTCATTCGGGGCTACGGATTCGAGGGAGGTGCGGGCAACCGGATGTTTCCTTTCGGAACGGAAGCACGCGGTTTTGGCGCAGCCTTCAAAGAAGAGATTCGAAAGAATCGCGGGGCGTATATCGCGATGGGCGGGTTTGGCGAAGTTTTGTCACGCTATGAAAATTACATCGATCTGGATCCCCAGGTGAAAGATAAATGGGGAATTCCGGTGGCGCGCTTCCACTATAAGTTTGGCGACAACGAACATCGCATGGTGGAAGACATGAAAGAGACGCAACAGGAGATGTTCGAAGCGGCCGGGTTCGAAACGGTGCTGTCGAGCGACCGGGTGTTGACGGAAGGCTGGTCCATCCACGAACTGGGGACGGTGCGGATGGGCAACGACGCGAAAACATCGGTGCTCAATCAATTTCAGCAAGCGCATGACGTGAAGAATCTATTTGTCGTAGATGGAAGTGCATTCGTGAGTGCGAGCTGCCAGAATCCGACGTGGACGATCATGGCGTTGTGCTGGCGATCGTGCGACTACCTGGCGGACCAACTGGCGAAGAATAATTTGTGAGATTACGAGGGTATGGCTGGTCTATAGAACAGCGGACGACGGCGAGCCGGGGAGGAAAGAATGTCTGAAAACAATCCCATCAATTTGAAACAAGACCGTCGGCAATGGCTGAAGACTTCCGCAGCCGCTCTGGGCGCTTCCGCACTGGTTCCGGTGAGCGCGTCTTCGCTTGCTGCTGGCGGAGCCGCGCTGGCGCCCAGCCTCGAAGGGACACGGGCCGTCGGCACGGAAACAAAGGCTTCGGGCCGATTCTTTACCCCGCAGGAATACATGCTGGTCGAAGAATTGTCAGAAACCATCATTCCCGCAGACAGTCACTCGGGAGGCGCCAAGGCCGCGAAAGTCGCGGAGTTTATCGAAGAGACGGTGCGAGTCTACGAAGACCATGCAAAACAGGCACTGTGGCATGAGGGGTTGCGGCTGATTGACTCCATGAGCGAGCACTACAATGGAAAATCGTTCGTTGATGCCAGCCCCGAACAACGAGTGGCCGTTCTTCAAGTTCTTTCGGACAATGAATACATGATTGAGATTCCGGAGGTGGAGTTTTTCGGAGAGCTCAAGCGCCTGACCGTGCGCGGCTATTACACGTCAAAAATCGGCATTCACGACGAGATGGAATATAAGGGCAATCGCATATTGATGAACTTCGTCGGTTGCGACGACCCTACGCCGCCATCCTCTGATTAGCGTCGCAGGAATCTCCAGCACCGATTAACCTCACCGCGAAAACGATCGCGACCCATTCGCGAACGCCAACCCTCATACCTCCTCTCCACCACTCCACTCGTAACCTGTACTCTGGTACCGCGGCACTATGGACCAGTACTTCCGGCCAACACACTATAGCCCTCGACGCTGAGATCGCGTGCTCGTCATTTCCAATCACTGAGGGGTGAGCAAAAGTCATGACACGCAAACTTCTAGCCTTGGGCAGCTTCGCCAGCCTCGCTCTGGCGCTTCCGTCGTTCTCCGCGGAAACCTCCGGCGCGACGGTGAATCCCGTTCCCGGCTCCTTGCGCAGCACGGTTCTTTGCCGCGACGTAACCAGCGTTCCCGTCACCGTAGACGCCGAACAGACGCTCCCGATGCAGCTGGTCACGCGCCTGCACTGTGGCGCCGAAGTTTCCTTGATCTCGGACTCGGAAGGCTATACCGTGAACATTCGCACTGCCGACGGCCAGACCGGCTATGTCGCGCGCATGTACCTCTCGGAATTCGCGCCCAGCACCGTACAGGCGGCGCAAACCGCCACGCTGGACAACGGCATCGCCCGCTGGAAGTCCGGCACCGTCGGCAGCGATCAGTTCTATAGCGATGGCCGGCTCGTCGAATCGCTGACCGCGAACGGCATCACCGTGCAGATCGCGCTGCAAGACACCGGCTGGAAGATGCGCGCCAGCGTGGCCATCGTGAACGGCAGCAAACAAAACGCGCACTTCAACCCCAAAGCGTTCACGCTCGATGAACTGATGCCGCGTTTGCGCACCCTGGCGTACCAGAATCCCCGTGAACTGGCGAAAGCTCCGACGCACGAAGTTTATTGGACCAACGCTACGGCCACGGCGCCGGCCGCGAGCTTGCTGGCCGCTTCTTACAAAAGCTCCGCGAACGTGGTCACCACCAACTATCTGGCGCAGAACGCGCAGCAAGTGCAATCGCCTGCGCCGGTTCTCGAATCCCGCACGCTGGCTCCCAAAGAGAAAACCGCCGGCGTGGTCTGGTTCGAACGCGACAAAAATCCGCAGCAACTCACGCTGCGCATCTTCGTCAACGACCAGATCTTCGAGTTCCCGCTTTCCTTCCCTCAACACTAAAAACACCGAGGCAGCCCGGCCCCGTGGCGTGTGCTTCCCCCGGCGCACGCCACCAGCAACACCCCCCGAGCCCCGTGCGCCGCCACCCCCGGTGCACGGGGCTTCCCCTTTTTCGGCTCGCGGAAAACTCTGGGAACGAAGCACACGGGAGCCTGTGGGAGAGCCCCGCTTTACGCTTTGGGCACGTCCGTCCGAGCCACCCTCGCGCTCTGCTATTCTTGGTTCAAAGTCACTCGCCTTGCAGGAGCGAGTGGCAGGTCTGAACTCATGACGTCTAGAAAATCGGTTTACTGGCAACGCCTCGCCGGCGTCGGGCTGCTGTTGTTCCTGGCGGCCGCTTCTCCGCGCTTCGCTGCCGCGCAATGCGGCGCCGGGACTCCCTTGGGTTTTCAGAACATTTCGCCGGAACCCGGCAACCCGTTTCAGGCGGAATTTTCCCTCAATATAACTTCGCCGGCAGCCTCCGCCGCCACACCTCTCGGATCCGTGTTGCGTTCCGCCGCTCGCGACTCCCATGGCCGCATTCGCGTCGAACACTCGCGGGGCGCTTATCAAATCCAGCACCCCGATGGCACGACCACGACCGAAGACCGAGTCGTCATTTTCATCTGCGATCCGGCCACCGGCACCTCCGTGCATCTCGATACGGCGAACAAGACGGCCACCATCCGCGATACTCCGAAGGCCACACCCGGCGATTCGGCCCCCTCTAAGCAATCCTTCTGCGCCCACATGTTCGAATTTCGGAGTCGCAACCTCGACGCGGAAACCAAAGATCTCGGCCACCGGCAAGTGGCTGGCTTCGATGCTCACGGCTTGCGTTTTTTGTCGCCCTTGCGGGCCGACCTCGATGCCACTCCGTCTTTCACCCATACGGACACCTGGTGTTCCGACGAACTGGCTGCAGTCGTGAGCTTGGTGGTGGTTTCTGCGAATGGGGAGCACCGCCGCGAAACCGTGCTCAAAAAAGTCGTTCGCAAAGAACCGGCCCCGGAACTTTTCCAGATTCCGGCCGGCTACACGCGTCTGGAACGGGAAACACCGCCCCGGTCGGGCACGGCTCTGAATTAAGCCGCCAGCGTAGCTGAGGATGGCACGCTTACCGAATCTTTGATGACGTTATCGCGCCGTCCGCGATGGCTTCCCTGCAGCGCCGAGTTTATCCAGAATCTGCCGAAGCTCCGCCAGCAAAATCTTGCGTTCTTCCAGTTCGTTGGTTACTTTGAGTCGTTTTACGATGGTTTCCACTTCGGCTTGCACTACCGCCAAGTCGTCGCCTTTTTTCATGGGCCGGTACCTGAAGCGGGGACGTGGTTTGCAGTTTAGCCTTCCGTCGAGTTCCCGACAATGCTTCGGATCAGGATTGGAGAAGGTGCAGAAATTCTGTCGCAGGAGTGCAGTCTCCTGCGTGTACCCATCTTCCGCACCGGCGCGACCTTCGAAGGCGCGCCTGCGCCCAGCACTACTGACCCGTAGTGGCGCATTCTGAGGAGCAGAAGCAGAGAATCTGTCAAGATTTCGCAAAATGAGGTAGCGGGTCAGTTGGCAAGTGGCACAGGCATTCTTGCCAGCGCATCTTGTAACGTCGGGATCTCCACGCTACCCATCGCGTTGTTGTGGCGCCACCAATCTACTCCGTCCAACTGACCACTACCCAAAAAGAAAATGCGTCATCGCCAGTAACGGCCTTCGTTTGACAAAGCCGCATCCGTCGTTTAACGTTATTTGTTCGGTTACCCGCCAGATTTCTTTCTGGGAAACGCCAAAGGAGCGAGATGGCCCAAGGACAGGCTACCAAGGTCAAGAAGAAGAAAAAGTCGGTTTTGAAGCGGGCGGCGCAGGCGCGCCAGCGCGCCGAAGTGAATCGGGCGAATCGCACGCGCGTTCGAACGATGATGCGGCGTCTGCGTACGGCGATCACCGCGGGTGATCCGACGGCCGCGGGAAATCTGCTGAGCCCCACGATGGCCGCGATCGATCAAGCCATAACCAAGGGTGTGCTGCACGAAAACACGGGCAACCGCTATAAGTCGCGTCTCACGCTGGCTTTCAACGGCATCAAAGGCAAAGCCGCCGCAAAGTAAAACCAAAGAGTCGGTACGGACGTTGGGAATAGCAACCGGGTGTAGCGGCTCGCGCAGTTCGGCGCGCCTCGTGGCTCCTGCAGGCGACTTGGTTTCGAACCAATTCTGAATTGACCGCAGGCGAGTGGGTTTTGCCTATTCATTGCAGTGTCACGCCACAGTAACCAAATCTCGATACTTTTTCGGTTTCGACTGCGCGCCGCGCCTGCGCAAACAAAACGGGAAAGCGTTCGTTCATGTTTCGTTTGGGTCGTTTCGTATTTAGAAATCTCGCATCCACGCTGACTTCTCGTTGCTGCTGGCCGCGGTTGCTGGCAATTCTCGCGTTCGGATCCGCCTTTTCCCCCTGCCGCGCACAACAGCCCCCGCAGAGCGCCTCCGATTCCTGCCCGCGCCCGGCAATCCACAGCGCCGTTCCTGAGCCCGAAGATCTGCGGAGTAAAGAGGGCGTGTTGAAAGTAGACCTCACCATTCGGGGTGACGCCACCGGTGCAAAGCGCTACTGCTACATCGCTCCGGACGGCGGCGAAGCTCCAACGCTCCGCGTACATCCCGGCGATCTGCTGATTCTGAATTTGAAGAATGAGGTGAGTGCGTCGACAGCGGCCAATAGCGAGGCGGCGCGTGCCAAGTCTGGGCAAGCGGATCCCTGCCTCAGCGGGATTATGAGTGCTACATCCACGAATCTGCATTTTCACGGATTGACCATTCCTTCCGCCTGCCACCAGGACGAAGTCCTGAAAACCTCCATTCAGCCGGGCGACCCGCCCTTCGAGTATCGCTTTCGCATTCCGATGAACGAGCCACCCGGACTCTACTGGTACCACCCGCACATCCACGGCTTCAGCAAACTGCAGGTGCTGGGGGGCGCTTCGGGTGCGCTCATTGTCGAAGGCATTGAACGGGCCAATCGGGCGGTGGCGGGGCTGCCCGAACGGGTCCTGGTGATCCGCGATCAGGACTTGCGCAACCCCGACGCTGCTCCTTCCAAATCCGAGCCAGTCATTCCCAAAATGCTGATCGATCACGACGGCGACGCGGCCAACAACGGCACAGGATTCGGGAAACCGGCCAAAGACCTGTCTGTCAATTTCGTGCCGGTTCCGTACCCGGACTATCCGCCGGCGCAAATTCGAATGAAGCCAGATGAGAAGCAGCTGTGGCGGGTGCTCAACGCCTCGGCAATCACGTATTTGAATCTTGCGGTGCTGTTCCAGAGAGCGCCGCAGGAATTAGGGATCGTGGCGCTCGACGGCGTTCCCCTGAACGCCAACGGCGCCGCGGGCGACGGAATTACCTGGACTGAGCACATCGGCGTCCCGCCGGGTGGCCGGGTGGAGTTCATCGCTACGGGCCCACCGGCAGGAGTTGCGGGCTTGTTCGTGACACGAACCGTGGACACGGGAACGGGCGGCGAAAACGATCCAAACCGCGCGTTAGCTACGATCACGGCCACGCCGGATGCGCCCGAGCCACGCTCCTTTTTGGCGGCCAACCCCGAACCGCTGGCGCCAAGTACCCAGCAGTGGCTTGGCAACGTCGCACCCGCGCGCACGCGCAAGCTTTATTTCTCCGAAACACTCTCGGATCCCAATGATCCGAACAGTGCCACAACGTTTTTCATCACCGTAGACGGCAAAACTCCGACGGCCTTCGATCCCAGTTCCGGCATCCCGGACATCGTGGTGAAACAAGGCGACGTGGAGGACTGGATCATCGAGAATCGTTCGAACGAGTTACATGCTTTTCACATTCATCAGATCCATTTCATGATGCTGGAATGGGACGGCTTCCCAGTGAACGAGCCGTTTCTGCGCGACACGATCAACGTGCCGTATTACAACGGGCGGGCCCTGCAATATCCGAGCGTCAAACTGCGCATGGACTTTCGTGATCCCAATTCTGTCGGGACTTATGTGTACCACTGTCATCTTCTGGAACATGAAGATAACGGCATGATGGGCCTGATTCGCGTCGAGCCTGCCGACCACGCCACACCAGGCGAACTGGCACCCAGAGCCGCCTCGAAGGCGATACCGCAATCCCGCTCGATCGTCCACCACTAGCGCAACTCCGCGCACCCCCGTTCGCAAGAGCATGCTGAGGCGCCATTTTTGTAAGGAAGCATCGCCTTGGGATCGTTCCGGCCCGAAACGGAGTTTGTGAATGCCCGTTTGCATGACTTTATTTTCCCCGTCACGTCCGCCACACGCTGCCGCAATACAAGCGGTCTATCAATCTTGTCCGCAGGTTGCTGCAACAAAATCCCATGGAGGTTGAATGACTCTTAAGCATTTCGCGTCGAACGCGCTGCATACGGCCCGCGTCGGCCTGGCAACGGTTGCGCTGTTCCAATTCACTGTCGGTGCATCGCTGGCCGGCGCGGTCCCGCCGCAGAAGAAAAACTCCAACCCGGACAACAACACTACTTCCCCGATCAAGCATGTAATCGTGATCATCGGCGAGAATCGCAGCTTCGATCATGTGTTCGCGACTTACGTCCCCAAGCCAGGCCAAAGCGTTGACAATCTTCTCTCCAAAGGCATCGTCACGCTGGATGCCAACAAGAACGCCATTCCTGGTCCCAACTTTCATAAGGCGCGGCAGCTGGCCGCGGTCGATGCCGACACTTTCCTGCTGAGCCCGCCCAAGACGGAGTTCCCCAAGAACATCCTGCCGGCTCCGCTGACGGGCGGCGCCTCCGGCGTGAACGGTTACTTCACGGGCGCCAACACCTGCAACACCAATCCGCCGCTGACTCCAGTGGAATGCGCCCAGGTGTCCGAGAACGGCCTGCCGCCTGCTTACTATTCCGCGCTGGCCAGCGGTGGCACCGGCCTGCCCGGACAGACCCCCGATACGCGGATCGCCAACGTGACGAAACTCCCGGCGGGACCTTTTCAATTGACGGGGACAAATCTCGCGTACAACGACTACGCGGCCAGCCCGGTGCACCGCTTCTACCAGATGTGGCAGCAACTGAATTGCAGCGTGGAGGAATCGACGTTCGAGAATCCCTCGGGTTGCAACTCCAAACTATTCTCCTGGGTGGAAGTAACGGTGGGAGCCGGAACCAACGGTATCACGCAGCCTCCGGCGTGCACCGGCAATGACGCGAGCCCCTGCTTTACCACCAACTACATCCCGAATGATGCGAACCAGCACACGACGGGCGAAGGCTCGACGGCTTTGGGCTTCTACAACGTGCAGCAGGGCGACGCTCCCTACTTCAAGAACCTCGCGGACAAGTACGCCATGAGCGATAACTTCCACCAGTCGGTAAACGGAGGCACCGGCGCGAACCACATCATGTTCGGGCACGGGGACGCGATCTGGTTCAGCGACGGCAACGGTCATGCGGCGGTTCCACCGGAGAACACGCAGGTCTTTACCGGCACGGTCAATCAGGGCACCGTGAACCAAATCGAAGATCCCGATCCAGCTCCCGGAACCAACAACTGGTACTCCGAAGATGGCTACGGCGCCGGCGGCTTTGGCTCGCCTGTCTCCGGCGGGGGGTCGTACAGCAACTGCTCCGATCCCACGCAACCCGGCGTCAAGGAAGTCATTTCCTACCTGCAAACGCTCGGTGTCGATCCGCGCTGCCAAAAGAACCACTACTATCTGCTGAACAACTACAACCCCGGGTATTTCGGGAACGGGAAGAACGCGTACACGGACATGAACCCAGCGAACACGCCGTTCACCATTCCGCCTTCTTCGACTCCCAGCATCGGCGACGACCTGAATGCGCACAGCATTTCCTGGAAGTACTACGGCGACCAGTGGAATAATTACGTTCCCGATCCGTATCAGCTTAACTATGGGACGAACGGCAACAACGCCGACGAGTACTGCAACATCTGCAACCCTTTCCAGTACGACAGTTCGATCATGGCGCACCCCGCGCAGGTGAAGGCGCACATTCAAGACACGCTGGATCTGTATGCCGACATCGCCGAAGGCAACTTGCCGGCGGTGTCCATCGTCAAGCCCAGCGGGTATGTGGATGGCCATCCTGCGTCTTCCAAGCTGAACCTTTTCGAGGGCTTCACGAAGAAAATTGTGGACGAAGTCGAAGCCTCGCCCTATGCGAAGAATACCGCGATCTTCATCACGATGGATGAAGGCGGCGGGTACTACGACTCGGGCTACGTGCAGCCGCTGGACTTCTTCGGCGACGGCACGCGGATCATTTTCCTGGTCGTGGCGCCATACCTGAAGTCCTCCGGGCACATCTCGCATGACTACGCGGATCACGTTTCGATCCTGAAGTTCATTGAGCGCAACTGGAACTTGCCGCCGGTAACGAACCGCAGCCGGGACAACTTCCCCAACCCGGTGACCTTTGGTGGCAACCCGTACGTGCCGCGGAATGGGCCGGCGATCAGCGACCTGTTCGACTTTTTCGATTTCGACTAACCACGAACACAACGTGTAGAAAATAAGAGAGGGCGGCTTGCAAGAGCCGCCCTTTTTTGTCGCGGACCATATCGCCGGCGCTTTCCGCAGGCTCGAACGCCAGCTTGTCTATATATCTATCGCCCCGCGACCTGAAAGGTCTGCGTTCGTGCCAATTCCGCTACCAAGAACTCCATAGTCGTTCGGGCATCTTCGCCGCGCTTCAGCCGGTCATCGGCGTTCTGCAAGGCGCGCAATCCACTCAAGAGCCGCGGCTTCGAAATTTGCCGCGCGCTGCGCAACGCCAACTCAGCACGGTCCGGAGGCATTCCCAACGCTCGCGCCGCTTGCCAGCCGTTCGCAATGCCTTTCAGCTCGCTGGCTTCGATCAATTTGCGATACATCCACGCCATCGCCCCCACCATCGGCAACGGCTCTTCTCCGTCGCGCAGTAACCGATCGAGGAATTCCAGCGCCTTAGCGGGCTTGCGCGACGCAATCAAGTCCGCCATTTCCCAGACGGTCGTAGTCTTCTCCGAAATGACCATGGTGCCGACGTGCTGCCGGGTGATCACGTTCTTTTCGCCAACATAGGTCGTCAGTTTTGCGATCTCAGTTTTCAGGCGCAGCAGATCCGCTGCGACCATCTCCGCTAAATCCTCCGCCGCGCCTTTTTCCAGCTGCACGCCTTGGTCTCGGGCCATGGTTTGCGCCAGCGCAACGGCCGCGGCCAGCCGCTGTTCCGCGTTTTCCCCCAGCCCGACCTCGACGACGAGGGCCTTCTCGGTCAGCAACTTGGCCAGCTTCATGCGCTGATCCAGCCCGCAGGCCTCGAGGACCAGCGTGGTGAACGGCGCCGGATTGCTGAAATATTCCTCGAATTGCGCGATCGCCGCATCGCGATTTTTGTCACCCAATTTTTCGAGCGCCTCGACATCCTCGAGAAACACGACTTGCTGGGGCGAGAGCATCGGCAAAGTCTGCGCCTGCTCCAAAGCCTGCTGCGTTTCTCCGCGACCCGCCGAATAGCGGGACACCGCCCAGGTCCGCGCCGCCTCGGGGACGTATTGCTCGATCAATTTGGCCCGGCAGTTGTCGCGCAGGTAGGGCTCTTCGCCCAGCAACAAAATGGCGGGTATCGGCTTGCCCTTGCCGATCCGCACGAGCAACTCATTCGCGGAAATTTGCGCCATCCGCTCCTCTTAAAGAGGCACAGGCTCTAGCCTGTGCTCCGGCGAGCTTCCACCCTGGTTGCGTCTCGTTCGACCGCGCAGCGCGGCTAGTAGTTCTCCGTTACCGCCGCGACCAAGCGCACCGCAAAATCCTTAGCTAACCTGTCGAGCGCCGGATCCTGCTCTTCAAAGAAATTCCGCAAGCTGACCGGATCGTTCACGTCGGTCGAAATTTCGTACTGATTGCGAAACACAAAATTGTCGGTGTGATAGAGGACCTTTTGGCTGGCCCGCTCCGTGAGCGTGACTTCGCACTTCACGGTCACCAGCATCGTCGTGGCGCGGCCCGTGGTGGTGTCAAACAGGAGCGGCACCGCTTCGAGGCCCACAATCGTGCCCCGCAAAACGGCGTCGCCATCTTCCGGCTTCGACACAACCCGGTAGGAGGTCTCCGCCAAGAATTCATGCACGGTCGCCGCCGTCAGTCGCTGCTCGAGCCGGTAACTGGTGGTTTTATTTTCCAGCGGCGGCACGGCGATCACGCGCACTTCCTTGGGCAAGGCCGAGCTATGGCCCGCCACGTGATACCCACACCCTGCCAAGCCCCACGATACGCTCGCGAGAGCGACTCCCAAAAGAGCTGCGGCGATTTTCCGCTCGTTAACGCGGAGCTTCGAAGGGCCACTGCTTGTCACGCCAGCATCTCCGCCAGCTTGACCGCATTGGCCGCCGGCAACCGCATATTATCCGCCGCTCCCCAAAACCACCACATTCTCGCTTGCGCCAGATCTTTTTCCGGCCGCGCGAGATGAATGTACTTTTCTCCCGCGACACTCACATTGCTGGGCCCAGTCCCATCCGGCGCCATCAGCAAGCCCGCGTCGTGGCACGCTTGCGCGATCGGTTCCGCACCCGCGCCGGCAATCTCCGCACACGCCGCGAAAGCTGTGCCATAAAACACCGGGGCATGAATGACTTGCAATGCCGGCATCGCCGCCGCCTCGCGAACGCAGGCCTTCGTTTCCGCCGCCAGCCGCTGCCGCGAAGTACTCAACTTCTGCAGGCTCTCCGGCCCAAAGCGATCCAGCAAATTAAACGCCACCTGCGTATCGAACACCGGCTGTCCCACGCCTTGAAACGAGAGTAACTGCCCGGTCTGGCTTTCCAGTTCTTCCACTCCGGGGCGTCCCGCCTCCGAAACCGGCTGAAAAATCACGAAGGTCACCCGCGTAGCCGCGAGTTTCGCAAGGGCCAGCGTCAAGGAAGCCGCGCTAGTCGCCGCCGCCGTGGGAATTGCAAACAGCTTGCCGCTCTTCGCGAAGTTCCGGGCCAGCAGGCCGTCTAAGTTCGGAAACCAGGTCACGCACTCGCTGTGCGTCAGCGTCGCGCCACTCAAGTCAATCACCGTCGCGCCGCCGGCCCGTGCCGCAGTGAGATTGGCTACGGTAAAATTCGCCGACCCGCTGAAAAACACCACGCTTGCCCGGTGGAAACTCCCTTCCTCGACCGGCTGAATCACGGCCGCTGCGCCGCCCGCCTCGGTCAACGTTCCCGCGACCAACTCTTCATCCAACAGGCGCACATCCGCGGCCGCAAAGCGGCTCTCCTCGAGCATCGCGCGCAGTTCCGCACCCAGCAACGACGAAGCGCCGGCAATTACGATGCGTGGAGTATCCCGGAGGGAGGAGGTCATGAATCACACAGTTCGAGAGGACATGAAATGGAATTCCCACTCACGTTCGATTGTGTGTGCAAACGACTGACCTGGTCAAGTTGTCGTCCGGCTGCGCCAGTTCCGAATAGGGAATCGGCCTCTCTTTTTTGGAATTCTCGTCTGTAAGAAGGCCCTGCCCAGAATCTGTGTTGCCTTGCTTTCGCGACCGGGCGAGCTTTCCGGCGACGCTCAACAAGTCCGCAAGCATCTGTAAGAACGGAAATGTTTTAGGGTGCGTCGAAGCGGCTTCGGTGAACGGGAGGAGAGCCTCGCTTGTGGACTTCTTCCATCGCAAGCCGGCAACAAAGAGTGCATCTGCCTGAAGATTTCTTGGCACCACACTTGCTCCTGACCGCAGCAACCTTCCAAACCATGCCCCTATTTCTTCGACCGACATATGCGGCACCTACGTTGGCGGGCGAAGGGACGCCCGAAATCTCGTCAAGGAGCACGTGTCGCGGTCGGTCCTCGGGCTTGGCGAAATTCCTGAACGCGGTGCCTAATCCGCAGCTTAAGGACGGCTCATGTTCAAACTCAGTCTCGCAGCCAAGCTGGCCCTGGCCATTTCCGCCGTTCTGCTGGTCACGTCAGTTCTCAGCTTCTGGCTTACGAATGTCCGCGTAAATCGGCAGGCTGAGGAAGCCTTTCGCGACAAGGTCCGCCAAATCACAGGAATGGCCACCGCCACGCGGGTTTGGTACTCGCAACACATTGATACACTGGTTCCGAATCACGACTTTAGGAGCCTCGACCAAGTCCCCGTCGTCGTCGCCTGGAAAGTTGCGAAGCAATACGCCACGAGTGCGGGCATGGAATTCAAGACTCCGTCACTCCATCCGCGGGATCCCCAGAACCAACCGGACGACTTCGAACGGCGCGCGCTGTTGAAGTTTCAGGCCGATTCCGCGTTGAAGGAATACTCGGAACGTGCGACGGAAAATGGCCGCGAGTACATGCGCTACGCGCAGCCGGTCCGGCTTGCGCGGGATTGTTTGCTGTGTCACGGGGATCCGGTTGGGTCGAAAGACCCATTCGGCTACACGTTGGAAGGCATGAAGGAGGGGGACCTGCGGGGAGCTTTTGCCGTGAAGGCGCCGGTGGACGAACTGGTGGCCAACGCGAGCTCCAATTCGAAGGTCCTGTTCCTTACAAGTTTTCTTTCGCTCTTGGCTGGGATCGGCGCGCTGCTGCTGCTGGTGCGCAAAACCGTCGTCACTCCGCTGCGGCGACTGACCGCGATGGTCCACAACATTGCCGAAGGAGAAGGCGACGTGACCACCCGGCTCGAAGCAGCCAGCACTTTTGGGTACGACGAACTGGGCGAGTTAAGCCATTTCTTCAACATGTTCATGGACAAGCTCCAGCAACTTCTTCGTGGAGTGGCCTCGCACACCCAGAAGCTGGCTGCAGCCAGTCAGCAACTACTGGAGGCCAGCGACCAGATCACGGTGGATTCCGGCGAAACCGCCGAACAATCGAACTCCGCTTCGCTCATCACGCAAGGTGTTACCAAGAACCTTGAGAGCCTGGCGACGGGCGCCGGCGAGATGACCATAACCATTCAAAGCATCGCCGCCAACACCGGGGAAGCCGCCAAGGTCGCCGGCTCAGCCGTCAGCGTTGCCCAGGCCGCCAACAGCACGGTCACGAAGCTCGGCCAATCCAGCATGGAGATTGGCAAGGTCATTAAAGTCATCACCTCCATCGCCGGCCAGACCAACCTGCTCGCATTAAACGCGACTATTGAAGCGGCTCGGGCCGGAGAGGCTGGGAAAGGCTTTGCGGTGGTCGCTAACGAAGTCAAGGAGTTGGCCAAGCAGACCGCCACCGCCACCGAAGATATCGGCCGAAAAATCACCGCGATTCAAGCCGACAGCCACGGCGCCGTGGAGGCGATCGGGACCGTGAGCACGATCATCGATCAGATCAATCAGATCTCCGCGACTATCGCTACCGCAGTTGAAGAGCAAAGCGCAACAACTAACGAAATGACTCGCAACGCCACGGACGCAGCCAAAGGGGCGGGCAACATCTCCATCAACGTCGACGGGCTGGCTAAAGCAGCCGCGGGCACCTTGTCTCGCGCTCAGGCCTCGCAACAGGCCGCGCGAGAGCTGAGCTCTGTAGCCACGCAGCTCAGCGACATGATGCGGCAATTCAAAATTGAGCGTAGCGAACCGCGGTTGGAGAAGGCGGTCACGGTGACCCTAACCGCCTTCGACATGAATGGCCGACCAGCCGACCAGCAAGTAACCACGGTGAACATCAGCCGGCAAGGCGCGCTGCTGCAAGGCGTCCGCGGCAAGTTCCACCTCGGCGCACAGGTTTCCCTTTCGCGCCTGGGGAAAACCGAGCAATTCCATATCGCGTGGCTCGGCACGGAAAACACGCAGCAAGCCGGTCAGGTGGGCGTATCCTCCAACGCGGCCACCTCATCCTTCTGGAGCGACTTGCTGCAAACGAACTCCTGAGACAGGAGTCTCCTTTCTGCAGACCCGCTTGCCCCTTTCTTCTCCGGGCGTGAAAATAGCCGTGGAGGTCCCTCTCATGGTTCACACCACCGTCGACGGCACGTTTCGCCAAACCAATCTGACCAACGAATCGCCAGAATATCTTGCCAAACGCGACGAGCTTCGTCTCGCTGAAATCGAATTAATGCGCCAGCGCGAGCGCGTCGCGGAGTTGCGCCGTCATCTCCCGCAGGGCGCCGCGATTCAGGAGTACTCCTTCGAAGAAGGCCCGCAAGATCTCTACGCTGGCGACGCACCCACCCGCACGATTCGTCTGAGCCAACTTTTCAGCAAGCCCGATCGTTCGCTCGTCATCTATCACTTGATGTACGGCAAGCGCCAGACGAAGCCCTGCCCAATGTGTACCGCCTGGCTCGACGGCGCCAACGGCGTCGCGCATCACCTGGCGCAGAATCTGGACTTCGCTGTCGTCGCCGCTGCGGATCTTCCGGCTCTGCGCGCTAACGCTCGCGACCGCGGCTGGGACAAGCTGCGCCTGCTAAGCGCCGGCCACAGTACCTTCAAATTGGATTTCGGCAGCGAGGACCGTGACGGCCGCCAGGACTCCACCATTTCGGTTTTCACCCGCGATGCCGACGGTACCGTGCGCCACTTCTACTCCGCGCATCCCTGGATGTCCCCGGAAATCAAGGAGCGGGGCATCGATTTGCTCTGCCCGATCTGGAACTTCCTCGACCTCACCCCGCAAGGCCGTGGCAACTGGTACACCGGTCTCGGCTACGGCACGAAAGTACAAGCCGCCGCTCCGTGACCCGGTAGCGCAGCCGCCACAGCGCCCGAATCCGTGCCTTAACCGCCGTGCTTCCGTGAGATCATGCGTGGAGAACTCCAAGAACTCCCGGGAGAGGGCGTGAAAATCAAAATGTTTTTTTGATCTGCGCGAGATGCCCAAGGCATTGGAGGTCGTTACTACTATCGCTCCGTATGCGGCTCTTCCTTGATCGGAACAAGGCCGAGTTCTCGCACGTCGATTTTCGTTCATTCCAGACGGAATAATTGCGAAAAATTGCTCTCCTCAGGCCGCAGTGCGATGCGAGACCATGCGGTGCCGTACAAAGCGCACGAGATGCAAACTCACTCCGGCCGCGGCGTAAGTTCCCGCCAAAATGACGAGTGCATACTCGGAAAAACGCCAAACGACGGCTACCAGTAAACAGACCAGCACAATCGCGAGCGAAGGTTGCTTTCGCGTCCACGGAATATCTTTGAAGCTGTAATACCGGACCGTGCTGGTCATCAGCGCACCCAAACTAAACACCAGCAACAGCCAGCCCAGCGACCATCGCCAATCTTCCAGCGGCACCTTCCAGCCGTGCACAACCGACGCAATCACGCCAGCCGAAGCCGGCGTCGGCATGCCCACAAAATATTTCGAGCCACCGGGAGCCATGCCCTGCACGTTGAAGCGCGCCAGCCGCCAGGCGCAGCAAATCAGGAAAATCAAGCAGCACACCCAGCCAAACTCCGCCAGCTGCTGCACGCCGGCGGTCCGCTGCCCCGCCACTGCGCGCACCCCCCAGGCATACGCCATGACCGCCGGGGCAACTCCAAAACTGACGACGTCCGCCAGCGAATCGAACTGCACGCCAAACTCGGTGTTCGTGCCGGTCATCCGGGCCACGCGGCCATCCAGCGAATCGAAGAGAATCGCAAAGCCGATGGCCTTCGCCGCACGATCAAAATTTTCCCAGCCGCCGACCAGCGAGGCGACCACGGCGTAGTAACCGCACAGCAGATTGGCCGCCGTGAACAGGCTGGGTAAAAGAAAAATGCCGCGCCGCAGTCGATGATTCCTGAAGCGGCGTTCTTGAAACGGGATGTGCTGTTGTTCGGACATGTTCCGCGCGTGTCCCCGCTAGTTTGGCTGGCCCGCTTCCACCAGCTTGCTGCCCGTGGCCGAGGCGGCGCTCTCGCTGCCCGCGGCGCGTTTCGGTAGCCAGTGCGCCAAAACGCTGGAGCCACCCTTCACGCTCTCGCCGACCTTCACCAGGATTTCCGCGTCCGCCGGGAGCCACACATCCGCGCGCGAACCGAAGCGCACCAGCCCTATTCTCTCTCCGCGCGCGACGCGGTCACCCGGATTTTTCCAACTTACTACGCGCCGTGCTATCAATCCGGCAATCTGCTTGAAGACCATATCGCCGGCGGCGGTCTTCAGCGTAAAGATGTTTTGCTCGTTCTGCAGCGAGGCTTCCGCTTTCATCGCGGCTAAAAATCTTCCCGGTTTATATTGGAAATCAGTGATCACGCCTTCCGCCGGCGCCCGATTGACGTGCACATTCCAAACCGCCAAAAAAATACTGATCCGCTTGCCAGGCCGCCCCGCATGGTCCTCGTCGGTTACCACTACGACGCGCCCGTCTGCCGGCGACACAATCGAGCCGGCTTCCTGCGGAATGGCCCGGTGCGGGTCCCGAAAAAACGAAAATACAAATAATGCCAGGCAGACGAGCACCACCGACGCGACCGGCCATTCCAGTAGATACGCTGCGCCTGCCAACACTAGCAGCGGCAACCCGAAGTAAAATCCCTCTTTGACCATTTACTCTGCGCCCGCCAGTACGGTCGATGCCAAAACCAACTTGTATCCTTCCTG